>Ga0172379_10002866_pt1 | contig 29090 bp, 25 predicted proteins | sample GrowelOW334metaG_FD_119756 | JGI IMG/M metagenome (GOLD analysis project Ga0172379, IMG submission 119756) | Groundwater microbial communities from an aquifer near a municipal landfill in Southern Ontario, Canada - Groundwater well OW334 metaG | ecosystem: Environmental > Aquatic > Deep...
AAATTCTTTAATTAATTCGTCGTTCTCCGCTTTCATGAATTGCTTCCTCCTTCATATGTAAAGCGATGCTTACGCTTCCGATCAATGATTCAACAAGCGTCATAAATTCACAATAAATATCTTTAAGCTTATATGCCATTAAAATCATTATCTAGTTTGATGACCATTTTCAGATGTGTTCCTTTACCAATCTCCGATGTGATGCGGAAACAATCGGAAAATTTTTTAATATTGCATAATCCCATACCAGCGCCAAATCCCATTTTTCTTACCCTTTCCGTTGCCGTGGAATAACCTTTCTTCATGGCAAGTTTTATATCAACAATACCCGGTCCTTCATCTATGGCTTCGATCATGACGTGATCGTTGGTAACGCGGAGGAAGATCTTGCCGTGGTTGGCGTAGGAGGCGATATTGATTTCCGACTCATAGGTAACTAACGCAGCTCTGCGGAAGACCTCCTTGGAGAGTTTCATGTGTTTGAGCAAGGCCTTGATCTGGCTTGATGCATATCCGGCATTATTATAAGTGCCTCCTTCAACAGGAAAGTAGTTTTCATAGATAACGGTTTCATTAGAAAGCATGTTTGTCGATGGTCCTTTCAAGACAGCATATAATAACTTTAACATATGATCTTCCCACTTTTTCAAAGAAAATATACTTTGTGACAAGGATGGGAATCTGCAATTCTTCGGCAAGACGGATAGTTTCCGGAAATGGTCTCTTTCCTCGCATCATGATATGATAACAGCATCAATATCGAAAACATCCGGCGTCCTGTGGATTCGCCGAGCCAGCAGAAGACTGCCTGACCGTAACGACCGTCTGCTGCCGAGGGATATGTCTCCATTCCTCAGAAGGAGCTCCGCCTTACAGGACTTGCATAGTCCGCCCGATATACTCATACCACTCAGATTACAGGGTACTGTCACGCTGCTCCGGCACCCGGCAGCAGCTGGCGGTGTCATGCATCAGGCACTTGCCTTGTAGATTCAGCCTAACACCCGACAACACAAGATGGAGGGAGGGACCGGGATGGTGCACCCGGTCTCTCAATTCGAAGACAACACCTTTGCAGCTATCTTCGATTTTTATATGTAAAGGGACTGGAGATATGGCTTCTCCAGTCCCAGGAGTAGTGGAGCCGAATCCAGAGATACCGCCCCACTTAGGTAGTTCCATGTAGTTCTTTTTTTAAAATAATATCTCCCACCTTTTCCATGTAAGGGGGGTTAAAGAAACTGACTGGAGGTAGGAGCGTCAGTACCTTTAACCCCCTTCTCGACAGCATTGTAGCTGTTCGTGTCAGGAACCACAGTGTCAACTATAGCTATCGCTCCGGCATTAGAAGATACAATCCAAATAAAATCTATGGGAGGTAGGTAAAATTCTCGTGCAATTTCATTGCCGGAACAATAGCTATTTCTTTTATTTTGGTGGCCTTTCAAGTCCCTTCACAATCTGTGATCGAATCAGCCGCGGTAAAATCATTTGATGTTGGGGGCAAATGGACTTCGGGTTCTGGTATGCGGCGTTAGCAAAGGCAACCATGTATTTCCGAATGTCCTCGTAGCGCACCACCTCATCAACGAAGCCTTTCTTAGCGCAGTAGAATGGCCTTGATGTGTCCTCGTAATGCTTTACGAGTTCATTCATTTTCTTGATGGTGCCGTCGAGAGGCCTGCCGGCATCCTTTTCCTTCACGAGCCGACGTGCGTAACTAGCCGCCGCCGCCGTCTCACCGTGCATGACGTTGATTTCCGTCGCCGGCGTCCCCAGGGTAAAGGCATTGTTATTGTTAGCCGTCGGGCCTCCCAGGACATAATGAGCCGCCGCCGTCCCCTTACGGACCACGACAAGCATCATGGGAAGTTCGGTTGACTCGATGGAATAATTGAGTGCCTGCCCAAGCCCAAGGAGCTCGGCTTTTTCGGCAATATCTCCCACGTCGATTCCCGATGTATCCTGGAACCAGATCATCGGCACACGGTCGCGCGCGCACTGGGTGACAAATTCATTCATCTTTATCAGTCCCTGACGATAAAGCTTTCCGCCGACCGCATGGTACTCGTTCGTGTACTCCGGATAGTTGCGAATCAGTCCCTGCCGGTTGCCGATGACGCCAACAAGAAATCCGTCGACCTTCACCAGACCGCAGTACATCTCCGGACCATAGCCGGGGCGGAATTCCATATGCTCAGAATTGTCTATTAGCCGCGCCAGTACCTCATCGAAGGAATAGACTGCCCTTGTATTCACAGGAATAATCGATTCCAGATCCGACGGAGATAATTTCGGTTCCGCAGGCTCGGCCACGCGGAAAAACTTCGGGTTGTAAGCCGGCAGGTAGTTCATCCACTCTTTGATACCATCAAGAACATCCGTCTCCGACTCATAGACGACCTTGAAAAAGCCGGTGCTGTCATGATGGACACTGACGCTTCCCGGAGGAACGGCTTTGAAATGCCGGGTTGCTTCGATCAGCGTTTCAGCGCCTTCAGCATCGAAGGAGCCCTTCGGACTCATGCCGCTCACTATGCCGCCGCCACCCACCGCAATATTACATTTCTTATGGGCCAGCAAAATCGTCGGGCTTATGCCCTGATAACCTCCACCCGCAGGGTTGGTGCCGTAAATTCCCGCAATCACGGGCACGCCATCCTGCTCAAGCTCTGCATGGCGGTAGAAGCAGGTCCCCTGGCCGCGACGGTTCGCGTACACCTTCTCCTGTTCGGGAAGCTTAACGCCGGAGCAGTTGACCAGCCAGACCAGAGGCAGGTGGAGGATCTTGGCCATATCGGTGACCCGCAGATTATTGTCTGCCTGCCCGGCAATCCAGGCGCCAGCAATCCATTTGTTGTTGAAACCAATGAGGACGCACCATTTGCCATTAATCCTAGCCAGACCGTCAACAACATTCGTCTGTCCGGATTCTTCACTGTCGGGATCATAGATGGTATGCAGGGGGGTAAACGTTCCCGGATCTACCAAGTATTCGATTCTCTCCCAGACGGTCATCTCTCCGCGCTTGTGTAAATCTTCCGTGGAAACGCCGAAGTTCTTTATCCGGTCATTTTCACGGTCGATTTCGCCCATGATCTCATTAACCCGGGTGACGTTGTCTTTCATCATTTCTATGAAGGCAGGCTTTAAGGGCTTGCCCAAGTTATCCATCTTTTCAAAATATTGTTTCATTGCTTTACTCACTCCTTGTAACGGTTTAACCGCACGCCTCGCGCGATTGACCTACTTTTTAGCCTTCTTCGCTCCCAGTTGATCCAAAGCTATGACAAATTTGCAGACATTGGCCGATCCTTCCACCATGGAATAGGTGGGAGCATCGCGGTAATAACGCGCAACGGGATATTCCGTCGAGTAGCCATAGGCTCCCAGAATACGCATAGCATAATTGGTGCACTTAGTTGCCAGTTCTCCCGCCAGATACTTGGCCTGCGCCACTTCCAGGGTATTATTCAGGTCGCCCTGGTCTTTCTGCCAGGCAGCTTTATATACTACAAGTCTTGCTGCTTCAATTTCACATACCATCTGAGCGATCATATCCTGTATCATCTGGTATTGACCGATTGGTTTGCCGAACTGTTCACGTTCATTAGCGTATTTGAGCACGCTATCAAGGCAGGCCTGCGATAGGCCAACCCCTCCCGCCGCTGCTGAAAGACGGGTTTGATTGAGGGAGCCGAAGACAATCTTCGCACCATCGCCAGGATTTCCCAGGATGTTCTCCTTCGGAATCTTGGTGCCATCGAGGTAAATCTCTCCGGTCGGTGAGGAGCGGCTGCCGAGCTTGTCCAAGTCGGTAGTCCTGACGCCATTGAAATTCTTCGGTTCAAGGACAAAAGCGGAAAGGCCCTTGCTCCCCTTGGAACGGTCCGTATAGGCATAGTAGATGATTGAGTCGGCTACGCTGGCATTGGAAATCCAGGTTTTGGAGCCGTTAAGCAGCCAGTGATCCCCTTTGTCTTCCGCCGTCGATTTCATGGACATGACGTCCGATCCCGCGTTGAATTCCGTAATCGCGAAACCACCCATGTATTCGGCGCTCACCAGTTTCTGGATATACTTTTTCTTCGCCGCTTCCGTACCGTAACGGAAGATGGTGAATGCGCAACCCAGAGTCTGCATGTTAATCTGCACTCTGAGAGAGCTGGATCCTCGGGCAATCTCCTCCGTAAGGATCATCGCCGCCAGCCATCCCATGTTATTTCCACCATATTCCTCCGGGATCACGGTGCCGAAGAATCCTAACTCCCCCATAGGCTTCACCACTTCTTCATAAGGGAAGTAGTGCTCTTCATCCCATTTATCCGCATACGGCGCAATTTTCTCAGCCGCAAAATCTCTGACCATTCCCCGCAACATCTCAAGTTCTTCAGATAATGCAAAATTCATCGATACATCTCTCCTTTTCAATTAAATCCCTCCGGGGCATATTCCCCGAAGCTTGCTTCGTTCCTTGCCGTTTTGGATACCCCCGCAGCTTGCTGCGGGGTAGTTCATTTGACATCGCTCCAGTGCTCACAGAGCTTGTAATATTTTCAGCTTTCCAAATACCGGATTTCAGACGGAGACATCAGGCCTTCTGAAAAACGTAGTTGATTTGGTCGTTCGGCAGTGGGTGCACGGTCGCTTTCATCGGTATCCCCACAGAAAGTTCTTGCACGGGTACTGAGGAATCCACCCTGCCGAATACCTTGTAATCGCCGTAATCAAGTACAGCGATTGTATAGGGAAGATCCTGGGTGAAGCCTGTCGGCGCAAACGTGAGAGTGCTGAAGCTGAGCAGCTTTCCCGTTCCATTCACCTCGAACCACTCCATATCGCTATCAAGTGACTTGAAGCAGTCGGCTCTGGGCGGAAAGAATTTCAAGCCGCACTTCTTGCATTTGGTTCCCATCAATTTACCCTGCTCCAGATAGCTGATAAAATCGTTAACATGAGTCACGGCCGTGAAGCTGACTGTACCGAATTTACTGAATCGATTATCCATCTCTTTCTTTGACATATTATTCTCTCCCTAAGATCATGACATTAGCATAGAGTCCGACACCACCGACATTGTGGACCAGACCGATGGCCGGATCCTTGACCTGCATGTCTCCCGCCTCTCCCCTTAACTGCAGGACAATCGTCCTCACTTGAGAACCGCCCGTTGCACCAACGGGATGGCCCTTGGAAAGCAGGCCGCCATCCACATTCACCGGTATTCGACCTTCCTTGTATGTCTCCTTGGCACGGATCAGGGCAGGCCCTTCACCCGGTTTTGCAAAAGCGAGAGCTTCGTAAGCAAGGATTTCGGCAATTGTAAAACAATCATGCACTTCGGCCACATTAATGTTTTCCGGCTTCATACCGGCCATTTTGTAGGCCTGCCTTCCCGCCTCCGCTGCTGCTGGGAGACTATAAAATGAGTCGCGACCGGCCATGTTGACCGACGCCGAGGCGGAGCCTAGACCTTTGATCCAAACCGGCTTTTTGCTGAAGGCCTTCGCTTTTTCCTCACTCGCCACGATAATGCAGGAACTCCCGTCCGCGTTATTGCAGCAATCTGCCACCCTCAAAGGGGACGAAAGGACACCGGCCATGGTGGCCGGGGCTGCCATATCAGCCATAGCGAGCGCTTTGCGATTCATGGCCCTGTCGTTGAAAACGCCGTACGTGGAAGACTTAATCCTCACGAGGGCCAAATCATCCAAGGTTGTCCCGTACTTAGCCATATGCCCTTGTGCAAACATGGCATAATAAGCGGGCATCATCGTACCGAAAGGCGCTTCCCACTGGATGTCGGCACCACGCCCCATTCGCTCCTGCGACTCGGCGGCGCTGATTTCCGACATCTTCTGAAAACCGAGAACCATAACCATGTCATGGAGACCCGCTTTTACAAGGGAATACGCCAGACGAATACCGGTTGTGCTCGACGAGCAAAGCGACTCCACGTAAAAAGTAGGTTGCGGATTCAATCCCAAGTATTCCGCAAAAACACCCGAAGGCGACCTCTGCTTGTCATATTCCGGCGCAGAACAAACGATGGTCGCGTCGATATCTTTTGTCGTGACATTCGCATCCCCCATGGCTTCCTTAAAACCCTCGAAAACCAGTTCCCGAACGGATCCCGGATAGGCACGAACAAATTTACTTTGCCCAACTCCTATAATTCCAACTTTACTCATGTATATCCTCCTAGTTGATAATTGATAAACCTATTTGCCCTTATAAACGGGTTTTCTCTTTTCCAGAAATGCTTTCATTCCCTCTGTTTTATCTTCACTGGCAAAGGCCAACGAAAAACAGGCATTCTCAATGGAGCGAGCCGTGTGCAGGTCCGCATCGGCTGCATTTTGAACGGCATACTTTGCCAGGCCTATGGCTACGGGGCTGTGTTTTGTCATCATCCCGGCCATCTCCATCACCGTTTCCATTAACCGCTCGTCCGGGACAACCTGATTGATAAGATTGATCCGATAGGCTTCGTCACTACCGATCATCTTGCCCGTCAGTACCATTTCCTTAGCCTTTCCAAGTCCCACCAGCCTTGTAAGTCTTGCTGTCCCTCCACCGCCGGGTATAATGCCTACATTGATCTCTGCCAGCCCGAATTTTGCGCTTTCGGCGGCAATGCGGATATCGCAAGCCATCGCCAGTTCACAGCCTCCGCCTAGACAGAATCCAGCTATGGCGGCGATGATCGGTTTTCTCGACTGTTCCATCTTGAACGCCAAATCCCATAGTGATGACCTGCTGAATTGTTCTACCGCTGTCTTCTCCACCATGGCAGTGATATCAGCCCCGGCAGCGAAAACTTTCGGTCCCCCGGTTATAATGATCGCCCTGACATCGTCATCCATTTCCATTTCACCCACAGCCTGGGACAATTCATCTCTCATCGCGGGGTTGATGGCATTCCTGACTTCCGGACGATTCAGGGTGATCATCCCCAACTTCGTCTCGATTATTTTTTCAAGAATAATCGTTTTGTAATTCATCATCTTTCCCTATATGAGTTAAAATTTGACATCGGTGCGGGGCTTCTTCTCTCCCGAAGAATAATCGTACCATCCTTTTCCTGTTTTCCGTCCCAGATCACCACTCTCAGCGAGCTGTTCCAGATTCATGGCCGGCCACCACTTCGGATCCCTGTAGCTTTCGTATAAGCCCCTGAGAACGTTAAGACCGATATCAAGACCAACCAGATCCGCCACTTCGAATGGTCCCATGGGGTGATTAAGAGCCAGTTTGGCCGCCTTATCAATATCTTCAATGCTGGCAACACCTTCACTGAGGCAACGATAGGCCTCGTTTCTAAAGGCCTGGTTTATCCGGTTGACAAGAAATCCGGGGACATCCTTTACCCTCACGGTCTCTTTTTTCATGGATTTAACCAGTTGCTCCGAGACTTCAAGGGTATCAAGCGACGTCTTAAGGCCTTTGATGATTTCCACCAGTCTCATGGCCGGAACGGGATTGAAAAAATGCATCCCCACAAATTTATCAGGCCGTTTGACAGTTGTTGCCAGTCTCGTGATCGCAATTGATGAAGTGTTGGTGGCGAAAATAGCATCCGGGCGGCATATTTCGTCTAACTTCTCAAAAGCCGTTTTTTTGGGCTCATAATCTTCGGCAATGGATTCGATGACAAAATCAACATCCCTTGCTTCCTCCCAATCTGTGGTTAACTTGATCCTTGACAAAATCGTGGCTTTGTCGTCGGCCGTCATCTTCTCCCTCTTGATCTGCCCGTCCAGACTCTTGTTGATCATTGCAATGCCGCGCTCCATGTTCCTGTGCAGTTTCATTACTACACTGTATCCCGCCTGCGCGGCGACCTGAACGATGCCAGCTCCCATGGTGCCCGACCCAACGACCATAATTTTCTTGATTTCCACCTTTCACCTCCTGAAATTCTTTTTAGTTATTTTATACGCATCCGCATTAAATGGTGATACTTTATATCAACTGATTATGAGCGCCGCTTCGGGACATTCCAGAACGATCTCATCTGCATTCTTGATAATATCCGTATTCATGTAGGCCTGCGGCAAGATCTGTCCGGCGTAATATCGCGCGGAGGCGATTTTACCTTCATAAAATGTCCGATCATAGTGATTTTCAGGAAGCTCCTTGAGCTTCCGCATCGCGATTAAGGCTTGTTCCATCAAACATTCTGCAACCTGTACCTGTGCGCAGATGAACAATGCCTTTATGGCGTAAAGTGGTATCAGCTTCCTCTTTTCTTTGAAATTCGAGTACCAGGAGTCATAGATGCTTCTTACTTCTTCGAGGCAATCGTAGCCTTTCTTCAAGCTTTTCATTTCTTTCTGAAAGTCCGGCTCATTCTGATTCGTTTCAATGAATTCTTTAATGGTGGACATCCACAGGGCAAAAGGTTTTCCGTCTTTCATCCTCATTTTCCGTCCGACCAGATCGTTGCCGTGCATGAACGACGTACCTTCCCAAATGGTCAAAATTTTTGAATCCCGCAGATACTGCTCAACCGGATATTCGCTCGTGTATCCCACTCCGCCGAAGATCTGTATTGCTTCCGCGATGAGATTTAAACTCGCCTCGCTTCCGTAGCATTTCACCAAGGGCGTGATGATCTCGGCCAGTTCGCCGCATATCCTCGACCTTTCAACATTCTGCGAGTTACTGTGGATATCGAGGTAGTAAAAGCCCTTGAAGATCATAGCCCGGATGCCCTCCGTTTGGGCTTTTAAATCTAACAGCATTCTCCGCACGTCTTCGTGCTTGACGATCGGTACGCGCTCGGCGTTCTTAACGCCAAAGGGACGTCCCTGAATACGCTCAACAGCGTACTGGGCTGCGTAAAAATAGGCCGCCGTCGCCTGGCAATTCGCGTTATGTCCCGTTCCGATCCTCGACTCATTCATCATGTGAAACATCATGGCGAGGCCTTTGGAAGCACCGTCCTTATCGGGTGGCGCCCCCACTCTGATGCCGTAACACTCGTCGTTTTCACCGAAACTAAGAAGGGCTGTGGCCTGCGCCTTAAGACCCATTTTATGCTCAATCCCCACAGTGGCCACGTCATTTGCTTCGCCCAGACTCCCGTCCCCCTTAACCCAAATCCGTGGAACGATATAAAGCCCCAATCCCGGCGATCCCGGCGATCCCCCTTCGGGCCGCGCCAAAACCATATGAATGGTATTTTCGGATATGCCAGAATCGCCGCCCGTGATAAACATCTTCGTACCCTTGATTTTATATATAACCGGATCATCCGTGGGAATGGCCTTGGTTATTGCATCCCCCACATCCGAACCCGCACTCGGTTCCGTGATGCACATGGTCCCTTGCCAATCACCGCTGAGCATTTTCGGTAGAAACCGGGTCCTATCCTCTTCACTGCCAAAGCGGATGATGAGATTGGCCGCCCCGCTCGTCAATTTGATGTAGGACGTCAGCGCCGGACAAGCGCATGTGTTCATCTCATGAACGACCTTATAGATGATTAACGGCATGCCTCCTTCCAACTCGACACATTCGCTGCTTGAGCCCCAACCGTTTTGCTGAATAAAACGATAAGCTTCCCTATATCCCGGTGCGGGAATAACTTGGCCATCAGTGAACTTTGCGCCAACTTCATCCCCTTTTGCATTGATCGGGCTTACAATTTCACAGGCCACTTTATAGGCTTCGTTCAGCAGCATATCGATATCATCCACACTAAAGTTTTCCTTAAAGCGATCACATTCCAAAACTTCTTGAGAAGGCAACCATTCCTTCAAAATGAATTTCAGGTCCTTCATATCGTATTTGAATTCCATAGTCCTTAACACCTCCTCGGCAAAAGAATGACCCGATCAAGAGGTCTCTTCCCGATCATACTACTTAAGTCATTAAAAGTTATCTATAATACTCGTTATCGAGATAATATTCCGTTTTCTGTTTAGAGCATGAGCGGGTTTTACACCCGCCCATACTCTAAAGTATTACTGAACATACTTCGATTAATTCTATGCCATTTTCTTTGCTATATCTTCTCTCAGAACGTACTTGAGAACCTTTCCTGTCGGCGTTCTCGGAAGCTGACCGATGGCTTCGATCCGCTCGGGCCATTTATATTTGGCCACGCCTTCCTTCTCCATGAAAGCCTGAACTTCTTCGATTGTTATCGCTTCGCCCGGCTTCAGTTCCATATATGCACAACATTTCTCTCCAAGTCTCACATCGGGCATCCCGACCACCGCCACGTTCTGTACCTTGGGATTCTTGTATAGAATGAACTCCACTTCCTCGGCGCTGATGTTCATACCGCCGCGAATGATGATGTCCTTAAGGCGGGTTGAAAAATGATAGAACCCGTCTTCATCGAGATAGCAAGCATCACCGCTATGGTAAAAACCGTCTTTGTCCCATTTCTGTTTATTGAGATCAGGCCTTTTGTAATAGCCTGCGATGATAAACGGCGCCCGCTGGCAGAATTCGCCGACCTTGCCTACGCCCAGCGCATTGTTATTTTCGTCCACGATCTTCGTCTGGCTGTAGAGCTGCGGCGTACCGATCGTGGTTGACACCAGTTCCGGCGCAAGTCCTACTTCGGTGACGTTGAGATGACCTTCGTTGGAGCCGAAACCGTTCCAGACCAGGCATCCAAATTTCGTCATCATCTGTTTGATGACGGCTGTCGGACAGGGGGCGCCACCACTGGCCACGACCCGCAGCGAACTTAGATCATATTTGTCTAGTTCGGGATAATTAAGCAGTGCGATATGCATAGCCGGAACGCCTGCATAGAGCGTCGCTTTCTCCCTTGAAATCGTCTGCGCCATAGCGGCAGGATTAAATCCATCGAGCAAAATCAGTGTACCACCTACCATAACCATGGAAAGAACGCCGACGCTCTGGCCGAAAAGGTTGATCCAGGGAAGGGCCATCACGACTTTGTCGTGGACATTTTCCGTCAGGTGATGCAGAAAGGCGGATCGTTCAAAAGCCTTCCAGTGATCGTGGGTCCGCGGACAACCCTTCGGATCCGCTTCTGTCCCGGAGGTGTAGCACATGGTCAGGACGTCATTGGCATCAATTTTAAAATTCTTGTCGAGATAATCTCCGGCGTATTTTTCTTCGAGTTTGTTTTCCCATAATTTCCCGTATGAGACGGCGCCTTCAGGAACATCCTCTCCAAGAACGATGATATTTTTAAGCTTTTTGTGTTTAGGCTGGAGTCCTTTCATGATGTTAACGTAATTAAAACCTGCATATTCCTTTGCTACAATCACAGCAGGCGTTTCCGTCTGACCGAGGACATAATTCAGCTCGTGTTCCCGCCATTGCATGGCCAGTGGAACGACGCAGGCGCCGATGCGAGCCAGCGCCAATTCCGTGATGATAGCCTCGACACAATTTGGAATCTGGGTTACCACTAAATCACCCTGTTTGATACCCAGTTCAAGAAAATTCAGAGCCATACGGTCCATCATGATCCCGTATTGAGACCAGGTCAGCCTCTTCTTCGGATCAATCAGCGCTTCCTTGTTCGGAAAAGCAGCAGCCCAGCGTTTAACATAATCACAAAACGTCCACTTGTCCCAGAAACCAAGACCCGCATAATAGTCTATCTGTTCTTTCGTGACATTGCTTTCGATTGTCATGACGCTCACTCCTTAGGGTTACTGATTTGCTTGGAATGTAACGTCCCGGGATCGCTTCCCGGGACGTTACTCATCCTTGCTGAATCCGTCAGAATACGCTATGCTAAGTTTGGGAAGTCTTTCTTCGCCCGCTCCTTGATTATGTAATGCATCTTCTTTCCGGCGGGGTTGAAAGGCAATTCCTTCACGTCAACAAATTTGTAGTACTTCGGCCGCTGGTACCTCGCCAGCCGCGGGTGGTTTTTGCAGTACTCTTCGAGATCCTTTTCTGTAATCGATGTGTCCTTCAGGGCAACATAGGCTACAATCGATTGGCCCCATTGCTTGCTCGGGGCACCCGTCACAAAGGTATCGATGATGCCGGGATGGTCTTTCAGGGCGTCCTCCACCACGACGGGGTGAACATTTTCGGCACCGGTGATGATCATATCGTCCATGCGGCCGCGGATGGTGATAAACCCTCTCGAATCCCAGGAGGCTGTGTCACCGGGAAGCTGCCATCCCCTATAGGGGAATCCTTTTGCCATATCCTCGGGTCTATTGAGGTATCCGAAGCAGCCATGCATCGTACGGAGGGCGATTTCTCCTTCCGTCACTCCGTCCTTTGGACAATCGTCAGCCGGATTGTTCGGATCGCCTCTCCGTCCAAGATCGATACGGATGAGTTTGATCGTGTCTTCCGTGATGGGCAGGCCGATGGTACCCGCCATTTCCGGCAAATCCCAGGGTTTCAGCATGGTTACCCAATGCTGGTCCGCCGTTCCGTAGCCGTTGTAAACACCGGGGCAGAGTATCTTCATGCATCGCAGGCAGGAGTCCTGATCGAGCGGGGAGCCCATGGAAATCAGAGCCCGGAGACTGCTCACATCGCGCGGCTGCTTCTCCTGGGTCTGACACATCCGCTCGTAGATCACGGGGGCGCTGACCATGTGCGACACCTTGTATTTCTGGATGTAGTCCATAGCCAGATTTTCATCGAACGCCTTCATGATTACGACGGAGCCCCCGCAATGGAGCATGGGAATAGGACCTGTTGTGTTTCCGCCCCGGTGGAAAAGCGGATTCGTAGCCAAGCTGACGCACTGATTGTCAATCTTGTGCAATCCGGCATTCATCATGCAGTCAAAAAAGATACAGGCGTGACTCAAATAAAATCCCTTGGGCAACCCCGTCGTACCGGACGTGTAAAGAAGAAGGACTGGATCAAACATCTTGACATCCTTTTCCGTCGGCGGAGCCGTCTTGGGTTTCCCCTCGATAAACTTCGCATAACTCACATGTCCCGCCGGAACATCACCCACGCCGACCATCACGCAGACCTTCGGTTTGATCTTGCACGACTCAATGGCCTTCAACACCATATTCTTCAGGGCAACATCATAGACAAAAACCTTGGTTTCACTATCATCCATGAGTTTTGAGACCTGCCCTTCGGGGAGCATGAAATTCTGGGACGCAAATACGCATCTTGCCTTGGCAGCGCCCATATACAGAATAAACCATTCATAGCAGTTGTAAAGATCGCCCATGAGGGAATCAAACGTCGTAAGACCTGCATCGAGAAGGGCGTGGGCAAACTGATTTGCTTCTTCATCCCACTGTCTGTATGTTAAGGTTTTATTCGTTAATGGATCGATAATCGCAGGTTTATCCGGCCACTTCTGCAAGTTACGGAAAAGCTGGCTCGTAATTGTATAATCCTTTTCCCAGATCTCTTTTAAAATCGAATAATCTACTGCTTTTCCCATTACTCTCCTCCTTTTTTTCGATAAACGATCGGTATGGATTCACTCCTCCCCATGAAGCAATGAACGGTCAACCACACATGTCCGCTCCGACTGCTCCGACCACCTCCTTCCTTTTCACATAATGCACGCCCTAAAACGGCTTTTCATACTTCCCTGAATATCTATTTGTTTTTGTAGAGATAGGGAAGATAGTCTCTGCCAAAGATCTCCCGTAGAGCCACCAGTTTCGAGACCTGAGAGGTCCCGTCGGCGATTTCAATGGCCAGAACATCGCGTAACCTCTGTTCCAGTGGAAACTCATTCGTGTACCCGGGATGACCGTGCAGAACGAGACAGTCCCGGATGGCGTTGGTGGAAAACCTCGGCGCCATCCATTTCACCATTCCGGCAACCTTGGTGCTTGATTTTCCCTGGTCTCTCAACCAGAGTCCCTGGTAACAGAGAAGGCGCACAGCTTCGAGCATGCTGATATGTTCTATAATGGGGAAAGAAACACCTTCGAAGGTGGCGATGGGCCTGCCGAAGGTAGTACGCTGCTTCGCATATTCGATTGTTTCTTCAAGGGAAACCATGGCGGCCGCAATCGCTTCCAGGGCAAGAAGAATACGGCTGATATCGAATCCCTGCATGCCCATGACAAACCCTGTTCCTTCCTTGCCGATTAAATAATCTTCAGGGATCGCGACGTCATCCATGAAGATGGATCCCCTGGCAACGGATCGTACGCCCATGTCCTCATACGATTGCAGTGTTACGCCGGGGTAATCCGTCGGCACCACGAAGCAACTGATGCCTCTGGCGCCTGCAGCAGGGTCCGTCTTTGCAAATACGATGGCAAAATCCGCATCCATCATGGCCGTGATGCCGGCCTTTTCACCGTTCAGAATATATTTGCCCCCTTTTTTGACCGCCGACGCTTTCATGGCCACGGCATCCGTTCCCGATCCGGGCTCCGTGATGGCAAAAGCAGGAATCTTATCCCCGGCGATGAAAGGAAGGAGAAACTCTTTTCTTAATTTCTCGCTTCCCTGGGCAAGGATCTCCGCATCGAGATGTCCCACCACAAAGGTTGACATGGTCAAGCTGCAATCTCCCCGCGATACTTCCTCGCAGACCATGCCCTCCGTTACATACGAGGCGCCCATCCCGCCCTTCTCAGGAGGAATGGTCATTCCGATGAGGCCTAAATCGCCTATCTTTTTGTTGATATGCTTTGGATATTTCTTTTCCCGGTCCCATTTCGTATAATAGGGAGCCACTTCCTTCTCCGTAAATTTTCTGACCATATCGCGCAGAGCAAGTTGTTCCTCATTAAATTCAAAATCCATAATCACTCTCCTTCCCTGTTCTCATTTTAGCCTTTCCACCTAGCCTTTTAAACCATATTAAGACCACCGCTCACGCTCAGAACCTGCCCGGTAACGTAGCTTGCCTTGTCGGAAGCGAAAAAGGCCACGGCTCCGGCAATGTCCTCAGGTTGGGCCAGGCGTCGCAATGGTATAGCTTTCTTTAGCCCCTCGGCAATGGCTGGATTGTCGCCGGCAACGGCGGCAAATAGCGGGGTGTCGGTCGGTCCCGGAGACACGCAATTAACCGTAATGCTATAACGTGCCACTTCCCGCGCCACAGTCTTCGAAAAGGCAATGATTCCTCCTTTAGCACCGGAATATACAGCCTCACCGCTTGACCCCACGCGCCCGGCATCGGATGCGATGCTGACAATCCTTCCGTACTTGCGTTCGATCATTACGGGAAGAACCGCCTTGAAGCAGTTGATCGGCCCCTTCAAATTGATGGCAATCACCTTGTCCCAGGTAGCAGGCTCGCTTTTGATAAAAGGCTCCATCTTGTCCCAACCCACATTGTTTACGATGATATCAACGCTGCCGAATGCGGCAACCGCATCTTTCACCATTTTTTCGCACTGGGACAGATCCGTTATATCAACCGTAACGGCAATGGCTTCCAGGCCCATCGCCTTGATCTCTCCGGCTGTTTTTTTTGCCGTTTCGGGATTCAAATCGGCCACGCAAACCTTAGCCCCCTCGCCGGCCAGTTCAAGGGCAATAGCCCGCCCGATCCCCTGTCCCGCACCTGTTACGATCGCTGCTTTGTCTTTTAATTTCATATGTCCATCTCCTCTTTTTAGATCACTGTTGTCGGCATAGAATTATTTTACTTCTTCCCGTAAGTCCCCGTATCCGTCAATTCAATCAGCAGACCCTTGCCGCTCTTGGGGTGAATGAAGGCCACACGATCGGGACCATCGTACATTTTGCCGATAATTTTGAGTCCCTTCCCTTCCAGTTCCGCAACCAGCTTCTCGAGGTCATCGCAAAGAACCGAGATATGATGATAACCGCCGTTGGGAGCGTTCTTCATGAACTGTGCAATGGCGCCATCCGGTCCGGTGGGCTGCATCAACTCGAATGTAGTATCTTTGATTTTCACGGAGGAAGATACCTGCTGCAACTGAGGATAGTCGATCCGTTTCACTTCCTCAGCGCCGAATGCATCCTTCATAAAATTCAGCGTATCGTCGAGGTTCTGCACTGCAATTCCAATGTGATCTATTCCTTTTATCATTGCGTACTCTCCTTATGTTAGGTAGTTTCACTACAGGGGAACATTTCCATGCTTTCTGGGAATCTTCTCCTGTGGCTTATCCCAGAGCAACTTCAGCGCCCGGTAAAGATGCGCTCTCGTATCCTGGGGTCTGATGAGAAAATCGATAACCATCTTGCCGCCGTAGAGATAGGGGGAATTGAATTTTTTTCGATACTCCTCAATTTTCTCCTGCTTGGCCGCCCCTCTGTCTTCTGCGGCCTCCAGTTCCTTCCGGTATAAAATCTCGACGGCGCCTTCGGCGCCCATAATGGCCATCTCGGCAGTGGGCCATGCATAGGAAAAATCAGCCCCCATCGTTTTGGATCCCATGGCCGCCCAAGAGCCGCCATATGCTTTCCTGACAACGACGAGCAGCTTGGGAACTTCCGCCTCGATATATCCGTACAGCATCTTCGCACCATGCCGGATAATTCCTTTATACTCTTCCTTCACCCCGGGCAGGTAGCCGGGAACATCAGCCATTGTCAGGATGGGGATATTGAAACAATCGCAGAACCGATAAAACCGCCCCGCCTTGTCCGAGGCGTCACTGTCTATGGCGCCGGCCATGACCATGGATTGATTTGCCACGACACCGATGGGATAACCGCCGATGCGCAAGAATCCGGTAATCATATTACGGGCAAACCGGGGTTTAACTTCAAAGAAATCGCCTTGATCAGCGATCGAACGGATGACACGTTTCATATCAAAGGGCGCCCGCGTCGAATCGGGAACGATCGTTGCGAGATCTTCGCAAATCCTGTTAGGATCATCGCCAGTCTCGACGATAGGCGGCTTCTCATCGCAGCTTGAGGGTAGAAAGCTGAGAAGCTTCTTGACATCGTCAAGGCATGCCTGCTCACTCTTTGACACAAAATCGGCGACACCCGATATCTGGCTGTGCACCTTCGGGCCGCCAAGCTCATAGCCCGAGATATCTTCGTGGCAGACTTCCTTGATGACCCGAGGCCCGGTGATGTACATCTCGCTCGTTTTATCAACCATGAAAATAAAATCAGTCAGGGCCGGAGAATAACAGCCACCGCCAGCACATGTCCCCAGGATGCAGGATATCTGTGGAACAAGGCCGGAACTCCGGACATGCTCATAGAAAAGAAGGCTGTATGTCCCGCTCCCTTCCTGAATTCTTGCTCCGGAGGTATCTACCAAGCCGATCATCGGCACTCGGGTTTTTGCCGCCAGCTTCTGGGCCTGCGCGATCTTTGAGGCATTACTCAAACCAATGCTTCCGCCCAGTACCGTGAAATCCATGGCGTAAACAAAAACCGTTCTACCGTTGACGGCCCCGTATCCGGTGATGACCCCGTCTCCGTACGGGCGCTTCTTTTCCATTCCAAAATCATGGCACTGGTGCTGAGAATACATATTGGTTTCAACAAATGTCCCCTTGTCAAAGAAAAGATCGATCCTCTCCCTTGCAGTCAGCCTCCCTTTCTTATGCTGATCTTCGGTGGCTTTCTCGCCGCCGCCGGCCTGGATCTTTTTCTCGGTTTGCTCCAGATCTTTTATTAATTCTTTGACGTTCATGTGCTTCCCTCTTTTTCATTTTGTGGGGGGCTTTTGCAGCCCCCCTCTTGATTCTCAATTATACTTCTTCCAGATTGCCGACTTTCCACTGCTTCAGGTTGACACCCGCCCGCTCCAACTCCGGTCCCAGAATGCGGACGGTATTTTTCCAGAACATGTTTTCGAGGACGCCTTCCCGCCAACCGAACTGCATGTGCTGGTAGATGATCCCATCCAGAGGAAAGAGGTTGAACTCGGAGCCGAACATGTATTTGTCCTTTTGACGGCGGTTCGCCTCATAGACGGTCTTGGGGGCGTTCTCCGGCAGGTAATTCGGCCAGATGCCCGAAAGCTCGCGGAAGATGTTGCCCTTGTGACGACACAGCAGAACGGCATCCTCGTCTCTACCGTCGGAGCAGTGCAGCATGATGATCTTCAGGTTCGGAAAGTCCGCGGAGATATCGTCGATATCGGGGATGAGCTGCATGGTGTATTTGACTTTCGTTCCGAGGGCGCCCGGCGCACCGCTGCCGAGCCCGGTAAAGCCGGTATGAAGCTGGATCGGCATGCCCAGTTCCTGACAGGCATCCCAGAGGGGATAGAACTGCTTGTCGTTTACACTAAAGGCCTGACCAACCTGCTGGAATTTGAGCCCGACGAGCTTAAGTTCCTTGCAGCAGCGTTCTGCCTCTTTAATCGCCTTATAGCCCTGCCAGGGATCGACGGAGCCCCAGCCCGAGATGACCGTATCGGGCCACTTGTCCCGCATGGCCGCGATCTCGTCATTGGTATTATCAGCATAGAGAGGATCGTCCCCCATCGTCGTTTTCGCCGCCCATGCGCAGGGCATGACTTTGACGCCGAGTTCCTGGAAGGGTTTCACCCACTCTTCTTCTGTCGGCAGAGAAGCCGAAATTTGCTCAGGTGTGATATCCTTTTTGCCGTAAAGGTATTTCTCCAGATGGACCCGAAATTTCCCCAGGCTCCGCCAGCCGGTCTTGGTATAGGGATGGGTGTGAATGTCAATGATCGGGGGCATCCCCTTCCTTGCACCCATGATCATCGCATTCAGTTCAGGATCCATTTTCAACATTTGTTTTTTCAAGACGAGTTTATCAAAGTGTTTCTTCTGTTCTTCGTCCATCTCCAACATGCCGTAACGTTTTTTCTCTGCCATAATTTTGCTCCTCCTCCTTAAATTCTGATAATTTGCGAATTCAGTCTTACCGCAGCCGAACTGCGTTTACATCACGTACCGAAACTGCCATACCACCATTTCGTGTCTGCTTACGGAATCTTAGCTTGGAGAACAATCCCGGATCTTTCCCTCTTGCAGGTCTGTCTGCTATTCCAAGACCACAAGCACCGCATCCGGTTCGACTTCGTCGTTGGCCTTTACCATGATTTCCTTGACCACTCCGTCAATGGTGGCGAGGATCGGATTTTCCATCTTCATGGCATCCAGCATCAGGAGCACATCGTCCTCGGCTACCGTGTCGCCAACTTTCACGTTGACCTGTAAAACCTTGCCCGCCATCGGCGCTAATATCTCCTCACTCATGATACACTCTCCTTTATCTCTATTCTTGGATTCAATCCTATTGACCCATCGCCTTCAATTTCTCGATCAGGACCGGGACAACGACCTTGTAATCCGCCACGAGTCCCAGATCCGATATTTTGAACATATTCGCATCGGGATCCCTGTTGATGGTCACGATTTTTTTCGAATTGATACAGCCCGTGATGTGCTGGGCCGCGCCGGAAATGCCGATAGCGATGTACAGTTCTGGACTCACCATCTTTCCTGTCTGTCCGATTTCCATACTCAGGGGCACCCAGTTCTCGTCCACGGGAACACGTGTAGCGCCGACGACGCCTCCGAGCAGATCTGCCAGCTCCTTGATCATGGCGAATCCATCGGGACCACCGAGACCTCCGCCTCCGGACACTATTATTTTGGCGTCCTCAAGCTTGACCCCCTCCGCTTCCATCCGCTTGGCTTCAATGAGTTTCACCTTTATCGCCCCGGCACTGGGAGCGTCAGCCAGGGCAATTGTTTCGCCCGTGCGACCATCCTGCGGTGTTGCTGCCGCCATGGACTTCGCGCGGATGGTGTTAATCTGAAGGAGGCCTGTAGTGGAAGCCATCACGGAAAGTGCCTTACCCCCAAAAGCTGGCCTTGTCTGCAGGAACCGTCCGTTTTCGGCATCAAAGTCAACAGCGATGCAATCCATTGCTAGCGCTACACCAAGTCTTGCGGCAACGCGAGGAGCAACGTCGCGCCCCAGATCCGTCTGTCCCATAAGACAGAGGGCGGGTTTGATTTTGGTACACTGGTCACACACAAAAGCTGTGTAACCGTCACTGTTGAACTCGGCATAACCGGCATTGGAGGCGACCAGCACTTTGTCCGCCCCAAGGGCGATGCCTTCGGCTGCCAGGGATGCAGCCGCTTCGCCGAAGAGCACCAAATCAACTTCGCCGCCAGTCTGATCCGCAAGCGCTCGGGCTCCCCCGAGCAGTTCCCGTGTGATGGAAGCCGTCTTGCCTTTTTCCATTTCTCCGACAACGAGTATTATCTTATTATTATCCATATATCTTTCCTCTTAAGGTTTGATCGCCAGAATTTTTTCCGCCAAAAGTGCGGCCGCTTCCGCCGGATCTTTTCCGGTCACCATTTCACATGTCCTCTGGTAGGCAGGGATAAAGAGTTTAACGAGGGAATTACGGGCGGCAGCCAGTCCTGTTTTTGCGGCTTCCGCACTGACATCGGCGGCGCCCCATTTGGAGAACTGTTTCCTGGCCGCGATAATGATCCCCCTGCCGGAGGGAATTCGGGCCTGTCCCATCTCGCTGCTCAACGTCACAAGGGCGGGAAGCGGAACATCGAGAACCTCCGATCCGTTTGTCATCATCCGTTCTACCTTCAGTTTTCCGTCCAAGACCTCGATTGCCTTGGCACGGACAACCAGAGACACCCCAAGGTATTCTGCCATTGCCGAGCCGACGACGCCTGCATCCCAGTCCGCCGCCTGCCGTCCACAGAGAATCAGATCAAAGGTTCCGATCTTTTTCACCGCCTGTGTCAGGATATAGGCCGTGGCAAAACTATCCGAACCATCGAACGCGGCATCATTGAGAATGAAACCTTCATCGGCGCCCATGGCGACCGCTTTTCGCATGACGTCTTCGGTAAACTTCGTGCCCAACGTCAGGACCGTCACCTTGCCGCCCTTGGCCTCCTTGATCTTCAAAGCGGCCTCAACGGCCAGGGCGTCATAGGGACTCATGACGAAAGGCATGCCTTCTGGCGGGATCACTTCGTTCTTCTTGCCGTCAACGGCAAACTTGGCCGGTGGAAGTTCAGGATCGAGAACCGGCTTGATGCATACAATGATTTCCATTTTTCCTCCTTCAACCGTATTGATAACAGACACCGAATCCTCCTCGGGGGTTCACCCAGTCGATGGCGCCCTCATCGCATGAAAACCGGCAGCTACCGCACTCCAGACACCCCTCATAGGAAAAGGTCAAATGCCCTCCCTCGCCTCGTATAGTGTAACACTCGGCAGGGCAGGCGTACATACAGGGTTTGAGATCACAACTCTTACATTTCGCTTCATCCACACGAATGTGGACTTCCCGATCGATATCAAATTTGTTCAACGCTAATTTTTCTTCTACTTTCACAGTGCCTTCCTCGCTTTCATGGCATCCGCAGCAATCTGCCAGAGGCTGACTTTGCCTTGCATGGATTTCCATAAGGTCTCAAAAGTGTTTTTCCGCGGCTTGCCGTCGCTATGAAAGATATTCCTCATCAAACCGCAGGCAAGTTCCGGGTAGGCATTATAGATCCTTGGATTTTCCAGAAAATGGGGGGCGCGGCGGAAGGTTTCGAGATCCTTGAGAACAAAACGGCTTTTAAGCAGCTGCTCGTAGTTGCTCAGCGATGATGACGTGAAATCCCCCTTCTCTTTGGCCCGGATCACAGTTTCACCTGCAGCGATCCCTGCAGCCATGGCAAAGTTAGCCCCTTCCAAAATGAGTCCTGTCCCAAGCACCATGGCTGCTGCATCACCGGCTACAACGATACCGTCCGCGTATAGCTTTGGCATCATCTCGATACCGGAAACAGGAATGAGGTGGGCCGAATATTCCAGTGTCTCCCCGTTGCGCCACAGGGGACGCACGGCGGGATGTTCTTTGAATTCATCAATGAGATCAGAGGCCTTCACCTGGTTCTTCAGGAGGGCATTCAGCTGCACCACGACACCGACCGAAAGGCTGTCCTTATTGGTATAGATAAACCCGCCGCCGGGAAGCCCGCGGGTACAGGAGCCCACAAATTCCATCACCACCCCTTCGTTCCCGGTGACACCGAAACGATCTTCGATCACCTCCCGCGGCAACCGAATGACTTCCTTGACACCCTGCTTGAGGTCAATGGCCTTGAAGTCACTGCGAAGCTTGGCTTTCGTCGCCAGCAGTGAGTTGACGCCGTCCGCGAGAACAACAACATTGGCCAGGAAATCCTCATCACCAACCTTGACACCCTTGATCTGGTTGCCTTCAAAAATAAAATCGGTAACTTCGAGACCCGTGGCGATGATTGCCCCGGCCTCCTCCACCTTGCCGCCCATCCAACGGTCGAATCGAGCGCGAAGGATAATAAAGCCGGGAGCGGCGTCAAAATCACCGTGTGAAGATTTAAAATCGACGGACAGGCAGTCCTCCTTCGTCATAAAGGAAATGACGTGGCGGCTCAGAAACCGCTCGACAGGGGCTTCCTTCCAGAAACCCGGGAAGAGCTCATTCATCACCGGCCCGAAAAAGGCGCCGCCCCACATGTTCTTGGCCCCGACGTATTGCCCGCGATCCAAAACCAGAACATTCAGGCCCGCCTTGGCCATTGTATAAGCCGCAGCGCAACCTGCCGGCCCGGCACCTACAACGATCGCATCAAATATATCCATCTCGGAAAACCTCTATCAAATTCAAGGTAATGCGGCCCACGGTCCAGGATGGGCAGGACATCGCAGGATGGATCGTGCCCGCACTAACAAACCTGCCGTCTTATTGATTCCGATTACCGCGGCACAACGGCGTCGATCCCGGTCTCGATCCGACCAATTATCAGCTTGTGGACATGGGCCGTACCGCCATAAATGATCGGCGCCATGCAGTCCCGGTACAACCGCTCCAGCGGATACTCGTCGCTCAGCCCATACGAGCCGTGCAGCTCCACGGCCGCCGTGGCCGATCTCCTCAGCATTTCCATGTTGTGGTATTTACAAATCGACGTCTCCTTGGCCACGTTCGCTCCCTTGTCCTTCAGATACGCTAGCCGGAAGGCCATCCAGCGGGAGGCCTCGAGGGCGATGGCCATGTCGGCAATCTTATCCTGAACGAGCTGGAAGCTTCCGATAGGTCTCTTGAACTGCTTGCGGTCCTTGCAGTAATTAACGCTTTGGTCGAGACAGAGCTGAATTGCCCCGACGGCCGCGAAGGCGATGCCGAAACGGGTGTGTTCCACGTTGGCAAAGGCCGCCCGCATCCCGAAACCGCCCAACTGGTTTGTCTTCGGAACACGGCAGTCGCGGAAAAATAGCTGTCCGTGGTCATGATGACGAAAGGCCATCTTGTTCTCAATGGGAGCGCGGGTAAAGCCCGGGGTGCCCCAATCCACGATGATCACCGCAAAACCCTTGGTCCCCTTGCTCTTGTCGGTCTGGCAAACCACCATGGCGAAGTCCGCATGGTTGGCGTTTGTGATCCAGGTCTTGTTGCCGTTAATAACATACTCGTCACCGTCCAAAATCGCCGTCGTCTCGATAGCCGTCGCATCGGAACCCGCATTGGGTTCGACGGTTGCAAAACAGTGGGTCTTCACTCCCTGAACCAGCCCGGGAAGATACTTCTTCTGCTGCTCATCCGACCCGTTCTGGACGATCGGCAGCATCCCCAACGATGTCCGGGAACACGAACCCATCCCCAAGGAAAAATCATAGTACGCCAACTGCTCCGTTACCAAACCCAGGGTCATCCAGTCCAAATCCAGGCCGCCGAATTCTACAGGCACTTTGATGCCCAAAAGTCCCTGCTCTCCCAGTTTTTTGAACACCTCGGGAGGCATTTTGCAATCCCGGTCCCATTGCTTAACATAGGGCTGAACTTCACGTATCGCAAATTCCTTGGCCATATCCCTGAACATCGCCTGTTCCGTGTTTAACTCAAGATCCATCTCCCTCTCCTTCCTTTTATTATTATTAATGCGTCCGATGGCTTGCAGCTCGGGGATGGCTGCATCGAGCCGAAATCTATACCGCGAAATCCTCTCGTCGAAACAATAAGGATCTTAATTCGGGTTTTTTGTTCTTATATTCGCTTTTGTAACAGGTGCAAAAGACAAGCCAATTCTTAATAACAACGTTTGTTATCGAAAATATTGATGTATTTGCTTTTGATGGATTGGACTAAAAAAATGAAAAGCAGCTTCGTCCTGTAGTTTAAAATGTACAGAAAAGGTGGCGGATACTTTTATGATGTGCTACAAGCACATTGAATGGGTTTCGCTTCATGTAGCATTATTCCTACATCACAATGGAATATTATATTTTTTTAGTTTTTGATATAAAATTGTTCTATGCACTCCGAGAATTTTTGCCGCTTCTTGTTTGTTTCCGCCAACGGACCGGATAGCATCATTAATAGCTTTACTTTCCGCTTCAGCTACGGCATCCCGTAAAGGCACTATGTATTTTTGAGGGCTATTGCTTGATTTCTGGCCTAACAACTTTATGCGCGTGGGAAGATGCTGCAACTGGATTTCGTGCGCCTCCGTAATAATCAAGGCCCGCTCTATAACATTTCTCAATTCCCTTACATTTCCCGGCCAGGGATATCGCTGAAGAGCAATCATCGCTGCTCCCGTAATAATTTTGGTAGGCATATTTTCTTTCTGACTCAACTCATTCATCAGAAACGAGGCTATTTCAGGGATGTCCTCGGGGATTGACCGCAAGCTTGGTGTATTTATTGTAAATATGTTCATCCGATAAAACAAATCCATCCGGAAAGTACCCTTTTTAATCATTTCCTGCAAATCTTTGTTCGTCGACGCAATTAGACGAAAGTCGACTTTAATGGGCTTTGTTCCACCGACTCGCTCAATTTCCCTGTCCTGTAACACGCGCAAAAGCTTCGCCTGCATATTCAGAGGCATATCGCCGATCTCGTCAAGCAATATGGTTCCTTTGTGTGCAAGTTCAAATTTTCCAGGCTTACCCTCCGGTTTCGCTCCGGTGAATGCCCCACCCTCGTATCCAAAAAGCTCACTTTCAATTAACTCGGCAGGAATGGCCGCGCAATTGACCCTGATATAAGAACCGTCGGCTCGCTTGCTTGCCTTATGAATGAAAATGGCACAGGCTTCTTTGCCGGTCCCTGATTCTCCCGTAACGAGAACAGTGGCGTCACTCTTCGCCGCTTGTAGGGCGGCATTCATCGTTTCCTGGATAAGCGCCGACTTACCCGCTACAAGTTTATCATATGCATAAATCTTCTGGTTCGTAGCTTCTTTGCGATAATACTTTAACTGTCCTTCCAATATCTCCAGTTTTTGATAAAGATCTCTGATCGTATCGAGTTTGTTGAATATCCTTTTACCGAGAACACCAATGATTTTTCCGTCCCGGTCTCGCAACGGAATCCTTGCAACGATCTGCTGGCGGGTTCCAAGCTGGTACGTTGTACCGATTTCCACCTTCCCCGTTATCAAGGTTTCATGCATTCCACTGTTTTTATTGACCTCGGTGATGTGCTTTCCAACCGCCTGCTCCGGAGTCAAACCATACAGTCCGACATTGTACCGGCTCATGAAGCGAATAATGCCGTTTTCATCAATGACTATCGGACATTCGTAAGGGTTATCGACAAAAGCGTCAAGCAACGTATTATTAAGATAAGATAGCCATTTTGGTTTTGAATTTTCCATCATGACAGACCTTCTAACAGCAATGGGTGCAAGCAGTTTTCCTCAGGAATAATGCGATATTATTTCGGTCTTTCCATACATCCATTTTCATTTTTGTCAAGGAAAAATCTTTGGGGGATATTTTGTGTATTGCAATCCGTATCATTTCCATGTAATTTATTTGAACCAAGAAAATTAAAAGGAACATTATAAATCAATGAAAAAAGAGCATGATTTGCAAAGGCTATTTTACCCGCAACGAGTGGCTATCGTAGGGGCCGGGGATAACCCCCTCTTAATCAACGGACGCAGTCTGATGTTCATGCTGCGCCACAAAAGCACGGCTCACATATACCCTGTGAATCCCAACCGCGATACCGTGCAGGGAATCCCCTGTTATCGAAGTATAACCGATCTCCCGGAAGTTCCCGATGTCGCCGTCATCGTTGTGGGTAAAAAATTAGTACCCTCCGCCCTTGAGGAATTGGGGCAACTGGGTTGTTCTTTTGCCATCGTTAATACATCAGGTTATGCCGAGACGGGACCGGTTGGACTTAGGGATCAAGAGGAACTGCTTCGCATATCCAGCCGGTACGGCATGCGTCTGGTAGGTCCGAATTGCCTCGGTCTCATCAATCTTATCTCTCCCGTAATACTTAGCTGGTGTGCAACCCTCGAGAGAGAACCAGGCGATCTTTTGCCGGGCGATGTGGCACTGATTTCACAGAGCGGAGCAATGCTGGGATCCATCTGGGACCGTGCGATGGGATTGGGATTGGGCTACTCCTATCTGTTATCATCCGGTAACGAAACCGACCTCGGGATGGCCGATTTCATGGATTTTTTTGCGCGGGATGAAAAAACGCGAGTGATAACAGGTTTTGTAGAGGCACTGCGTGATCCCGAGAAATTCTTGCGAGCTGTCGATCAAGCTCATGCCAACGGCAAAGCCGTCGTCCTTTATAAGGTAGGAAGAACCGATGAAGGAAAACGGGCGGCCGTTTCTCACACAGGATCCTTGACGGGATCGGATGAAACCTTTGACGCCCTCTGCCACGCCCATGGAATTGTCCGTGTTGACCGTTTGGACGCTTTGATCACATCGGCTCTGGCATTGCGCGCCATGCCTCCGGCCCGAGGCGGCCGCCTTGGAATATTCTGCTGTTCGGGAGGTGCAGCCGGCTTGGCAGCGGATCAGATGCGCGGAACCGGCCTGTCCATCGCACCGGTAGGCCCGGCCTTTGAGCGGGACATGACGGACATCACGAATTTTCAACCGCCCCATAATCCCTTGGACATCATCAAAGGTCCGTTAAAATCTTTTGACGTCATCACGGAGGCCATGAAAAGGTTCGTCCGTGAGGAGAATTTTGATCAGATTATCATCTTGATGACCACCATGTATCTGCAGAAGATAGCGCCAAAGCTGATGCTCGATGGCCTGAAGGACGGTCCTGAAAAACCTGTACTCGCATGCTGGTTGGGCGACAAGGTGGTCAGGAAGCCAAGCGAGGAAATGAGAGAAGGCGGCGTCATCACCTATCACGATGTTGAGTCTTGCCTCGAAGCTGCACGGGCATTGGCCGTCGTTGGTCAACATCGCAAGCGCCTGTCGACAGTATTATCCTACAAGAAACCACCGAAGGACGCGAAAAAGCGTGCGCTGAAGATCATCGAACAATGTGGACGGCGGCTTGATGAGGCATCTTCAAAAGCTATCCTGTGTCTTTACGGCTTTTCTATCCCCAGGGGAAAGCTTGCTCGCAATCTTGACGAAGCCATAGAAGCCGCACGGACGATGGGATTCCCTGTAGTTGCGAAAGGTATCTCTCCGGATGTTCTTCATAAGACGGAGGCAAAAGCAGTCTGTCTGGGAATCGGCAACGAGAAAGACCTCAAGAAGGCCTTTGAGCAGGTGAAATCGGCTATCGAGTCGAAAGGTACTTTGCGCGGGGTCCTGATCGAAGAGATGCTCCCGGAACCGCTTGCTGAAGTCATCGTCGGATGTTCCTTCGACGAACCCTGTTTTCATAAAATCATTTTTGGTCTGGGGGGAATCTGGGTGGAGGCTATGGGAGACATCAGTGTCCGACTCGCGCCGGTTTTGGAAGAAGAGGCGGCAGAGATGATCTCTGAAATTCGGGGAGCGAAAATTCTCGACGGCCTGCGCGGCAAGCCTCCCGTGGATAAAGAGGCCCTCGTCAACATTCTGGTTTCTCTCTCGACGTTGATCACGGACCTTCATGAAGAGTTGGGGGAAATCGATGTGAATCCCCTTATGGTTTATCAAAAGGGCGCTATTGCGGCGGATGCCCTTCTGACCATTCACAATAGATGAACCACCGGTTCAAAGAATCGCCAAGCCGATTGCGTTTCATTCAATTACGCCCACCATGTTAATCGTATACACATTGCGCTTTTCCGGGGCTTCCGCGGCTTAGGAAAAGCGTATGCAGTGCATTTATAGAATGACTAATTATCCAAGAGAATGTTTAATTCCTTCTCTATTCTTTTTAACGTTTGCGGGAGAATAATCTCTAAATGGCATTGGGAGTTCAGTCCCAGAATGGCTTTCTTGCATTCGTGGAGGTCCACTATCAGCAAAGAGAGTCTCTCTTTTCTCGCTTTCTCCTGTTCTTCCCTGATGCATTCTTCCAAGAACCATCCGGCTTTGTAAGCTTTTTCAATATTATCCACTCTTGTATCCCCCCATACTACAAATAATCGAAAACAGGGCTAGACATAGGTTGAAAATGTTATATTTTGATCAGAGCCTTTTTATGAATATGAGGGAGAGGCAGGGTTGGCGTCGCCCGGCCTCTCGGATAGTTAATAACAGCAAGCCAATTACAAATTTTAGGAGCGGGGACCGGGATAGAGCCCCCGGTCCCTCTGTGGTGAAACCGGAGGCCTAGTCACCGGTAATCCTTTTATTATTCATTGCAGGATTATAAAAATCCGCTGTGGCATCAAAGCGCGCATGATTCTCACCAACGAAAGGATGCTACCTAATCCGGCTCCCACCGTCTATCGGTGCACATCTGAAATATCTATCGGAAGTTTTGCCCGTAGCCGTTCGGAGTTTGTCCGACCTCCTTTCGACCCCATCCCATGAAATCGACCCTTGTCGTTCCCAACAATCTGTCCTGCGACAGCGGCCTTTGTTTCAGTAGACGATTTTCTCGACGAACCTGATGGCATCAGTCGTATCCGTTCCCCGCAGAAAGACCTCTCTGACGCAAACAAGGTTTTTTATTCATGGGTTGGAAAGCACCGGCCAGGGTACGAAGGTTATCGGAGACCCCGCTGTTGAACAATCACACCGAGGAGGCGCGGAATACCTGCCGTGCAAACCCGGTCTTCACCAAAGACTTCCTCCTCAAAATGGCCAAACTGAAAACCGAAGCCTCCATTGTAGCGGATGCCCTTCTGACCATTCGCAATAGATGAACCGCCGGTTGAAGGGATCATCATGCAGATTGCGTCTCATTCAGCTCCTTCATGAATTCCTCCAGCATCATAATTTTGAAGAGGGGATAAAGTGGATTGCTTCGATACATGTTCATCGCCGTCCGGTGAATCTCCTCGCTATAACTC
>Ga0172379_10002867_pt1 | contig 29088 bp, 65 predicted proteins | sample GrowelOW334metaG_FD_119756 | JGI IMG/M metagenome (GOLD analysis project Ga0172379, IMG submission 119756) | Groundwater microbial communities from an aquifer near a municipal landfill in Southern Ontario, Canada - Groundwater well OW334 metaG | ecosystem: Environmental > Aquatic > Deep...
GGCCCGGTGTCCTGTCGTCGTCGTCGTCGTGGTCGTCCTCCTTCTAAAGCATATCTGTCCTAAAACAAAAAAAGCCCTCAGCATTTCTGCTAAAGGCTAACTATCCCATCTACCATATTATCTTCATTTGCTCTGTCGATCACATTGCGCGACTCTTCGTGGTCGGGCTGGGCTGTTCAAGGGTCATTTGCGAGCGAGCGTGGCGAGGACGGAGGGAGGAACGACCGGAGGAGGAGCAAGCGAGCGAGCTAACTTACAAGATCGTTTTGTTGTTCGGTTAGTTGGGTTGGTAGCGTTCTTTGTATGCTACTATGTTTTCTTCTTTTAACTTCATGGCTATATATACTCCTATTGCTATGAATGCCACCGCTACTGTTACTACCATGATGATTTCTATTGTAAGTTGTTTCATAATATTAAAATTTACATTTGTTGTTTTTAACTGTTTTGGATATTGTTGTCTTGATTTATTCTATTTCTTTTTTCTGCTTCTAAAATAGTAATAATTATAAGAAAAACAATGCCAATTGATGCCACTATAACTGTAAATATTGTTGCTGTTTGGTTCATAATATTGTTGTTTAATTTTTATGATTTAAAATGAAGAAATGAACAGGCTACGTGTACCGCAAGTACTTCACCTGTCCATTATCACCGCACACGAAACGGTATCTTTATTTCTTTGGTGGTTGTTGTTTGCTATAAATTCCTGTTGCTTTGGCTTCCCATTTTCCCTCTTTATATGTATTTGTTAGGAAATAATATGTAATTGTTTTTGATTTATTTCCTCTTGTCATTATTAAATATGTTATTGGGTTTCCGCCTAACGATGTGTTTTGTGCTATGCTGAAGTTTTTATCTGTTGGCATTGCTTGTGCTTCTGTGTCTCCATGTTCAAAAGTAAATGTTCCATGTTTTCCAAAACCATATGCCCATCTTGCCGAGCCAATGTTTTTCATTTTTCCTCCTTGTGTAACTTGTCCAATTGAGGCGAATGTAAATGATTTGTGATTGCTTATAACTACATAAACAATAATTATCACAATGGCTGTTGCTATCAATACCCAATAGATTGTTTTCATGCTGTTTGTTTTTTATTTTTGTTTTTAATTGCAAAATAAAATGGTAATGCTATAACCACTATGACAATGATTATGAATATTACTGCTGCTGCTTTTTCCATTCCGTTCATGTTATTTTGTTTTATCTGATTTGAAATATATTACGAGTATAAATGCAGCAACAATAAGTATTACAAATAAAACTTTGTATCTGCCAAATACTGCGCCTATGTCTATAACATTGCTCATTTTACATTCCTGTTGTTAATTGTTCGATCAATAATTCCCTGTCGATATACAAGTGTTTAAAATGTGTGTTTTCCCAGATTTCAACTGGAGAAACTTTTGCTGTGTTTTCCTGAAATGTTCCTGGATAGAAATTATTCCAAACATATGCTGCCCATTCTCCACAAATAAATCTATTGTCTTTTGGCTTGCTTCCGCCTAACCATAATCTGCCAAATGTTAGCATCTTTACTGCTTGCGCAACAACGAGATTCCATTTGTCATATCTGGTTGCTCCGCATGAAGGAAGCATGAATCTTAGTTGTGCTGTTCCTTCCATCCTTTTTGTTTTGTGTGATAGGACAAGCAAATCTCTGTTTGAGAATAAATAATCTTTGAATGGTGTTGATCTTATGCCCCATTTATCAGCTTCAAAAACAAACAGATATCCATCTATCCATTGATAAACCATTGCATGATTCCAATGTGATCCTTTTTTATTTTCGAGTTCTTGGAATTCTTGTATTGTTTTAGATAGAAAACTCTTGCCTGAAACAAGTCCGATATCACCAGATTTAATGTCTCTTAAATCATGTAATACTTCAATGACTTCTCCGTGTTCTGTGGTGTATTTTGTTGTCATATTATAAGCAAGTTGTGGTGTATATTATTAATACAAAACCAAGAATCAATATCAGATATAATAATGTTTGTTTGTTTTGTTTTGTTATTGATTTTAGTTGTAGTGAAATTACATCAGCATAAATCATTGATTCCAAGTCTCTTTCGCTAATGAATTTTATTTGTTCATCTTTTTCTTTCTTTTTGTTTCTATTGATGTCAATAATTTTAATGATTTCTGGCGGTGGTATGATGACTTCTGTCTTGTTTTCCCTGATAAGTTCTTTAGGATTTTTAATTATTGATTTTGTTGTCTTTTTTACTGGTGCTTTTGTTTTTCGTGTGGTCATTTTCGTGTGTTATTTAAAGATTAATACTATCGTTATTATTACTGCTGCTGACAATACTAATAATCCAAGAATCATTGGTCTGACATCATGTATTTTAATGTCGATTTCTTCTCCCTTATCCTGCGCTTGTTTTAATGCAAGATAAAGTTTGTTGTATATTGGTCTTGAATTTGTAAGCGTGTCATTTTTTGTATCAAGTTCTCCTACAAGTAAGCAACCCCATGTATTATCTTCATTTGTTCCTGGATGTATGAGTATCCCTTCAAAGTTGGGAACATCAAGAAGTCTTGGCATTAGTTGTTTAAACTTTGGGCTGTAGCTTACATTTACTTTGTAAGTTCCTTGTGGTATTGCCGTGATCTTTGCTATTTTTTCTTTGCGAACTTTATCTTCAAGTACATAGCAGTAGAATAGACCATCAACGTATAGTTTGCTGATGGTCTTTGTATCTGAGAAAAATGTTCTGTCAAGTCTTAAATGCATATTAGATTGTATCTGGTAGTTTAACTGTTTTGTCAGATTCGTCGTTGTCGTGTTCGTGGCTGTCTGTTTCTTTTGCTACAATTTCTGTTATTTCTTCGGCTACAACTTCTATTGCCGCCTCTGTTTTTTCTTCAACAACTGTAGCTGTCATATCACGCTGATGTTCTGCAACAACGTCGTCGATTTCTTCTGCTGTTTGTTCAACTTCAGTTTCTGTCGTTTTTTCGTCTGTGGCTTCTTCATTTTCTTCTTTCACTACAATTGGATTTACTTCGTGATCAAGTATGATTTTTCTGAATGCGTCTATTTCATCATCCGTAATGATAAGATCATTCATTTGAATAACTGGGTTTCTCTTTTTGGCAATTGCTATTGTCATTCCTGATTCAGAATCATAGAAAGATATTCTCTTTCCTTCATAAACCAGATATCCGTCGTCATTGAATACACATTTTTCTAACATTGAATAACCTTTTACGGTTTTTTCATCTGCCGCTGTGATCTTTTTGAAAACGGATTCAACTGTAAATGCAGTAGCATCGTCATCAATTGCTACAAAAATCTGTTTGAGATTTGTAAGCGTTACTTCTTTTCCTTCTGTATCACTGAAGTGATAGACTTTTTCTTGTAGTTTCATAATCGTGTGTTTTATTATTTTATAATTTGTTTGTTTTAAAAGAACACGTGATGCTTGGCGATAGCACCACGTGTTGAATCAGAGAAAGGAAAAATATAGTTGATTGTTAATGATTTAATGTGGTAGGTCTTGTGTTAATAACATTTGTATAATTCAACCCATACCATTTGGTCAATTCCGCCAAGATTTGATTCTACAATTACACCAATTGTTATTCCCAACATTCCTGATATATAAGAGTCGCTTGGTGTTATTCTGCCTGTTGTATCTGAAAATCCTGCGTATTGACCTTTTCTTGCTGGTGTTGCATCTTTAAGAAGAACTTTTGCTCTTCCAGAACAAATCATTTGAAACTTATCTCCCGGTGATTTTGTTAATGTGTCATATACAACTCCAATTGTTGATTCTTTCAATGTCAAGCTTGCAATACAAACTCCTTCAATGCAATAATCAAATACTGGTGTTTCATTTACTATTGCTGCTCCTACAAGATCAAGTTGTCCTGTTATTCCTGAGCCAGCAACTTCTGTTATAGGATATGTTCCACCACCAACTGCACCAACACATTGTGCTACTGCAATTGTATGTATCGCATCTGAATATAAATCAAGTGTGAATGTTGCTGCTGTGTATACTCCATACAAAATTCCCATTGATGTATTGGTTGTATTTGCTCCAAGAATATATACATTTGAAAAATATGATAATGCATCCATTGATATGCTTATTGGTGGACACATAACAAGTTCTCCTTGATGCAAATCATTTCCATCAAGACAAAGTACTTCACGTCCAAATCCGCCTTCTGGAGAGATAAACTCTTTTTGTCCAAGATATGTTCCTGGAAGATTAACATCTGGATGCACCTGATCAAGTGTTGCGTTTTGTCTTCCGAAAACAAATGCAGTTTCTGTTTCTCCTCCAAGATTAATATTTACATTGTTTCCAAATACAGTGCACTTGTCGCTTCCTTTGATAAAGTTCATATTTCCGAAAGCAAACCCTCCTGACATTGTATCTGCTGGCTGTTGATTATTAAATGTATTTCCATTACCCATTGCAAACACAACTGTTTTAATTGCCATGTCTGTAATAGTATTATTGAATGCACTTTCAACACCTTTTAAATTTATCATATATGATAGTAAAGAAAGTGTTTGTGGATCCATCAACATTGATCCTGGTGTATCAATTGAAAATCCACCATGAAGAATTTGTCCACCTGCTAATGCGAGATAACTTGAAGCAGTTCTGTCTAACCATTGAAAATCAGATGTACTATATGTTAGCATTGTGCTTGTGTTTGAATCCCAAACAGTTTTTCCATCTGTTGGAGCATTCCATTCCCATCCTGGCAAACCACTTGCAAGTTTTATTCTATATTCTGCAATATAGCCGTCCATACCTCCTGGATCACCAATTCCTATAAGATATCTGTCAAGTGATGATGGTAATGCTGGCATTACTGTTGAGTCACCCCATACTTGTATGACTGGTTGTGTGAAAGCGGCTGGACAAATAATCATATCTCTTACAACTTGAATCCATCCGTTTCCTGCTGAATAAACTCTCCATGTATTTGGTGCTTCATCTGTTGTTGACAACATCATTCCCGTGATAGGAGATATTGTTCTCCAACTTGCTCCAACTGTGAGTCTTTCGTAAATCTTATTTCCATCATCTACAACAAGATATCTGTCACCAATTGCTCCTGCTGCTGGAAGTGTTGCAACTGTTTCAATTGTTTTTACAAAACCCTGCCATGAAAGAGCGTCAAATGCTGCTGTCATTTCTGTATGACTTACAGTTCCTGAGAAAGCATCAACGTATCCCGTCATTGCTCCCATGTATGTATAGATTGTATCGTTATCGTCATTCCACACAGTCATCATTAATGATGGGAGAATTTCGTCCCATGTAATGTTTCCGTGATCATCAACGTATGCTTCAACAATAATATCTGGGTGTGTTGGATCAGCATGATCAATTAAATATCTGTCTCCAATCGTTGGCAACACTGGAAGGGCTGCATACAAACGTATGTCAATAACACTATCCTGCCATTCATTTGGCGTTGTGCGGATTGTGAAGTAAGTACCATCAGACTTCTTACCTTTAAGGCAATTGTCTCCTGCATCAATAAACATTCTGATAATGTCTGCACGACCTGGTGTCGAGATGTTGGCTGCGTAGGTGAAAGATAATTCGTTTTGATTCATTTTATATTTGTTTTTAAGGTTGCTTATTGAATGTCTTCGCTGCTCAGTAGTTTTCTACTGTAAATTGTAGAGCCTTTTGCTCCTTTCATTCCAGGATTTGTAACAGCAATAACTGGATTTGCTATCAAAGAATTTACAATACTCTTTGAACTTGTTGTTTTCTTTTTATTGTTGTAATACAATAAGATTATAAGTGCTGCGATAGCAACAAATACAATGATTAGCACAATGATTTCCTTTTTCATGGTTATACTGCTTTAATAAATAGTGCAACTAACAATATAAGTGCTGCTGCTGCGATGAGTAGGTCTTTGTTCATTTTAAATGTTTTTTATTTGAATGAGTTTATCGTTAGCTTTGTTGTTATTTACAAAAATAAATGCAATTAAACCAACAAGCAGTATTCCGCCAATTACGTATATATATATCTTTTTCATTAGAAGAATATTTTGTATGCTATAAAGATTACTCCAAGAGCGATTGCAACAACAAGAACATTGTTTAAATTTCCTGATTGTTTAATTGTATCTAAAGCTTGCGCTTCAGATGTTGTAGATTGAATCTGAGAAATTTGCGTTCCTTGATCAAGAAGTCTTTGCTTTTCTGCTTTCAGATTGTCAAGTGTGGGCTGATATACAGTTGCAAGTTTACTTTGCATTATTTCAATTGAATCATCTTGTTTGAAACTTCTCATTTGATCCATACTCCAATCAGCAGTGATTTTATTTTCAAAATCATACTTCTTTGATATTCTTGTCTTTGACCATTCACCACCATGCAAACCAAGATCTATTTTAGCAAGGTCTTGATTGTTTTTTCTCAATCCCCTATCCATAGCATTATATTCATTACCTGCAGCATCTGCTGTATATATTTTGTTGGCAAGTATAATTTTCCAGCCATCAACAAACTTCTGCTGTTCTTGTATTGCTGTTTCGAGTTGATCTATTGTTAGGTTTGGCATAACTATTCAGTATAATGTGACGTTCCTATATTTTGAATACTTGTATTGTATTGTGTAGCTTTGTTTGAAATATTAGTTGTCTGTGCAAGACCAACAAATTTGGACAATCCACCAACACCAAGTGCAATTAAATTGAAAGGTGGTGGCAGCAACATTGAAGCAACTGATGTGGCAGCAGCAACACCATTTGTAACTGCGTTCTTTGTTAATTTGCTTTTTGTCTTTTTATCATATTGTTCTTTTAGTGCTGTCATTTCAGTAATACCTTCAGCTTTCATCTTTGCAACATATGCGTCCCATAATGCTTTTTGTTTTGCATCTAATGATTCTGAACTTACTGTAAGTGTTCTCATTACATCTAACGATTTGTTTCTGTAATTTGTCCACTCTATGTATGCCCATAGAATTATTACAAGTGCTATTATGATAGTCAATGTCTTATTCATTTAACATCACCCTTTCCCTGTCCTGCTACAACTGCATCACCTTTTCCTTGTGGTGTTTTTGGTGATAAAGATGTATCTTTTGTTTTAAGAACTTCTTGTCTTTTCTTATTCCAGAAATAGAAACCTACGCCAGCAATAAGTATTACAACAATTATTATGAATATTATTTTCTTATTCATTTATCAACCCTTTCCCATGTTAGCACTTTGTACAATATCACGCATTAATTGAGTAATATTTGGATTCTCTGGTACATTATATTGTGAAACAGCTAACTGAAACTTTATTGCAATGCTTACCTTATCTTCATTTGGATATCCATTTCCTTTTCCCATATCAACATTCATAAAGACATTATATGCAGCACTTAATCTTTGTTTTAATGCAGCTTCACTTGTGCCATAATTTGCATAGATATCTTTGACTCTAATGCCAATAACATCACTTGCATTTGTAGGTGTTTCTACAACTTCTTGTGTTGAACTTGTAGTTTCGCCTGCTGTTTTTGGCTTTGGTGATGTATCTTTTATTTTATTGGTATCATTTCTTTTCTTATTCCAGAAATAAAACACAACACCAGCAATAAGCAGTGCGACAACGATGAAGAATATAACTTTCTTGTTCATAACGAGTATGTTGATTGGTATGTAATAGGTATTCCGAAATATCTGAATTTTGCTGTGTATTCAAATCTAACAGTTTTATCTCTTAAATAATCTGCAGCAATGTCAAGCACAACATTTGATATAAACAAATCAAAATCTTGTACGAAATATGTTTCTCTGTTTCCTTCAAGTAACAAATCGTTAGTATAAACACCTTTCTGTTCTGCACTTGTCTTTCCTACAAGTTGTCCTTTGTAATAAAGATAAAGAGTAAAATCTTTCAGTCTTCCTGTTAATATTGAATGATTAATTAATTTTGTACTTGTTTTTATTTTTGTCTGCGCATATCCAGATTGTACAAGATCACTTATTGCAAGTTTTCTTTGGTCAACTGTCAACACATTAAAAACATAATCTATCTTGTTATAAATGGCATATTCTATTGCTTTATAAGCAGCAAAAGCACCAATTATCAAGATAGTTATTAATGCAATTATAATGTATTGCTTTTTCATAATATAGAAAGTCCTTTCCAGAAGAATCCAACAATTAATAATATGATAATTATTGGACAAATAATAACAAGGTTGATTGCACCAGTCGGTGATGAGTTTCTGTATAAGTAATCAAGCAAATTTTCTTTGCCATCACTTGTTTTCATGTTTTTTATTTCGCGTGCAAGTGAAGCGATTGCATTAGAATATATCTCAGGGTCTGCGGTAGCATATCCTCGAGAAATGACATCTTTAATGTATGATTTTGTATCGCTTTTGTATTTTAAAGCAGGAGAATATCTGCTATTTAAAAGGAGTTTATAATGTGAGTCGAATGCTTCCGCAGCAGACGAATAATCAGCAAACCAATCTTTGACAACATATTTGTATTTGTTGAGACTACTGTCAAATGTAACTGAGATAACTTCTGGAAAATCATTTCTGTGCGTATCTGATGAAAAATATTCAAATGTTTTTGCAAGTATTTTGTTGGTATCGTTTTTGCTTGCTTTTACTCCAAAGATATTTGCCTTTCCTATTCTGCTTTTTCCCCAACCACTTTCCATTGCGCCCATTGCAAGAATAGTTTCAGGCATTAAACCGTGTTTTGTAACAAGAACACTGTTCATTACCTGAGGATAAAACTCTGCAACATATTTTACTTTGTCGATTGCGGTTATTGACATATATGCTTTTATTATGAATATGATTATTATTCCTTTAGTCACTTATTCTTTCTAATTCTCCTATATCTTATGATAGCTGTAAGAAGTATTAGTATCGTTATCATAAGTGAAAGTATTTGTTGAATTGATGCGCAACTTAAACTAATTATCTTGTTTAATTCCGTAAGATCAACATCTAACATCAACAATATATTTGCAAACATTAGGTTCAGCACCCATGTTGTTGATATAAGAAATCCGTCGAGTATTATATTAAATATATTGTGATGCATATCTATACGAGTCCTTGATAATTTGCTCCATTAATAATTGCTTGATATTCTGCCTGAGTCCATTGATTTTTATTGAATATTTTCTTTGAATAAATATCGGTTGCATTTCCATAATAACCATCTTCCTGAATCATTTTTTGTTTGCTCTTGGCAAGTGCAAAGTTGATTGCTTTTTGGATAACCTTTACCTTTTCTCCTTTTGAATATTTCATCAGCGGAAAACTGTCATCTTTCCAAGAACCATCAGAAGCAATTATTGTTGTTGTCGAATCGCTTGGATGTGCTCCATTTCCTGCAGGCGGAGCATTATTCTTTAATATGTCTTGTCCTTTTGCTTTCTTTGAAATTACAACAATGATGATGATTGCAATTACAACTGCGATTACTATGAGGAGTGTTTTGTTCATGGCTTTGATTTTTATTCTTGTGTGTTATTTGAATTTGAATTTGCAGTTGCAGATTGTGATCCTTGATTACTTGGAGTTGGAACAACAAAATCATCACCTTTTATAGCAGTTCCTATTCCAAGTGGTTTTCCTGCATTAGTAATAGATTTAACTTTTGCTACTTGTTTTGTCCATATCCAATATCCAAAGCCAATAATTGCAATGATAATTGCGATGATGATGATTGTTTTTGTATTCATAATATTTATGATTTAGCCGAAATTCTTTGTACTTCTGATTTGAATAAGTCAATGCAAGCTACCGCCATAGCATCTCCATAATAATATTCTGCATCTGCAGCATCATATAATGTTTCGCTATTCTTGTTATAAAAATGAGCGTTCCAATAGTTTATCACTTTTGCTTTGTCCATATCTCCCAATTCTAAAAAAGCTTTATATGGATCGCCATTGTGTTCACCGAACCATGATATTCCATCCATATCTTCCCAAAGTTTTTCAGTTAACTGTTGTACCTGTAAGGCTGTTAATGGTTTGTTTGGATTAACTTCTCCATTTGGACCAGTGTTTGGTTGAGCAGAAATCTTTTTCGGTGGTGTATTTTTTCCGTACCATTTGCCAACCTGATAAGAAATCATCAGTAGTAGCAAGAGCGTTACAATTATTATTATGAGTGTTTTTGTGTTCATAATCAAAAAGTTATAAGCGATTTCCAAAAAGATATGTTTTTTTCTTCTGCTTTTTGACCATCATATGTTGATCGCGCATCACTAATTATATAAAAAGCAATAACAACAAATGCAATAATGCTTATCCAAATAATTGTTTTGTTCATATTATGATACTCCTTTTGTTTTCCAATATCCCGCTCTTCTGCCAAGATAAAATGATATTACAAGCAATACGATGTAAAAAACGGCAGCATACAAAATAAGTTTTTGGTTGAAGAGTAGTCCTGATAACATAGTTTTGTTTTTAAAAGAAAGTCCGTGCAGCAAATACTGTTATGCTATCACCACACGGACTTCATAAATACACACCCGAATTTATGCTTTTCGACTTGCAGCAGCTACTGTGTCAGCAGCTACATCGGTCTTTGGTTTTGGTTTTGCCACAAACGATCCACCTTTCTTTGTGTGAAAAGCAGTATATGTGAACAACGCGATTAGAGCCGTTATTGCGAGAAAAATTACAAATTTATCCATTGTTTCAATGTTTTATGTAATTAAACTTTTGCTACGGTTGATGCAGGCTTTTTTGCCATCTTATAGATGCCGAAGCCTAAGCCGCCTACTGCGACAAAGAGTAATACCCAGAAATACCATTTCATAATTGTAAAGTTTTTAGTTGTTGTTTTTAAATTGTTATTGACTTGCTCCCTGTTCACCCGAAGCACTACTACCATTTCTATTCTGATTATAGGCAGCAGCACCTGAACTGAACAAATTTGCAAACGAGTTGATCCATTCGATAGCCGTAGGCTTTCCGGGAACAGTAGCTTGGTACTGATTGTAATAGGCTGCGGAATCTTGCTGCGCTTTGGCGTCTTTTGCCTTAGCCATTTGTCGAAAAATAATATATCCGACAACAAGTACACCCACAATGACCAGAATTATAATGAGAGTTTTGTTCATGATTTTATCAGTTCAATGTTATTTTTGATGTCGTCTCCGTGAAGTTTAATTCCATGCAAAGCAGAAGCTAGGTTGAAAAGAACTTTACCCTTTTGAGTCATTACTGGTTTTCCATTGAGTTTGATTAAATCATTAAAATCAGATTCGTCTGTGATGTCCAGATTATACATCGCAAGGAAGTATTTTCTGAATTCAATTGGGTCAACATAATAAGTAAACTTGAGAGTTTCTGCTAAATCATGTTGTGTAAGTTTTGCAACGCTAACTTTTGCTTTTGTCATGTCTTTAAAGATTTACTGAGGTTGTACCATCTGTCCGATGTTGTCGATCAAACCGACAAAGAACAATAAATTCACTGTGATGTTGTCAACGATTGTGAATTCAAGGAAGTGATTAGCATCCAAAATCCAACCATAATGACCCTGAGGTTTAATGATTGTTAAATTGGTACGCTGATCCCACATTTCCTGAGTGCTAAGTACATTTAGGTTTTCGTCTTTGATGGACAAGTCAACACCAATTGTACGATACTTTACCTGATTGGAAAGCATAGTAACATCAGACGAATTGATACGGATTTCAGTGATGAGCATCGGTTTCAATGATGTCATACGTGAGAAACCCTGAACGGCACTTGCGTAAGTACCAAACTGGTCAACGAGAGAAACACTGTCCTGACCACCAGCAGCCTGATTGTACAATGTGTACATTCCTTTTTCTCCGAGTGGTGAACCAACACGAAGTGTTTCCTGCTTGTGACCCATTGCAGTGTTTGTCAGTGAAGCCTGGAAATAAGGATTAACAGAACTCTGTCCTTTTCCAAGATCATAATGTATAAATGGTGTGTTGCCCGTAGCCATTCCCTTGAATGCTGCGTCAACGACCTGTGCTGTCATGCCCATCTGATTGCCTGCAGCAGCCAACTGTGCAGCGGCTTGCATCGCTTGTGAAGGACTAAATACAGTCATTTTGCTACTGTCTTCCATAATTTTTTGTTGTTTTAATTTGTGATTTAAATTTACTTTTTTCGTGGCTACAAATATAGAAGATTAAAAGTTATAAAAAAAGCGTGGTTAATATATACTTTTAATATACGACCAAGTTAATTATTATATACAATTTTTATATATAATAAAATGTTACTCAATATCATCTTTGGCATTGTTCATATTTACTGCACTCATCTTTTCAGCTTGTACATCAAATGTTATGTATGGAAATAGCGGATACTTTCCACGACCATATTTGCCTACATATTTGTTTACCTCATTAATTGCTGTTTGCACATACAAATAGTTGGGAATCTTCTTTTCAAATCCACCCATAGATGTTTGTGTATAAAATATCATGTAATGAGTTGTGTAATATGTAAGAGTATTAAGAACAAGCGATGGAGAATGTGTTATGTATATAATATCAATGTTGTAATGACTTCGCATTGTCAGCAATTCAAGAAGACCATCTGGAGCATTGCGTCCAGGCATAAGTGCTTTATAGTCATCAAAGATTATGAGTGAATCTCTATAACTTAATGCTTTTTTATGCCAAGTGTGAACTTCAGTGCCATATATAATTTCATCAGCAATAGTTCTGAATTGATATTGTGGATCGAAAGCAAGAATTCTACCGTTTGGTCTTGACTGTTTCCAGTGCATAGCAATCTGTTTAGCAGTAGCTGTTTTGCCCGTTCTATTGTGACCAATGAAACCCATGACAAAGTTCAATCTCTTTTCACTATTGTCATCTTCTTCATATCCCATTGCGGGACTCTTATATATTTTTGTAAGATTTTTTACTTCTCTCATTTCATAAAGGATTGTACAAATTCAGCAAGATCACCATACCTGATAATTGCTTCTTTATCAAGCTTTATTTCAGCTTTTGCCTTGTCTATTAAAAAATAGAATATCTTCCCATCTACAATGCGTATTAGAAAGTATTTATCATCACCAAGATCTTTCATTACATTGCGCTCTACCATTGGCAATAAGTTCTTTAGTTTATCCATTAAACCATCACCACCTAAGAAGCCAAGCATATCTTCTTGCATATTGATAAGTCTTCCTTGTTCTGTTAAATCTTTTTTCTCTGTCATAATCGTGTGTTTTAAAATTGTTGTGTTAAATATGAAACTAATTCTACAAGTTTTATTGTAGTCGATACAATACCGACAACTGTAAAGAATATGACAGTTACCGCCAAGAATTTTATGAGACCTGGTTTCTGTGCAAGTCCCATAACCATCTTTGCGCCACCATCAATTCCTTTTGTCTTTTTTGTTTTGTTTTGTTCTTTTACTTTTGAAGCTAATTCTTTGGCTACGTCATCAAAGTTCTCTTTTTTTTCGTGTTGCATAGTTTATTGGTTTTTTAATCATTAATATTATGAATCTAAAAACTATAAGTAATATTGACAATGTCATTACTATTGCTATAAATATTGCAGTTAAAGCAAGTGCAAAGTTTGTAGGACTATCAAGGCACTGGTCAAGTATTGTCATCATTTGTTTTGAGCCCCTCTTGATTTTTTAAGTTCAGATTCGATTTCCTTTATTCTCTCTTTCATTTCAATAGTTATCTCTTCAGATTTCTTTAACTTATCAAGTTCATTGACAACTCTACGTCTTGAAATTGCTTTCTTAAATGGTACATAGTAAGCCAGCACAACTGAAAGGAGGAATATCCATTCTATTTTGAATTTAGCTTTGTACTTCATCAGAATTAAAGAAAGCTGAAACTTTAATCTGTCTTTTCTCTTTTCTTTAATTTCATAAGGAGCATCACTATTATCTTTAGCGATACCTCTTGAAAGTGTTACAAGTCCTGTATCAATAAGTTCAATAAGGAAACCTGCAATATCTTCAAAGTCCGACCTTGATAATTCTGATCCTTCCTCACTTGAGTTAATACGTTCACGTATCTTTGATACGTCTTGTTCTCCGCCAAAAGGATCTGGTTTGTCTTCTTCATCACCAGATGATTTGGTTTCGGTTCTGACAAACGATTTCATAAAGTTGTCATCACCAAAGTCCATTTTTACTTGCTCACCTTTTTGATCTTTTGTTTGGTCACCAAGTGAAACATTAATTGACTCTGGTTCAGGTTCTGCTTTAATACTTTCCTCAGAAATAATTTGTGCTTCTTCTGCACCTTCTAATTGCTTTTTTAATTCCTCTGGTGAAGCAGTTTTGAAAACAGTTTCCTGCTTTGGTTCCGTTTTCTTTTTGCCTTTTTCTACTGATTTGATCTTGAGTGCCATTTGTGTGCTATTTAGGGTTAAAATTATACACATTATATATATGGGGGTTCATTTTTTTACTTTTTTAGAGTTTTATTTTGCGCTCTGCTTTTAAAATCGGGCTTTTGCGGGGGTTTTTTATGTAAAAAGGGTAAAAGTTAATAACTTTTTTTAGTAACCCCGTAAAATTACTAAAAAAAGTAATATATTTGCCCCGTATATAAAAAGTATATGTATCTATGAAAATAAAACACATCATACCATTCAACATGATCGTTGAGATAGAGCACAGAAACGGTGAGAAAAAGGTAGGGATACTTATTGGTATCAATACACATATCAACGGATTTCAAATAGTGCTGCCCCGCACAAATACAGAAATTGTTATTCGTTCATATAGTTTTGAAACAGCTTCGTTTAAAACAATATGTGTTCCGACAGGATTAGACAAGCAGGACTTTGACCATCTATACACATATCCTAAATACCAAGAGGCAAGAACATATAATAAATTAGCAATTGACGCTGTTGACTCAAATCAAAAAATATCATCCGAAAGCATTGTTGAATTTGATATGTATAATCAGGAATGCGTATCAATTGAATTTTATTCAACTAAGATAAAAAACTTCTTAAAAAATACAGCGTTTAGAACAATGTTAGATATTACATATTTGACATCTATTATGAATAGGTTATCTTAAAAACTAAAAGTCATGGCAACACTAACACAGGAGTTACAACAATATGCAAATATGGTTGTAGTAGAATTACTTGAAATTCCAAGAGAAATTAATACTCAAGAAAAAGCAGAAATTGCAATAACAAAAGCATCAGTTATTTATGAAATATATATTGAAAAAAACTTTCCTTTGAGTTTTGAACAATTTCTCAATATTTGTTCATCATTACTTGATGTTAAAATACAAGAAATTGAAAACAAAACACAAGGATGTGATTGTGAAATATGCAGAGTTGCAAAGCTTGCAGATAAAGCATTTAAAAAATATGAAGGAAAACTTCATACATTAACAATGAGAAACTAATAATTACACGATATGAGCAGGAAAATCAACTACATTAATGGAGTAACAATTGCAATAGCAAGACGATTGGTGCAATTTGTATTTGGAGAACAGGTACTACAAGTAACCTTGAATCATAATCAAGCACAATTTGAGGTCTTGCTTGCAGAACAAAAAGATGAAGAAGCTGCAGAACAAAGTGGAAACATTGATATTTTCACTGCATATTGGAATGGATTTAAGTTCTTTGTTATTCCATCAAAAGAATAGCAAAATTAATCAATAATTATTTAATCATTTAATTTTTTAAACATGAGCAGTAAAAAAGAAACACCCGATGACAAAAAGACAAATGTTACTGATGTAACAGTCGTAGAAGTAGCCAATCTTGATGAAACACAAATTGCAGCACTTGCAGCAAAACTCAAAGGCTACAAAAATGAAACTGAAGTTACGAGCGTGTACCTCGCAATGGAAGTTGGAGTACAAGAAAGATTCTGGTACATTGGACAAGAAGAAATCCCGGCAATAAACGGTGATGGAATGCAACGTGCTGTGCGCATGATTAATGAAGACAGCGAAATGGTTTTGGCAGCACAAACAATGCTTGTAAGCAATGTGATACGCCTTAAACCTGGAACACCAATTTCTATTACTTATCTTGGAAAAGAAAAGAATCAGAAAAATCTGTTGTATGATAACTTCAGAATTGCAGTGTTGAGCTAAACTTCAAATCAATTGCAAGAGGATTGGCATAGAGCCAGTCCTCTTTTTTAAAACAAAATAAAAATGGCAAAAAAGAAGAAAGAAATACCAAAAAATTTCTGGAAGTCGCACGATATAATTCAGAATTTGCCTAATGTTATTCTTGGACGTAAACAACTACGAAAAACAACAAAAAAAGCTTCTTTGATAAGAGAAATTGAAGCTGAAAGAAATATGATGTATCAAAGTGTTTTGAAATACACAACCAAAGAACATAAAAAAACAGTTGTGCGTAGATTTAATAAATACTATGATCAAAAAATTGCAGAAGTTAATGGAAAATCAAAAGACTTTACTTATCGACTACACATTCCATTTGTCGGAAAAAGAATTGTCAAAATATCAGAGAAAGATTTGATTGATATACAAGCAGGAAAGAAAAATGGAGTACTAAAGATACTTCACAAAATTGAATATCGTTTAAAAAAGATTATTGCAGACAAAACTGTAAAAGACTCAAGCAGAGAAGGTGCAGAAAAAATGCTGAATATAATTCGCACAAATATAACGTACACAAAATATGGAATAGGTCGTGGTGAAATGACCAAAAAAGAAATGGCAAGAGTAGAAGAAGAAATGCTTTCTGATAAAACACCACATTATGATGGTCTTATCAAAATAAATATTATTGCATCTAACATATACGTTACAATATGATTTACTTTAGTCTTGATCTATTCGACAACTACTTTCGTGCATTAAAGCAGGAAAAGCAGACGTTTGATCTTGTGTGTACAAGCTACACAAAAAAAGTTGTTTTTGAAGATGGTAAGAAAGTAGTCTTCCAAAACGATGAAAACAATTTTGCAAATCTTTGTTTGATACAAAGAGTTAGGCGCGAAGGTAAAAACTTTTTAAAAGACAACATATGTTCTCCAGATAGAGTTGATTTCTACAATCTATATGAAGACCCAACTAAACTCCCAGAAATAGTAAAGATTGATCTACGCAGTGCATATTGGAAATATTCATTACAGCGTGGAATTATATCTAAAGAAACTGATGAGATGCTTGATAAACTTTATGACATTAAAAAGTATCAACTTGATTATCTTTTAACAAAAGAACAAATAGAGAAGTACGAAAAAGAAAAGAAATATGCAAGACTAAAAGCACTGGGCAGCCTTGCTACTCGCAGAGTAAATGAACATTATGTAGATGGAGTGCTTGACGATGTTGATGCAGACGAAGAGGAAACAAGGGGATTGTACTTCATGATTTGCGAAGGGATAGACCAGATAATGAAAGAAGCTGCGTATGAGTTCGGTGGCAGAGTATTTTATTATTATTGGGATTGCATATTTGCTGCACCTGAAATTGAAAAAGATGTTGTTGACTTTTTTAAAGAACATGGATATGGATCGAAGTCGAGTTACACACCGATAGAACATATTAAGATTGGAGACAATTCGTTTCTTGTTACAAAAGATGAGAATAAAATGTATGGAGTTAAGGAAGATCAACAGTTTATACTTGAAAATGGCGGACTTGATTTGTCAAATGAAATATGTATGCTTCCAGATAGCATACGAAAGAAAAATAATATCAGAGAAATTGTTGCAAACATTTTAAAATCATGAACAAAGAACAACCGAAGCTATTCCCTGATAACATCAGCGACAGCTTTAAGAAAGAATTTCCAACATTAGAAAGTCTTATATTGTATCAGCATAAAAAGAGAAAAAAGTTTCACGAAAAGGCTGCATACTATAAGAGGAAAAGAAATGGACAGTCACCAATTATAAATGAATAACTATGAAAATATTTAACAAATTAAAATGGACAGAAAGACTTGCAATAATTGTAATTGTTGCACTCATTAGTATTCCAATTAGTAGTATTGGCGTTCCATTTGACTTTCAATCATTTCTTCTAATTAATATTGGACATGTCATATATCAAATATTTGATGCTATTGGTTATTATGTAACACATAGATATAAATTGAAAAAATAATGGCTAAGAAAAAAGTAGTCAATACTCCAAATCTCTTTGAGGAACTCGAATATAAAGAGAAAGAGGATATGCTTATTAAGCAATACATTGACAAAACAGAACCTATTCCAGAATTGCCCGTTATTGTTCTTGAAACTAAAAAGGATGTTAAGAAAATAAAGAAGACTGTAGCTTTGCCTTGTGTACAACAAGACATTATACTTGCAAATATAACTTGTACAATTCATGAAGAAGAGCGCATAATAAAAATAGTTCATTGTGCAGATCATAACGATCCAAATAATGATGTTAATTTAAAAGCAAGAATACAACAATATTGCAAAACAAAATATGCAGTAAAAGAAATAACAAGAATCGAAGCAATAAGTTACCACGGAATAACAATCAACCCTTCATCATTAACATACAAATTTAAGTATCCATGGCAGAAGAAATAAAATATCCAGTACATTTGTTTTTTCCACACAATAGCTTATATATAAGGTATGATGCGAACCGTGAAATAAACATTGTAGATGCAGACAATATGGGATTGTTTGTACATCGCAGAAAATCAAACGAAGAAGTTGTTCTAAGACAAATGAGTATGGGCAAAGAAATAAGTCCAGATTTGTTTTTGACAACACTAACAAAATTTGTTAATGAACAATATAATCCAATGATCAATAGTCTATTTGATCTGATTCCTCAGGAAGCACAAGAATATGCTGCTAATAATCCAGAAGATGATTACGCACCAATTGAACCAATGCCATTTTAAATACACGAATATATGAAAGCAATAATCGAACACGGATCAATGTTGAAGGGTCACGATAAACTTATTTGTTTAATTCCATCACTAAATATTATGTGGGGTAATGGAGAATTAAGAATTGCATTTATGTGGATAAGCATTGCATATGTATTGATAATATCTAAAACAGAAAAACCATGAAAGTACAGGTAACACAAGAAAAAACAGAACTGTTAATCGGAACTTTTGATGATAAATTAATATATTCATTTATATCAGAACAAGATAATGATGTTGCTATATTATGCAGAAAAAATAGCAAATATTATTGGAATTATTTATCGTCAACACAATTGGTATGGTTTGCTGAATACGATACCATGCAAGAAGCAATTATTGGCGTGACATCTACACCTGATTATAAAACATTACATTGCACACCAATATTTGAATTTCTTAATCTATCAGAATTTATTGATTGGATTTCTAAAAGTAAACTATTAAAATAATAAAACTATGAAAAAACTTTCATTTATGCTCATCTTAGCATCATTATTATTCGGAGCATGCAGCAAAAACAAAATGCATCAGGTCAGATATGACATTGATGTAAACGGCACATCTATTTATCCATACGTATCCTCATACTGCGTAAATGGAAAAACAACAAGTGTAAACTTGAGTGAAAGCTGGACATTTTCGTACAATACAGAAGATGAATATGTACAAAAAGTTTCTTGCTTAGTGCCTGAAGCAAATTGTAGTGCTAAAGTTTACATATATGTTGACGGAAACAAAGTAGCTTCTGATGAAGCGCAATATCCAAATGAAGCAAGTATAACTTATAAATTGCAGAAATGAGTATATTAACACAGACACTAAATGACCTCAACGAAAATAAAATAAGTGTAGATCATGCAGAACATTTAATACTTGACCTTTTTAGTGCAGTAAAAACTGATGTATGCACATATCCAAAACATCCAAGTTTTGATGAAAATAAATGTAAGAAGGCAAACAATGGTTGTGATGCATGCATTCACATAAGAAGATTTACAATTTATTCATTCATTTCAAATGTATAAACTATGACATTAGAACAAGGCGTAAAAGCAATGCATGACAAAACTCCTGTTGTAATAATGGGAAGTTTATTCTTCAGTGATACACCAACGTTTATACTTGATATAAACATACATTCAACTGTTTATGCTGCAACCATAAAAAACAGTGATGAAAAGTATGAACTACACAGAATAAAACAATATATTTATACTAATAAACCATTGAGATGTGACTGTTTACATTCGGGCTTGTGTAAGTATGAAGAAGGTGTGTTAAGCACAAATAGTATGTGTCAATATGTGTTATTAAACATGTAAACTATGAAATGGATAGTAGTAAAAAAAGATGCACTACACCAAATAAAGGATTGTATTTGGGTTGAATGTATTGCAGAGATTAGAAATAATGAAACTGGTGAAATTAGAGAGTATGAAACTGAAGAATTATTAGAAACTTTTAGTGCTACTCCATCTGTTTCTAATTGGACAGAAGGCAACTACTCTTGTGATTGCAATAGAAAATTATTTTTTCAAAGGGCAGGAAATGAAAAAGAAGACGCTATTGTAGAATGTTCTCATGACAAATTCTCTGTCAATTTAAAAAACAAAAAGGATGGAATAACATACTATTGTGAATATGGCGAAATTTAATTTATTAACACTTAAACAAAACAAACATGATTGAAAAAGAAATTACAGTAAAAGTCAAAACAAACTTTGACGAAAAGTCTGGAAATGTGGTGGTAAACATCACATACACAAAACCAGAAGAACAGAAAGAAGATGCAGCTTTCTTTGAAGTAGCTTGTGATACACTTGTTGCGCAAAAAGCAAGTGAATTGCGATTAACAGAAAGCGAAAGAGAACTTTTTGGAATGGAAAAGATAACTTCATTCTTAAAAACAATGCTTTCAAACTCTATTGCAAAGTTAAGAGGAATACAAGGCAAAGATGTTAAAGAAGTATCAATGCAAGCAAAACCCTAAAAACCCCTATAAACAAGCGTTTGCGAAAGTTAATAAAAAAGTTAATAACTTTTTTTAAAAAATGTAATTTAGTTAAAAAATAATACTATATTTGTACATATTAATTTTAACCCTTTAAAAACAACAACAATTATGGCAAAAGAAACAAAAGCCCCCGCAGAAACCTCAAAGAAAAAAGGTCGCTCATTCGGAAAAGGAGAAAAAGCAAATTTGATCGCAGCTGCAGTTGCAAAACTTCCTGCTGAAATTCAGAAACGCTACCAGGCACTCCGCTACACAGCAGCCCTTGCATATCATGATGCTCAGGGAAGAAAAGATCTTGGTGAATTACACAGCAAGTATCATCCAAATGCTTCCGGCAAAGAAAAAGGAACAGCAATTGCTGGTCGTTCATTCTTAGCAGCAACCTATACAGTGTTAAGCCGCACAGGTTCAATGCTGCAGGGAACACTGCCGAAAGAAATGAGCGATGCTTACTCAAAAGCACGTGGAAGTATTAATGATGGAAAGTATGATGCTTCCGTCAAAGCATTCTTATTTGCATGGGGTGCAGCTATCACACGTGGTGGTGGTGGTGGAATGAAGATTTCTGCTGGTGACTTACCAACAAGTATCTAATGAACCAGACAAACAGGGCACTATGCATTGATAACCCGCAAAGCCTATCAGTGCAGCCCTGATGTCAAACTTCAAAACAAAACAGTATTAAAAACAATAAGAAATACAGCAAGTGCCCAGAACAGGAGTGTGTAACTTTTCCACATAGCCCTGCTACGGAAACAAGCTGTATTTTTTTTTATTTTACACAACACACACGAATAAATGAACAGAAACATTAAGTTTTTACACCTGGATGGTGCTTGGATGAATCATGCATTCCTAAGACTATCCGCTTATCATAGGCACATGGAGAGGGATAATATATTCTTTGGTGACGTTATCGAGAAGAATTTCCTTGAACCAAACTATGATATCGTCTATGTATCGTTAATATTCTTTGACGAAAAAAACCCTGAGTTTCAAAAGAACAGAGAAGATCATATAAGAAGACAGTACCCAGAGAGCAAAGTAATTTTTGGTGGTTGTGGAAGCACGAATCCAAAAGGTACAATAGAAGAGTTGATTGGCTTCGACAGTTATTTTGCTTCATATGATTACTCAATGTATGAAAATACAAAGTATGATACTGGTTTCAGTTATGGATATTTGAGTAAGGGATGCAGAAACAAATGCAGCTTTTGTGTTGTTCCAAACATTGAAGGCAAAATTGTAAGTGTTGCAAAAGTACCTCAATTATTTAGAGGATCGCAATCACTACATAATAAGAAAAGATACGCCAAAAAACTTGTCATTATGGACAACGATTTCTTTGGCAATCCAGATTGGAAAGAAAGATGTGAAGAAATTATTAAAGGAAAGTACATGGTTTCGTTCAATGGCGGAATAAACATCAGAAAAATTGAAGACGAACAGGTACATTATCTTACACTTATAAAGAGTCACGATGACTCATTCAAATCACAACGAATGTATGTGGCATTTGATAATCCAAAAGACGAAAAACTATTTCGACGTGGTGCAGAGTTGTTTGCCAAGCATGGACTTGCTGGAGAAAAGAATGGAGAAAAAGTCCTGGTCTATATGCTCATTAACTATTGGAATAAAGACATTGAAGAAGCCAAGAATCGTTATGAAGTAATAAAAGAATATGGTTTCGTTCCATATCCAATGCTCTATGATGATGAACACGCCTCAGAAGAATTCAAAAACTTTCGTAGATGGGCTATCAGAAGAGAAACAAGACGAACCTGTACTTTCGATGAATATAAGCAACATGGATCAAAAGCACCCGCAATGAAAAAAATGTTAGCAAACCAAACATCTTTATTTGATTAAACTATGGAAGATTCATACAAAATAGTGGATGGACAGTTAAGAACAGTCCAATCACCAGAAACAAAGGCAACTGTAAAGAATATCAGGCAGTTGGCAAATTACATTATTGCACATTCTGCATACAAGCCCGAAATACTTTCTCCAAAAGGTAATCAGGCAGAAATTATAAAGAAGTGCCAGAAAAACCTTATGAATGAAGTTTTGGATAATATGATTCAAAAGGACTTTGAGTTCACAAGAATGAAAGTTGCAGCAGAATCAGCACTCGACGAAATAAAAAGCGGGAAACCAGATGACAGACATTACTGTTCTGGACTTATCATTCAGATTTCATGTTTAGGCTTGACAACTCTTTACAGACAAAAAGAGAAAAGTGCTTTCAAAGAAGAAGAAAGAGAAGGTAGAAAAAACATTGAAAGACTTAAAGCAGAATTGGAGAAAGCTGAAAAGGAATATCACGAAAACAAAAACAAACCAAAGCAAATAAAAATGAAATTTGAAGAAGAGAAACCAGACCTGCCAGAAACTCTTGGCGATCCAGGAAATGAATTAGGAATCGGAAACGAATTAGCAGAAAGTATATGACTCACGAAAAGGCATTACAAATGTGTAGAGAGCAGTCAGAACTTCTCGATAGAAGCGGATTGCCGTATGAACTTATAATTGATTACTTTCATATATTATATGGAGTGTGTCATGAAGTTTCAGTTCAAGAAAAACTTACAAATGAAATTGAGTATCTTCGCACAGAATCACCAACAGAAGATATGACTAAATTGGTGGATTATTATATCAAAGAATGTTTAAATGGATAAGTCATGGCAAAAAAGAAATACAATGAAGTACAAAGGGCATGGTCTGTATGGTACTTCAAAAACGGAACAAGAAAACTTGTTGACTCCTGCGTGTATGGATATACAATATTTCAAGTCATTGATAGAGCGTTTACTATCTATCAAGACGAATACCCAAATAGAGCAAAATATTTAGCAATACCTAAATGAAAAAAACAGCACAAAATAAAGTGATTATGGTGTGTTTACTTGGAATAGGAAGTATATCATTACCATTACTAATACCAGATACAGAATGGAAACATTTCTTTGTTGGTATCGGATTTGGGTTGCTAATAGCAACGAGCATATATATACAGTTACTAATCAATAAAAAATAGAAAACATGAACATGGCTGAAAAAAGCAGAAAACTGCAAAAAGAACTTAATGAAATAGATGATTCTCCTGAAGGAGCAAACACCATTGAATACAATCTCAAAAACATTGAATATTTAAAAGCACTTGCAGAAGAATATGGAGACGAAAATAACTATTACGCAAATAGAATCAAAGAGTGTGGAGAAAATATCAAAAACATAGAAAACAAGCCACAAGAAAATTCCACATTCGCAATGAATGTAAAAGGAGAAGGTGATTTTGTTATTGTAGAAACAGATCAAGATTCAGATGTTGACAATATTTTACTTATTGCAATAACAGAAGTAATGGATCTTAAATCATATAATGATCATGTTGATGGAAAGGTTTTTTATTATCTTGCATATGAAAGTCTAATTAAAATCAAACAAAACATTACTGACCATCAGCCACCATTTGATAATGAAAACGAAAAAGAAACTGCAATAAAACTTGCTAATATGCTTGGCAAATTTATCGAAACTGATCCATACAAAGCCAACGGCATAACCGATGAAGAAATGCAAGAAGTCGCACTAAATAGTTGTTTAAATGTAATTGAACAATTCATGATTAAGTACGCCAAAAAACAAGATTATGCAATGGTAGCTAAGTTTGCAGAAGCTTATGCAAAACTAAAAGAAGCAATTAACTCAATTAAACACTAATAAACACACGAAACTATGCTTACAATCTTTATGCTCGATGGCTCTAAGACAGTCATCAAACCGAACATGGTACTGTTCGACGGAAATTGGATTGGACTAGTCGATGCAGTAACCTGCTCGTATTGGGACAGAGGACAATATTACAAGAACTACGACAAATACGAAACAGCATGACAGCAAAGAAAAAAGGATTATTCGGAAGAGCCAAAGCATCTATTAGAAAAAGAGTAGATGGTGCACTTGTCAATTGTGGTGGATTGAGATTAATATTTCAATGGGCTCCAACAAAAGATTTATCAGGAAACCTACCAGGAAAAGTGGAAAGCTTCAGAAATGTTAAATCAGTAGAAGCCGCAGAGAAAATACTCAAAAAACTAAACACAAAAAACATATCATCTGCATATTATTATGCAAATCCAAACAGATATGTTGGTCAAGATGGAGCAATTAAACTAATTTAAAAGGAGAAACAAATTATGGCAAAAACAGATGTAATAACTTGCGCTATTGTTGAAGGCGAAACGCCAGCACAAGCACAACATAACTATGAAGTATGGAAATTAACATTGAGCAAGGAAGTTTACTACATAACTACCAATGTTACAACGGGACATACTTACATATTTATCTTCCACGCAATTTAATTAAATCCGCACACGAGATGGAAAATACAACAAGAATGCAAGACTTGAATTTTACAATACTTACTGGAGATATAACAAGCATATGGCAACAATTTGAAGATTTTAAAAAGAACAAATATGCTGATTCAGTTATTGTAGGAGCACCACAAGTGCACATTGAAACACTCACGCACATAACAATCTCAATTTTCTGGAAAGACTAACCATTAACACACACGAAAATGGAAACAAAAGTAAATCAAATGCAAGTTTCTGCAATAGAAACAAAAGGTCTTTCACCAGAAGACATAAAAAAACGCAATAATTAACTGGCAAACAGAAAGTGTGACACAACACAACGACTACGAAGATATTTCAAGAAAACAAATAATAATTCTTGGACAACCACAATTAATACATATTGAAGGAAGCCATACAATAACAATTGTAATATTCTGGAAAATAACATGGTATGCAGCAATAATTTAACACACACACGAAAATGGAAATTAAATTAACTACACTATCCAACCCATCCGTTGATATATTACAACATGAAAACATGGAGTTCTGTATTGACGAGATATGCACCGTATTGGCAAGACTGCCAAGATTTGGTGGACAAACAGCACTCGACTATACAGTTGCAGCGCATAGTTATTGTTGTGCAGAAATAGCCAGAGCACTTGACCTTAGTCCAGAAATACAAATGTGCTGCCTTTTGCATGATATGGCAGAATGTTACATTGGAGACATTGTTAAGCCATTTAAGGACAACATCATGATAAAAATAGATGAAAGTGGCGCTGTTATACCAATAAGTATGTTTGAGGAAAGAATGTACAAATCACTAAAGTTATCATACTGCAAACATTTTAAGAAAGCACTATCATTCCCAGACCCGCAAATAGTTCGTGATATTGATTACGCAAGCGGATTAGCAGAAATGGTTCTTAATACAGATGAAGAATCTATTGATGTTGAGTCACCAACATACTTAAGAATGGGAAAAATACAAATGTACGCATATGCTTATAGTACAACCAAAGCATTATTGAGTAGAATTAACGCAAATCAAGGAGATAATGATGATATCGAAGAACTTATGCGTAACAGATTTACTGATATTAACCTACAAATACCAACCGTTAAAAACTAACAATATGTACGTTCTAAACATTGTAGATAATAACGGAAACGAACTTGGTAAACAGATTACCATGGTTACTCCACAGCGCGGAGATAAAATCATTGTTGGCGAACAAGAAGCAATGGTTATAGAAAAGGAATGGGCAGGAAGGCGCACTCTTAAAGTAAAGATAAACTTTTTACCATTAAACAACTTAATGAAAGGACAGTTATGATTAAATACCAATATATAATTTTGTTTAAAACACACAATAAAAAAGAAAAGAATGTGTTTCTATTATACACAGTTTTTGCATACACAATAAGAGGAGCAATTGAATTATTCCTCGCAGAAACACTTGAAAGTGAGAGAAATATTGTACAAATAACAGCAACAAAATACAAAAAAAAATAAGTAGAATGGAGTTTATATACGTTGTTATAATAAGCTTTGTTTTGTTCACGATATTATACATTATAATATATGGAACAGATGTCTCAAGTGGCTTATTTGAAAAATGGTTATCGAACAGCAATATGCCGCAATGGTTATGGATGACAATATTCTTAATGTTTAACCACATGATTATCATACTATGGTACTTTTTAGCTATGATAATTATTTACACAACTTTTTACAAATAACTTAACACACACGATTATGTACAAAAACACATTTTCACACAAAGCAGCGGTAATGTTGCTAAAAGAAGGAGTAGCAATAACACACAATGAATGGGGATGCTATGATAGACTTGAACCATTAGAAAACAGTGAAGGAAAATATACAAAAGCAAAAGCAGTTTCTGAAAGCTTTGGAGAAGTACCAAAAAGTCTTAAACAAATTGCTCCATATTTTATGGAATCAGAAACGGAAAGATTTGCTCCAGATTTTCAGAAAGGTTATTATCAATATAGATAGAATATGAAAACAAAACAAAAATGGTATTGGTATTTGTTGTGCCCCTTCACATTTGCTGGACCAGTCACTCTTGTATTATGGATGGGGATTATTTTAATTCTACTTGGTTCGTTTGGATTGATACAGTGCAAAACACACAAACAAACTATAACCGTAATAATCACACAAACAACAGCACAAACAAGCCTTAACTGCTCTTTCCTGATGAGCACAGTATTTGAAGATAACAAAAGTATGGCAATATGGGATGGCAAAAGTAATAGATACAAAGATTCATGTATGTATTCAGTAACAATGATATATATGCCAGGAGACATATTACCACCACCGCCACCAAGCAATTAACATGAAAAGAATATTCAAAATATTCAACAAGAAACAAATAAAATCAGCGGGCATACCTGTTGAGAAGTACGTTGTTATTTCAGCAAGAGAAAATTGCAGAAATTGTGGAGCACCATTGGATAGATACAACACCATTATACAAGACCATGAGTGTAGATACTGTGGAACATTACAAAAAGTTGTGTATGAAGAACAAGAAGCAAAACGCATCAATATGGATTGGAAAAAATATTTGATGATTGGATTGGAACTACTTGTAATAGGATGCGCAATACCAATTGTGTTGAAAAGATATAAAAGTACAAATTAATTTAACATAGTAATAAACAATTAAAAACACACACGATTATGGAAAAGACAAACTTAATTTTAGACAACATGACATTCGTAGAAGTAACGAATGAAAAAGACAAAACTCTCTCGTCAGGTCTTGGAATAAGCAAAGAAAGAACAGATGAGATCGCAGTAGAACTTAAAGATATTTTTATGAATCTTGACATAACAGATTCAATAACAAAACACATTGAACTGTTAGCAAAAAAATATGGACACAGCGCAGCAGAATACACATTTGCATTGTGGACTTTTGTAAACATCATTAACACACTCGCAGACGATCCACTAATAATGATCAAATTTATGTTGAATAAAAAAAAGAAAGAAAGGGAAAACAATGACAAAGGTTAAAAAGAAAATGCAGTTGTGGTTCGGAGAATATTACTTCGGACTACTACTGCTTGGTATTATCATTTATTTTATCATTAACAACACATAAACCAAAAACCTCACACTGTACAGGTAAGTGTATAACACAATGGAACACAATGAAATGATCAAAATGGCAAGAGAACAAATGAACCAACAAGTAAAAAATGAATCAAAAATAATCATAAGGGGAGTAACAAAATGGTCAACATTATGTGGACTTATGATTGTTGGAATAACATTTCTATTTATGTGGGGATGCCCAGCATATGACGTGTACAATGCGCGCAAACAAGGTGAGGCGTTGCTTGCACACGCACAATCTTCAAAAGAGGTCGCTGTTGCAGAAGCCAAAGCAAAAATGGAATCAGCCACATTGTTAGCACAAGCAGACACAATAAGAGCACACGGTATAGCAAGATCAAATATGATTATAGGAAACTCATTGACAGAAGCATACTTACATTGGTTTTGGATAGACGGACTTGAAAAGAACCCAAACGCTGTTATATATATTCCAACGGAGGCAAACATACCAATAATGGAGGCAAAAAGACTTAATCAAACAACACCAAAACCATGACAGAAATGCCATATACACCAGAAGAAAAAGCAAGGAAGTTTAGGGAACTTGATTTTAGAATAAACAATCTAAAACACATTACAAACCACATCACAGGAATAGCAAAAACGCTTGTATATTGGTTACGGTAAAATACGAAACACACCTTGCAGAC
>Ga0172379_10002868_pt1 | contig 29084 bp, 23 predicted proteins | sample GrowelOW334metaG_FD_119756 | JGI IMG/M metagenome (GOLD analysis project Ga0172379, IMG submission 119756) | Groundwater microbial communities from an aquifer near a municipal landfill in Southern Ontario, Canada - Groundwater well OW334 metaG | ecosystem: Environmental > Aquatic > Deep...
AACCTCTCGGAAACCGGATCATCTAGCAAATATTCCATTCATGAAATTTATAACAGACAATGCAAAAATAACATCTTTATTTTGTCTAATTCGAAAAACAGCCCTATATTTGCCGGCACAAAACGGTGGATGTAGCTCAGTCGGTTAGAGTAGTGGTTTGTGGTACCATTGGTCGTGGGTTCGAATCCCATCTTCCACCCAAAGAAAAGCCCATGATGCGAAGTTCAGCATCAGGGCTTTTCTTCTTTTCAATTTTTTCATCTATCTTACCAGGAATATCAAACAGCAAAATTTAAAACCGAAACTTACAATGGGAACAAAACATTCACGCTTCATTTTGATTTTGAACGGACTATTCTTGGTCCTGACTTTCGCGGTAGCCAATCCTTCCATGGCAACTGATCTTAACAAGGCCGCACTGATTCCCAAACCATTCTCTGTCAAAGCGATGGCTGGTTCCTTTGAATTAAAAAGTGGTGCGGTGGTCTGTATTGGTGAAGGTCGCAGCGAACTTCTGACTGTTGCCAATTACCTGGCCGACAGGCTCAATCCTGCAACAGGCTTCAATATTACTGTTCAGGTTGCCGGAATGATTCCTTCCTCTAACTATATTCTACTTGAGATCGATAGTTCAACAAGTCAGTTGGGCAAGGAAGGCTATGAGCTCACCATCACCAAAGAAAATATCAAACTTGCGGCAGGTACTGCTGAAGGAATATTTCGCGGAATCCAAACCATTCGTCAATTGCTGCCTGCCTCTATCGAAAGCGGCGAACAGCAGAAAGGTCCCTGGAAGATTGGAACCGGAACCATACTCGATTATCCTTCTTACTCCTACCGGGGATCGATGCTCGATGTAGCCCGTCATTTTTTCAGCGCGGAGGATATCAAACGTTACATCGACCTGATTGCAGCGTACAAGATGAATATTTTGCACCTCCATCTGGCGGACGATCAGGGGTGGAGAATTGAGATCAAATCGTGGCCGGCGCTTACCGAAATCGGAGGTACGACCCAGGTAGGTGGTGGCAAAGGCGGTTTCTACACACAGGAGGTATACAAAGAAATTGTCAAATATGCTGCAGATCGCTTCATCACCATCATTCCCGAAATAGATATGCCGGGTCACACAAATGCCGCCCTGGCCTCCGTTCCGGAATTGAATCCGGATAACCAGCCCACACAACTTTACACCGGCACAAAGGTGGGATTCAGTACCCTTCAAACCAACAAGGAGTTTACCTACAAATTCCTGAATGATGTGATCCGCGAGCTTTCCGAATTAACCCCGGGTCCATACATCCATGTTGGCGGAGACGAATCGCATGTGACCAAAAAAGAGGATTATATTCCTTTCATCGAACGCGTTCAGGAGATCGTTCTGGCCAACGGAAAACAGATGATCGGCTGGGACGAGACCACCCTCTCGGCATTGAAACCATCCACGGTAGCACAATATTGGTCAAAGGCCGAGAATGCATCCCGGGGAGTAGCCCAAGGGGTAAAAATCATCATGTCGCCGGCAGCGAAAGCCTACCTCGACATGAAATACAACCCACAAACCAAACTCGGGTTGCACTGGGCCGGTTACGTTGAAGTCGATACCGGTTACAAATGGGATCCTGCGACACTGGTTCCAGGCATAACCAAAGAGAACGTACTGGGTATTGAATGTCCGTTGTGGTCAGAAACAGTTACCAACATCAAAGAGATTGAATCGCTCGTTTTTCCCCGACTTCCTGGATATGCGGAAATAGGCTGGACAGAGGCTTCCAACCGCGATTGGGAAGAGTACAAAGTCAGACTGGGACACCAGGCAGAGAGATTTAAAGTGATGGATATCAATTATTACCGCTCCGCGAAAGTCCCATGGAGGTAGCTATCTCTATCCCGCAACATATTTAAATTGGAGACGTACAAAAAGGTATGACCTACATCCAGCAATACATGCAAGAAAAAAAGTGGTTGGTTTATCTCGCAGTCATCTTTGCCATGATCTTTTGGGCATTCTCATTTGTATGGGTTAAAGAGGTTTACACCGTATACGGACCACTGACAACGGTACTTTTCAGACTTGTCATCGCCTCCATGCTGCTGATGGCATTTGCCTTTCTGACAGGGAAAATGGTAAAAATAGAGCGGAAAGACCTGACGGCTTTTATCCTTCTCTCGCTTTTTGAACCATTTCTTTACTTTATGGGCGAAAGCTTTGGCCTGCTGTACGTTTCCAGTACTGTGGGCGCCATAATTGTGGCCACCATTCCACTATTTTCGCCGATCGCCGCCTCACGTTTTCACGGCGAGAAACTCTCGGTCAGAACCTTTGTTGGAATAATCATCTCCTTCCTCGGCGTTTCTGTGGTAGTTTTCGATAATTCCTTCAACCTGACAGCATCGCCACTGGGCATTTCTTTGGAATTTTTAGCCGTTGCCTCTGCAATTGGCTACATCGTCGTTCTGAAAAAGCTGGCGGTAAAATACAATCCTTCGGCCATCATCGCCTACCAGAATCTTTTCGGCATCGTCTATTTTCTCCCTTTGTGGCTTATTTTTGAATACAAGGATTTTACAGCCATCCCATTTGATTTTCCCGCTTTCGCGGGGATATTAAAACTCTCCGTTTTCGCCTCCTGTATCGCCTTTATTTTCTATGCACACAGTGTTAAAAGATTAGGCATCAACAGTGTCAATATCTTCATCAATATCATTCCGGTCTTTACGGCCATCTTTGCCTGGTACATTCTCGACGAACCGCTCACACTTAGAAAATTTGTGGGTATTGTTATCGTTATTTCGGGCTTGTTACTGGCCCAGGTTAAACTGAGAAAAGCAACGGAGCGGATTGTGGCCATACAGCAGGATGCGGGGAGGTGAAGAAGGTCGGAGATGACGGAGGGACTGGGACGACTAGGATGACTGGGACGACTGGGACGACTAGGACGACTAGGATGACGGGGACGACGGGGACGACTAGGACGACGGGGACGACTAGGACGACGGAAAGATGCACCGGTTCCTTAGCGTAATCGAAGGGGGAAATGTGAAAATAGGCAGTTGCACAATCCCTTATTTCCAGACCACCATGGCGGGCCTTTGCAAATCATGCCACGGAGTGGTTAAATGTCAATAGCCCGGAGTAAAGCGACGAGGGAGCGACACCCCGCGTTAGGGAATGCCAATTGAACACCGCCCGCACTATAATACTGGAAATAGTATTGAGATGGGATCGGACGGAAGGAACGGATGAAGTTAAAAGCTGAGAGTGTAAAGTTAAAAGTGAAGAGTTGAAACTGTGAAACGGAGAACCGGTCCCTGAGCGGAGTGGTCACTGAACCTGTCGAAGGGCCGAAGGGCAAACCCTTCAAACATTTTAAACTTTTTAAACCCTTCAAACTTTTCAGAAGTAGTTAGAATGATGAAAGAGGCACCAACCAAAGATAATGTTCAGAAACTTGCCCGGGATGCCAGGGCCGGGAATGAGCGGTTTTTCAAGCAATTGAAGAAAAAACCGCCAAAAAATCTCGATGAAATAGTTCAGATCCTTCATGAGGAGGCTTTTGAAAATTTCGACTGTCTCACCTGCGCCAATTGCTGCGGCAGCATCAGTCCGATGATTACCGACAAGGATGTGGAAAGACTCACCAAGCCCCTCAGATTAAAGCCTTCCCAGGTAATTGAGCAATACATGCATCTCGATGAGGATCATGATTATGTGTTCAACCATGCGCTGTGTCCCTTTCTGATGGCCGACAATTACTGCTCGGTTTATGAATACAGACCCAAGGCCTGCCGCGAATATCCTCACACCGACAGGAGAAGATTCAGCCAACTCCTCAACCTGACCCTAAAGAACTGCGAAGTCTGTCCCATCGTTTTCACGGTAGTGGAAGGGCTCAAGGAGAAACTCACATGATACGAATCCTCCTGACCCTTCTGTTATCCATTTCAACGCTGCCCGTTCTTCTCGGACAAACGGCTGGAGAGGGAGTTTTCAGCTTTATACAACTGACAAATTCTGCCAAAACTGCCGCACTGGGAGGAGTTCAAATCGCTCTTCCGGATCCTGATCCGGAACTCTTGCTCCAGAATCCTGCCCTGCTATCGCCTGAAATGAACAACACACTCTCGGTAAATTATGCGAAATATCTGGCCGGCATAGGCTTCGGATATGGAGCCTATGCCAGGGATCTGGGCAAATATGGGATGGCTGCCGTTGGCATTCAGTTCGTCGATTACGGACAGTTTGTGGCAGCCGACGAAACAGGCTTGATTACAGGCAGTTTCAGCGCCTCAGATTATGCCTTGTCACTCACCTGGGCCAAAACCTTTGCCAACAACTTCACGGTAGGCGCATCCTTGAAACCCATCTACTCTCACCTCGAAAACTATAGTTCGTTTGGGATTGCGGCTGATATCGGCATAGTCCGGCATTCGTCAGACCACCTGACCACCATAGCCCTCTGTTTCAAACAGCTTGGCAGACAGTTGAGAGCCTATTATGGAGGCGCTGAACATGAAAAACTGGTTGGATCGCTCCAGTTGGGCTATACGCACCAACTACAGCATGCCCCGCTAAGAATCAGCATAACAGCTTACGATCTCAACAGATGGAGTCCCTCAGTAACAGCAACGGATCCCAACGGAATAGATCTTCCCGCAAGTGACAAATCGCTTTTCCCACAGTTGATGCGACATCTTTCGCTGGGAGCAGAACTTTTCCCGGAAAATAAAATTACCATTCGTGTCGGTTACAACTACAGGAGGCATTCCGATCTTGCAACCACCGATCAGACCGGGCTTGCCGGGTTTACTACCGGATTGGGTATCAACCTTCAGACCATCCGGTTCAATTATGCTTTGTCGGGATACGCGCTTGGCGGTATGGTTCACAATTTATCCTTGTCAGCCAATTTATCCCGTATCCTGAAGTAATCCTTCTTCGCCTCATCACGAATGATTATCTTTGAATCAAAGTAGAAACATGAGCAGTTCAAACCAAAATAAGATTATTATAGCCATCGACGGCTACTCTTCCTGTGGCAAAAGTACGGTAGCCAAAGAGATAGCAAAGAAGCTGAATTATATTTTTATCGATTCGGGAGCCATGTACCGCGCCGTCACACTTTATTGTCTGAGGGCAGGTTTGGTGGCTAATGGAGAGATAAATTTGCCCCTTCTGCTGGAAAACCTGAAAAAGATCCGAATCACTTTTGTCTTTAATTCTCTCAGTGCTCACAACGACGTCTGTCTGAACGGAGAGAATGTTGAGCAAGAGATCAGACAGCTGGCTGTGGCACAAAATGTAAGTCAGATTGCAGCCATCGCTGCAGTCCGCCAGCTTTTGGTAGCTCAGCAACAGGAGATGGGGCGTTCAAAAGGGATCGTCATGGATGGTCGCGATATTGGCACCGTCGTTTTTCCCAATGCTGAATTGAAGATCTTTATGACTGCGGATGCCCGGATTCGCGCCCAGCGCAGGTATGATGAGATGATCGCAAAAAACGAGCCGGTAGATTTCGATGAGATCCTCAAAAACATCAATGAACGCGATCGCTTCGACGAAACCAGAGCAGAGAGTCCGCTTCGCAAAGCGGATGATGCAATCGTTCTGGACAACAGCCACATGACAAGGGATGAGCAATTTGAGTGGATACTTAAGAAAGTAGAAGAGAGAGTTTCCAATGAAAATTGAAGTCGACAAAGGTTCCGGGTTTTGTTTTGGCGTTGTGGAGGCGATCCGCAGGGCAGAGGAACGGCTCGAACAGGACAAGCAGTTGTTTTGCCTGGGAGATATTGTCCACAACAATTCGGAGGTGGAACGACTGAGGAAGAAAGGGTTGACAACCATTTCCCACGAACAGTTTTTCACCATGAGCAATACGACTGTATTGTTACGGGCACACGGTGAGCCACCTGAAATATATAAATATGCACAGGCAAATAACATCAAACTGATCGATGCCACCTGTCCTGTAGTTTTGAAGTTGCAAAAGAGAATACTCAAAAGTTACGAAAGTGGAGCCAAAGACAAAACCCAACTGATCATCTATGGGAAGAAAGGTCATGCCGAAGTCAACGGATTGGTAGGACAAACCAACGGAGATGCTATAGTTGTTGAGGGAATCGATGATCTCGCCCAGCTCGATTACACCCGGCCTATCGTACTCTACTCCCAGACGACCAAAGGACTTGATGGATTGCATCACCTAACCGAAGAGCTTAAGAACAAAACAAGCAAAGCAGCTATCAAAATACACGATACTATCTGCCGGCAAGTAGCCAACAGGATTCCCGGTATCAAGAAATTTGCCGTTCGCTTCGATCTTATACTTTTTGTCAGTGGCAAAAAAAGTTCTAATGGCAAAATGCTTTTTGATATTTGCTCCTCCGTCAACCCAAACACCAAATTTATCTCCGAATTAAATGAGATAGACCCAAACTGGTTGCAAGATATAGCTTCTGTTGGTATTTGTGGTGCAACATCTACCCCAAAACAGCTACTGGAAGAGGTCGCGAGTCATCTTACACAGATGGAATCCGATCGAAATGTTTAGAGAAACTTAACTTTGAAATCGCTATTCCCAAGAATTCATTTCTAATTTTGCAAAAAAACATCATGGCAAAAGAATATAGATCACCGCATCCGGATGATTATTCAGACAATCCGATCTGCAAAATTGGGGTACTTACCTCCGGGGGAGATGCTCCCGGGATGAATGCAGCACTCAGGGCTGTTGTCAGAACAGCTATTTTTTATCGCCGCGAAGTTGTTGGTATCTTCCAGGGATACAAAGGGCTGATAGAGAATAATTTCAAACCCATGGCTTCAGGTGATGTCAGCAACATCATCCAACTGGGCGGAACCATTCTTAAATCTGCCAGATGCAAAGAGTTTCATTTGAAAGAGGGTCGTGAATTAGCTTACAAACACTTGAAAGAACAAGGAATCGATGCTTTGGTCGTCATTGGCGGAGATGGGACTTTTACGGGTGCCCGCATTTTTGCCCAGGAATATGGCATACCAATCGTAGGCGTACCCGGAACAATTGACAACGACCTTTTTGGTACCGATTTCACGATAGGTTATGATACTGCCTTAAACACAATAATCGAAGCTGTCGACAAGATCAGGGATACGGCTACTGCCCACGAAAGGTTGTTCTTTATTGAGGTAATGGGACGTGATGCCGGATTTCTTGCCCTCAACGGCGGCATAGCCTCCGGAGCAGAAGCAGTATTAATACCCGAAACTGATACAGACATTACTACCCTTGAAAATTATATTAAATCGGGTTACCGCAAGAGCAAAAACTCCTCAATTGTATTAGTGGCAGAAGGTGAAAACGCCGGAGGTGCTTTTGGCATTGCCAAACAGGTTGAAGAGAACTATCCGCAATACGATGTTAGGGTTACTGTGCTAGGTCATATTCAAAGAGGCGGATCCCCAACTGCCTACGACAGGATTCTCGCCAGCCGACTGGGCGTTGCGTCAGTAGAAGCACTACTTGACGACCAACAAAGCGTGATGGTAGGGATTTCCAATGATTCGATAGAATTAACCCCTTTCAACAGAGCTATCAAATACGATAAGGAGGTGAATACCAAGCTATTGGACACAATACACATCCTTTCTTCATAGGGTGCCTAAAGTGTCTAAAGTATTTAAAGTGTCTAAAGTTAAGGACTCTGGAAAAATATAGCATGTGGCGTAAGTACTTTAGGCACTTTAGACACTCTATTAATAGAAATTTATGACCACCTCCTTGAAGAACTTCTCTTCAAGCAACTTCACAATACGCTTCACCACAAACTTTCGGATCTCCATCTCGATTGGCTGATCAGGGTCGTGGTGCGCCCAGTTGATGCGGGTTCCAACCAAAACGACGATGCGGTCATGCTGCATCAACTGCTTGACAATCTCTTCAGCGGGGGAGTTGCCATAGCGAATTTCACTGTCATAATTTTCAAGCAGCTCCTCCACTTTTCCAATGGTAAGAATTCCCTCCGTCACGAGGTTAAATCCAGTCATCACATATCTTGGTAAAGCATAGGGAGTAGTGAGCGATATGTCGGTTTCGATCTCCTGATCCAACTCACGGGCTATAATCTCGGCAGTTGTTCCGCCACAAACGATCTTGACCCCCTCATAATCATGAATTCGTTGAGCAAAATCATGGTCCTTGGCTTTAAAGAAAGGAGGACCGGTTATCAGCAGCATCTCTCGCGGATCCCTGAAATAGATGACACCACAACTTGCATCATCTCTTAGGTGAAAACCATCGTTTTGAATCGCTTTGTTCAGAATTTTTTTACTCAGTCGCCTGGCAGAAATATCGCTGCTCCTTGCAAGCTGCTGTACGACATAGGCTTCAACATTCGGTTGTTCCCACCCCATCTTCATTTTTTCGTTTTCCATCCCCGACTGGGTGATCCCGTCACTCATGAAAACGATCCGATCCTCCTTCATCGCGCGAAATTCCCTGCATCGCAAAACCTTGCCTGCATTCTCAACACCCGTAATATTCAACAGATACTCCCTGGTTGGCGTAAAAGGAACCCCATTCCTGACTATGACGCTTTTGGGATTGTCGTAATTGACAATTCGTACCATGCCATCGCTTTCCAGCTCAATGATGGTAAAGGTGGCATAGGTTTTAACCCCGCCGCTATCGCTTGGCAGCGCCTGCATGATGATACGCGCAGCGGCTTCCGGTCTTTTGTACAATACGGTATAGTTCAACGCCATGGTGGCCGTCATGGTTGCCAGCACATTGGCCCTCACCCCGTGGCCAACACCATCGGAGAGCACCAGAATTGTACGACCGTCCTCCTTGATCAGTTTGGAGATGAAAACATCACCGCATACAATCTGACCAGAAGGTTGTTTTTGGCTAAAATCAATTTCGATGTGAAACTCACTCATCTTTTCGGTCTTCTCCGTATTTGTAAGCAGCCACGATCGAATTGAGCATATCTTCCGTCTGGGCAGCATTTTCGGCCAGCAATGTTGCGACCTGCTGAACCATCTCAATGTTTTGCTTGGTCACCTTCATAGCCCTGCTGATGATCTCTTCCCTCACCAGCTTTGGAGAAGAGAGGTTTCTGATAATGGCCCCAACGACCCTGTGTTTATAGATGGTGACGATTGATATATGGAGCAGTTTATTTTTGTAGGTCAGGTCGCGCTCCAACATCTCCTCGCCGGTATGCAGCAACCCGGAAAACATTTTCCCGACCATTTCGGGAACCAGCTCCTTCACATCCGCTCCCTGTAATCCTGGAATCGCTTCGTACAACTCTTCTGCCTCTTCGCCCATCAGACGGGCGAAAGTCTCGTTGCAATCAATCACTTTCATGTTGTGGTCGACTATCACAATGCCAGCCCTGATTTTCTGAAGCATGGCTGAGGCAATGACGGATGCCTCTTTGGCCTTTTCTGATCTAATCTCAGCCTTCCGTCGATCGGTTACATCGTACAAAGTAGAGACAATCCCTTCGAATGCTCCACTATCATTGCGGATAGCAGTTTTGTAAATAAGCATCTCATGCATCGTTCCATCAGTAGTTTTGAACTGGTGCTCGTAGATGATATCTGTTGGAGAATCGAACAGATCCTTGTCTTTCATCTGCATCATTTCATCAACCTCCGCGGGTTGTGAGTCAAGGTATGATTTCCCAATCACCTCCTCCCTGCTAATACCCAGCAATTTTTCAAATGCTTTGTTGCAGGTGATGTAAAAACCCTCCGCATCGCGGTAATTGATCGGGAATGGAAGCAGATCAATTATTTTGTATGACAATACCGGATCCTTGATTAAGCCGGAAAGAAATGCATCTTGTTCGTAAATCATAAGTTGAGTGCCATTGAAACCACTAAATTACAAATTTCTAACCATTATCATGTTTTGCAGCTTTTGGAATATCTAATTTTGTCACTGTATAATTTTTCAACAATAAAATTATTCCGAACTACTTGTTTTGAAAGAATTTAAATAAGAAAAATCACAAAAAACAATTTTTTTCGTTGAACAGTTTTTCTGAATTTTGAACAAAGATTTTCAATAATTAAATTATTTTTATTATCACAGACTAAAATACTGATAATAACGAATATACACTGCAAACTGAATTAGAAAAGTCTCAGGCAATACCTTGTCAACTGCAAAGGACAATTCCGGGTGGATAACATACCAACACATAATTTTAACATAAGGGGACGATGCAATGAATGTATCTGAATTGGCAAAAGAGTTGGACCTGGCAGTTTTCTCCGGTAGAAAAGGCCTCAGCCGCAATATAAATGGCGGTTATGTATCTGATTTATTGAGCGATGTGCTGGAAAACACTTCCAAAGGAAAGGTTTGGGTTACCTTGCAGACACAGCAGAACATCATGGACATCGCCTCCCGGAAGGAACTAACCTGTGTCCTGCTTGTAAGTTCGCTTCAACCTGAGCAAAACACCATTGACCACAGCAATGAAGAGGGGATTCCGGTTCTTGGAACTTCGATGTCGACCTTCGAAATTGCCGGATTGCTTTACCAGAAAATAAAAGGTGTTCAATGAAAAAATTCAGGGCAGATCTCCACATCCACACAGGCCTGGATATGAGCCCTATAAGCATTGTTAACGCAGCAAAAGAAAAAAATATTAATCTGATTGCAATCACCGATCACAACTCAACGCTTCATTGCAAACTTGTAAAAGAGCTCGCCGAAGAAAAGGGATTGGCTGTGTTGTTCGGCGCTGAGGTAACAACCCGGGAGGAGGTACATTGTCTGGCTTACTTCGGTGATGATGCTTCACTTGAGCAGTTTCAGGAATACATTGATAGCTATCTGCCCCTGACCCTATACCTGCCTGAGCAGTTTGGTTATCAGGTACTTGTCAACAAAGTGGAGAAGATCATAAAAGTGTTTGTAAACTACCTGAATGTTGCCCTCAAACAAAGCATCGATCAGGTCGAACAGGAAGTTCACCGTATGGGAGGGTTGTTCGTTCCTGCCCACATCGAAAGGGCGATGTACGGGCTTTTTAACCAGCTGGGTTTTGTCCCGGAAGCTTTGACCTGCGATGCCATGGGCATCATGAGCCGAAGCTCCGAATCTGCTATCCGGAATAAATTTAGGATTGCCGGCAACATACCGTTGATAAAGGCATCCGATGCCCATGCTACTGAGCAGATTGGTTTAGGATGTACCATTTTTGAGATGAATGATCTATCCTTTGAAGAGATAAAAATGGCCCTGACCGGCGCCGATGGCAGAAGAATTACATCGGAGTGAAAAATAAGGTACCACAAATGGGCTCAAAGCTAAAAACTGTCAATATTACAACATAAAGCGGATTAATATGAACAAAATCAAATCGCTCGATGATCTTAAGCAATTAAGGGAGAGCTTGCTGGCCAAAATCAAGCTGCGTGAAAGTGGCAACAACTCTGAAAATATTGTCAGAATTAAGGTAGCCATGTCGACCTGTGGCATCGCATCCGGAGCAAAAGAGATCATGAATTTTCTGATAGATGAGTTGGAACAGCAATCCATTGAGGCAGTGGTTACACAAACCGGCTGCATGGGATACTGTTATGCGGAACCCACCATAGAGGTAGCGCTTCCCGGAAAAGACCCTATCGTTTTTGGCGATGTCGACAAATTCAGAGCTGCTGAAATCATTGAAAAGTACATCATTCACAACGAGTTGGTAGATGGTATCTTACCTGTAAACTACCGAACGATAGACAATTAAACACATGGATTTCTTCAAAAAACAGGTTCGAATCGCCTTGCGGAATTGCGGATTCATCGATCCGGAAAACATTGACGAATACATTGCAAGGGATGGTTATGCTGCACTGGCCACTTGCCTGAGTGAAAAGACACCACAACAGGTGATCGATGAAATTAAACTTTCAGGCCAACGCGGTCGCGGAGGTGGCGGATTTCCTACCGGACTGAAATGGGAAATCACCTCCAAATCACAGGCTGACCAAAAATATGTGGTTTGCAACGCCGATGAAGGTGATCCTGGCGCTTTCATGGACCGTTCAATCCTGGAGGGCGATCCCCATTCGGTGATCGAAGCCATGGCCATTTGCGGCTATTGCACTGGTTCGACCAAGGGATTGGTCTACATCCGCGCCGAATATCCGCTCGCTATCCAGCGGCTCAAAACAGCCATCAAACAGGCCCGTGAATACGGATTGCTCGGAGATGGAATCTTTGGAACCTCTTTCTCTTTCGATATCACTCTCCGCTATGGAGCTGGTGCGTTCGTTTGCGGTGAAGAGACAGCTCTGATTCACTCCATGGAAGGATTACGTGGTGAACCTACATTTAAACCTCCTTTCCCTTCCGAATCAGGATACCTTGGCAAACCAACTACCGTTAACAATGTAGAAACCTTGGCCAGTATTCCGGTGATCATCAACAAAGGAGCCTCCTTCTTCAACAGCATCGGCACCGCTAAGTCGAAAGGGACAAAAGTCTTTGCCCTGGCGGGAAAGATCAACAATGTTGGTCTCATTGAAGTCCCGATGGGTACAACTCTGCGCGAGGTGATCTTCGATATTGGCGGAGGCATCAAGGGTGGTAAGAAATTCAAATCGGTTCAGACCGGAGGTCCATCCGGAGGCTGTCTGACCAACTCCTTTCTGGATACTCCCATCGACTACGACAACCTGATTGCCGCTGGTTCCATGATGGGCTCTGGGGGTATGATCGTGATGGACGAAGACGACTGCATGGTCTCCATTGCAAAATTCTACCTTGAGTTCACGCTGGACGAGTCATGCGGAAAGTGCACCCCCTGCAGAATCGGGAACAAACGTCTCTTTGAGATTTTGGATAAGATCACCAAAGGACTTGGAACCGAGGAAGATCTCACAAGGCTTCGCTCACTGTGTAATGTCATCAAGGACACCTCTTTGTGCGGGCTTGGACAGACCTCACCCAACCCGATCCTGTCGACACTTGATAACTTCTACGATGAATACCTTGCCCACGTCAGGGACCACAAATGTCCGGCCGGACAGTGCAAGTCGCTCGTCAAGTACAGCATCGACAACGAAAAGTGTACAGGTTGTACCCTTTGCTTCAGAAATTGTCCGGTTGGAGCCATCACGGGCGAAAAAAGGTCACCACATTTCATCGACAATGCCATCTGCATCAAATGCGGAGTATGTTACGACAAATGCAAATTTGATGCGGTAAGCGTCTCCTAAAAAATTCAAACATGGATATGATCAATCTCACAATAGATAACAGACCCGTCTCCGTTGAGAAGGGCACATCGCTTCTCCATGCTGCAGCACAAGTGGGAATAAAAATCCCCTCTCTTTGCTACATGAAACTGGATGACCTCAATATTGAAAACAAACCCGGCGGGTGCAGGGTTTGCGTGGTAGAAGTAGAAGGTCGCCGAAACCTTGCTCCCGCCTGCTGTACCGATGCAGCCGAAGGGATGGTTGTAAAGACCCACTCCATGCGTGCCATCCATGCCCGCAGGACTGTGGTAGAACTCATCCTGTCGGATCACCCGACCGACTGTCTGAAATGTGCCAAGGCCGGAAACTGCGACCTTCAGAGTATGGCCCAACACCTGGGAATCAGAGAAATACATTTCGAAGGAGTACAGTCAACCTTTCGCGAAGATACTTCACCTGCCATCATTCGTGAACTTGACAAATGCATTCGTTGCCGCCGCTGCGAAATGATGTGCAACGAGGTACAAACAGTCGGAGCCCTTTCGGCCATCAACAGGGGTTTCAATGCCGTCATCTCCCCCGCATTTGAAATGAACCTCGACCATTCCGTCTGCACCTACTGCGGACAGTGTGTTGCAGTATGCCCTACCGGCGCCCTGACTGAAGTAGACCATACAGGCGCGGTCATCAGGGCATTGTCCAATCCGGCAAAAACCGTTATCGTTCAAACTGCTCCTGCCGCTCGGGCAGCGCTGGGCGAAGAATTTGGCAACGAACCCGGCACCCTGGTTACCGGCAAGCTTGCAGCTGCCCTGCGCCGGCTTGGGTTTAACTATGTCTTCGACACAGATTTTGCTGCCGATCTCACAATCATGGAAGAGGGCACAGAGCTCCTCAACCGTTTGACTGCCTTCCTTGGGGGAGATAAGGAGGTAAAACTCCCGATGCTAACCTCCTGCTGTCCGGCATGGGTAAAGTTCTTCGAACACCAATTTCCTGACCTGAAGGATATTCCATCCAGTGCAAGATCTCCTCAGCAGATGTTTGGATCCATCGCCAAGAGCAATTTTGCAGAAAAAATCGGGGTCGACCGCAAAGATCTGGTGGTGGTCTCCATCATGCCTTGCGTGGCCAAAAAATACGAATGCAGCCGCGAGGAGTTCTCTGTGAATGGCAATCCTGATGTTGACTTCGCTTTAACTACCCGTGAGTTGGCCCAATTGATCAACCTCGCCAACATTGATTTCAAATCACTGCCGGATGAGGATTTTGACCATCCAATGGGTGAGTCAACCGGAGCGGGTGTCATCTTTGGTACTACCGGAGGAGTCATCGAGGCAGCGGTTCGTACTGCCTATGAAGTATTTACCGGCAAAAAACTTGAGCGATTGGATTTCAAAGAATTGAGGGGAATGGAGGGATTGCGACATGCCACCATCGATTTCGACGGTCTGCCCATTCACATCGGCATCGCCCACGGACTTGGGAATGCCCGTACATTGCTCGAAGATATCCAGAAAGGGAAGAGCCAATTCCATGCCATTGAAATCATGTCGTGCCCGGGCGGATGCATCGGAGGCGGCGGACAGCCTTACCACCATGGAAATGCAGAGATCCTTAAGAAGCGCCAAATGGCGATCTACCGTGAAGACTCCGGCAAAGCTATTCGTAAATCGCATGAGAATCCTTACATCACTAAATTGTACGAGGAGTTTCTGGGTGCCCCGATGAGCGAAAAATCACATCATCTTTTGCATACAGAATATTTTGACAGGAGCAAGAAATAAGTGGATGAATTGAAATAAATTGTAATTGGTGGAAATAACATAGTAATAGAAAGGATTATATAAAATATTCAAGATGCCAAAAATAAAATTATCACAAAGAACCATTGAGATTGTCAGGGAAATTTGTGCCTCTTTCGATAACGACGAAGGAGAACTGATCAACATTCTGCACGAAGCCCAGCACAAACTGGGTTATCTCCCTGCTGAAGTTCAGGAGCTCATCGCGAATGAACTTAACATGTCGGTTGCAAAAGTTTATGGAGTAGTTACTTTTTACTCCTTTTTCAACATGATACCTCAGGGTGAATTTCCAATCTCTGTCTGTATGGGAACCGCATGCTATGTCAGGGGAGCCGAGCAGATTCTTCATGAGATCAAGAGGCAACTCAACATCGAAGTTGGACAGTCGACACCCGATGGAAAATTTTCCCTCAACTGCCTGCGCTGCGTAGGCGCCTGCGGATTAGCGCCCGTTGTTATAGTTGGTGAAAAGGTCTACGGACGGGTTGCTCCGCAACAAGTCAGGAAGATCATCGCCGAATACCAGGAGGGGTGCGTGAAACCGGAGAAGCACGAGATGTGAAAGTGCCTAAAGTTGGAACTCCCGACTTTAGGCACTTTATGTTAGTGAAATTTTGGTTGAAATCTTGTCCAAGAACTTTACTTTAGGCACTCTAGGCACTTTAGCGCACTTTAGGCACTTCTTGTATGACGAACTTCATATTTTAAGTGACCACCAATGCCTAACTTTAGGCACTCTAGGCACTTTAAATACTTTAGCACACTTTAATTCACTCTAGTCACTTTAGTCACTCCTACCATGCAACTCCCTACCGCCGAACCCTATAAAATCAAGATGGTAGAACCCATCTACCTCAGCACCAGAACAGAACGCGAACAGTTGATCCGGGAGGCCAAATACAATCTTTTCAACCTCAGAAGCGAACAGGTGTACATCGACTTGCTCACCGACAGTGGAACAGGAGCGATGAGTGACCGTCAATGGGCTGCCATCATGACCGGAGATGAGAGTTATGCCGGTTCCTCTTCCTATTATCACCTGAAAGATGTCATCAAGAATCTTTTTGGATTCGACTACTTTCTCCCAACGCACCAGGGACGTGCCGCTGAGAATGTTCTATTCTCCGTACTGGTAAAGGATGGAGACCTGATCCCGGGAAATTCTCATTTTGACACTACGAAAGGGCACATCGAATTCCGCCATGCAACTGCTGTGGATTGCACCATTCAGGAATCATTTGAGCCATCGAGCCTTCATCCTTTCAAAGGGAATGTAGATCTTGATCTGCTAAAAGAAGTACTCGACAGTAATCCGATTGAACACATTCCGTTTATCATCCTTACCCTTACCTCTAACTCTTCCGGAGGCCAGCCAGTCTCCATGCAAAACATCCGTGAGGTCAAAGCATTGGCCGACCAATACAACGTTCCGCTTTTATTTGATTCTGCACGATTTGCCGAGAATGCCTGGTTTATCTCACAACGTGAAGACGGCTATCAGAATAAAACCATCAGGGAGATCGTTCTGGAAATGTATTCTCATGCCGATGGAATGACCATGAGCAGTAAGAAGGACGGGATTGTCAACATCGGTGGATTTATTGCCACACGCCGCAAAGATTGGTACGACCAGGCTTGCACCTTCAACATTATGTTTGAAGGTTTTGTTACCTATGGCGGAATGGCAGGCCGCGACATGAACGCCCTGGCTGTTGGCCTGATGGAAGCTACTGAGCCGGATTACCTTGCCAGCCGTATCGGGCAGGTTCAATACCTGGGAGAACAGCTTTCCGGGTACGGCATCACCGTTCAACAACCCTACGGAGGCCATGCCATTTTTGTGGATGCGAGGGCATTTCTTCCCCATGTTCGTCAGGAGGAGTTTATAGCCCAAACGCTGAGCATTGAACTATACCTTGAAGCAGGAATAAGGGCGGTTGAAGTGGGAACCATCATGGCCGACCGTGATCCCGTGACGTGGGAAAACCGTTATCCGAAACTAGAATTTATGCGTTTGGCCATCCCGCGAAGGGTCTATACCAATCTACACCTCAATGTCATTGCCGCCGCACTTAAGAACGTTTTCGACCGCCGGTACGAAATCAAATCAGGTTACCGTATCACACAGGAAGCCCCTATCCTGAGACACTTTACCGTGGAACTGGAACCCGTTAAAATGTGAAAATTGGGATATGTGAAAATGTGAAAATAAAGAAAGCAGTTTTGCGTTTCGATCATTTTCACATTTTAACGATTTTATGTTATATTTGTACAATAAGTTATAATTTTTGTTAATTCTCATTCTGTTTTTATGAGCAGAATTTTTTGGGGGGTTCCATTACTGCTTTTGCTTTTGGTACCTCTGCCTGGCCTAAACTTTTTGTATAAAATATCCTTCGCCCTTGATAAATCCCCTGTTATCAAAGGGAGGGTAATTGATGCTGAAACAAAGGCTACAATCGAATTTGCCAATATCTCGCTCTTTCATCAACCCGATACAATTCCTTTTCAAATTACCGCCACCAATGCCAAAGGTGAATTTAATTTCAGTAATCTTAAAGCCGGCAATTACACTGTGACCGTCCACTTTATGGGGTTCAGGGATTTCTCATCGCAGCCCATCGCCTTGTCAGAAAAAGCTGGCGAATTTAGATTGGGACCGATTCTCCTGGAAATAGAATCGCAGTCGCTCAGTGAGATCTCCGTCACATCAAATACAAGGAAACCGTTCTATCAGCTTGATAAAAGGATCATTTATGTTGAAAACCAGATGTCCGGAACCGGAGGATCGGCGTACGATCTTTTGTACAAACTTCCTTCGGTAACTCAAAAGCCCGATGGACAAATTGCGATTCACGGCAACGCTAATCTGCTTGTATTCATCAATGGGAAACCCTCATCAATGAAAGGCGCTGATTTACTTGAGTTTACATCAGCCTCGGAAGTTAGACGGATTGAACTAATCACCAGTCCGTCGGCCAAATATGATGCCTCCGGATCGGGAGGGATCATTAACCTGATCACGAAAAAAAATACCCTTGATGGATTCAATGGAAATGTGCAGGCATCTGTTGATCACCTGGGTGGATATTCTTCAGATGTTTTGCTGAATTACAAGCGCAACAAATTGAGCTTTTTTGTTGGTCTGGACAACAACAGACGGAGAAACAGAGGAGATGTTGATTATGTCACGAGCTACTCTTCCGACCAGTTTCTCTTCACGCAAACAGGGTTACAGCAATCAGCCCGAATCAATACCGGATTCAGGACCGGTATCGATTATCTTCCCTCTTCAAATGATAAAATTTCATTTACCGGTCATACAGGCACTTTTGAAACCACCAACAACGGCGACTGGAATACGGTAAAATCAGGTGGTACGGCATATGTTGGAGCCACTCAAAATATATCAACGGATAACAATGACCGTATTGGTCACTACAGTGCTGCGGATGTAACCTATGAACATAAATTTAAAAAAACCGGCAAATTATTTTCAATGTCGGCGCTTTGGAACAACCTGAATTACGATGATCACTATTTAAACCTGGTAAGTGACATGGCTGGAACAGAGACGATGAAGCAGTCAACACGCCTCGACAAAAGATTCAACAATTATCAATTCAACGCCGATTTTACCGCCCCGACTGGGAAAGCCGGCAATCTTGAACTTGGCACTCAGTTCTCTTTCAACAACGAACAGGAAGGCTATCAATCCGAACTTAGCAACCCACCGCCACCTGTTTTGACCAATCAGGAGACTCATTTCGATGGCATGATCGGAGCAGGATACGGAACCTGGCAGCTTAAAATCAAACGGTTAGAGCTAAAAGCCGGTTTGCGGGCAGAATATCTTAACCGTGAAATGAAAACCTTGGACAACAGGTTTCCTTTGCATCAATTTGATCTCTATCCTTCGCTGAACAGCTCTTTCCGAATAGATTCCACGCAAGAGATCCATCTAAATTACTCAAGGCGAACAGATCAGCTGAAAACCATTCAGCTGGATCCACTGCCACGCTGGTACAATTTCTACAATGTCATGATGGGAAATCCTGACCTGAAAAACGAGATTACAGACAAAATAGCCATTGATTACCTCCTCAACTTTCAGAACCTGTCCTTGGTTAATGAACTCTATTTTTACAATACTACCAACAAAATTGAGGTAATCCAATCCATCTACCGTGATCAGATTATTCAGACCCGCACTGAAAACATGGGTAATGAAAAGACTCTTGGACTCGAAATCAATGCCATTTGGTCTGCCACCAATTGGATGCAGATAAGCGAAAAACTCGACTTCATCGATTCACACCTGGATGTCAGGCTCGCTCAGATAGCACAGCAAAGGAGATATCAGCAGTGGTATTCTTTAACCACGGCCGATTTTACCATCAGCCCCACCTTTAGGTTGCAACTTGATTTTTACTACATCGGACCGGCAATGACGGCACAAAGCAAAGTCGATCAAGGTTACATGGCCGGGTTAACTTTCCGGAAGACCTTTCTGGACAGAAAGCTAACATTTACACTCTCCGGAAGAGATGTCGCAAGCTTTTACAAAAAAGTTGAACATGTTCAGGGTGCCGGCTTCAACCAGATGATGACCATACAGAACAATTTCCCGATTCGCTTCTCCGTTTCATACAAATTCAACAATTACAACCGCGACGAGCGGAGAGTTGCAAAGTCCCCACTTGAGGAATGACATTTAAACCAATAATTTACCGGACTATTTCTCTGCAGGTTTAACAATTGCAGAAATTTCCCCGTAATAGGAGATCGAAGATCTGTTGTTGGAGGAGATAATCATGGTGGCGCCTCCATCAAAACTGATGGATAGATTGATGGTAAAGTAGTCACCTTTCGATTTTACTTTTACATTGACAGCATAAGATTTCTTGCCCTTTTCAATGGTGTAAACATCCGGTTTTCCTTCAAATTTCAACCCACCTTCACCTCCATATGGCACCGAATATGCCCTGCCGAAGAATGGCATTTCGCTGACAATCGAATCCGGAGAAAAACGAATGAAATTTGGATTCGTAGTCAGGTCCATCGGCCTGAAACCGGTTGGTAATGCCCTACTGGCTTTGAATTCAAATCTTTTTGAATCGACCAAAGCCACTATCTCTTTTTCACGTTCTATCCTTTTTTGCTCTTTTGCGGCCCTTCGGTCCGTCGGCTGGGCCATTACCGGTATAAATCCGATCAACAGCAAAACAATCAATTGCGCAATTTTAGTTTTCATGGTATCTCCCTTAATTAGCACTTCAAAAATCCATTTGAAACCACCGGAGAAGGTTATCTCTTTTTGATGAAAAGGTACTCTCCAACTCCATTACTAAACTTACTCAATATGATACAATATCTGTGCCAAATGTGAGAACCCCATTAAGTTGGGGGTCGCTGAATGGATAAAATCAAAGGGAGGATCATTTCCGATTTATAAATTATTTGCATGAATTACTGATAAATTAAAATTAAATTCCGACTTTTGATGCCATTATAAATCTGCAAACGATTAATGCTTGAGAATTTAAAACATCAGGTTTACAAAGCGAGCCTGAAATTATTGGAGCAAGGCCTGGTGATCTACACATGGGGAAATGTGAGCGCCATTGACCGAAAAGCAGGATTGGTTGTCATTAAGCCATCAGGTATCTCGTACGATGAGATGGTACCCGGAGATATGGTGGTTGTTGATTTGAATGGCAAGACTGTATCAGGCGATCTCAAACCATCATCCGACACCAACACCCACCTTGTATTGTATCAGAATTTTCCATTAATTGGCTCCATCATGCATTCCCATTCGGAGTATGCCAGTTGTTGGGCTCAGGCAGGGCTGGGAATACCACCTCTTGGCATTACCCATGCCAACTTTTTTAACGGAGAGATTCCATGCACAAAACCTCTGTCTGCACAGCAAATGGAGGGAGACATCGAAACCGAAACAGGTAAAATCATCGTTGAAACGTTCAAGGCTGCCGCACTGGATCCGATGCGTATTCCCGGAGTTTTGGTCTGCGGTCATGGCCCTTTCTGTTGGGGAAAAGAGGTTCAGAATGCATTCGACCACACAGTTGTACTGGAAAAAGTGGCACGAATGGCCTACCGTACCCGCCAACTGAGCCCGGTGAATCCCGTAGAAAAAAAAATCCTCGACCGCTATTTTTTTGATTGACCATATAATCACGATCTAAAACACCATCTCATGCAAAATTTTGAATTCTATAATCCGGTTAATATTGTCTTCGGACAGGGTCAAATCAAAAAATTGAGCCAATTGGTGCCAACCGGCACTAAAATTATGCTTGCTTACGGTGGTGGCAGCATTTTCAAAAACGGTGTTTATGATCAGGTAAAAGCAGCCCTACCGGGATTAGACCTGACCGAATTTGGAGGGATCGAACCAAATCCCCGGTATGAAACACTGATGAAAGCCGTTGAAGTGGTCAAAAAAGAAAAAATCGGTTTCATACTGGCAGTCGGCGGTGGCTCAGTACTTGATGGCGTAAAATTTATCGCCGCAGCCGCCTTGTGGGAAGAGGGAGATCCCTGGAATTTCCTTACCAACCGAAAGTTGGTGGTCAACAAAGCCATTCCGTTGGGCAGCGTAATGACCCTTCCTGCTACAGGTTCCGAAATGAACGGCAACTCAGTGGTGACACGCCTGTCAACGCAGGAAAAGCTGGCCTTCAACGCCGATGCGGTATTACCGCTCTTCTCTATCCTTGATCCGACCGTGGTATTTTCACTACCGGAGAAGCAAGTGGCCAATGGAGTGGTCGACGCCTTCGTCCATGTCATTGAACAGTACCTCACCTACCCTGTTGACTCGCCTATCCAGGATCGTTTTGCAGAATCCATTCTTGTAACATTGATCGAAGAAGGACCCAAAGTTCTTGCCAACCGGAATGATTATGATGCCGCAGCCAACTTTATGTGGGCTGCAACCATGGCCTTGAATGGTCTGATTGGTGTCGGGGTTCCACAGGATTGGGCTACCCACACGATAGGCCATGAACTCACTGTATTTCATGGCATCGACCATGCCCGCACCCTGGCCATCGTTTTGCCGGGAATTATGCAGGTGAAAAAGGAAAGCAAACGCGAGAAATTGTTACAGTATGGCGAACGGGTTTGGGGCGTGAAAGAAGGAACAGCCAATGAGAGAATTCACCAAACCATCCAAAAAACTGTAACCTTCTTCGAATCATTCGGTATCCCGACAAAACTTTCAGCCTACCACATCGGGGCCGATTTTATTCCCATTGTTTGCCAACGCTTCACGGATAGGGGAATCAAAGGGATTGGCGAAAAGGGAGATCTTACTGTTGAGCAGATTGCTGAAGTACTAACACTCCAGCTCTAGCTTTGGAATGTGAAAATTGGGAAATGTGAAAATATGAAAATGACCGCCACTTGCTAATGCCTTTTTAATTTCCACATTTTCACATTTCCCAATTTTCACATTATTTTGAGCTTTAGGTTTCGCAATGTCGGAGATTTAACGGCCGCGAATGTAACGACCAATAATGTCATCGCTCCTCCAAAGATTACAGAAGGGACTAATCCCATCAAACCTGCTGTAACTCCCGACTCAAAGGCACCCAGTTCGTTGGATGAACCGATGAAGATGCTGTTTACCGCTGCCACACGCCCCTTCATCTCATCGGAGGTAAAAATCTGCAGGATACTTGCACGAATCACCACACTAACATCATCGAACACACCACTCAGGAAAAGAACAAATGCGGAGAGATAAAAATTCTTCGACAAAGCAAAGACGATCATGCTAATACCAAACCCAAAAATGGAATAAAGCAGCAACTTACCCGAATTTTTCACAGGCGGGTTAAAAGTCAATACAATAGACATAACAATAGCGCCTATCGCAGGACAAGCACGGAGGACCCCTAACCCTTCGGGGCCGACTTTGAGAATATCAGATGCGAAAACGGGCAGCATTGCCACTGCTCCACCGAAAAGTACGGCAAACATATCCAGGGTAAAAGCACCCAAAAGAATTTGGTTATTGAATACATAGTGAATACCCTCCTTCATCCTGGCAAAGATGCCCTCTGTGCTGCCTTCAGGTATAACCATTTTACCCGGACTTTTAATAAAGAGCAACAACAGTGTACAGGTCAGATAGATGAAGAAAACAAGTGAAAGGGCCGGAAGTACGCCAAAAAAACCATAGACCAATCCACCCAATGCCGGACCTGTTACTGCTCCGACCTGCCAGGTGGTGCTGCTCCAGGTTGCGGCACCTGTAAGCAACCTTCGGGGTACCAGTTGCCCAAGAAGTGCCGTATTTGCCGGCATCAGGATTCCGCGGCTGAGACCGGTCAGAAATATGGTCAGATAGATCGGCCAAACGCCAAGCAGCTGATGAAAATCGTAGGATGGCAGACTGTAAACTGCCAGGATCAGGGAACCCAGCAACAGTAGAAAAGTGGTGTAAAAGATAATTCTCTTCCGGTCCCAAATATCGACAAAATGACCGGCAAAAAGTGCGATGCTTACCTGTGGGATCACTTCCGTGAGACCAATCATCCCCAGCGAAAGAACACTCTTGGTGATGTCGTACAACAACCAGCCAACCACCACCGACTGCATCAACGTTGCCGAAGTCATCAGGAAACGGTAAGCCATAAACAGCCGGAAATTCCGGATATGCATCACCTCAAAAGCCTCGTTGGAAAAGATTTTCTTCATGCGGCAAATTTAACAATTGGAAAAATGTGAAAATGTGAAAATTAATAACCCAAACCAAACCACAAATGGCACAAATGGACACAAATAACCCCAGCCCTACCACAGATTACACAAATTACACAGATTAAAGAAAATATCAATTTCTCCGTTTTTCTGTTTCAACCCCTTCGTCCTAGTCGTCCCCTTCGTCCTAGTCCCCCAGTCCTCTCCGTCATCCTAGTCGTCCCAGTCATCCTAGTCTTCCCAGTCTTCCCAGTCACCTCCTCATTTCTTCCTTGGTGCCACCGGGCATCCCTCACAGGACTTCCCGCACCCGCCGCAGGGGTCAGGTTTGGATATATTGCGAATCGATTGATAAGCTTTGTATCCTACCAGGATTGCCGCCGCCAAAACGAGTACAAAAACAATGATCTCTTGCATAATATCGGTTAAATGAAGAACAATGCAATGTGATAAGTAAGGAAAGCCCCAATCCAGGCCGCAGCCGTGGTATAGATTACCGTAAATAGCGCATATTTCCAGCTCCCCGATTCGCGTTTGATCGATGCAATCACAGCGATGCAGGGGAAATAGAGCAGCACAAAGACCAGAAATGCCAATGCAACGGCCTGGTTAAAGACCGGCTCTCCGGTTTTGGGACCTGTTTCGTATAACTGTTTCTGGAGTCGCGTTTGCAGCAACTCATTCTTATGTTGGTCGTTCTCTGTCCCGTAAAGAACTGCCATGGTACCAATTACGATCTCCTTGGCAGGAATGCCTGCAATCAATGAAACGCCCATTCTCCAGTCAAATCCCAGTGGCCGAATCACCGGTTCAATGGCATGGCCTATTCTTCCCAAATAGGATTGCTCCATATGCGAAACCTTTGGCGCTGCAGTATTCACGGTAGTAGGTGGAAGTGAAACTGCCGTATCTCTGGCACTTCTGGGGAAATACTCAAGCGCCCAGATCAGCGTCACCGCAACCAAAATCGTTCCACCTATCTTTCTAAGGTACTGACTGGCCTTGTCCCACATATGCAGCAGCGAATTTTTCATCACTGGCATCCGGTAGGGTGGCAATTCCATGACAAAAGGTGTCTCTTTTCGCTTGAACACTGTCTTGTTCAATAGTTTGGAAAACAGGATGGCAACTGCGATACCAAGAAGATAAATCCCGATAAATACCAAAGCCGGATAGTGAGGGAAAAAGGCAGAGATCAGTACCACGTATACCGGCAACCTTGCAGAGCAGGACATAAACGGTATAATCATCATGGTAAGAAGCCTGTCGCCGCGGTTTCGGATGGTCCGGGTGGCCATAATGGCCGGAACATTGCAGCCGAATCCCATCACCATGGGGATAAATGAGCGGCCATGAAGCCCCATCTTGTGCATCAGCTTGTCCATGATAAAGGCAGCCCGTGCCATGTAACCGGTATCCTCCATCAGCGAAATGAAGAAAAAGAGAATCAGGATGTTAGGCATAAAAACGATCACACTTCCCAATCCCCTGATAATTCCATCAATCAACAAATCTTTCAGCATACCATTGCCAATCACTGAGGCCAAAGCATCTGAAATTAAGACAACTCCCTTCATGATCCATTCTGTTGGAAGCGCACCAAGGGCGAAAGTTGCATAAAAGGTAAAAAACATCATGGCCAAAAAGATGGGGAAACCAATATATTTGCCGGTCATCACCTTGTCAATCTTCTCGGTAGTGATGGCCCTGTTCATCACTCCGGGCTGATAACACTCTTTCAGCGCCCCGGTAATGAAACCATATTTGGCATCTGTAATAAGCTGTGAACTCTCGTCGCAGAGCCGCGATTCGAGACGGACAATCTCATGCTCCGTGATCTCTTTGATGGATTGATAATTGGAAGATGATTCCAGTACCTTCAATGCATCAGGATCCTTACCAATCAACCTGATAGCAAGGTAACGCGAAGAAAATGTCGCGGTTAGAGGTTTATCTTTTTTGATCTCTTTGCGAATGAGATCAATTGATTTCTCCATCTCCTCGCCGTAGTTGATATGAATGTGCCTTACAATAGGATTTCTATCCTCGTAAACTTCAATCAGCTCATTTAAAAGATCTTCCAGTCCCTCTCCGCTGCTAGCCGTTGTCGGAATAATCGGAATACCTGTAAGTTTGCTTAGTTTTTTAATCTTCAACTTAGAGCCGCTGGCCAGAAGATCGTCGAACATGTTCAGGGCGATCACCACCTTGATATCCATGTCGATCAGCTGCGTTGTCAGGAAAAGATTGCGCTCCAGATTGGAGACATCCACCACATTGACGACGATATCGGGCATCTCCAGCAGAATGAAATTTCTAGTAAAGAGCTCTTCAGGGGTATAACTTGTAAGAGAATAAATACCCGGAAGGTCGGTCATATCGATGTGATACCCGTTTTTCTCAAGGGTGGATTTTGTCGCTTCCACTGTAACTCCACTGTAATTGCCAACATGCTCCTTTGAGTCGGTGACCCGGTTGAACAGGGTGGTCTTCCCACAGTTGGGATTTCCAACAAGGGCAACACTGATCATACGCCCTTTCTCTTTGGCTGAGATCTTTAACTCCTCCAGATCAATGGTGCCATCATAAACATGAGGGTGCAGCAACAGGGACTCTTCAGGTGTGACTACCTCAATCAGTCCTGCTTCCACGCGCCGAAGTGATACATTGTATCCCATCAACCGGTACTCGACAGGATCTTTGAATGGGGCATTTTTCAGCACTGAGACCTCCTTCCCGGCAACAAACCCCATTTCAGAGATTCTCCTACGGAAAGAACCATGACCCAACACCTTGGATATCACCACAGTTCTATTTTCACCTACTTCAGATAACCGCACTCCTTAAGTTTATTAAGAATAATTATAAATAGAGTGCAAATATAGTTTAATTTAGTAATGTGAAAATTGGAAAATGTGGAAATGTGGAAATTTAAACAGCATTCGTTCGTGGTAATCATTTTCACATTTCCACATTTTCCAATTTTCACATTATCTTTTCCAATTTTCGCGTTAAAAACCCCTCCTGCTTGCGCAGAAAGGGGTTTCATCAATTTGCACGCTACTTTTCAGGAGTCTATGAAAAAACCTGAATATCTTTGATTATTCGATCCTTGGCGGTCTTTTGAATCCACCACGTTTGGAAACAATGACAGATCCCGTGATGATGGCCAGACAGATCACGCCGGTCAGCACCAGTCCGAAGGAGAATTGTCCGGGCTTTTGATAGGCAATCAATACCGGTGCGGCCAGCAGGGATACCAGATTGATTACTTTGATCATTGGGTTCAATGCTGGCCCGGCTGTGTCTTTCAAAGGATCTCCGACTGTATCCCCAACCACTGCGGCATGGTGAGCTTCGGAACCTTTTCCTCCATACAATCCATCTTCGATGGTCTTCTTGGCGTTATCCCAGGCGCCTCCGGAACCGGCCATAAAGACTGCCAGAAGTTGTCCCGATAAAATAACTCCACCAAGAAATCCGCCCAGCGCTTCAACACCCAAAAGGCTTCCAACCAGAATCGGCGAGAGAACAGCGATCAGTGCAAGCGGGATCAGCTCTTTTTGCGCGGCAACAGTACAGATGTCGACTGCTCGCTGGTAGTCAGGTTTCACAGTACGTTCGATGATACCGGGAATTCTGAACTGACGGCGAACCTCCTCAACGATCATCGCGGCCGCACGCGTTACCGCGTTGATGGTAAGCGAAGAGAACAACCAAGGAATGGTACCTCCAATCAACATCCCGATAAATACCATCGGCATGGAGATGCGGATACCTGTCTCAATCAGTTGCTGGCTCTTTTCGAAGCCAAGTTGTATCTGGACATTACTTACATCGGTGATGAATGATCCGAATAAAGCAACCGCTGCGATGACTGCCGAACCGATGGCCACACCTTTGGTAATGGCTTTGGTGGTGTTACCGGTAGAGTCGAGTGAATCCATGATTTTCCGGGCATCTTTGTCCAGGTGCGACAACTCCCCCACTCCATTGGCATTGTCGGCAATCGGCCCAAAAGCGTCCATCGCAACGTTATTTCCTGTTAAGGTAAGCATGCCAATACCGGTCATCGCTACCCCATAAAGCACATATACCAATGGCATTCCATTGTAAATAATTACTGCAGAGAGAATGGTCAGCGCAATCACGATAGTTTGCCAAACAGCTACTTCGAATCCATAACTTAAACCCTTGAGCAACAAGGTGGCCGAACCTGTTTTTGCGTTTCTGGCTATATCTTTCACCGGATGGTAGTTCCCATCGGTAAAATGTTTGGTGATTTCATCCAGCACAATGGCCAGGATAATACCCATCACCACAGAAAGGAACGATCTCCAGTCGTTCAGGTAGAAATAAGAAACGATTCCGAAAAGTACAATACTGATGGCGGCAGAGGTATAGAAACCCTTGTTGATGGCTTTCAGGGCATTGTTTGTTTTAGCCTCTTTGTCCCCCTTCACCAGATAGGTTCCGATGATGGAAGAGAGCACGCCGATACCGCGAACCAGCAACGGGAAGATAATCCAGGATAGATCTAAGGTAGTCATGTAGAGCACAACACCGAGGATTAATGTAGATACGATCGTCACCTCATACGATTCGAAGATATCTGCTGCCATACCGGCACAGTCGCCCACGTTATCACCAACGAGGTCGGCAATTACGGCGGCATTTCGTTCATCATCCTCGGGCAGACCGGCTTCCACTTTACCAACAAGGTCGGCGCCAACATCGGCTGCTTTGGTGTAGATCCCTCCTCCTACCCTCATGAAGAGCGCCAGCAGGGTACCTCCAAAACCGAATCCCAATAGGGTATCGGGGGATGCAACCCCAAAAAACATAAAGATGAGGGTACCTCCAAGAAGACCAAGTCCGTCGGTCAACATTCCGGTTACGGTACCGGCGCGGTAAGCAATCTTAAGCGCTTCGCCGAAACTACGGCGTGAAGCAGAGGCAACCCTTACATTGGCCTGAACAGCCATACGCATACCAAACTGACCAACCATCAATGAGAAGACGGCACCCATCACGAAGGCCAACGCACGACCAAAACCGATGATCAGCTTCAGGGACTCGTCCGAATAACCTGCAAAACGCAGTTTGGACGATTCGGTTGGGGGAACAATATAAACTGATAAAAACAAGATAATGGTAAAAACGAAGATCAGCGGAACAATGGTTTTCAACTGACGTTTCAGATAGGCATTGGCGCCTTCGCTGATTGCGCCCCACACCTCCTGCATTTTTGGTGTTCCTTTGTCACAAGCCATGACCTGTTTGCGGAGCAGAAGGGCATAGCCCAGTCCGAAAAACGAGATCACCAACACACTCCAAAT
>Ga0172379_10002869_pt1 | contig 29071 bp, 21 predicted proteins | sample GrowelOW334metaG_FD_119756 | JGI IMG/M metagenome (GOLD analysis project Ga0172379, IMG submission 119756) | Groundwater microbial communities from an aquifer near a municipal landfill in Southern Ontario, Canada - Groundwater well OW334 metaG | ecosystem: Environmental > Aquatic > Deep...
GGTCAGCATAATTAGTGGCCGAGCCATCAGCGTCGTTGTAAGTCAAACGCAAATTAGCTCCAGTGGCACTGTTAATTTCCAGGTCTTTGCCTGGGACTGTTGTGCCAATGCCGACCTTGCCGTCACCAGTGATCCTCATTCTTTCAGTGGGACTTAAGCCGCCGGTATTTAATGTCAAAGCTGAATTTGAATCTTTCTGTGCTCCAATTACATATAAATTATTGGCATTATCAAACCAGTTGCCGCCCGTAACAACAGTGCCCTGATAAAATCTCAAATTGGCGTATCCGCTGGCATTGGGATTATTGACGGCAATTCTCGTGGAGGTGGCTTGATTTTTGTAGACTTCTAAAATGTCTCCGATCGCATTAGTCGGCTCCGTCGTTCCAATTATGACATTGCCAGTCGCCTGCTGAATAATAAATTGACTTGTCCCCACAGTCAACCCTCCGGCGAAGGTGGAGGTGGAGAGGTTAGAGACGATTAAGTTGGTGAGGGTGGAAGTCCCGGCGGATAAAGTGCCGTTGATTGCCGTGTTTACTCCTGCCGAACCGATGGAAGTAAGTCCCGCTAAAGTCGTCAGTTGCGGAGCGGATGTCGTGGCGAACCAATTAGTCAGAGAGAGGAAAGTCGAAGTATTATAGGCCTGCGTGCTGTAAGTTGAAGAAACAAATCCGGCATAACCAGGCAAGAGCAGATTGAAACTGGAAGTCGCCCGATCTGAAGTCCAATACAAATTAGAGCCCTCGGCAACATCGGTCGTCAGCAAGGCCAGAGAGGTCGTGGAGACGCGCAAGGTTCCGCCATAATTAGTCAAGCCCAAACCGGTCAAATCAGTAAAATACTCGCTATTCAGGCCAAGGGAACCAGCGATATTCATCGAGCCGGTAGTGGAAGCGTTGCCGTTGACCTGCAAGCCGGTGGAAGAAACATAACTGCCGAATAGGCCGATGCCGCCTACCGCCAGATTATTCTGCACATTAAGATCGCCGGTCGCTGTGCCATAGCCGGCTGGCAGGCCATTGCCGATAACCATGTAGCCGGAAGTCGTGGCATTATTGGTAATATACAAGCCGTCAGACAACTCAAAACGATTATTAGTCGTATTCCAAACCAAGCTTTGCAGGCCGGAGTTGAAATAAATGGCATCACTGTTAACGCCATTGGAATAACCGACGTAAAGATTATTGCCGACATAGACATTATTGGAAGTGGAAGCGTTGCCGATGACTTCCAGGGCATTGGAAGTATTGGCAATGCCGATGCCGACATTGCCGGCCGAGACGAAGAGATCTCCTGTCCAAGTCGTAGCGCCGGCAAGAGCCGTATCGAATTTTCCTTGGGTCCAATACTGATTAGTACCTTCGGTGATTTCAGAAGTCGTCAGGGTAACAGCTCCAAGCAACCCATTGACAGAAGTGACGGAAGCGCCATTTAAAAGCTCAACCCAATCGGAAAGCAATTCCGGATGACTATCTTGTAGGACATATGTTTTGTTAGTACTGGTAACCACTGCAATGTCGCCTTGGACAGCAGTCGAAAGAGTCAGCATGGTCGAAGTGCTACCGACGACAAAGGTGTTGTTAATGAGAATAGAGCCGATCTGAGAAGTAGGAATGTGACCGGCAGAATCAAGAGAAGCCAAACCGTTGGGCAACGCGCGCCAAGCCGTATTGATCCGATCATCGAAACGCGCATTGGTGAAATAAAAGTTCACAATGCCCTCGGTAATGTCATCAGTGCTCAAAGTCACCGCGCCGCGCTGGCCGTTGACCGCCGAAACGGCATCCGTGGGCGAAAGCAGTTCCTTCCAGTTGCCCAGGACTGTCGGATCGCCGTCGCCGTCAAGAATGTATGATTTGCTGATGTCATAGCGGATAGCCACATCGCCCATGCCGGCAGCCAAAGCCAGCATCGCCGCTTCCGTGCCGACAACAAAGGTGTCGGTAATGGCCAAGGGGCTTAATTGGGCGTCAGGCACCTTGCCATCGGCGCCGAGCGATGCCACGCCATTGGCCAGTCCGCGCCAGGTGCCGGTCATGCGCGAATCAAAGGCGGAAGTGAAGCCGCTACCAGAGATCAGCCCGGTAAAGACTGACGTGCCGCCGACCGACAAATTGCTCTGGGTATAAAAGCCGGAAGTTGAAGACACATAACCGCCGAAGACGCCGTTATTCTGGACATTTAGATTACCGGCGGTAAAATTGGCGCCGGTCGGAGCCGAGCCGACAGTCAAATAGCCGGAAGTGGTGGCGTTGCCAGCAACTGACAACGTTGCCAAAGATGAAGCGCCGGTAACCGATAATCCGGACAGATAACTGTTGCCGGAGACGGTAATGGCCGTGGAGGAGACATAATCCAAAAGTGAAGTGGTGGCGTTTAGATTAAAGAAATTCGCGACAGTATTAGATATATCCGCTCGCAAAAACGACGTCGTAGCCAGGCCGTCGAATTTCTGCGCATTGAAGGAATTAGGCACAGTGCCTAAGATCTTACGAGGCAGAAGGGTTTCATAACTTGGCGTATTAGAACCTCCGACTTGGACTTCAAGGTATAGCGACTGATTAAAGTCGACACTAGCTAGGGAAGTGATAGATCCCAGCATAGTAGAGAATAATCCAGATGATACGGCTACTTTATTTGCGCCTTCATATGTTTCCGTCCACAGGGGCGAAGCACAGGCGCTATCTTGGCATAACCTGAATATAAAATTATAACTGCCATTAACCACTACATTGCCGCTAGCGTCAGTAAGTTTGCCCTGATAATTGATTTCGGGGGTGAAGGCTGATTGCACAGTCAAGACGGCGAAAAACAGCAAGGCAAAAACCACGCTAGCCATTGAGGCGAGGCGCAAGATTCTATTCAATTGTTGCCTTAAGTTTTTCATCTTACTTGATAATCAAATCGTCGATTTTGCCTTTTGTCAGGACATTTGCCAATGCTGTCAAAGTGGACAAAGTCGGATTGGAATTAAAACCGCCCTCTAACTTGGCTAAATTAGAGAGCTTCAAATCGGCTTGGCGAGCCAACGTTTCCTGCGAAATCCCCTGCTTTAGCCTGAGCCTTTTGATATTTTCATTCAATTTTCGGACATTCGCCTTCATTTTGTGCTATGAATATATTGATATCATTTAATAGTAATCTATAAATAAATAACTATCAATATAATGAATTTATTATAACATAAAACCGATAAAAATAAAAAAGTTTTCCACAGGCGCTTATACTCATTATTTATGCCTTATTTATATCACTATATTGACATCAATTAATAACTATCAATATAGTGAATACATAAATTATAACACAATGTCGGCGTCGAAGGAATAGTTTTCCACAGCCGAAATAATATAAGCAGGGGAGCGGCAATTAATCCGTCTATAATGACAATTTAACCAATTATCTGATATAATAGTATTAATTGATTATTGCATCTTGATTATTGATTATTAACTTTATGGCAAAAAATTTAGGCCCGTCATTGGATGACCTGCTGCAAGGAAAAGGCGATGAGGATTCCGCAACAGGCGAGCTGCAGGAAAAACTGGGGGAAATAAAACTGAAGGAAAAAGAAACTGAGGTATCGCGCCAAGCCGATGCGCAGGGTTTGCCGTATATTAATTTAGTCGGATTTCCCATCGTTACGGATGCCTTGACCGTCTTGACAGCGGAACGGGCCAAAGAAAACAAAACTATCTGTTTCTTCAATAGCGGTACGGAAATCCGCCTGGGCGCGGTAGCTTCCACGGAAGCAATCCAAGCTCTGGCTGCAGAAATTACTGAGAAATACCATGCCAATGTCAGTATTTACCTGATTTCCGAGCATAGTTTCAAGAAAGCCATGAAGCTTTACGACACTTTGCCGAAGATCATCCATCTGGTCGGCGGCGTAGAGATTAAGGAGGCAGACATAAAAAAATTCGAAGACAAGATTGCCAATTTCAAAGATTTGAACAACCAGATCAATAAAGTCAGTATCACGGATGTCATGACGATAATTCTGGCGGCAGGATTAAAAGCCGATGCCTCAGATATCCATGTCGAAGCCGAAGAAAAGGGGATTGCCGTCAGATTAAGGATCGATGGCGTGCTGCATGACAGCGCGGAAATCGATAAGGATAAGTGGAAAAAAATCATTGCCCGCTTGAAAGTCTTGGCACGGGTCAAAATCAATATCGAGGATAAGCCGCAAGATGGCAGATTCACGATTTTTTATGATAATGACAAAATCGAGGTCCGTACTTCATTCTTGCCGACTTCCTACGGCGAAAGCGTCGTTATGCGCCTATTGCATAGCGAATCCGTCGCTCTGGGCTTCGAGAATCTCGGCTTATTGCCGCCGGCTTTCAAAATTTTAGATGCAGAAATAAAAAAGCCCAATGGCCTGATCTTGACTGCCGGCCCGACCGGCAGCGGCAAAACAACGACGCTATATTCAATTTTGACCAAACTTAATAATCCGGAAGTGAAGATCATCACCATGGAAGATCCGATCGAATATCGCTTGGCCGGCATCAATCAGTCGCAAGTCGATCCGAAGAAAGATTATTCTTTTGCCAAGGGTCTGCGCTCGATCCTGCGCCAAGATCCTGATATCCTGATGATCGGCGAAATCAGAGATAATGAGACAGCCGATATCGCCATTCAAGCCAGTTTGACCGGCCACTTAGTGCTTTCAACCGTCCATACCAACGACGCAGCCGGCGTCATCCCCCGCTTGACCGATATGGGCATCAAACCATTCTTCATGGTACCGGCTATCAATGCCGTTATCGGCCAGAGATTAGTCAGGAAACTCTGCCCTCAATGCCGCAAACCGCATAAGCCGACAGAAGAAGAAACGGAAACCATGGATAAAATTATTGCCACCATCTCCCCCAAATCCGGGTTGGAAATTCCCAGCGTCATCCCTCAGCTCTACGAAGCTGGCGAGGGCTGCGAAGCTTGCAAAGGCATTGGCTACAAAGGCCGCATCGGAATTTATGAGATTTTCACCATGGATAACGACATCAAGAAGCTGACCATGGAAGGAGCGGCGGCTTTCGAAATCATGAAGCAGGCGATAGAAAATGGCATGATAACCATGCTTCAAGACGGCATATTCAAATATCTGCAAGGCACAACCAGCTATGACGAAGTGATTTCCGTCATCGGCAAATTGGATTACGTCGAAGACTTGTATGATATCGTCATTTCCCAGACGATCGGCCGCGGCATTAAGATAACTGATGCTAATTTGAAGTTGGGCGAAAGCTTGGCTAAGGATCTGACCAAGATACATGATGCGGTCAAAGATCTGCCGGCCAAAGAAATGGCTGCAGTCATCGTATCTGTCGCTTTGAAGACTGAGGCTGGCGATATCCATATCGAACCGACCGAAGCCGGAGTAAAAGTCCGCTTCAGGATTGACGGCATATTACATGACGTCATCGATCTGGGTAAAGAGCAATATCTGCCGCTCTTATCCAATATCAAAATCCTCGCCGGCATGCCGACTAATATCAAAAAGCCGACTTGGGACGGGCGTTTCGCGATCTTCACTCCGCAAGCCAGGATGGATACCCGTGTTTCCATTATCTCCGGCGGCTATGGCGAGACTATCGTTATTAGATTACTATCATCGCAGGCGGCCAGCCTTAAAGTCGAAGATCTAGGCATGCGTCCCTATACCACCAAGCCTCTTCTAGAGTCAATGGAAAAAACCAAGGGTATTATTGTTACCACCGGCCCGACAGGTTCGGGAAAAACCACCACGCTTTACGCTCTGCTCAATAAATTAAACAAGCCGGACGTAAAAATTATCACCATCGAAGATCCGATCGAGTACCATTTGGAAGGCGTGATGCAGACGCAGATCGACACCGAAGCCGGCTACACTTTTGCCGCCGCTATTCGCTCGCTGCTGCGCCAGAATCCCAATATCATGATGATCGGCGAAATCAGAGATGATGAGACAGCCAAGACCGCCATCGAAGCCGCCTTGACCGGCCACTTAGTCCTTTCCACTATCCATACCAATTCAGCTGCTGGCGCCATTCCGCGCTTTGTCGGCTTAGGCGTCGATGCTCAGACTCTGGCTAATTCCTTGGAGTGCTCTATCGGCCAAAGATTGGTCAGGAAATTATGCGAGAATTGCAAAGCGGAAGCAGAGCTTGATGCGGCAACGCTAGCAGAAGTCAAAAAAATCATTGCTGGCATCAGTCCGGCTGCCGGAGTGGAAATACCTAAGGAAATGAAATTCTATAAAGCGGTTGGCTGCGAAAAATGCGGCAACATCGGCTACAAAGGCCGCCTCGGCATCTATGAGATCATTCCCAATACTCCGGAAATGCAGAAATTGATAGAAAAAACTGATATCACTAATTCAGAAATCGAAGCGTCAGCTGTCAAAAGCGGCATGGTGCTGATGCTGCAAGACGGCATCTTAAAAGCCTTGAGCGGAGATACATCAGTGGAGGAAGTATTTAGAGTAGGTAAATAGATTGGCACAATATTTCTCAATGGTCGCAACTTCGATACAAATATAATTAATTTCTATACAAAAAAACTTCCAAAATAATTTGGAAGTTTTTTAATTTATTCTTATTTCCCTTTTATCTCCTTTCAAAATCTTGAATTCAATCTTAATAACTTTGTCTGGCCAAATATCTTTAACTCTATCGGCCCATTCAATTACCGTAATACAATTGTGATCCTTAAAATAATCCAGTACGCCGATATCCACTAGCTGTTCTCCATTATCCAATCTATACGCATCTATATGAACAAGGTATTTGACTTTTGACTTTACAAACTTTTGACTTTTGACTTCATAATTTTTCATCAAGACGAAGGTCGGACTGGTAATCGTATTTGATATTCCTAGTCCTGCGGCGATGCCCTTGGTAAAAGCAGTCTTGCCGGCACCCAAATCACCGATCAAACACAAAACTTCTCCGCCATGCAATTTCGCAGCGAATTTCTTAGCCAGGTTATATGTGTCCTTTTCTGATTTGGATGAGTATTTCATAATTTGTATTTTTCTCCCCCTTTTTCAAAGGGGGAGTTAGAGGGGGTTTAATTAATTTGAACTAAACCCCTCCTAACCTCCCCTTTGAAAAAGGGGAGGAAGCACTCAATTATTTAAGTTCCCAATTACAATCCGTCTTAATCTTCTCATAACTATTCAACGGCACTTTTTTCTTTTCTGACAGATAATAAGCGGCGACTGCAACCATGGCGGCATTATCGGTGCAAAGTTTGAATTCTGGTACAATAAATTTGTAACCATTTTTTTCCGCTTCATTTCTCAAAGTTTCACGCAGCTTCTTATTGGCCGCGACGCCGCCTGCCATTAAGACAGTTTTAACTTTCAGTTTCTTAGCTGCTCTGATCGTTTTCGAGACTAGGACGTCGATCGCCGCTTCCTGGAAATAATGCGACATGGCAATCTGATAATTTTCATCCTTGTTCCTAATTTTGTCTGACGCATACAGAACCGCAGTTTTTAATCCGGAAAAGCTGAAATTGAAATCCTTCGAATTAATCATCGGGCGCGGCAGCTTAATATTGGGAAACTGCATTTTTTCCGTAAACTTTTCCGCATAAACTGATATCGCCGGTCCGCCCGGATAACCCAAGCCTAAAAGCTTCGCCACTTTATCAAAAGCTTCGCCTGCCGCATCATCGATTGTCGCTCCGATCTTCTTATATTGGCGATAATTTTTCAAATGGATTATTTCCGTATGACCGCCGGAAACTACCAAGCAGACCGCCGGAAACTGTATTTTGTTGCCATAAAAATTAGCGGCGATATGCGAATACATATGGTTAACCGCAAGTAGCGGCTTCTTCCAAGCGAAAGAAAGCACCTTGGCCGTCTCTACGCCAATAATTAATGAGGTTACTAAACCGGGACCAGTCGTTACTGCTAGCAAGTCAATGTCTGATGGCTTTATCTTGGCCTTCTGCAGTGCCTCAGCCACAACCGGGATGACATTCTGGATATGATGGCGCGCCGCCACCTCCGGCACGACTCCGCCGTATTGCTTATGGATGTCGATCTGTGAGAAAACAATATTCGAGAGCAATTTCAAATCGCCCCGGCTGCTTGAGAGTACGGCGGCCGAGGTTTCATCGCACGATGTTTCTAGAGCAAATATGATCATAGTATTATTAATAAATTTACCTGATAATCAGCTTTTGTGCAATGGCATAGTTTATCGCGTCTCACTTTCGTTCGACTTGTCCTGTGACAGCGCTGAATGCTCCCGGGGTCGCATTCATCGATACTCGACTGCATTCAGCCTCTGTTGAGTCTGAATTTGTCTCGCTTCCAACCTGTTCGACTCCCCGTGATACTAAAAATAAATACACCCATTAAGGGTGTATTTATTTTTGTAGTACCGCCACGGGGAGTCGAACCCCGCTTAACGGATTGAAAACCCGCTGTCCTAACCGATAGACGATGGCGGCTTATTTAAGTAAGCCGAAGTATTAATATACTAAACTATTTTTTAACAAATGTCAAGGATTAGACACTATTAAATTGCCTGTACTAGAAGAAACTCCAATCGCCGCGACCCCCACCAAGCACACCGCCTGCCAAGGCTTATAAATAGAAGTGAATGTCGTGGTGGCATTACGGCCATCGGCATAATTGACGATATAATTGAATGAGGCGCTGATTCCCTTATGCGAGCTTTCGGTGCATTTCTTAACGCCCGGCGCCAAATCGGTCGTTTCTACCGTCTTGGTCGGCGGCGGACTTTTTACTCCCCACGTCTTGGGTGTGGTTCTAACGGCCGTCCGGCCATCTTTCGTGCCCCAGAATTCGAAATACAGCTTATCGCCGGCGATGCGCGTCTGGATCAAAATATAATTGCCGGTATCATTCTTGAATCGCAAATCCGGCTTGGGATCGTAAATCGTCGCATCCACTCCCGGCAGGCCTTTCTCTAAATAGTAAGTGACGCTATAAGAATGGTTAGCACGCTCCAAGATCGGCAGTCCAGTCGAAAGGGCAGCCCTAAAGACCGTCGTGCCGATCTGACATAAGCCGCCGCCGTATTCAGGAACAGTCTTATTTCCCTTAATGACCAGTTCCGTAAAATACCCGGTCGAGGCATCGACTGGTAAGAGCGTCTTAATCAAAGAAAAATCCTCATCCGGCTTAATTAATAAGCCATTTAATCTTTTCGCGCCATTGGAAATATTTTTGCGGCGATTCGTCGGACTGCCGGCAAAATTGGATTCGCCGATGCCGATAATCTCCTTAATACCCAAGTCATTGATATTTTCCGTTACCACATCCGGAGCAGTGTTGACTACTTTCAATTCAAAACGAAGGTTATTAAAATCCTGATTGATTATTTTTCCCTTCAAATCCAAATAAGCCTTTTCCTTATCAGCTGTCTGCCCGTTCTTATGGCTTGATAAGCTGACCACCTTGCCGTCAATAATCTGGATAGAGGCGTTTTGCGCCGGCATATCCAATTCAGAACCGATATTATTGCTAAACCACTTATTAAAATTATCCTGATTTATAGAAATATATACAATATCTTTTCCCTGTTCAAAATCAATTATTTTTGCCAGCTCTGCCTTATTGATAATCCATTTTTTATCCTGATAATAGTATTCAGGGGTGCTAGAACTGCTAAAAAATTCCTGCAATTTTCCAGTCAATCCTATGACTTCAGATTTAGTTATCAACGGATTAGCGGCAGTCTGAGTTAATTTAATCGGCTTATACTCCAAACGGCTTAATCCGTCGCTCCATCTGCTGAGCGCCTCGTCATAATTAAACGACTTGCCTGATTTTTCCCCGCTTATCTCCACTTGGCAATTATTATTTTGGCAAGTTATCTGCGGCGCGGCGTTTACTACCTTAATTTCCAAAGATTGCAGCTGGCCGACAATCATTTTCTTTAAATATTCCTGATTCAATTTAAATACTGCTTTTTGCTTGCCGTAGCCGGCCCATAAGCGCCATTGATCTAATAATCTTCTGCCCCAATTGCCATTATGGCCTGAGTTATAATTATCATAAACTGACTTATAGATGTCAAAATCCAGAAAATCAGTCGCTGAATCCGGATTAAGCGCCTGATCGAGCAGTAATATCTGCTGCTTTGTTCCGTCATAATACTCGATCTGCACCGCTTGCTGATCTATTTTAGCTGCAGCTTCCTCGACAACCTTGAATGCCTGATCACGATTCAAACCGGCCAATTTAATCTGGCCGATCGAGCTGCCCGGATAGAATTTATCCATGTAGGAAAATTCAAACAATACCAAGGAATTGCCTATTATAAGCAGGAGTAAAATAAAAATAACGGCTATAACCGTCGGCAATAGCCATTTTTTATTTTCTTTATCAGTCGGCTTCAGGCCGATTTTTTCCGCCAGGTTTTGCAAATCAGACATTGGGTTGAAATATCTGCCTTAATAAATTTTTTGATCTATCTTCATTGTCTACGGTTACAATTTCATCTTTAGACAAATAAACATTGACCGCATCACCCTCGGCATAATTGAAATCGATATTTTTCTTCGGCCAGTATAATTCCTGGTCTCCGGATATCTTCAAAATGATAAAATCGCCCTCCTCGCGATCAATAACTCCCGTAATATGATTCGGCATATTTTAATCGCTTAATTGCCTGACTTTTATTGATGATGTCTTGTATTTTTTTGTCAGTTTTATCGTCAATACGCCGTTTTTCAGCGAGGCATCTATTTTCTTTTGATCAACTTCTCGCGGCAAGACGATAGAGCGGGAAAATGCTCCCCAATAGCATTCACGGCAGTAATAATTATCATCAGCCACCTGATCCTCATCCTCGCGGAAACCGCGGATAGTTAAGAGGTCATTGGAAATAGCTATTTCTAAATTCTCCGGCTTAACCCCAGCGACCGTCGATTTGACGATTATATTATTTTCATTCTCGAAGACATCACAGGATAATTGGGCTTCACCCGAAAACCACCCCTTCGATTTACTATCAGAAACGCCAAAAAATCCGGAGGAGTCTTCGGCTGGTTTTTCCTTCGCTAAATATTGATGTATTTTATTGCCGCTGATAATATTTCCCATATCAATAAATATATTATATCATAATTCAGAGATAATACAAAAATAGGATTAATTTTGACCAAATGGGGTGTTTTGTATTACAATGGAATCAATCAAACTAACACACCAATATGTTCAAAGAAACTCCGGCAGCAGCCCACGAAACAGACACGATTATCGGCCCATCAGTCAAAGTCGAGGGCGATTTTGTCACAGAAGGCAATGTAATAGTAGAAGGCACAATCTGCGGTACCATTAAGACAGCAAAAAACCTCAAAGTCGGGCCATCTAGCAAGATATTTGCCAATGTTTGGGCAGAAAATGCCCTGATTGCCGGCGAAATACAAGGTAATCTTAATATCGTTAATAAGCTGGAACTAACTTCTTCGGCCAAGATATTCGGCGATATCAAGACCTCATCCCTATCTATTGCAAATGGCGCCACGCTCAACGGCAAATGCCAAATGTCGGAATCGAAGAACAAGGCTCTCAGGCCGGAATTCTCAAAACAGAAGAAAATCGAATTAAAGCAGGAAAACCCGGATAAGCAAGCCTAATAATACTATGTATTATTATATTTATGATAATTACCTGGTAGAGAAAAAATACCAGAACACATTATCCCGGGTTGAGTCGCAATTGACTGATTTGGGCATCAATGGCAAAATCGTCAGAATGTCGGTCTTCAAGAATCTCAGCTCTCATTTGAATGACGATATCGCCAAAGGAATCAAGACTATTGTCGTGGTCGGCAATGACCAGACATTAAATCAGACATTAAATTTGATCAATAACCTAAACATTCCCATCGGCCTTATCCCGATCGGCTCAAATAACAACAAAATAGCCGAATTATTCGGGATTCCAGAAGGCGAAGCGGCCTGCAATATCATATCGTCGAGGAATATCAGACAAATACACTTAGGTATAATTAATCAGAAATATTACTTCATGAGTTATTTGGAAATGATGGGCGATGGCGTATATATTAATTGCGATGATAATTACTATATAAACATCGAGGATAAGAAGGATATTATTACTATCAGCAATATCTACTACGGCGAATACGACGGCAGAATTAATATACTAAGTAATGCCGGCTATCTCAATTTAATCATAAAAAACAAATCTGGCGGATTATTCTCCGCCAAAAAGGAGAATTTCAGCTATTTCAAGGCGAAGAAAATATTCATTAGCGGCGACAAATCTATTCCCATCCTACTAATGGATGAGAAAAAAATCATCAAGACGCCGATCAGAGTGGAAATCGCCAAACAGAAAATCAATCTGATTGTGGGGAAAAAGAGAAAAATATAAAAAAACTCGGATTAGGGGTTGTCCCATTACTCGATTTTTCAGGAATTTTTCAAAAAACAGAAGCTAAAATTAGCTAAAAATTTTTTGCAAAATCACCAAAAACGGAGTTTGGGGACAGCCCCATTAATCCGAGTTTTTTAATAAATACTACTGTCTGATAGGCATTATAAGATAAAGGTAATCGCCGCGATTTTCCGGCTTAATGACACAGGGATTATTCGAGTCATTGATCTCAAAAATCACATATTCCGAATTGATATTCTGTAATCCATCTAATAAATATTTGTAATTCAATGTTATTTCTTCGCCTTCGGTATTTTTTTCCATTTCCAGACTAGAGATATTTTCTCCAGTTTGTGAAGATGATGATATTACCAATAATTCATTTGGATTAGTCTTGAAATCCAATTTAATATCAAATACGCCGCTTTTGGCGAATAATGATGATGTCTTAACTGCCTTGATCAATTCCGCAGTCGAGACTTTAATTTTTGTCTGGAAATTTTCCGGAATAATCTGGGTATATTCCGGATATTGGCCATCGATCAGGCGAGAAACTAATTCTATGCCATTATAAACAAACATGATTTGCGATTCTTCCAGATAAATCTCAATATTCTCATTATTCTCGGAAGATACGTCATCGCGAAGCGAGCCTAATATGCGTGAAACCTCCTGCAAGGATTTGACCGGGATAATCACCTTCTCATCCTTATATTCATCACTCAATTTAATCCTGCTATTTTCAATATATGGCAATTTTATTTCCGCCAGCCGGTAACTATCAGTAGCCGTTAAAATAATCTGATCCTTCATAAACCCAATATAAACACCGGAAATTTCCGGCCTGATTTCCGAAGTCGAAACGGCGAATGATACACTATAAATCGCCTCCTTGAATTTATCAGCTGATATTATGAAGGGATTTTCCCGATTAATTTTTGGAATCAAAGGGAAATCAGCACTACTCAAGCCTTTTATTTTAGTCTTTTGTTTTTGGCAAGTAATCTTAAATTCATCATCGATTAGCTCGACATCAATTCTATCTTTCGGCAATAAGGCGATATAAGAAGCGAACAGCCTGGCATCCACACTAAATTCCCCTTCAGTCTCGATCTTTCCTCTCATATTGGCGTTTATACCTATCTCCAGATTGGTGGCCGAGATGCTTAAATTACTGTTTTCCGCCTTAATTAATATATTGGATAAGATCGGCAAATTGGCATTCTTGACTGCAATATGACTGACTACATTAAGTATCTGGTTTAAATTCTCTTGAGTGCAGGAAAATTTCATAATTTTAATTTAATTCCTTTTTCTTTGTTTTAAATTTTATATATAAAGATATTAAATATCAATAATAATAAGGGATGTGGAAAAGTTGAAAAGCTTATTTTGGGCGCGCTGGCCGACATATAATTGATGTGGAAAAAATAATAAGTGTCCGGCTTCAAGTCATTAAGATGTGATGATTTATTTTTAATCGATCAGGTTTGAAATTTATCCCCTAATCCTGAAATTTTTCCACTTAGTATTGAGTCGGTTATTAACAGTTTCTCAGATTAATTTTTTTATGATTTGCTGTGAAATTATTTCTAAAAATTTAATCCACAAGTATGGGGAATCTTATCCACATTATATATGCAGCTTTTGTCTCAAGGTGTTGATATCTTGCCTTAATTTGTCATTGGTTTTAAGATTTCTCATTATCTTATCACAGGCATGAATAACTGTGGTATGATCGCGTCCGCCTAGTGATTGGCCGATTGCCGGATAAGATAACTTCAATTCTTCGCGCATTATATGCATAATTATCTGTCGGGGATCAGTCAGATTCTTTTTACGGCAAGGGCCGACCACGTCCTCAATGGCGATATCGAAGTACTCTGCCACCAATTTTATGACGTTTTTCGGCGTAAGTGAATTTTTTTGCGTGTTAATGATGATGGAAGCGGTGATTTCTTTGACCTCTTCCAGTGATAATTGGCGATTCTGTAGTTGACTAAGCGCCATAATTCTATTTAAGACACCTTCAAGCTCTCTTATATTATTCTGGATGGCGCGAGCCAAATAATTGGTGATTTCTGAATTAAGGGTGAAATCCTTCTCTTTTAATTTTTCTCCAATGATAGCTAATTTCGTCTCATAATCCGGCGCGGAGATATCAGCAATCATGCCCCATTCAAAACGAGATATGGTCCTCTGCTCGATGCCAGGGATGGCCTTAGGCGGCCGATCGGAAGAAATGACGAGCTGCTTGCCATTTTGCTGCAACTCATTGAAAATGTTGAAAAACGCCTCCTCCGTCCGTTCTTTTCCGGATAAGAATTGAATGTCATCGATCAAAAAAACATCCAATGAGCGGTATCTGGCGTTGAATTCTTCCAGTGCTCGGGGATTTTCCGAGGCTGATCGGACGGCATTCATGAAGTCATTGGTGAAATTCTCGCAAGAAATGTATAAAACCTTGGCTTCCGGATTGTTTTCCAGTATCTTATTGCCGATCGCCTGCATCAAATGAGTCTTGCCTAGACCGACTCCGCCGTAGATGAATAGCGGGTTATAGGCATTGCCGGGATTTTTTACTACTGCCAAGGCGGCGGCATGAGCCAATTCACTGTTCTTGCCGACGATAAAAGTACTGAAGGTATATTTAATATTCAGCTTATTTGGGCTTTTTGAGAAGTTTTTCGGCGGCTGGTGCTGTGTTTCAATTGATTTTTGACTGATAAGCGAGGAAACTGATTCAACCGGCGAGACTTTGGCTTCTTCTGCCGGACGGATTGTCGCTGATGGAGCGGGAGTATGGGTATTAGAGAAGAAATTATTCCTGTTCTGGGTGCTGGAATCAATCTTGTACTCAATATCCTTCAAATTATTATTTTGAGTGATATTGCGTAAAGCCTTCAAAATTGATTGATGGTATTTCTTTGCCAAATATTCCTTAGTAAAGATATTGGGTACATTAATGACCACCTTATCGTCGTTGTAATTGGCTATAGAAGTGTTCCTGAACCAAGTAGTGAAGTTAGCTTTTGAAAGTAGGATTTCTAATTCTCCTAAGGCGGCTTGCCATAACTCTTGTGGAGTCATAGTTAATGGGGTTAAAGTTACAAGGGATAAACGATTAATGGTTTATCTGAAATAATAAAGGTATTTTAGCACATTTGTGGATAAAGTAAAATTATCCACAATTCGTAATTTTGTCCACAACTTGTTGCTTAACTGTGGAGAACTCATAAGCTTCCTTTATTTACCAAGGATAGGTTAGTGTTGAGTTAATATTTTGACTTATTGGATTGAATGTGTTATATTAAGGCTACATCAAATTAATTTTATTTATGCCTCAACGAACTTATCAACCGAAAAAGAAGAAAAAAGCCAGAGTCCATGGCTTCATGAAAAGGATGCAATCGCCAGGCGGCAGGAAGGTTTTAGCTCGCAGAAGGGCTAAGGGACGGAAGAAAATCGCTATTACGGTACGCAAAACAACCAAATAAACTATGATCGCTCAAAAAAATCGCTTAAAAAAAGCCGATTTTGAGCTGATTTTCCGAAACGGCAATAAATCATACAACCCCTATTGCAATATGCGATATATTGCTAATAAGTTGGATTATTGCCGTTTTGCTATTATAGTGAGTAATAAGATAAGTAAGAAGGCGACAGTCAGGAATAAGATCAGGCGCCGACTGAAAGCAGTCCTGCAAGAAAATTTGCCTAATTTTAGACAAAATTACGATATAATTATTACTGTTCTGCCGACAATGGCAAAACTGGATTTTGCAGAAAATAGGGAAATTTTGCTAAATTTACTTAAAAAGAATAGGTTATTGGTATGAATTTTAGATATTATCCCAGGTATTTCGTCTTAAAGATGATTAAAATATACCAGAAGACGCTTTCCTTTGATCACGGCATCTTTAAATACTTATATCCCCACGGCTATTGCCGCTTCAAACCGACCTGCTCGGAATACGCTTATACGGCCATTGAGAAGAAAGGCATAATAAGAGGAGGATTATTAGCCTTCTGGCGAGTTCTAAGATGCACGCCATTTAGTAAAGGGGGATGGGATCCGGTCAAATGAATTATAATTTATTCGAAGTTGCGACCATTGAGAAATCACATAAAAAATCTAGCCATGATTTCGACCGGTCGCGATTCTTGCTCCACTTCTTCTAAAGAAGTGAAAATAAAAATATCCAAATTTTAATTAATTTTTTATATTAATCTATGTTTTCAGGCATATCATACATATTCACTTTAATCTGTTATCAGCCGCTGTTAAATCTTCTGGTATTTGTTTATAATTACGCGCCATGGAATGATATCGGTATAACGATCATTATCATCACTTTGATAATCAAGCTGATATTGTATCCTTTCTCGAAAAAAACCATCGAGGCGCAAAAGGCGATGAATGTCTTGCAGCCGAAAGTCGATGCTTTAAAAATAAAATATAAAGATAATAAGGAAGAGCAGGCGAAGGAGATGATGAAACTATATAAGGAGCATAAGATAAATCCTTTGTCTTCATGCTTGCCGCTTTTAATCCAATTACCATTTTTAATCGCAATCTATTCTGTATTCTCTGTTGGTTTGCAGAATGGCAGCCTTGATCTGCTTTATCCATTTATTATAAATCCTGGACATATTAATTCATTAGCTTTTGGTTTTTTGGATATGGCTAAGCCGCAGATCTTATTGGCGGTATTAGCAGGTGGCGCGCAGTTCTGGCAGACAAAAATGATGATGGCCAAGCGGCCGGAAGTAAAAGGCGATGGCAGTAAGGATGAGGATATGGCGGCTATCATGAGCAAGCAGATGCTTTATATGATGCCGATTATGACAGTTGTAATCGGCTGGAGCCTGCCGAGCGGACTCGTCTTCTACTGGCTTCTTCTGACGGTATTTACTGCCCTGCAGCAATTGATTACTTTGAAGAATAAGAAGGAATTGCTGGTCGAAGTCATTGATGCGAAATAAAATATATATTTTAAAATCCCTCGCCGCAAGACGAGGGATTTTTTGTCGGAAAAATGGCTAAGGACTCATGGCTATGCTTGCGCTAATCGTATCAAAATGATACGATTAAGGGGTATAAATGATACGAATAAAATATGACCAAAATCGATAAAAAACAGCAGTTAATAATTAAATTGCTGATAGGCGGCGGCATTTTCTCTTCATCGGAAATACATCGCGGCGCTCTGAATGCCAACGAAGATATATCGGATGTCACCGTGAAGCGGCTGTTGACGCAGATGACGGATGAAAGTCTATTAATAAAATCTGGCGGGGGTCGGTCAACTGGGTACGCCATTAGTGCTAAGGGAAGAATATTCGCCAATATCGGCGCTAAGGAATATTGCGCCGTCGAACCGGACAAACGATATGGATTGAAGCAGTATAATTTTGAATTATTGAAGAATATTCCTCGCGATTTATTTACCCAGGAAGAAAATAAAGATTTAATTGGCGCTACGGAGCGATATCGGAAGGGAATTAAGGGTTTGTCGGCGGAGATAGGGAAGAAGGAATTAGAGAGAATGATTATTGAGTTGTCATGGAAATCATCGAAAATCGAGGGAAATACTTATACATTATTGGATACTGAAAGGTTGATTTTAAAGAATCAGGAAGCTTCCGGGCATGATCGCAGCGAAGCCCGCATGATTTTGAATCACAAAGAAGCATTCGAATATGTGCGCCGTTATTCAAGTAAATACAAGAAATTAACCCGCAGGAATCTGGAAGAATTGCATGAGATTTTAGTTAAAGGATTAAGCGTGGAAACGGGGTTGCGGAAAAGGCCGGTCGGAGTCATGGGTTCGATTTATCGGCCGCTCGACAATATCCATCAGATTCGAGAGGCGGTGGATGATTTAAGCGAGGCGGTTGACGGGATGAAAAGCCCTTATGCCAAAGCTCTTGTAGCTATTCTTGGCTTGAGTTATATTCAGCCGTTCGAGGACGGAAATAAAAGGACTGCGCGCTTATTGGCCAATGCTATTCTCTTGGCTTACGGCTGTTCGCCGCTGTCTTACCGCAGTGTGGATGAAAATGATTATCGCGAGGCAGTGCTGGTATTTTATGAACTGAATTCAGCTATGCCGTTTAAGAAAATATTCATTGATCAATATTTATTTGCCGTCGATAATTATTCGGTCAAATAATTCAAATCATAAAGCCCCTCGTTTGCCAGCCGGTAAACGAGGGATTTTTTGTCGGATAAAAAAGCCCTAACTATTTGCAGCTAGGGCGAACTCAAAGACAGATCGCATTGATTATTATTACCATTTTTATGAAACTACGAAGGCAAAGCCATAACCCTTGTAATGATTTTCACGCCAGTTATAGTTATTCTCTCCTCCACCGTGAAAACTTGAAGTAGGATATCCTGGAAGATCTGGAGTCAAATCAATTAGATAATGTTGGCGATTATCTTTAAACTTAAAGGGCTCATGCATGGTTACAATCTTTCTAAAGCCCATTTCATAAATTTCTTCTTTGTTAAAAGCCTCGTTGATAAGACAGGCAAGATCTATTGGCGGAGTGATTAATCCAAGTCTTTCTGCCTTTACTCTAATTTGTTTGGAGGTGGGACTTGGATTATTAAATATCTCCCAGGGCAGTACGGCAACCGTTAGATTAATATTACTTAGCATAGTTTCAAACTGTTTGGATAAGAGTATTTTCTTGGCATAGTCAATTAGCCTACATCCATCACGCATAGACTCTTCCATTCGAGTGACCCAATCCTCGCCATCGAGAAGATCAGATTTAACATTAAAATTGACTATTCCACTTTCATTATTTAGTCGCCAACGTTGGTTTTTTTCATGCTTAATTATGAGCTCGCCATTTAACAATGCTTTAATTGCACCACTCGTGCTCATTTGTGAGCATTCGCCCAATTTTTTTAGAGCCTTCCATATGGTGCTCTCATAAAAACCGCAGATCTTGTGGTGATGTCGCATGGTTGTTCTCCTTAGGTTGTAATGTTCAAAGCCCATCTTCATATTCTAATTCTAACTTATTATATATTTAAATTTCAATATTGTCTATAATTTAGGACAAAGTTGTTTATAATAAACGACAATTGATAATTAATAATAATAGTGATATAATTTATATATTCTAAAATAATAGACATATGAATATTGACGATGTATTAAAAAGTCTTGGTTTTAAAGACAAAAAAGCGCAAGTTTACCGGGTTTGTCTGGAACTTGGGCAAGCAAATGCCCAGGAAATAGCTAAATTGGCATTAATTGAAAGGACTAGCGTGTATGCCATTTTGGATTCTTTAGTTGAAGATGGCCTAATAAGCGCCGTTATCAAGAAAAAACGAAAAATCTATATTTCTGAGAACCCTGATAATCTAATGGAATTATTGAAAGGCAAGGTTGAATTATTAGAAAAAACCCTACCTATGTTCGCGTCTTTATTCAGGGAGGCGTCAAAGAAACCGCAAATCAGATATTACCAGGGACGGGAAAATTTAAAAGAAATTTTAAAGGATTCGTTATCTTGCCAGGAAAAAGTAATTAGGCATTATACGTCGGCGCAGGATATTGTGGAAATATTTGGCAAGGAATATTTGGAACATTATGTGGAAAAAAGAGTTAAAAATGGCATAAGCGTCTTGTCGCTTCGTCCCAAAGATAAAGAAGCGGATAATTGGTATCTGAAAGCAGGCAATAAGGATGTCTTAAGGGATAGCCGATTTCTACCGGAAAAAATTTCATTTGATGTTGTGTGCTTTATATACGATAATAAAGTGTCGATTATTTCTTCCCAAACTGAATCTTTTGGTTTTATCGTTGAAAGCAAGGAATTTTCTGAATTCATGAAATCAATTTTTTATTTGATTTGGGATTCATCTTCTATTCTAATTTAGAATTGATAATAAAAAATATCCAATCCCTTGCGGGTTTGGATATTTTTTATTTGAATTGATTTTTAAATCATAATCTTTATCTGGTCGCCGGTATATTTCTTGCCGCTGAAATTATAGATGTAGCTGGTAATTATGAAATCTCCAGGGCCGGGTGATTTCTTCCACGAGTAATTGAAGGTATCTGTTGTAGGATTGATGCTGCCGATCAATGTTTCTGCTGTGCCGGTTGCCGGGCGGTAGAAAAGATCGATCTGCTTAATTTTCTGCAGATTAGTCAGCTCGCCTTTTATGGCAATAGGAAATTTTTTAATAGTCGAATTATCTGTCGGCGATAAGAAATTGATCGTCGGGATATAGCCGCTGATGACTAGATTGAAGTCGATCGATTTGGAAGCGGTGTTTTGCAAATCATCCTTGATGCTGACAGTCAAGGTGTGCCAGCCGCTTTCCCAATCGGACAGATCAAGATTCTTTTCCTGATTCAATCCGCTCTCCGAGCTGACAAGAGTGTTATCGATATAATATTCTGTCTTAGAAATAGTCCGTTTGGCCGAGCCGGAGATACTGACAGTCATCGATGGATTTTTTATGGTCGAATTATCGCCGGGGGAAATGATATTCAATGTCGGCTGATCGTTGGACAAATGGACATCATCATATTCCGTTGGAATCGCGCCAATGCCATCCGGACTCAAACCTTGCTTGATGGCCCAGGCGCGGACGCCGGCTTCCCAGGCGCTGTATTGCGGGTCATCGGAAGGATTGTTCGGCTGCGGCCCGCGCGGATCGTCCTTATTCACATAATATAATATGTCGTGGATTTCTCCGGTGGTAATTATCTTGATTGTGGAAGACGGAGTGTACTCTGTGGCTAATTTTCCGGAAACGGAATCGATTCTAATTTCTCTTCCTGACATGACTTGGCCATCTAAGACCGCTTTGCCGGTAATGACTGGCTGAGGTTTGGTGAAAGATTCTACCGGCGTATCTTTGAGCGCATTTGTCATGTAATAATTCCAAATCGGCGCGGCGATGATCGAGCCGTCAGCGCCCATTTTCATCGCATCGTTATTGGAATTGCCGACCCAGACGCCGCAGACCAATGAAGGCGTGTAGCCCATCGCCCAAGCATCATGATAATCATTTGTCGTACCGGTTTTGGCTGCCACCGGTCTGCCTGGCAGAGTTAATTTTCCGCCGGCGCCGAAGATATAGGCGCGAGCGCTGTCGTCAGACAATATATCAGTCGTTTGCCTGGCGATTTCCGGATCCATGACTGATTCCGTTTTATCTTTGTATTCCTCGATGACTTTGCCGTTTTTATCTTCTATCTTTAAAATAGAATTGACTTCATGCTTAGTGCCTTCTTGCGACAAGGTGCCGTAAGAATTGGTGTGATCCAATAATTTAACTTCCGCGCCGCCCAAGACGATGGATAAGCCGAAGCGCGTGCGATCCGCCAGTGTGGTATAGCCAAGCTTGTCGGCCAGATCCAAAATATTTTCCATGCCCGTCAGATAAGTCAGTTTGACTGCCGGAATATTCAGCGAGCCGGCCAAAGCTTTGCGCAGAGTCACGGGGCCGTTTTCATTATTATGGTAATTATGCGGCTCGTATTTCTTAGCCCCAGTCGTGTCGAAATTAGTCAACGTATCATAAAGAATGGTATCGGGTGTATAACCTTTGATGAATGACGCGGTGTAAACAATCGGCTTAAATGATGAGCCGGGCTGGCGCGGACTGATGGCGACATTGACTTGGCCATCAATATCCTCGTTGAAATAATCAGCCGAGCCGACCATGGCCAGGATCTGGCCGGTTTTCGGATCTAGTGAGATAAGTGAGGCATTGCCGAATTCATATTTTTTGCCATTGGCTTCAACGCCCAGCTTGACCGCCTCCTCGGCGATTTTTTGTTTGTCCAAGTCGAGCGTCGTATAGACTTTCAATCCCTCTTGGCTGATGAAGTTTTCACCGTATTTCTCTGACAATAATTCTTTAATATACATGACGAAGTGCGGAGCGATGATTGATTCCCTCATCGGAGAGAAAATAATTTTCTCTGTTTTTGCGGCTTCTGCCTGATCTTTACTAATATGGCCGAGTTCCGCCATGGAATCTAAAATATACCGTTGTCGCGCCAATAATTCCGCCTTATGGCTGCCATATGGCGAATAATAGGTCGGCATCTGAGGGATGGCAGCAATAATGGCGCTTTCTGCCAGAGTCAGGTCTTTGGCTGGTTTGCCGAAGAAAGATTGCGAGGCGGCTTCTATACCGTAAATGACCGAGCCGTAAGGGATCTCGTTCAGATACATGTTAAATATCTGATCTTTGGTGAATTTCTGCTCGATCTGATAGGAAATAATCAACTCCTTTATTTTTCTGGTGTATGTTTTTTCATTGGTTAATATGGCATTCTTAACGAATTGCTGGGTCAAAGTCGAGCCGCCGACTCTTTTGCCGGTAAATATATCTATTATTGCAGAACGGATGATGCCGGTAACGCTGAAGCCGGCATGCTGGTAAAAATTACGGTCTTCGGCAGTCAGCACCGCTTTTTTAGTCAAATCAGGCACTTGATCAAGAGTAATCAATGTACGTTTAATGTTGCCGTGGATGTCATAAAGCACGGTCTCGCCCTTGCGGTCATAGATCTTAGTTGAAACAGTGACGGAACGTTTCAAGACACCATCGGCCGAAGGCAGATCGCGAGATATCCAAGCTACGGCGCCGACTCCGATTATTCCGATCAGTAAAATCGCCAAAATACCAATCAATATTGCGGCTTTTACTATTTTGCGAGGGATTTTTCTTTTGCGCCGGTGCGGCTTATCGGTATTGAATGTAATCTTTCCGCCGCCTTTTTCCGGCTGGTGCTGGATACTTATATTTTGCGGGTCGCGCCAATTTGAGTTTGTCATAAAGTTATAACGATATAGAGAAATTATGAAATATTATAATCATTCATACTCGAGCCGCAGATGGCCATGGCGAGTGCATCGGCGGCATCATCAGGCTTGGGAACAGTTTTAAGGTTTAAGATGACTTTGACCATCTGCTGCATCTGTTTCTTGTCGGCGCCGCCGTAGCCGGTCAAACCCTGCTTGACTTGCAATGGAGTTAATTCCAAAATTTTTAATTTAGCATTATGGGCAGTCAGAAGCACTACCCCGCGAGCTTGGCCCACAATCAAAGCGGTCTTGGCATTATTACAGAAGAATAATTGCTCAATGACTGCTGTATCTGGTTGGTATTTTTCAATTATTTCTGATAATTGCTGTTGCAGTTGCAATAATCTCTCGGGAAGCGCCAGAGATTTATCCGTCTTGATCGAACCGCAGTCGATCATGGTTAATTTATTGCCTGACGCAGAAATAACGCCATAGCCGGTATCAGCAATGCCTGGGTCAATGCCTAAGATTATTTTCGCTTTACCATGAGGCATTAGTATAGACGTTAGTTATATCATCGAGATCATCAATCAGATTATATAAGCGCTCAATTTTTTCTTGATCTTCCGGATTAGTGATTTTCACTTCTTCATTGGACAGGTAAGCCAGCGAAGCGTCTTCGACTTTCAGGCCGAGATCTTTTATTTTTTCTGCGATTGTCATTAATTCCGTCGGCGACGTTATGACTTGCCAGGAATCATCGTTTTTTTCGATATCCTCGGCTCCCAGATCGATTAGTTGCAATTCTGTTTCATCCGTCAGGTTACCGACGATGGAAATGATTCCGCGGCGGCGGAAGTTCCAGGCAACGGAATTGGTGCTACCTAGCTGCGCACCATTCTTATTAACTACTGCTTTAAGCTCGCCGACCGTGCGATTCTTGTTGTCTGTTACAGCTTCGGCGATATAGCCGATGCCCATCGGGCCGATTATCTCATAAGTGATCTCTTCGAAATTAGCACCATCCTTGCCGGCTCCCGTGCCTTTTTTGATTGCCCGATCGATGTTGTCTTTCGGCATATTGGCTTCCCGCGCCTTGTCGACGGCGAGCCTGAGCTTAAAATTAGCATCTAAATCATCCCCGCCTTCGCGTGCAGAGACAGTAATCAGAGCCGCCAGTTTGGTGAAAATCGCTCCCTTTTTGGCATCAGCCACTTCTTTTTTCTTGTGGGACGTGGCCCACTTGCTATGTCCGGACATAAAATAAAAAAGTAAAAAATTTAAAAAATAATAAATTTAAGATAATAATTTGCGACAAACATTAAGAGTATTATACAATATTTCAGGCTATTAATCAATCTTATGAAAAATGCCGAAACTTGACAAATTCTGATAATATGGTAAGTTAATTTGAATCGCCAGTCCTTTACATTTGATACGAATAAACAACGAACAAGGAGTGATAACATGGATAACGCGGTTTTGGCCGAACAGCCCAAGGTCGAGATTTTTGTCGGCATTAGTGAAAAGAAAATCCTCAAGGTTAAGGCATTGATCATTCGAGTAGAGCATTTGATCGAGATGAAGCAGTTCAGCCCCGAATTGCTCTGGTGCGAATTCTTCAAAAGCGCTCATCGTGAATTGAAATCTTATGCTTTGATTATTGGTCTGCTGAAGGGTTATGCTTATCCGGATGTCTCTATCATCCAATTATTGAAGCTTATCGGCCTGGATGACAAGGAAATCTTTTCGATTCTTAGGGAAGCCGGCTGGAAAGATGTCCGGATTGCCAGCGCCATTGTCAATCTCAGTACTTTGAAGATCGTAGACCCTCTGATCGGAGCTCTGATAAGAATCGATCTGATTGGCTTCTTGTTGGCGAGTGAAATCAGCGGCAGCCGGGTGATCGATGCCTTATTCCGCACTGATAATCTGACTCAGAAATGCTTTAATGATTTGCTGCAAACGTGGCCGGAGTATTATTTTTTAACTTCGATAATCGAAGCCGGCTGCTTCAATAGCCGGGTTTATGGCATTATTATGCAGCTTGATGATAAAAGGGGCAATGAACGATTCAATGACGGCATGATTTTTGAAATGTTAGAATTGTTCAAAATGCCCGATAAGGACATTGTGTCGACTTTCGGCGGACTAGGCAAATCTGTAAATGAGATTTGCATTTTGTGCAATCATGCCAATTGGTCCAGAAGTCGTTTTGTGGATGCCGGCATTGCGGCCGGTTATTCGCCGGGCGAGATTGCTTTTTGTTATGTTGCCAATCTGGTGATGTCGAGCAAATCTAAGCCGGCCAAGCATGATTATATGACAGATCCGGCTTCCGATAAGGCCATGGTTGTAGAAATTATGTCTGCATTGGAGATGTCCGATGGCGGCATCTATAAGGAATTGGAAGTTTTTTTTGTAAGATTCGGGCGAGAGGCTACCGACACCGTCGGTTATCTGATTGAAGTTGGCTGGACTTCGAAGCGCATCTTGGCTGCGATGCTGAAAAGCGGAATCAGCGAATTCCGGATCACAGCCATGCTCAATAAATTCCAGGCTGATTTCAAAATGAAACGGAATAAGATTTGGACTGAAGAAACAGTCCGTCTATGGAAGAATGCGTCAAAGAGGCTGGTAGCCAGAGATTTGACAGCCATATTCGGATAATTTAGCACAAGCAAAACGCCCAGCCCCAGTTTAAACAACTGGAGCTGGACGATTTTTTATTTTAATTAAATCAAAGTTATATTGGCTACAGTGTCATTTTCTTCCTTGAATCTCATGACGCGGACGCCTTGCGTGTCGCGACCCAAGATACTAACTCCCTCCAAAGCCAGCCTGATGACCTGTCCTCCAGTGGAAATTACGATCATTTCTTTGTCATCAGGATAGACTAATTTGCCCGAAATTATTTTGCCGGTTTTCGGAGTGATCTTGGCCGTCTTGATGCCCGAGCCTCCCCTGCCTTGGACCTTATAGTTTTTCAACTCGGTCTGCTTGCCATAGCCGTGTTCCATAATAATCAGGATATTGGCTACTTTATCATCTTTATTGTCGCAGATGCCCATGCCTACGACCTCATCCTTGCTCTTAAGCCTGAAGCCTCGGACGCCGGATGAAGCGCGGCCCATGGAACGGACATCAGTCTCTTTAAATCTAATCGCTTGACCTTCGCGGCTGATTAAAATGATATTTTCATTGCCTTTGGATGATTGCACCCAATTTAAATCATCATCGGAATGCAGCTTGATGGCGATTAGGCCGGATCGGCGGACGTTTTTGAAGTCTTCAATCGGCGTTTTCTTGATCGTGCCCTTATTCGTAACCATGACCAGGAATTTATCATTCTCGATGTCTGTCGATGGCAGGATTGCTGAGACTTTTTCATTCTGCGCCAGTTGTAAGAAGTTAACGAGCGCCTGGCCTTTGGCGGTGCGGCTGGCTTGCGGCAGATCGTAGCCCTTCAATTGGAAGACGCGTCCGCGATTGGTGAAGAACATGATATCGGCATGAGTCGATGTCAAGAAGCAGTGCTCCACGACGTCTTCTTCTTTAGTAGTTAATCCGATAACGCCCTTGCCTCCTCTTCCTTGAGTTTTGAATGTATCAGGCGGCAGACGCTTGATATAGCCGTCATTGGTCACCATAATCATTGTATTCTCGTCTGGGATCAGATCCTCCGCCTTGAAACTGTCGACGCCATGAGCGACGATTTGGGTGCGGCGAGGTTCTGCGTATTTTTCCTTCAGTTCCAATATTTCTTCTTTGATAATTGCCAGAATACGAGCTGGTGATTTAAGAATCGCTTCCAGCTCCTTGATTATTTTGAGTTTTTCTTTCAATTCCGTTTCAATCCTGATTTTTTCCAAGTTGGCCAGCTGCTGCAGCTTCATTTCCAAGATTGCCACTGACTGCCGTTCGCTCAATTTGAATTTTTTAATCAAATTCGTCTTCGCCTCTTCCTTGTCTTTGGATTTTTTAATCGTGGCGATGATTTCATCGATATGTTGCAAGGCCAAGACTAAGCCCTCTAAGATATGTGCGCGATCTTTGGCTTTATCCAAATCGAATTGCGTGCGGCGGGTTACCACCTCCTTGCGATGCTTCAAAAATTCTTCCAGTACCGCTTTTAAGTTCAAAACTTTCGGCTGGATGCCGTCGACTAGAGCCAAAACGTTAAAATGGAAGGTGTCTTGCAAGGCGGTCTGCTTGTATAATTGATTGAGGATTTTTTGCGGATAAGCATCCTTCTTGATCTCGATTACGATGCGGACGCCATCCTTATTGGATTCATCGCGCAAATCCTTGATGCCCTCGATCTTTTTTTCTTTGACCAAGTCAGCGATTTTTTCCAGTAAAGTGGATTTATTCGTCTGATAATTAACCTCGGAAACGATGATGCGGTAAAGGCCGTTCTTAGTTTCCTCTATTTCCGCCTTGGCACGGCAGACGATGCCGCCGCGGCCGGTCAGATAGGCCTGCTTGATGTTTTCCTTATTATAAATGATGCCGCCAGTCGGAAAATCAGGCCCTTTGATGAATTTGCACAGGTCCTCAATCTCGCAATCGGGGTTTTCCGTCAGATAGACGATGCCATCGACGATTTCGGCTAAGTTATGCGGCGGAATGTTGGTCGCCATGCCGACAGCGATGCCTTGTGTGCCATTAATCAACAGATTTGGCAGTTTAGCCGGCAAGACTTGAGGTTCTTTATGGGCGCCGTCATAGTTAGGAATGAAATTAACGGTATTTTTATCAATATCATTGAGCATTTCCTCGGAAATATGCGCTAATTTAGCCTCCGTATAACGCATAGCAGCCGCAGAATCCCCGTCCATGGAATTATGAACGAATATTCCGGCGGCTAAGGCGAAGTTGTGAGTCTTATCGATCGTCAGATCATAAACATCAACAGATTCATTTAAAAGCTCAATTCTAGCGACTTTATGATTGCCATTTAATTCGCATAACAGAAGATTTTTATCATTCTGATAATACTTGTCCAAACCTAAGTCCCAGCGGGTAAAGCTGCGGCCGAATTCCTTGGATCGGATCTGCTCAAAATTTTCTTGATCCAGAGAAATCTTCTTTTCCAACAGATATTTGCAGACACGTAGAAATTTCACCTTGCCAGTCAGATTATGCTTTCGTTTCTTGTTGCAGGCAGAAATTTTTTCGTGGAATAATTGTTTATATTCAGGAATCTGCCACAATCTTTTCATCGTGGTTGAGGAAGTTTTTTTGATCAATTCCAGTCTTTCTGGGTGGTCAATCAGGAATTGTTTAGAGGTTTGACGCAAACTATTGATCATTTTTTTCCGATAAGTGTCATTTTTCCAATTCTTCAGGTTCCTTTGACTCATCCTTTGGGAGTAAGCGACTCGATTGGTGTCATCACTCCAGAATTTATTTCTGCCGTCAGCCAATTTCTGCCTGTAATCAGCATCATTTCCGTGTTTAGATGAAGTGAATTCATAATGTGTCTGCCAGTGTTCCTGCCAATTCATCCTTTGGATGTTGTCGGGATTATTGTTGAGTTTATCAAAATCAACATGATGTCTCGTTCTTCCTGTTGATTTTTCGTAAATTCCATTTTCAATATTCCATTTATCCGCCAAGACGTGGATGTAATCCCAAGAATCATTTTTGGGCTGGAAAATCATTTTATATTCTGCAAGATTTTTATTATCAGCTTTGGCTGATAGCTTAAAATATGCAGGCATTAAGGAATCGCCGGGTTGCAAAAATTCAGCCTCTTTATATTCGCCGTTTTTTTGTAGAAATTTATGATTCGGCGTGCAGCGGATTTCTTCGCCGTTGTCTAAAATAACCTTAATAATATTAGCGTCTTTTCGCGTAAGTCTAGGATTTATAATTTCTGCAATTTTA
>Ga0172379_10002870_pt1 | contig 29064 bp, 32 predicted proteins | sample GrowelOW334metaG_FD_119756 | JGI IMG/M metagenome (GOLD analysis project Ga0172379, IMG submission 119756) | Groundwater microbial communities from an aquifer near a municipal landfill in Southern Ontario, Canada - Groundwater well OW334 metaG | ecosystem: Environmental > Aquatic > Deep...
AAGAAAGGAAGGAAAATTTTTGGTTTTTGCTCCCGCGACCGAAGGGAGCGGACGAGGCGCGCAGATTAGTCCTCGTTCAGATTAGTTTGGTAAAAAGTTCGGATTTTGTTCAGGAGACACAGCCCGAGATTAGATACACATTAATATAATTTCATGAGCTTACCAACCAGAGAAGAAGGGCAAAAACTTTTAGAAGAACATGTGCAAGATGAGTATCAAAGGCACCATGCTTTAATGGTGGCAGTTAGTATGGAGGGTTATGCGGAATCGCTTGGAGAAGATTCAGACTTATGGTATTTAACTGGACTTCTTCACGACATAGATTTTGAAAAACATCCAGATAATCATCCCACGGAATCTCTGCAATGGTTTAAAGATTGGCAGTATCCAGAAGACATGATTCATGCTGTGGAGGCTCACGCTTACAATTATAATGGATTTAAAACATTTCCTAAAACCAAACTAGCTTCGGCTCTTATGGCTTGTGACGAGGTAAGTGGAATTTTTTACGCATACAAAAAGCTTAACCCGATTCCATTTGGCCAGATGAAAGTTAGTTCAATAAAAAAGAGACTAGCCGAGAAACTTTTTGCCGCCAAAATTGACCGTGATACTATAACTCGAGGTGTGGAAGCTTTTGGGGTGAATATGGACGAACATATCCAAAATATTGTTAAATTCTTGTCAAAGCTGGACTAATGAATTATAGTTTATGTCAATTTGATATAATAAACATATGAGAAAAATCACTATCATTTTTTTAGCCCTACTACTGTTGATATTACCATTTACCATTGCATTTGCAGATTCAGAGGTGAGTATCACAAAAAACGGCAATACCACGATTTCCAGCGTTAAAGTTATGCAAATATTTGGCACAACCTTTGCTGCTCGTCTCTACTGGGGCGAGGCTTATATTCGTTTATCTGTTAAAACCGATAGCAAGACAAAATTTTTCAGGGGGACAGGAGAAGCAACAATACTGAAAGAAATAGCTGAAGGTGATATTCTTGATATTGCCGGGATACTTGAGCCAGGCAGTAGCGCTCTTACTGTGATAGCCTCAACTGTAAAAAACTCTTCGGTTCAAAAAAAACAAACAACATTTTCTGGTAAGGTGGTAAGTGTTGACTTGTCTGGTAGAAAATTTGTACTTAATGCAAAAAACGTTGGAACAATAACTGTTAGTATTGCTACAACAACACAATTTATAAAAGGCAACAGAACTCTTGATTTGGAACATGTTAAGGCTGGGGACACCATCACAAAAACTTCTGGCGATTATAATTTAACCACGAAAACTTTAGTAGCAGAGTCAGTAACAACCCATGTTAATTTAAATGATTACAAACCAAAAAATTACGAAGGTAAACTGCAAGAAGTCATTGGAATAACGGTGCCTACTTCAATAAAAGTTTCAATTAACGGAGTTTCTTATGTTGTGAATATTTCAAATAAGACCTCTGTACTCAACAAAAACAGAAACTTAGTCTCACTTAGTCGTTTTGTTGTAGGAGACACTATTAGAATTTATGGAGCAATTCAAGAGGTTGATAATCCAATCATTAATGCTGATATTGTACGTAATACTAGTTTATAAGTGCTATAATTAGTTTATATACCAAATAAGCTTGTTGCGTGATAAATATATGGATATTGAAACTAGTACAGTAGATGCTAAATCAGGTTTGGATTCTGAAAAAATTAAAACAAAAGAGCAAGCTCGGTCGGGTGTTATTGTCAGACTAAATGAGCTGGGAGTAGTTAATTGTCCCGATGAAATTGTAGATAAATTACTCATGATAGGAGAAAACTCTGAGTTTAATCTTGATTCAGAAATGATTTGCGAGGCTTATGGTAATGTGCTAGTAGCACTTGAAGCTAGAAATCTATCAACAACGCCTATGTCTTCCAAGCAGAAACAAGAGGGTTTGTTATCCGCCTTTTTACACGATATAGGAAAAGCTGGTCCAGCCTCAGCAAGTTTAGATTGTCAGCTGAGTATAATAAAACTATTTTCTGTTAAAAACTTAGATACGAGCAGATATAAATATGTTGGAGAAGTACTAGAGAAATATTTTCCCGATGTAGCAGAAAAAATGCTAGAAGATTTAAAAGAAGTGGGGATTGGTAGTCAGACAACAATGCGTGCTTTTTGGAATAACCACTCCTGGTGGACACACAGTGTTTTGCAAAAATATCCAGGTGATGTTTCTAAAAGGGTTGATTTGATTGCTTCTAGTCACCATGTTACAGACGGAGAAAATCCATGTGGTGTCCTAGAAGACGAGGTTCCAATTGAATCAAAAATGATTGGTACTCTTGAACATTATGTTGATTATCTTGAGGAGAGAATGCTTGCGATAATAGATAAATATCAAGCTGCACTAATGAGGCCAGAAGGGGGGTCAACTCATGAAAAAGCCGTGAGATATTTAAAGAATGCTTTTGGTAAATATAAGGACGATGGTGTAACGAATTCAATAATTGAAATAATTGACCAATTAGGCAAGACAGACTCTCTTTTTCCAAAAACAAAAAGTAAATACAACAGGGGTACATAAAATGAAAACGATTTTTTTCAAGAATTTTCTAAAAAACTGGAAACAGGTTGGTTCGGTGACTCCCAGCTCACGTTTTTTGACCACAAAAATGCTCAAGACGATTGATTTTTCCAAGGAATTACTTATTGTTGAACTTGGTCCAGGAACAGGAGTTTTTACGGAGGAAATATTGTGTAGGATGGGACCTAATTCAAAACTAACTGTTCTTGAAACCAATCATGATTTTGTAAACCATCTAAGAAGAATCAGAGATGAAAGATTTAATGTCCTAGAAGTATCAGCGGATAACTTATCATCGGTTTTGAAGGGTGAAAAGGTGAATATCATTGTCTCGGGCATTCCTTTTTTAGCTATAAAAAAAGAGGTGAGAGAGGTGATGTTGCAGGAGATAAAATCTAGTCTTAAAAGTGGAGGAAAGTTCATTCAATTTCAATACTCTCTAGACTTATATGAATTTTTAAAAAAAATATTTGACAATAATGTCAAAATATCTTTTGTCTCCTTAAATATTCCACCAGCTTTTGTTTATACTTGTGTTGTTAAATAAACATGAAAAGAGGCCGGTCCCGCAAACGTGCGGGACCGGCCTCGAAGGAACAGGGGGGACTGGTGACGCCTACCGATTGTTGTTGTAGTAGTAGACGATGGGCGGGGCGTACGCGAGGCAGACGGGCTTCGTCTGTTCGGAGACGTAGTCGTACGCACTCTTCGTGTAGTCGTTCGTGTTCGGGCGAATCTGCATCCCAACACAGAACTGACCGCCGACGTACGCTGTGTCGCTACGGAACTTGTAGAACCGCTGTCCGATGAAGCGCCACATACGACCCACTCGCTGGGGGCGTGTTGACCATTGACCAAGGTTGACCTTGGCTTTCATGGTGCTGGCGCCGTCGAAGATGTAATCCGCGATGACGTCCGCGTCCCATTCCTGGCGGATCCACGTGCCGACCGTGAAGGTCTCCTCGTCCTCCTGGACGACCTTCGGCTTGTACACGATGGTGTTGTTCGAGTACATCGTGATGCTGGGCATCTCGACAGTCTTACGACCATCAAACCACATCCGCGACTGGTTGTTGATGTGGTGATAGGCTCCCTTAGCCTCTGCACGCACGTCGATGAGACGCTCGGTGGAGTACTCGTTCTCCGGTCCTGGCAGATGACTCTTTGAGACGAAGTATGTAACCAGGCCGGTAGCCTCGTCGATCGTCGTGCAGTTGCTTGTGTCGCCGTCCACGCACGGCTCGAACTTCTTCGAGGTCGCTTCATCGACGATCCACGGCCCGTTGCTGGTTTTCACCTGGCTGACAGTGATGCTCACGTCAGTCACGGGTTGTCCGTTGTTGTAGATGTAGATGGTTCCGGTGATTCCCATCGGCGCGACGGAAACCGGGCTTGGCTTCGTCGGGATGATCATCCCCGGGTATGGGGCGCCTGGGACGTTATTGATCTGTGCCGACGCCGGCGCCGTGAACGACACCAGAACGGCCAGGACCACGAGCGCAACGAGCAGAAAACGGGTCTTCATCGGCTTCTCCTATCAGTGAGCTGTCTGTTGCTAAATACCTAGTTTCTGCGTGAAACTAGCCGTATTTTTGCAACCCTACCTATATATTAGCACAATCTTCATACTAAGTCAAGTCCGATATAGACTAAACCGTAATATTGTGTTTTTGTTAAATAAACAATTCACGACATTATAATGTAGTGAATTGTGACACTGTGCTACGGTTTAATATTTTTTTGCGTGATAAGTAATAATAATGTTATTATTACTTACATAAAACATATGATTGACACAAAAAACTTTGAAATGTATTGCCGTGCGGCGAACTATATTTCAGCAGCACAGATTTTTTTAAAAGATAATTTTTTACTAGAAAGACCGCTTTCTTTTGATGATATAAAACCTCGTCTTTTGGGACACTGGGGGACGGCGCCGGGAATCAATCTTCTCTATGCCCATCTAAATGCTTTGGTTAAAGAACATGACTTGGATATGCTTTTTGTTTTGGGTCCTGGACACGGCTATGCCGGACTTCAGGCAAACTTGTTTATTGAAGGAACTCTTTCAAAATACTATCCAGATTTACCACAAAACAAAGAGGGTTTAGAAAAAACTATCAAAATGTTTAGTTGGCCTTATGGTTTTCCAAGTCATACTAATCCTGGTGCTCCTGGAGCAATTCTAGAGGGAGGAGAGTTGGGATACTCCCTTTCTACAGCTTATGGTGCGGTATTAGACAATCCAGATTTGATTGCAGTAGCTATGGTGGGTGATGGGGAAGCAGAAACAGGACCTACGGCGACGGCTTGGCACTTGAGTAAATTTATAAATCCGAAAACCAGTGGGACAGTTTTACCCGTGCTTCATAGAAACGGTTATAAAATTTCTGGTCCAACTATATTTGGTAGAATGTCTGAAGAAGAACTGACTGCGCTTTTCACTGGTTATGGTTATCATCCATATTTTGTAGAGGGAGGTGAAGGGATACATGAGAGATTGTCTCAAACACTGGAGGATTGTTATAAAGAAATTCAAGAAATTAAAAAAACTTGTCCAATCTCACCGAGGTTTCCAATGATTGTCCTGACCACCTTAAAGGGCGAGGGGGGAATAAAGGAACTCCACGGTAAAAAAATAGAAGGAAATTTTGCTTCTCACCAAGTTCCGGCACCACTGGCCAAATCTGACTCCGAGGAATTGAAAGCGGTTGAGGAGTGGCTCAGGTCTTACAATTTTAATGAACTTTTTAACACAGAAACAGGATTTGTAGATGAAATTAAAGAATTAGTTCCGGAAGAAAACAGAAGAATCGGAAACAATAAACACTGTTTTGGTGGAAAAGAGGTTTATAAAGACCTCGTTCTACCCGATGTTTCTGAATTTGCTGAAGAAATAAAAGAGAGAGGGGCTACCATGACAAGTAATATGAAAGTAGCCGGAGGGTATTTAGAAAAAGTAATAGAAAAAAATCAATCCGACAAAAATTTTAGAATCTTTTCTCCTGACGAAACATATTCCAATAAGTTAGATGCTATTTTTAAAGCTACAACCAGGTCTTTTGAGTGGCCGATAAAAGACAACGACCAAGATTTGGCTCCAGATGGACGGGTGATAGAGATGCTTTCGGAACATTCGCTTCAAGGTCTCATGCAGGGTTATGTTCTGACTGGAAGACACGCCGTTTTTCCTTCCTATGAGGCTTTTATTCAGATTGTTGGAAGTATGGTAGACCAATATGCAAAATTTATAAAAGTGGCAAAGGATTATTCATGGCACGGCAAAATTTCTTCACTCAATTACATTTTGACTAGTCCGGGGTGGGAACAGGAACACAACGGTTTTTCTCATCAGAATCCAGGTTTTATTGATGGGGTTTTACAAAGACATGGTGATTTTGTCAGGGCCTATTTTCCTCCAGACAAAAACACCACTTTAGTTAGTTTGAGAGAATGTCTGGCTTCAACTAATGGGATTAACCTTTTGATTTCTGGTAAATTAGACACACAGGAGTGGTTAACCCTATCGGAAGCAGAAAAATCTTTAGAAGACGGGGTTATGGTTTGGGATTTCGCCAGCGACAAAAATCCAGACATAATCTTTGCTTCAGTTGGAGACCATTTGACTAAAGAATGCCTCGCAGCCATAACTCATCTAAAGGAAGATGCACCAGAAATTAAAATAAGAATGGTTAATATTCTAGAATTAACTGCTATGGGTATTGGTTCATCAGAAAAGGAGATGGCTACTTCAGATTTTGAAAATTATTTTACAAAAGACAAGCCGGTCATTGTTAATTTTCATGGTTATCCAGAAACAATGGAGCAGATTTTGTTTAATCATAAAAATACCTCAGACCGTTTTTTTGTTCACGGATACTTAGAAAATGGTTCAACCACAACACCTTTTGACATGCAGGTTAGAAATAAAACTAGCCGTTTGCACCTTGCTAAAGAGGCAATAGAAATTCTGGCAAAAAATAATGTAGTTTCGGTGGATAAGGCAAAACTAATTAATGATAAATATGATAAACTTTTAGCAGAGCATTTGGTTTATATAAAAGAACACGGAGAAGACCCAGAATATATAGCAAAATGGAAATGGTCCCGTTAGAGATTAAATGGTTAATGTTAAAGTTAGATATAATATGATTATCAAAATAGGTAAAATTAATGAGTAAATAATCGATACGGAAATGCCTCGAGTACGAGGGATTTCCTATCTCTAACGGGATGGATAAAATAACTCTAATAATAAATATAGGAAGTTCGTCAAAAAAATATCATCTTTATTCTGGTGAGGAGCTTTTAATTGATGCCCATTTTGAACACGACAAAGACGGATTTGTTGTAACTTATGCTGGAGAAAAAATAAAGGAAATTATTCCTGAAGTATATGATAATGGTTTATCACATTTCTGTGAGGTGGCTAAAACATCAGGCTATATAACTCCAGAAAACCCAGTCTCTCTTATCGGACTTCGTCTTGTTGCTCCCGGAGAATATTTTGTTAAGAACCACATTGTAGACAATGAATTTATTGAAAAGCTTGGGATTGTAGCAAAAAGTGATTTGCCCCACATAGAACCAATCCAAATAGAACTTGGTCTTATTGCCAAACTATTTCCAGACATAAAGATTGTTGCTGTTTCTGATAGTGCTTTTCATTCCACAATGCCACAAATTGCTAAACTCTATGCTATTCCAGCAAAACTTGCTCAAGAGAAGGACCTTTATCGCTTTGGCTTTCATGGTATTTCTATCGCCAGTATTGTTCATAGTCTCAACAAGAAACCCTCTGGTATAGAAAGTCGTATTATTGTTTGTCACTTGGGGAGTGGGGCTAGTGTTACCGCTCTCCTTGGTGGAAAAAGTATAGATACATCAATGGGATACTCTCCACTAGAAGGGCTTGTCATGAGTTCACGTGTCGGAAATATAGATGCTGGAGCTGTTTTATATTTAGCTGAAACACAAAGCGTTAATGATTTACAAAAACTTTTCTATCACGAAAGTGGGTTGTTAGCTCTTAGTGGTTTATCTGGGGACATGAGGATTCTTTTAGATGCAGAAAAAGAGGGTCATTCTGGTGCTCACCTAGCCATAGAGGCTTTTGTATATAGCGTTCGTAAATATATTGGTGCTTATGCTGGAGTCTTGGGTGGGGTTGATGCTATTGTTTTTTCTGGGACAATAGGTGAAAGGTCACCGGCACTTCGCGAGAAAATTTGTAATGGTTTTGAGTATTTAAATATACACATTGATTCTGATAAAAACAAAAGCCTAGTCAACGACGTAGATATTGCCAGGGAAAACGGGACACATATCTATGTTATGCACGGTGATGAAGCGGGAGAGATTATGAGAAGAGCGGTCTTGGCTGCAAAAGAATAATTTGGTGTTATAAAATTATTAGTTTAATTCATCCGCACACTAACTTTGGCATTATGCATTTCTGTTACTTTATATAAATAAGTTGTGTTATAATTAGTAACGTATATTTTATTAAACATAATCTTTAATATTTTGCATAGTAACGATGCCAAAGTTAGTGTGCGGATAAATTTATATGGCGAAAGGAGAAACATACAAAAAAGAAAAAAAGAAACCTAAGAAAATCTGATAAATAACATGCGTAAACCACTATCTGTTGAAGAAATAAAAAGCTTAAGAAAACCCTTACGTAATGTAAATATTGAGCACAAAGAACACCTAACTTCTTTAGAGGTATTTGCTGTTTGGATTACCAAACACATTGGCACTATGGGATTTTTTCTACTTATTTTTTTCTGGACTATTATATGGTTAGGATGGAACACTTTAGGTCCGTCAGAGTTTCATTTTGACCCATACCCTGCTTTTGTTTTATGGCTTTTTATCTCTAACATGATTCAAATATTTCTGATGCCACTCCTCCTTATTGGACAAAACCTACAAGGTAAACATGCTGAGGCCAGGGCTGAAGCTGATTTTGAAATAAATGCCAAAGCAGAAAAGGAAATAGAAACGATTCTCATACACCTAGAAAACCAAAACGAGATTCTAGAAAAACTAGAGAGTAGATAATTATTTTTTCTCTAACTCTGATTCAATATTTTCAAGTTTTTGTTCAACTTTGTTTAAAGTCTTTTGAAGTTTTTGAATTTCACTTTCTTCTGAGATAATTTCCTCTTCGGTTTTTTCAACAATTTTCTTTTCCCCCTTAAGGCCAGAGATAATTAAACGATTACCAACAAAAACAGATACATAAATACCTGTTATTAGTAAGAGAATAGAACCAACGACTAGAGAAAGGGGTCCATCTAATAAACCTGCTACAGTAAATGGTGTGGTGTCAAACAACATGTCGTTTATGAAATCGTTGAAGTGCCAAACCCCCCTCCAGAACAAAACCACACCGATTCCACCAATAAATGCATATAAAAATGGATAGTGACTAAGTGTTCCCCTAGTTTTATCCTCAAGTTTATCAAAAAAATAAATAATTTTTTTAATCATGTTTGTGATATTATAATACCATGTCTAGCCTAATGAAAAAAGTAATCATGTGTGACCTTGATGGAACTTTGGCAGAAAGCAAATCGGCTCTTTCGGTTGAAATGGCTGATATTTTATGTCAAATCTTGCGCCGTCATTACCTAGTGGTTATTTCAGGCGGGGCCTTTTCTCAATTTCAAAAGCAATTTCTTTCACATTTTTCTTGTTCCCCCGAATTAATGCAAAACTTATTCCTGTTTCCAACCAGCGGTAGTACTTGTTACAAATATGATGGGGGTGAGTGGAAACAAATATACAATGAAGAATTGACCCCAGAAGAGAGGGAAAAAATAAAAGAATCTTTTAGGGAAGCAATTTTAGAACTAAAACTGGATTTATCTCCAACGTATGGTGAGCTCCTAGAGGACCGAGGTGCGCAAGTTACTTTTTCTGGTCATGGTCAAGAAGCACCGATTGAAGTGAAAGAAAGTTGGGATAGGGACCAGAACAAAAGGAGGCAGATTATGGATATTCTAAAGAAAAAAATTCCAGAATTTGAGATTCGAATCGGCGGGACGACATCTATAGACGTAACAAGAAAAGGGATAGATAAATCATACGCTATAGGAAAAATAAAAAATCTGTTAAATGTCTCGGATGAAGATATAATTTACGTTGGAGATGCGTTATACAAAGGGGGAAATGATGCTTCTGTTAAGAAAACTGAGGTGGATTTTATTCAAGAAGATGGACCAAGTGAGGTAATAGAGTTTTTACGCCAGTATTTGTAAGTTTTCTTTGTTTACACTTAGTAAAGTATGGTATAATTTTCTTATGAAATCCGTCACCACCAAAAAACCATGGGGGTCCTTTACTCGTTTTACAAACAATGAATCTTCTACAGTAAAATTATTATATATAAACAAGGGAGAAAGATTTAGTTTGCAGTATCATACTCATCGTGAAGAATTTTGGGAGATAATTCGAGGCAGTCCAGAGATTATTATTGGTGACAAGACTTATTACCCTCATGAGGGTGAAGAATTTACTATTGCCCCACTGGCAAAGCATCGTATTTCTGCTCCAAAAGACGATGTGGTTGTTTTAGAGATATCAGAAGGTGAGTTTGACGAAAGTGATATTGTTAGGATTGAGGACGATTACAATAGAGTTTAATGAGAAAGAGTATTTTAAAAAAACCGAGGAAAATAAAAAAAACGAAAGGCACTCCTCTCGCAGTGTTTACTGTTGTTGGTGGGGTGTGCGTGCTGGAAAAGTCAAACAGTAAAACAAAAAGTCACTTATTCTTGTCTTGGAGTACCGATGGTTTAAATTTTTCTTCGGATGACAGAAAAGTAGAGATAAACATAACTTCATCCAAAAAAGAAAAAATAAATAATTGCCAAAACTTTTCTGTTTCTTCTACTGAAAATGGTTTTATAATGACCTACATTAGAACAGAAAAATCCAAGAGTGTTATTGTTATTGCCAGGTCAAAAGATTTGTATAAATGGGATGTAAAATCAGAATTACTTCGCGAGGATACTCGTCATGGAATGGTGGTTTACAATAAGCAACTAGACCTGTTTTTACTATATAGGGATGGTTTGTTTATAAAAAACCAGACGACTAGAACCTTGGTTCTCTGGAAAGAAAGACCGACTCTAATTTTTACCTCCAGACACGGCATGTTTGACAGCGAGACTATTTCTATAATCGGTGGAGTAGAAACGAAAGATGGACTCCTTTTAATATATGACGCATCGGTCAAAAAAGAAAAACAACACCTTCTTCAGCTTGGGGGAGTATTGTTTGATATAAATAATCCAAAACGAGTTTTGTGGCGTTCTGAAGCCCCACTTTGGCAGGGTGTGGTGGAAACAGAAACAAAGACCAGCTTTATTATTCCAGTTGGATTTGTTTATTTTAATGACACTTTTATTGTTTACTGGCTGACAAAAGATGGAAGTATGGTTTTATCTACTTTTCCTTCCCTTTTCAAAAATCTAGAGGTTTATCAACATAAAATTCTTAGTCGGTCTGAAAAGAATCCAATTCTTACAGCAAGACATGAGCATGATTGGGAAATTATTGGTACGTTTAACCCAACCGTTTTTCAGGACGAAAAAAATGTAATACACATGTTTTATCGTGCCATAGGTAAAGATGGTATTTCAAGGGTGGGTTATGCGCAAAGTCGGGATGGCATATCTATTTCCAAACGATTGCCATATCCTGTTTTTGAGCCATCCCCAGGCCTGGGTATGCCTGATGCTAGTAAGACAAAAGAACCAATAGGTTACTATCCGTCATATTATACTTCTGGTGGTGGCTGGGGCGGTTCGGAAGACCCGCGTGTGGTTAAAATAGGAAACCGTATCTACATGACTTATGTTGCTTTTGAGGGTTGGTATTCAATAAGAATTGCTCTGACATCAATTTCAGTTGAAGATTTTAAGAAAGGCAAATGGCACTGGAAAAAACCAATTTTACTTTCACCACTTGGAGAGATTAACAAAAACTGGGTTCTTTTTCCAGAAAAGATAAATGGTAAATTTGCTGTTTTACACGGAATATCTCCAGAAATTCTCATTGACTATGTTGACAGTTTCAATAGTTTTGACGGAACTGTTTTTATAAAAAGCAATCCACCTAGCGGGGGAAGAGAAAAACACTGGGATAATAAAATGCGTGGAGCAGGACCATCACCAATAAAGACATCTCTTGGTTGGTTGCTGTTCTATCATGCTCACAGTAAGAAAGAACCACATAGATATAAACTTGGAGCAATGATTTTGGACCTAAACAATCCAACAAAAATTTTGTATCGTTCCGAGCACCCGATTCTTTCTCCAGACATGCATTATGAAAATGATGGTAAACCTGGAGTCATTTATGCTTCTGGTGCTGTTATAAGGGGAGATGACTTGTATGTTTACTATGGTGGGGGAGACAAGGTGGTTTGTGTGGCTACTACCCCACTTAAAAAGTTTTTGGATTATTTGGTGACTGGTGATGCAAAAGATTACGAACTGAAGAGAGTAATTTGATTTTGAATTTACTTTATAAACTTTATGGACTTTATAACTTTATAACTCTTGTATGTTTGTAGTAAAACGATCAGAACATAATCCAATACTTAATCCTGTATCTAAAGATGCTTTTGAGAACTTTGCTGTTCTTAATGGTAATCCAATTTTAATTGGCTCTTCTATTTATTTACTGTATAGAGCACAAAATTTTCCTGAGAAATTTGAAAACGGAAGTTTTTCCTTATCAACTGTCTGTAAGGCTGTCAGTAAAGATGGGGTACATTTTAAAAACAGGGAGGTTTTTATTTTTCCAGAACATCCGTGGGAGAGATATGGCTGTGAAGACCCAAGAGTAACAAAAATAGACGGAGAATATTTTATTTTTTACACCGCTCTTTCTGCTTACCCATTAAATCTTCCTGACGGGATAAAAGTTGGTTTAGCCATAAGTAAGGATTTGAAATCAATAACAGAAAAACATCTAATAACTCCATTTAATGCCAAGGCCATGACCCTCTTTCCTGAAAAGATAAATGGAAAATATGTTGCACTGCTCACAGTAAACCCGGATATCTTACCAACACACATAAGCTTGGCTGAATTTGAAAAAATAGAAGATATGTGGTCAGAAAAGTATTGGGAAAAATGGCGAAAGGAACAAGATAAACACATTTTTTTAAGAGGAGACAATATTGATAGAATTGAAATAGGAAGTTGTCCGATAAAGACAAAAGATGGCTGGCTTCTGGTGTGTTGTAGGATTCAAAATCACTCTTCACCAAATAGAATTTTTGCTATTGAGGCTTTCCTTTTGGACCTGATGGACCCAAAAAAAATAGTAGGTAAAACACAAGGTGCACTTTTGGTTCCAGAAGAACAATATGAAAAGAGCGGAATTATGCAGGAGACCATCTTTCCAAGCGGAGCACTAATTAAGAAAAATAAGTTGCTTATTTACTATGGTGCAACAGACACAACAATCGCCATGGCTAGTGTAAATCTAGAGGAATTGTTGGAGTCAATGAAGCTTCCTTACCAGGACGTTGGCTTTAAACGCTTGACTCTTGGGGCGCTACTTTCTCCTCGTAAAGATAAATCCTGGGAAGAAAAAGCCATATTTAATCCTGCTGCCATAGATATAGATGGTAAGGTCAGTATTTTGTATAGGGCCATGTCCAAAGACAACACCTCTGTCTTAGGTTTAGCTGAAAGTCTTGACGGAACCAAAATATCTTATATTTCAGATGAGCCCGTTTATATTCCCCGAGAAGCTTTTGAAAGCAAGGGCGTTCCTAATGGGAACTCTGGATGTGAAGACCCCCGCCTTACAAAGATTGGCGATACGATTTATATGTATTACACAGCATATAACGGGATAACTCCTCCTGCTGTGGCCATGACTTCAATTTTAGAGAAAGATTTTAAAAAAAGAAATTGGGCTTGGTCTAGACCGGTTGTTGTCACGGCGGATGGAATAGACGATAAGGATGGTTGTTTGCATCCGGAAAAAATCAAAGAAAAATATTTTTTGTTTCACCGAGTGAGCAATCATATTTGTGGTGATTATGGTTCTAGTCCGGCTTTTCCAGAAAGAAACAATTTTAAAAATATACCAATTCTAATGCCAAGGCGAGGTATGTGGGATAGTGTTAAGGTTGGATTATCCATCCCACCAATCAAAACAAAGAAAGGTTGGCTGCTTATTTATCATGGTGTTTCGGAAAGGTCTAGATATAGAATTGGAGCAGCCTTACTTGACTTAAAAGATCCGACAAAAGTTTTATCTCGTACAACCGATGCTATTTTTGAACCCAAAGAAGCCTATGAAATAGCGGGACAGGTAAATTATGTTGTTTTTCCGTGTGGTGCAATAGTCAGGAAAGGCATAATCTATATGTATTATGGTGGGGGAGATTCTGTGGTTGATGTGGCGTCTATTTCAGTTGATAAGCTACTAGAAGCACTAACTAACTGAAATTAGAAATTATTTCGTGTCTCTCAGAGCCAGACTATATTTGGTGCCCAATACCATTAGTGCTCCAACTAAGATAAAAATATATTGAAAAGAAATAAATTGAAGTGTTAGTGTGGCCAGAAGTGGGGCAATAATAAAAGACAAGGGACGGCTCATTCTAAAAAAGCTGACAACATCTGATTTCTCTGGCCCAACCTGTTTAAAGAAATAACTCTCCGAACTAATTTCTACAAAACTTGCTCCAATACGGGTTATAAACAAAAGAAGCGCCCACATCCAAAAAACCTTTACGGTTAAAAAGCTTATAAAAAGCGTAGCAAGACCCATAATGACAAAACCTACAGTTAGAAATTCTTTTTCTCCATACTTATCATCGGCTAATTCTCCTATAGGAAGTTCAAATAAAACAAAAGGTAAAAGCATTATGGTGAACATTATTCCTATCTCTGACCAGGAAAAGCCAATATACTTTTCTAAATATAGAGGCACGTAGACTACCATATAGGCATAGAAAAGCTGCAAAAGAAAATTTGATACAAATATGTTGTAAAGATTTTTATTTTTTATATATTCGGATAGTGTCTCCTTTATTTTTATATGTTGAATAGTCGGAGTCTTTACCTTTTTTAATCTTCTGAAGAAATAATATAGTGGTATTAGGAATAAACACGAGGCTATATAAACAAAGGAATAAATATTTTTAAAAAGGAGTAAGGCTATCAAACTTGGAGCAATGACGATGGTGATATTTGTTACAGTCAAATATGTCGCCCTGATACTGCCAGTTAGAGAATCATCTTTCGACACATCTTCTATAAACACATCCATGTTGAATAGTATGAGAGATATGGTGATAAGATGAATTAGAAAGTATAAACCAATAAGAAACGGAGTTGTAGAAACAGCAAGTCCAAGGGTGGCAAAAAATTCTATGATAATTGAGTAGGTAGCAAATTTGTATATACCAATTTTCTCTAGGATTCTTGAGGCATAAAGTAGAAAAAGCGTGTTGATTATGGAACCAATAATGTACAAGCTGGAGATTTGTGTCTCAGAGAAAAAATTATTAAGGTAAGTTGAGTTTACATAAATTATCAGGGCATAGTGAAAAGAAATAAATATATTTGAGAGAAATATAGTGTTAAGTAACCTGCTTTGTTTGAAGGGGAGTAATAACCTATACATGCTCTAATTATATCTTAAAAATTAAAAACTTTCATATTTGGAAGTTTTTCACTATACACCAAGGATGACGGGGATTACCATTGGTTTTTTGGCGGTTTTTTGGAAAAGAAATCTGCCAATGTTGTCTGCTAGGTTTGATTTTACAAAATCAAAGTTAATGGGATTCATTCCGGCCGTGGTGTCTTCTACTGTCTTCTTTATTATGAGTCGAGATTGGGCCAAAAGGTCCTGTGATTCACGAACATAAACGAAACCCCTCGCAATAATATCTGGAGATTTTTTTAATTTTCCCGTCTTAGCATTTATGCTAACAACAATGACGAAAATTCCATCTTGGGCTAGCATTTTTCTGTCTCGTATAACCATCTCTTGAACATCACCAATAGAAAATCCATCAACCATCATTATTCCACTCGGTGCTTCCTCTTTCAGTCGAACCATTTTATTTCCACCATCCTGGATTTCTATAATAGAACCGTTATCTGGAACGATTATGTTTTCTTTTTGAACCCCTATAGACTCGGCCATGTCTTCGTGTAGGCGTAACATGTAGTGATTGCCGTGTATTGGGATAAAAAATTTCTCATTTACTTTTTTGTGTATCCACTCCAACTCTCCTCGATTTCCGTGTCCTGTTGAATGAATGAAAACATCAGACGTTCTGTAGTGAATAATTTTTACCCCTTGTCTAGCTAAGTTATCTTTTAATTTTTGGACAGACTTTTCATTCCCTGGAATTATAGATGAAGATAGAAGAACTGTGTCTCTTGGAGTTATCTTGAAATATTTGTGCGTCTTGTTTGACATGCGCATAAGGGCGGCAAACTCGTCTCCCTGAGCCCCTGTTGCCAGAACAATTATGCGATCTGGTGGGTAATTATCCATTTCAGCTGTCGTAATGATTGTCTGTGGTTTAACCTTAAGCATTCCCATTTTTAGAACGACTTCAATATTATTTTTCATGCTACGGCCTTCCAGTACCACCTTTTTTCCATATTTTTCAGCACTCATTATTATTCTCATAACTCTTTCAAGTTGAGAAGCGAATGTGCCAATGACTAGTCGGCCTTTTGTGTCCTTGATTATTTTATCAAGATTTTCAAAAACCAATCTTTCGGGTGTAGAGAAACCAGGGTTTTCAATATTTGTCGAGTCCATCATAAGCAAAAGAACTTTTTCTTTTCTAAAGCGCCCAAATTCTTTTTCCTCAGCTTCTGTAGGAACGCCGTCATTGTGGTCGAGCTTAATATCACCAGGTGTGACTATGCTTCCAAAAGGCGTATCAATAATGAGCCCCATAGAATCGGGGATAGAGTGAGTTACGGCGAAAAAACGAATTTTCAAGTCACCAACCTTTATCGTATCTTCTTTTTCTATAACCTTAATGTTTAATTCTGGCAGATGAGGAAATTCTTCTTGTCTTTTGCGTATCATGACACTGGATAAACTTCTAGTATAAAGTGGGGGATTGCCTATTCTTTCCATAATATATGGAATGCCACCGATATGGTCTAGGTGCCCGTGGGTTATAAAGACTCCTCGGATTTTATCCTTTCTGTCTTCAAGGTATTTTGTGTTTGGTAAAATGTAGTCAACTCCTGGAGTGTCGTCATCCTTAAATTGAAAACCCATATCTATGACAATGATATCGTTTCTGTACTCAACAACAGTCATATTTTTTCCTATCTCTTCCACACCCCCTAAAGGAATAATACGAATGTTGTCTCCAGATGAGGGAATTACATCATGCTGTTTTTTGGGTATTCTCATAGGTATGGTTCTCTGGGAATACGATTTTCTCGGATGCTGTCTATTCTGTGAAGAGTGTCGGCTTCCTCTTCCTGTTCTGTCTCCCTGACTTCTTATTTGGTCTTGAATTGTCTTGTCCATCCCGTTAGAAGTGGGTTTGTTTACTTCATTATGTTTCTTGTGTAAATCTTGTGTAATATTTAGCATGTCTTTGTTGTTATTTCCCGTAGACTTCTAACGGGATCCATAGATGATAATTATAAGGTTATTAAATTAAAAATTATAAAAGTAGATGTAAAATCAATAATTTTACTTTGTAAATATTTTCCAAACGTTATTTGTTTCTATATACCACTTGGATATATCATCAAAACGCTCAGAAGGCATGGTTAGTGTGCCTAAGATAACATTTTTTACTTTTTGAGGAACAATATAAATAAAATATGGTGAGTAGGTAAATACGGCTGGCATGTCATTTTTTATTTCTTTACTAAAACTATCAAGGTATGTTTTTTGTTGTGTCTGGTCGGTTGTTTTTCTGATATTTTCGAGCAACTTGTCGGCTTTAATGTTGGTGTAGAGGGCAATATTTAGTCCCGGGGTGTTTCTCTGAGATGAATGCCAGAATGGATATAAGTCCAGGTTACTTCCAACAATTTCTCCAAATAATATAGAGTCATATTTGCGGGGTTTTATTATGTTTTGATTTAAATCTCCAATCTCAAAAATTTTTATCTCTACCTGGGCCCCTATTTTTTGCCATTGCTGTTGTAGGAGATAAGCCGTATCTTTTAATTCTTGGGCGTCTCCTGTGGAGATGGAAAAAGATAGAGTGGTTGTTCCTTTTTTATCTTTTTTTTCAAAAATTCCTTTGTCGTTTTGTTTCCAGCCGTTCTTTACAAGAATGGCCTTAGCCTTTTCCAGCCTCTCCAGCTGGTCGCCGAGGAGGCGACTAGTATCATTTGAAATACTGTTTAGTGGTACTGGCCCATCAATTATTTGCCCGTAACCCCCGAGAATATTATCAATAATAGCCTTTTTATCTGTAGCAATATCTAGGGCACTTCTGACTTCCTTGTTTATAAATATTGGTGCAACGTTTTGATTGAAAAATACTCCAAAAATACGTGGTAAGGGGGAAAGAATTATCTCGTCACTCTGAATTTTTAAATCAGACAGTGTTTTAGGTGAAAGACTATGAACACTTTCTATATCTCCATTTTTTAGAGCATCAATAATATCTTTTTCTTTTTGAAATGATTTTATTTCAATATTTGTTATATAAGGTTTTCCTAGGGCATATTTATCAAAAGAAACAAGATGATATTCTGATGGAAGTCCACTTGAGGTATAGGTAATAGAATCAACCTTATAAGGTCCTGTGCCTACTGGCTTGGTGTTAAATTGGCTGAACGGAAATTCCTCTATGCTGGCTGTTTTCCAGATATGTTTAGGCAAAATACCAAGAGTAGTATTTTGAATAAAGGGAGAATATGGTTGTCTTAGTGTAAAAGAAACAGTTCTTTCGTCAATTTTTTCTACTTTGACCCCAGCCCAGTTTATTTCCCTCGGACTTTTTAAATTTGGGTCCTGGATTTTTTCTATAGTAAAGACTACATCATCGGCTGTTAATTTTGTACCATCATGAAAATATATGTTGTCTTTTAGTATAAAGGTATAAACCAGAGAATCGCCGGAGATGGTGTAGCTCTCTGCAACATCTGGAATTAATTCTCCTTTTCCATCCGCCTTTAATAGTCCGGAATATATTAAAGAGGACAAATCTTTATCTATATCGCTTGAGGCTAAGATTGGGTTTATAAAACGTGGTGAGCCAAGGATTCCTTCAGTTAAGCTTCCTCCGTAATCAGGAACTTCTACCAAAAACAGTTTATTTACTTGGTATAAGAGAGAGAGACCACTTATGACAAAAATTGTTGTAAAAATAAAAAAGATAGTTTTTTCAGTTAAGGAAAAACCCTTAATAACTTTCATTATTTTTGTTCCATAAGGCACATGCCATTCCATCTTTAATATTTCAAGAATTTTTTCTTTGTTCACAAAAATAGAAATTTGAATGATAATTTTTAAAATCTCTTTCTCACCAAAACCTTTTCAGAGGCACTCGCTTTTCCAGCGAAAAGCTTGTTCTAGTCCTCGGCTTCCATCTGTCAAGGCAGAATACCTTGACAGAACCATGCTGGAAGCCTGCGGATGCTCTGAAAAAGTTTTTGCTCAACGAGATTTTAAATACTATTTTTAATTTGTTAAAAATTTTTAGATAAGCAAAAGACTGAAAGAGGTGATAACAAAAATAATCGCTATAACTATTGTACCAATGAAAATTATTTTTTCAGCACCTCGTTTTGTGTGATATCCAGATGAGAAACCATCTCCACCACCAAATGCACCACCAAGACCTGCCTCCGACTGTTGTAGGAGGATGCCTATAATGAGGAGAATGGATAACACGATTTGAATATACGGTATAATTCCAGCAATACTCATGATTGAAATAGTATACCTGAATTGTAAAAAATGGCAAATGTTAATCTTGTTGACTAAGAGTAACCCTGCCAGTATACTTTGGGTGCTTTTATAAACTAACCTAACAAGATATGTCAAAACAAAAACCAAAGAAAACACCGAAAAAGGTTAAAAAAAATAAAATAATCCGCCTCTCCGGCGGACTCGCCGACGAGGCGAGAATAATACCATTAGGTAGTCGGATACTAATAAAACCTTTTACCAAAGAAGAATTAACGTCAAAAAATAGCTTTGGTATAATCCTGCCCGACACCGATTCAAAAGAAAAGTCAGAACAAGGAAAAGTCTTGGCTGTTGGTCAGGGAGAATACAGAGACGGAAAATTTATTCCAGTTACAGTTAAGATTGGTGATAAAGTGGTCTTCTCTAAATATGGATATGAAGACGTGAATGTTAATGGGGAAGAGTTATATTTGATAAAAGAGGAAAACATACTCGCTGTGCTCAAGTAGAAAGTCTAAAGTCAAAAGTCGAAAAGGCTTTTACTTTATGGACTTTACGGACTTTATAAACTTTTAACTAATTTAATTATGGCAAAACAAATTTTATTTAATGAAGAAGCCAGAAAGGCTCTGAAACGCGGAATTGACCAAGTAGCAGATGTGGTCAAGGTTACTATTGGTCCGAAGGGAAGAAATGTAGTGCTGGACAAGGGCTATGGTGCACCGACAATTACGAACGACGGGGTTTCAATTGCCAAGGAAATTGTCCTGAAGGATAAATTCGAAAATATGGGTGCTGAAATAATGAAAGAAGTGGCTACAAAGACTAACGAAGTGGCTGGAGATGGAACAACAACCTCAGTTATCTTAGCTCAGGCTATTATTTCTGAGGGGATGAAACATACCAACATGGGACTTGGTGTCATGGGTGTTCGAATGGGAATAGAATCTGCAACCGCCGATATTGTCTCTGCTCTCAAATCAATTGCAAAACCAATAAATACAAAAGATGAAATCAGACAAGTGGCCGTTGTCTCTAGTGAATCGGAGGAAATTGGTAAAATAATTGCCAATACAATAGATAAGGTTGGTAAGGATGGTGTGGTGACAGTAGAAGAGTCGCAGTCTTTTGGTGTTGAATCAGAAGTGGTAGAGGGATTAGAATTTGATAAAGGTTACATTTCTCCATACATGATTACAAATACGGAAAGGATGGAAGCAGAATATAAAGATGTACCAGTTTTAGTTACAGACAAGAAAATTTCGGCCATAAAAGATATTTTACCTCTGCTTGAAAAAATAGCAGGAACCGGTAAAAAAGATTTAGTTATTATTGCTGATGATGTGGATGGTGAGGCTTTAACCACTTTTGTTATAAACAAATTGCGTGGGGGTTTTAATGTCTTGGCTGTCAAAGCACCGGGATATGGAGACAGAAAAAAGGAGCAATTAACCGATATTGCTGTGGTACTTGGGGCGGAAGTGGTATCGGACGACTTAGGATTGAAATTGGACACAGTTGAGCTTTCTTCTCTAGGTAGGGCAAACAGGATTGTTTCAAAAAAGGAAAGCACGGTAATTATTGGTGGCAAGGGTAAAAAAGCTGAGATAGATGCTCGGGTTAGAGAGTTAAAGAAGCAAAAAGAAAGTACAAAGGCCAAGTATGATGTCGAAAAAATAGAAGAAAGAATTGCTAAACTTTCTGGTGGGGTGGCAGTTATACGAGTAGGTGCAGCCACAGAGACCGAGATGAAATATTTGAAATTAAAAATTGAAGATGCGGTTAATGCTACAAAAGCAGCTATAGATGAGGGAATTGTTCTCGGTGGCGGTGTGGCTTTGGTTAAGGCCTCAGAAAAAGTTCGAGCAAGTTTCAATAAGAAAGAAAGCAATGATGAGTTTAAAGTCGGCTACGAAATAGTTCTCAATGCTTGCGAGATACCTCTTAAACAAATTGCCGTAAACAGTGGAAAGGGGGACGGTTCTATCGTTGTAGAACATGTTAAAAAATCAAAAGGCAATAGTGGTTATGATGCTTTGAAAGACGAATATGTTTCTGACATGTTTGCCTCTGGTATTATTGACCCGGTAAAGGTAACTCGCACAGGCCTTCAAAATGCCTCTTCCGCTTCTGCCTTGCTTTTGACCACAGAGGTTGCTATTGCCGATGAACCAAAGGAAGATAAACTCTCTGCACCAATGGGTGGAATGGATTATTAATTTTTGTGATATAATTTATTATTATTTGAGATAACAAAAATAAAATGACACATGAGGGACCTAATACATCAGTAGAGCTTCGGTTGCCAGAAAATTTAGATGAAGGCAAAAGAGCTCAACTAGGAGCAAAATTAGAAGAATACGATGGAGTTACTCGCGGTTCTGCTGTGGGTTTCAGCGGTTGGATTAAAAGATTACGTGCGGGAAACTTAGCAAAAGCAGAATACAAGGCGATTATGATGGAGTGTCTCTTGGAAGAGGGAAGTGTAAATTTTGATGAATATAGAGAGATGCTTGAGGGTCTAAATGTTGGGTTTAGTGCTGATGATTTATTATGGTCAATAGCAGTAGAGGAACTTCAAGAAGAGGTTTCGGAAATTTTAAGTAAGTAATCTTTATAGATACAGGTAATTAAAAATTAATCAATTAAAAATATGGAAGAAAAAAACTTTTTTCAAAAAAATAAGACTTGGATTATTGTGTTGGTGATTATTGTTTTGGTCTTGATTTGGGGTGTTAGTAAATATAACTTCTTTGTGAGACAGGGGGAGCAGGTCACAGCTCAATGGGCACAGGTGGAGAACCAATATCAAAGACGTTTTGATTTGATTCCAAACATTGTTGAGACAGTAAAAGGTGTGGCAAAACAGGAGCAAACAGTTTTTGGTGACATTGCGGAAGCACGCACAAGATATTCTGGAGCCTTGACTGCAGACGAGAAAGCCAAAGCCGCAACACAAGTTGAGTCTGCTCTTGGTCGACTTCTAGTTATTGCTGAGAACTATCCAGTACTGCAATCTTCACAGGCGTATCGTGATTTGATCGTCTCATTAGAAGGAACAGAAAACCGCATATCAGTTGAGAGAATGAAATACAACGACCTTGTTCGTGTGTTTGATACAAATGTAAAAACATTTCCAACATCAATCCTAGCTAAATTATTTGGAGTAGCAGAAAGAGCGTATTTTGAAGTGGCTGAGGTTGCCAAGACTGTTCCGAAAGTAAATTTCTAGTAAAATCTCATGCAAAAATATTTTGCATTAGTATGTTTGTTTTGTTTGCCTATTTTAACGCTGGCTTTTGTTGTACCCGAAAGACCACAGACTTATGTAAATGACTATGCGGGGATACTTAGTGCAGGGCAGGTGACAGTGCTTGAAACCAAACTCGAAGTTTTTGAAAGAGGCACCACGAACGAAGTTGCTGTTGTGACCATACCGTCGCTAGATGGAGACACCATTGAAAATGTTGCACAGGAAATATTTACCAAGTGGGGAATAGGCAAGAAAGATAAAAACAACGGAGTTTTGCTTCTAATTTCTCTGGCAGAGAGAAAAACTCGTATTCATACAGGATATGGAGTTGAGGGAGATTTGACCGATATTGGTACATCTTACATACAAAGTGAAGTTATAACTCCAGCATTTCGTGCCGGAGATTACTATGCAGGAATAAACGGAGCGGTGGATAAAATGATTGAGGCCCTGGGGGGAAATAATATCGTACCAGAAAATTATTCAAATACACCGAAGTCTAATATAAACTGGGAATTTATTTTTGTGATTGGTTTTATTTTACTACAATGGGGGGGAGCAATATTAGCTAAATCAAAATCGTGGTGGGGTGGCGGTGTTTTGGGTGCAATTATTGGAGTAGTGATGATATTTATGTTTTCTTTGATTACAGGAATAATCATGATAATTGTTCTCACATTACTTGGTCTCTTGTTTGATTACATTGTTTCCAATGCATATACGAAAGCAAAAAGTTCAGGAAAAACCATGCCATGGTTTTTTGGTGGTGGCGGTTCTGGTGGTGGTCACGGTGGGGGAGGTTTTGGCGGGTTTGGTGGTGGTGGTTCGGGGGGTGGAGGTTCCTCTGGTGGTTGGTAAAATTATCCAAAATCACCCCATCTGCGTTGTTGCAGTTCAATTTTGTTCGTTCACCTTACGACAAGTAAGGCTCACTCACAAAATCTCCTGCGCCTAGCATCTGTGGCAATTTTGAATGATTTTAGTGATATAATCTGGTTATGAAAAAACAAACTGAAGAAAAACTTGACCCAAGACTACATTTTGTCGTGGTTACTGGAATCATTGTAAAAGACGGAAAATTTCTGATAATGAAAAGAGCTCCAACAGAGAAGGCTTTCCCTAATATGTGGACTGTGCCTGGTGGCAAGCTTGTTTATCATGAATATTCAAAGCTTCCATACAAAACCAAATACCCACAATGGTACAACCTTGTGGAGTGGGTACTTCGCAAGGAAGTAAAAGAAGAAGCTGGAATTGAGATTAAAAAACCAGAATATCTTTGTGACCTAGTTTTTGTTAGACCTGACGGATTTCCCGTGGTTACTTTATCTTACTGGGCAGAGTATAAATCAGGTAAAACAAAATGTGGAAAAGATTTGACTGACTTTGCTTGGGTTACTTTGAAAGAAGCCAAGAAGTATGATTTGATAGATGGGATTTGGAATGAACTTCGAGATGTTGAGAAGATACTGAAGGGGAGAAAATAAATACGGAGAGATGCGAGAGTGGTTTAATCGGCAGTCCTGGAAAGACTGTGTGGGGGTAACCCTACCGAGGGTTCGAATCCCTCTCTCTCCGCCAAAATATGATGCAAGAAAAAATAGAAAGTATAGAAAAATTAAGAGATGTTACTCTTGTTTATTTGGTAAAGAGATTAGATGGAAAAATAACTGAGATATGTTTAGCCATGAAAAAAAGAAGCTTTGGTATAAATAGGTGGAACGGTTCTGGAGGAAAGCTTGAGGAAGGTGAGACACTTGAAGTGGGAGCAAAAAGGGAAGTTTCAGAAGAGATTGGTGTTGAGATCGGACAGACCAAGAAGGTTGCAGAGTTGTCTTTTTATTTTCCACATAAACCAGAGTGGAATCAAACGGTTCATGTTTATTTTTGTGAAGATTGGGATGGGGAACCTACAGAAAGTGAGGAGATGAGACCACAATGGTTTTCAATTGATGAGTTACCGTACGATTCAATGTGGTCTTCTGACCCTTTTTGGCTTCCAGATGTGTTAGACGGGAAGTTGATAAAAGCAAAAATGATATTTGGAGAGGGTGATGTTGTTCAAGAGAAAGAAATAAATATTGTTGATAAACTATAAAAATATGGGAGAAGTAATACATTTTGATTTTGAAAACAAAAGAAGAATTGGGGATACCAAACCAGAAAATACTTCTGTTAAAAAAACAGAGGCAGAAACTGTAGAGAGTAGTGATGCTAATTATTTTTTAAGATTTATGCAATTTGTTGCACTTCATGGCACTCACAGGATATTAAATCTTCTTGCCTCAACAAATTCTCTTGCCCAGTCTCGCGAGGTGGTAAAGAGTTATACGACCGAGGAGTTATTAAATTGGCTGGAGAATTCAACAGAAGTTGATTGGAAAAAAAGGCCTGGGTTTTTTCAGGCCATAATTGGAGAATTGGAATCTAGATTAGTAAGCGGGACAGTCAGATGAAAACATTTACTGAAACTGTAAATTTCGAATCTCGCCGGCTCCGCCAAAATATGATGCAAGAAAAAATAGAGTATTCAATTAAAGTACTCCACTTAAAACACTCATTTCTTCTGCTGATGACAGTTATTTCAATTTATTTTTATGTTACTACGTTAGAGTCTAGTTTTTTAGAGATTGTTGGTATAGTAATTAACATTATCGGTCTTTTTATATGGTGGTTTGCAAAAATAACCCTTGCTGAAAATTGGGGCGTTGGTTTTGGAAAACCCAAGGTAAATCAGTTAGTAACACACGGTATATATTCAAAAATTTCACATCCAATGTATTGGGGAGCAAACTTAACTTTTGTTGGTTTAATATTCTTGTATCCTAAAATCTGGTTTATAGTTGTGTCTTTACTGCTTATTATTTACTTTTTTAAAAGAATGGGTCTTGAAGATAAGTATCTAACGGAAAAGTTTGGCAAGGAATACCAGGATTACAAGGGAAAAACATGGATTTAATTGAAAAATTATAATTATATGAAAACATTTGCCGAAAAGGTGTACGAAGTGGTCAGAAAAATTCCGAAAGGAAAAACTTTGTCGTACAAAGAGGTGGCTAGAAAAGCAGGGAACGCAAAGGCATATCGAGCAGTTGGAAATATTTTGAATAAAAACCAAAACCCCCAAATCCCATGTCACAGAGTTATCCGTTCAGATGGGACACTTGGCGGGTATAACAGAGGAACAAAGAAGAAAAGGGAAATTCTAGAGAAAGAAAGAAAAGGATGATATTATATTTATATGAAGAATGGTCTAAAAGTCTTGTTATATTCAGACGGATTTGCCAATCTAGCACTAGGAATGATTGGCCCCATCTATGCTATATTTGTTGAACAAATAGGTGGAGATATCTTGGATGCCAGTTGGGCTTATTTTACTTATATGTTTACTTCTGGTGTTGTTATGTACTTAATCAGCAAATGGGAAGACCGGTCAAAACACAAAGAAAAACTGGTGTTCTATGGGTACTTACTTACAAGCTTGGGGTGTCTTCTTTATATTTTTGTTTACAATCAAACAACTCTGCTTATCACACAGGTAATTCTTGGACTTTCAATGGCTATTCTATCTCCAGTTTTTGATTCGGTTTATTCTCATTACGTAATAAAAAAAGAGGAAGCATCAAATTGGGGAATTTGGGAGGCAATGAATTACATGGTGGCGGCGGTTGCCGCTATAATCGGGGGATATATAGCAAACACTTTTGGTTTCAAAATTTTATTCCTGATAATGTTTCTTGTTTCTGTGCTCGGGACAATAAAATCTTTATCTTTGTCGGGGGATAAAAAATATCTAGATACTGTATAAAATGAATAATACATACAATTGGTATTCACAACTTATAAAACCAACATGGTCACCACCATCTTGGATTTTTGGTCCAGTGTGGAGTTTTTTGTACTGTTTAATCGCGATTTCTTTTGGGAAAGTGTTACTGATGTTTATTCAGAAAAGAATTTCGTTTATTATCTTACTTCCATTCATCTTAAATTTAGTTTTTAATTTTTCTTTTACTTATTTTCAGTTTGGATTAAAAAATAATTTACTTGCAGCTGTTGATATTCTACTGGTCTTAGGAACTCTGGTCTGGGCAATGATGGCTATTTTTCCTTATTCAAAATGGGTGGCGTATATTCAGATTCCATATCTCCTTTGGGTATCATTTGCCACAGTTCTACAATTAACAATCACTTATCTAAATTCATCCGCACACTAACTCTCATTTAGTTATGTTTTATGTCTATGTAATAAAAAGTAAGAAATTTGATAATTTATATATCGGTTCAACTAGTGATCTAAAGGAAAGAATCATAAAACATAACAAAGGATTGGTTAAATCGACGAAGGACAAGAAACCATATATGTTGTTATATTACGAAGCATATAATGTAGAGTCAGATGCGCGCAGGAGAGAAAAGATGCTAAAGTTTAGAGGTCAAGCAAGGAATCAATTAAAATTAAGAATAAAAGATACACTAGCGCAAAATGAGAGTTAGTGTGCGGATAAATAATATGAAAAATACACTTATTGTAATTGTAATAATTATTTTACTTGGACTGGGGCTAAGGGTTTTGAGTGGGGAAGATGATTGGATTTGTAGTGGCGGTCAGTGGGTAAAACACGGTAATCCAAGTAGCCCAATGCCTACAAGTGGGTGTGGAGCAGAGAAGCCTCCCGTGATGGAGAAACCACTCGTTGTTGAACATTTTGCTTGTAGTGACTATTGCCCGGGGCCAAGAGAGAGTTATGTCAAAATGGTATATCAAGGGGTGAAAGATGAGGCCGAGTGTCTAAAACTTGGTGGTGAGCCGTACAGTTATACAGGATGGATGGTTTATAAGATTTGTATCGCAAAATAATCCGTCGGCACACTCGAGCATGATTAGAGTATTAACAAAAAAAGTTGCAGATTGGTACGGAAGATATGAAAGACCCGTATCATCCCTTTCTCTTGTCGCGGGATTTCTTTTTGATATTCTGACACTTCGGCGGGTAGATTCTTTTTTAGAAAACTTTTGGGTTTTGGGACATATTATTATCGTGGCGGTGTGTATGATCCTTCTTCATGTTTTTGAGTCTGATTCAGGAGACGAAGCAAATTCAGACAAAATACATTTTTGGCTAGTAAATACAATCCAGTTCTTTTTTGGAGGGCTTTTGTCGGTTTTTCTGGTTTTCTACTTTAGGAGTGGGGACTTGGCGGTCAGCTGGCCTTTTATACTAATGCTCGCCATAGTCTTTTGGGCCAATGAGTCACTGAAGCGCCAGTATGTAAGATTAACTTTTCAAATATCTCTCCTTTTCCTATCCATATTTTCCACGACGATTTATCTTCTTCCAGTTTTTTTGCATAAAATAAACGACCTGGTTTTTCTTTTGTCTGGGTTTGTAAGTCTGGTGTCTATATTTTTGTTTACTTATGTTATGTATCTCATTGATAAGAAAAAGTTTCATGCCAGCAAAAGAGGAATAATTTTCTCTGTCATTGGAACTTTTCTGATATTTAATGTTTTTTATTTTACAAATCTAATTCCACCACTTCCACTTTCTCTAAAGGATTCTGGTCCGTATCACCTTATTCAGAAAAATGAAGACAATACCTATACCGGTTTTTATGAAAAAACAAATTGGCAAAGATTTTTTAGAACCTATGACGACATTTCAATACAGAATGGACAGCCGGTTTACGCCTATAGTGCCGTTTTTTCTCCAACACTATTTAATTTTACTATTGTGCATGAGTGGCAATACTATGATGAAAATTTAAAAACATGGATAACTTCGGGGAAGATAAATCTGCCAGTCGTGGGCGGAAGGGAAGGGGGATTTAGAACTTATTCTGTTAAATCAGGTCTGACCAGTGGTAGGTGGCGAGTAAATGTTGAAACCATTAACGGCAAGTTAATTGGTCGGTTAAGATTTACTGTCCACATCGCCAGTGACCTGGCTCCTCTTCAGACAAGAATATTAGATTAGTCTGTGCGGGTACCCAGAATCGAACTGGGGTCCTATCCTTGGGAAGGATATATTCTACCACTAAACCATACCCGCAATGATGCGATTATATCATACCTAAAATAAATTTTAATTTGTGTTATATTAGACACACGGAGAGGTGTCAGAGTGGTCTATCGTCCCGCTTTCGAAAAGCGGCAGGCCGTAAGGCCTCGGGAGTTCGAATCTCCCCCTCTCCGCCAGATTGGCAACTTTGAACCTTAGTCACGGCAAGGGTTTTTGAGCCCTTGCCACCGACTTTTGGGGGTTCGAAATTGCTAGAGTTTAAGTCCATAAGAACATCAAAGACTGGCGTCCATATCGGCGTCAGTTTTTGATTTTG
>Ga0172379_10002871_pt1 | contig 29063 bp, 25 predicted proteins | sample GrowelOW334metaG_FD_119756 | JGI IMG/M metagenome (GOLD analysis project Ga0172379, IMG submission 119756) | Groundwater microbial communities from an aquifer near a municipal landfill in Southern Ontario, Canada - Groundwater well OW334 metaG | ecosystem: Environmental > Aquatic > Deep...
AATTAATTGCTAATATTCAAAAACAAGTAGTGTACAATATCTACAAAATGGCCGATGTGTACGCCATTGCGCCTACTGCCTTAAAACGTACTGCGCCCCAACAACAATTACACGGCGCCAAAAAAGATAACACCACCGAACCAGCCGTGTTATCTACCAAAGACCGCTCCGCCGACGGCACCAAAATCGGCCGCAACGATCCCTGCCATTGCGGATCGGGGAAAAAGTATAAGAAGTGTCATGGGAAGTAAAGCATAGAATCACAGATTACACTGATGAAATGCTGATGACACAGATAAATACCAGGTAAATTTATTTAAACAACACTTCAAGAAGTATCATGGAAAACAAAAGCTTATTATGAAGTACAAAATATTTTGGGCAATTTTTGCTACTATATTATTAATAGAATCAATTATCATTAGTTGTTATTTTGTTGATAATGATTTAAAAAAAACTACTCTTATGGAACGTAATATAGTGTTAATGGAAACTACACAACAGAAGAATGATCAAATTGAAGAAATGAGAAAACAATGCAGTAATGAGTTAATGGATGCGTTCAAAAAAATTACCAATACTTCTGATAGTCATTGGGATTCTGACGAAATGCAAACTATTCCAGTGTTTTATAAAATGTGTCTATGGAAAAAAGGTTTAGCAGAATAATATATAATAAACAAACAAAAAACAGCAATTAATTAATCGTTGCTGTTCTTTGTTATGGTGTTATTTATAATTTTTTATAGTTATTCTTCTATCTGTGTTTTTATCATTTTCCAACCGTCAGTGCATTTTTTAGAAACATCATCATAACCAGTTGCAACATGGTCTGATAGTTCATAGCCAACCTTTTCAATATAAGGTGTAGCAATATTATCTACAAAACGTTCAACATCAGTAAGATTTAATTTTGTATCATCGTATACTATTCTTAATAGAAAATTTCCATCTTGTTCTTGAGTAATAAATATTTCATTTATTTCTTGAGGAGAAACTTCATATAATTGTCGTACTAATTCAGACTGACCTTCAAACAATTCATTTTTTGCATCAAGGCTTTCAGTCTGGGTAGCAGTGCCTGTTTCTAATGATTTTTTGAAAGCATTTACTTTTTTTATATCTCTTGGTCTTAATAATTCTTCCATTCTAGGCATAATAGTAAAATTAATTATTTGTTAGTATATAAATTGTAGTCTAAAATTAGCTATTTGTCAACCAAACATAAAAATAAATGTGTAAACTATTTAAATTCTTCCCATTTAAATAGCACTTCAAGAAGTGTCATGGGAAGTAGAATATAGAATCACAGATTACACTGATGTGATACTGATGACACAGATAAATACCAGGTAAATTTATTTAAAGTTATACCGATGAAGGTGGGAAATGGTCAGTGACTGCCGATGAAAATGGACAGCATGTAAATACTACTGAATAAATCAGCGTTATCCTTAGTGAACGACCGTTATTGACAAAACGGCTATTTTAGACTATGGTGGCACCACACAGATAAGGAAATTAGCTTCTCTATAGCTTATCCCAGCTACCATGTTTATAACAACAATAACAAGCAGTTGTAAATAAAGTAGTTGGGTATAGCTTATAGAAGCTATACCGAGAGTGGGTTTCGAGTGGGATACTAACTCGAAATAAAGTTGACGGATCAATCTATCGATTCGTCAAAAGTTGCAGGATCAATCTATCGATCCCCCAATACCACAATCTCCTTATCTGTTTTTCTTTTGTATAAATTTATCCATTAAAATAGCACTTCAAGTAGCGCCAAGAAGCTTGACATTCGTCTAAGAATCGTCTAAAATACGTCTATAAATTATAGATGTATGTTTGAACCAAAATACACAATTACTAATAAATTGTTGGCTAATGTTAAACAAATTGGCCAAATTGTTAGTGGTTTAAACGAGCGGCGTTTTCCGCAAGTTGTGTTGTTTGAAATGGAGCGTATAGCGCGTGAGGTTTCGGCGCATGCTTCAACGAGCATAGAAGGCAATCCTTTACCGTTAACGGACGTAAAGCGTTTGTTGAAACAATCTCCGGCACATATTCGTGACACTGAGCGGGAAGTGCTAAATTATAACGAAGCCTTATTAGCTTTAAAAAAACAAGTTGATGCCGGAGTGAAAAATTTAGAAAAAGATCATATTCTATTCATTCATCGTTTAGTGACAAAAAATTTATTAGCCAATTTCAACTCTGGTTTTTTGCGCACTGCGCCGGTATTTGTAAATGATCCAAAATTAAAACAAACGGTTTATTGGCCACCAGATGCAGTGGACGTGCCAACCTTACTTAATGATTTATTACTGTTTGCAAATACTCAAAAAAATAATATCGATGCTTTGTTATTAGCTGGAATTTTTCACAAACAATTTGTGTTGATTCACCCGTTTATGGACGGTAATGGCAGAACGGTACGTTTAGCCACCAAGTTATTGTTAGCCGGTTTGGGTTTGGACACATTTCATTTGTTTAGTTTCGAACGATATTATAACGCGAATGTTACCAAATATTTTGCTACAGTCGGTGAGCGAGGTAATTATTATGATTTAGCAGTGGATTTTACCGTTTGGTTAGAATATTTTACCGATGGTATTATTGATGAATTATTACGGGTAAAAGGGGAATTAGAAAAATTTTCACAGGCGCCGGCGGCGGGCTTAAAAGATTATCATCATTTGATTTTAAATTATTTACATGAGCACGGTTCTATCAATGATGCTATTTATACTACATTAGTATCGCGTGCCAAACCAACGCGAGCACTAGATTTTCGTTATTTACTAGACCAAGGCTTAATTGAAAGACATAATAAAGGCAAGGCCAGTTATTATTGTTTGAAAGAAGCAAAATGATGCTATGGTGTTTTTATATAGTAATCATCTTTAAAACCTGCTATAATACCATTAGCTAATATTATTAAATAAGCTTTTAAATTTTAAATATATATGCGCAAACAATTACAAGCCTTAGTGAATAATGAATTAGGCATGAGCCTATCGGTAAAAATTATGGTGGGTTTTGCCGGAGCGGTGGTAGCGGTATTTTTATTAGGAGTGATTGTGTATTTTGTAAAGAGCTAAGCAGCTATTTTGCTATCTCGCTAACTCCCTTTTTCTCACGGTTGTGATAGAAGGGAGTTTTGTTTAAAGATAATTATTCCCCATCTCCTTTGAGGAGAGGGGGTTAGGGGGTGAGGTAGTATTTTTATTATTGCAAAACATTTTTGACAATACGTCTACTTTGTGCTAAAATTAAAATGAGCTCAAAAAATTAGGGCTTAAAAATAAAAAAGTAAAAACAAAAATATATATGATTTTATCATCTAAGATAAGGGCAATAGTTAGTGTATCGACTATTGTTTTTTGTTTAAATGTTACTAGTTCAGTAGCTCTGGCCACTACGTATTATCGAGCGCCAGAGGTGCGGGTGTATAAAAAAGTTAATTCAGCGTATCAGGTAAATAAGCAATTTAATGCTTATGCGGCAGATTATACCGGCGGTGGTACGGTAGCGCTAGGCGATTTAGGCGGGGATAATATTAGCGAGGTTATTACGGCCTCTGGTCCTGATGCTAATCCGCAGGTAAAAGTTTATCGAGCAGACGGTTCTTTGATTACGCAGTTTTATGCGTACCGTCCTAGCATGCATGCCGGTGTAAACGTAGCTACCGGTGATGTGAACGGCGATAAAAAAGACGAAATTATTACTGGCCCACAACAAGGTGGTGGGCCACAAGTACGAGTGTTTGATCCAACTGGTCGGGTTACGTCTACAGCCGGTTTTTATGCTTACGATGTTAATTTTCGTGGCGGAGTAAATGTGGCGGCTGGTGATTTAAATTGCGATGGCCAAGCCGAAATTGTAACCGGTAATGGTATAGACGGCACACCACATGTGCGAGTGTTTTCTGGAAATGGCACCTGGACCGGTTGGGACGTACAGCCGTTCGCGGAAAATAATAGAGGCGGCGTTAGCGTAGCGGTTGGTAATGTAGACGGTGGTTGTGCAGCAGAAATTATTACGGCCGTGCAAGCTAATAATCAAAGCTGGGTAAAAGTGTATAAATATAATTTAGATAAAACGGTGTTAGGCGAATGGAAAGCGTTTCCCGATGATGTAAAAGGGGGTATTAATATTGCCGCCGGCGATGTAGATAACGACAACATGGCTGAAGTGATCGTTGGTATCAATGGTCGAGGTGGATCGCAAGTTAAACTATTTGAAGCTTATGGTAAAGAGCTAGATGGTAGCTTTTTTGCCTACGAAGCAGATTTTCATGGTGGTATTCACATAGCCGTTGGTAAAACGGCCGCTGGCCAGGTAATTGTTACCATACCGAATCGGTTAAAACCAGATGGTAGAACCGATGTAGAACGTTATGTGCGGGTAGATTTAAGCGAGCAGAGAATGTATGCTTATGAAAAGGGGTTTATCGTAAATTCATTTTTAATTTCTAGTGGTACTTACATTCATCCGTCTCCACAAGGCGAGTTTCATATTATTCGCAAATTATATAGCCATTTATATGCTGGACCAGATTATTATCTGCCAAATACTTTATATAACTTAGAATTTAAACGAGGCTATTATTTACATGGGGCTTATTGGCATAATAATTTTGGACATCCCATGAGCCATGGTTGTATTAATATTCATTATACCAATGCTAAATGGTTATTCGATTGGATGCAAACAGGGGATTTAACGGTGATTGAAAGATAGGTAGTTGTTAATTGCACAAAATAATCTTTGTGTTATAATAGCAACATGAAAAAATATATTATTATCGCTTTGGTTAGCTTATTTGCTCCCATGGCGGTGTTTGCGGTGGATAGCATGGAGCCGCAAGTAAAAATTTTTAACGATCAGCTGAAAGAAACCAAATCATTTTTGGCGCTAGATGGTAAAAATGATAACGGCCTGGATGTGTCCGTAGCCGATGTAGATGGTGATAATAAAGCGGAAATTATTATTGGCGCTGGGCGAGGCAGTGCGCCGCTAGTACAGGTATTTAAGGCTGATGGTACAAAAATTAGCGAGTTTTACGCGTATGATAAAAGCTTATTAAGCGGTGTGCATGTAGCGGCCGGGGATTTTAACCGCGATCATAAAGCAGAAATTGTTACCACACCCGATTATGGCGGTGGTCCACAAGTAAAAATATTCGATCAAGCTGGTAACCAAAAATTTACGCCCGGGTTCTTTGCCTTTGACGAAGGTTTTCGTGGCGGCGCTGATATAACGGTAGGTGATTTTAATGGTGATCGATCTATGGATATTGCCGTAGCGGCTGGTCCTGGTGGCGAGCCACACGTACGAATATTTAATAAAAAAGGAGAGTTTTTAGGCACAGAATTTCGGCCGTTTGCCGCCGATAATAAAGGTGGTGTGGTATTGGCCACAGCCAATGTAGATGGCGGTCGCGATCGTGAATTAGTAATGGCTATTCATTCTGGTGGCGAAGACTGGGTAAAAGTTTATAAAAACAATGGCCAGATATTAGGTGAGTGGAAAGCGTTTAACGGTTTGTATACCGGTTTAAATGTTGGTGCTGGTGATATCGATGATAATGGTTTAGATGAAGTAGTGGTAACGCCACGACAAGACGCTGGCGCACAACTAATGTTCTATAAAGGCCATGGTAAATATTTAAAAAACTTTTTCGCTTATAATGAAGATTTTCGTGGAGGAGTAAATGTGGCTAGTGGTGATTTAAATGGTGATGGCAAAGATGACTGGGTAACCGTGCCAGGTAAAAATCGAGCCCAAGGGCGGTCTGATTTAGTGCGTTATATTGATGTAAATTTAACTCAACAAACTACCCGAGTGTATGAATATGGTGAGTTAGTACATGAGTTTTTAATTTCTTCCGGTATTCCCAAATATCCTTCACCGGTTGGTAATTTTTCGGTGTTACAAAAATCTTATATTAAAGATTATGTGCATAGTTATGGTACTAATCATCCAGATAATTATGCGTTATATAATGTAAAATGGAACATGCGTTTCAATGGGCCTTATTTTTTACACTACGCGTATTGGCATAATAATTTTGGGCATCGCATGAGCCATGGTTGTATTAACATTAACGCCGCCAATGCCGAATGGCTATATAACTGGTCTAAAGTAGGCGATCCGGTTATTGTACATTATTAACATTAACATGAAGTATTATTTTTTAGTTTTAGTGTTTAGTGTTATTACTCTGGCTTGGCCAGCAAGCACGTGGGCTGAAAATATACCAGCTATGAATGCGGTAGTTTTACTGTATCAGAATGAGCAGGAAACCAGTAAACATAATTATTTATTTACTATTTCTGGTGATGACACTATTTACCCATGCGCGGCGAATCAGTGCGATATGGCTAAATGGACTGCAGTAACAACGGTGAACATGACTATTTATGTATTGCCAGCTGGTTTTAATCGAGTAGCTAGTATGGTTGATCAATTAGTGTTGCGTGAATATACCCAAGCTGCTGAACGTACATATCAGTTAAATAATTTTAATATCGTAGGCAGTAGTACTGGTGGTGGACGAGCCTATCAAACAGTTGCATTACAAGCTGATGGTTCTTATCAAATATCAGCAAATAATTATGTTAAGCCAGATGTAAAAGAACAGCGTAATACTAATAAAATCACTACAGAAGATAGCGCTAGTTTTTCAGTACAACAAGTAGCGGCTCTTATAGGAGGCGTATTATTGGTTTTAGCTGTAGGAGTGGGTTTGTGGCGTTTTTATAAGTATTGGCGGTTGCGTTATTAATCAATTTACTTTATACTAGTTCGAGTTTATGACGATGCGTAAAAAATTATGGTTAACACTAGCAGGAATTATTGTGTTAGTAGGGTTAGCGGCGGTAGTAGATTATCCAAAGGGGCCAAATATTACTTGGCAAGGTAAATTAGTACGTGAATTAAAAGTACAGCTTGGGTTAGATTTACAAGGTGGTACGTCTTTGGTATATCAAGCCGACACCGCACAAGTTACGCCTGGTGAAGAAGCCGAAGCCATGGCCGGCGTGCGCGATGTTTTAGAAAACCGTATCAATGCTTTTGGAGTATCAGAACCAATTATTCAAACAAATCAAGTATCTGGTAACTGGCGCGTGTTAGTGGAATTACCTGGTGTAACCGATTTAAATGAAGCAATCAAACAAATTGGTGAAACACCATTATTAGAATTTAAAGTAGAAGGAGATCAACAGACATTAAGTGAGGAGCAATTAAAGATTGTACAGCAATTAAACGATCAAACTAAACAGCAAGCGCAAGATGTATTAGAACAATTAAAACAAGACGGTGATTTTTCAGCTTTGGCTAAAGCCAAAAGCCAAGATGAAGCCACCGCTAGTACCGGCGGAGAAGTTGATTATGTAGATAAAGCCACGCTACCTCAATCATTAGCCGATGCGGTTGCTAATAATGAAAACGAATTAAATAAAGTGTTGCCAGATTTAATCGAAACAGACACTGATTATCAAGTTGTTAAAGTGGTCGATCGAAAAGATGATAATCAAGTAAAATATGCGCATATTGTGTTCAAAAAAATACCGGCTACGCCAGATATTTTTGGGCCAAATTATGTGAATACGCAGTTAACCGGCAAACAGCTAGCTAAGGCTATGTTGCAATTTGATTCTACTACCAATGCGCCGGTAGTAGCTTTAACTTTTAATGATGAAGGGGCGAAATTATTTGAACAGATTACTAAAGAAAATATTAATAAAACAGTAGCGATTTATTTGGATGGTGAAGCTATTAGTACGCCAGTGGTTAATGAGGCTATTACTGGTGGTCAAGCAGTGATTTCTGGCAAATTTACCTTAGATGAAGCTAAACAATTAGTGCGTCGTTTAAATGCTGGAGCATTACCAGTAAAAATTACGTTAGTTAATCAGCGTAATGTAGGTCCAACCTTAGGTGTAGAAGCCTTACAGCGCAGTGTGTTGGCCGGTATTATTGCCATGTTAGTATTAGGTGTTTTTATGATAGCGTATTATCGTTTTCCCGGTTTAATTGCCATGATTGCTTTAAGTATGTACGGTTTAATGTTGTTAGCGATATTTAAATTGTGGCCGGTAACATTAACGTTATCTGGTATTGCCGGATTTATTTTATCGCTTGGTATGGCCGTAGATGCTAACGTGTTAATTTTTGAACGTCTCAAAGAAGAATTACGGAGTGGCAAAAACCTACAAAGTGCTATTGATGAAGGGTTTAAACGAGCCTGGTTGTCTATTCGTGATTCTAATGTATCTTCTTTAATTACCTGTATGATTTTAAGTTGGTTTGGTACCGCTATGATAAAAGGTTTTGCTATTACGTTAGCTTTAGGTATTATTTTAAGTTTATTTTCTGCCATTACTATTACTAGAACATTATTAAAAATATTGGCCGTGAAAAATATCCGATGGTATGGCGTTAACAGAAAAGACTATGTTTAATATATTAGGAACTAGAAAAATTTGGTATGCTGTTTCAACTATATTAATTATTACTAGTGTAATAATGATGGTGGTTTATGGTTTTAAATTAGGGATTGATTTTACCGGTGGTTCATTATTACAAGTGCATTATAATACTACTCGGCCAGATACTACTACGATTGTTAATCAATTAACGTCACTAAATTTAGGGGAAATTATTGTGCAACTATCTGGAGATAGTGCCGTAGTTATTAAAACAGCTTTTTTAGACAATGAAAAACGGCAGCAGGTGTTACAAGCACTTGGTAGTGATGTGGTAGAGGATAGTTTTGAATCGATTGGGCCAACAGTAGGAGAGGAGTTGCGTACTAAGGCGGTACAAGCAGTTATTTTAGTGGTAGTGTTTATTATTATATATATTGCTTGGGCGTTTCGTGGTGTGTCTAAGGGTCCAGTACCTTCATGGGCATACGGAGTATCTGCTTTTATTGCGTTATTACATGATATTACCATACCGTTAGGCGTGTTTGCTGTGTTAGGCCATTATCAAGGTGTAGAAATTAATGTAATGTTTATTACGGCATTGTTAACTATTTTAGGTTTTTCGGTACATGATACTATAGTAGTGTTCGATAGAATCAGAGAAAATTTAAAACGTAGCAGTCAACCGACTTTTGCTGGGATAATTAATGAGAGTATTAATAATACTATGATGCGATCATTAAATACTTCAATGACCGTGTTATTAGTGTTAACAGCAATGTTTTTATTTGGTGGAGAGGCCACTAAATATTTTATTTTAGCTCTAATGATTGGGGTTGTGGTAGGAACTTATTCCTCAATATTTATTGCCAGCCCATTATTGCTTATTTGGGAAAGGCTATTGCATAGAAGATAATACTACCTCTATCCCCAGCCCTTTCCCCTAACCAGGGGAAAGGGAGAAATTCTCCTCCTCTCCTCAAAGGAGAGGAGGCCGGGAGGAGAGGTATTTGACAGTTTGTAAAGTAAATGCTATACTATTAGCGTATATAAATGAGTAATTTTATGCGTTTATGAGTAAAGCAAATAATTCAGTCAATAACCATTCAATTTTAGATAAGATTATTGCTAGTAAAGAAGATCAGGAAAAGCAAGAATTTGCTCCTGACGAAATTATTAGCCAATTATTACGTAATATTACGCCAAAAGAGGCGGATGTTTTGGTACGACGACATGGTTTAAAAGGTTCAAAAAAAGAAACTTTAGAGGCCATTGGTCAGGCTTACCATGTTACCAGAGAACGAGTACGACAAATAGAAAATTTAGCCATCAAGAAAATTAAGCAGAATTTAAAGCATTTAGAATTAATTCGGCCAATTGAGCACGTGCTTACCACGGTATTGGATGAACACGGTGGCATGATGAGCGAAACGCATTTATTAGAAGAATTATTTGCGCTCAATCCAACTTTTAATAATAAACCATCGGTATTATTTTTATTATCTGAATTAGCTGAAGCTAGATTTGATAAAGTAGAGGCTAATGAGCATTTTGTCCGTTCATGGAAAATTAAAACAGCTGATTTAGATTTTGTAATGACTGCTATTAACATGTTAGCTGAAGTAATTACTAATCATGGTACACCAATGGAATTGGCACATATTTTAGAACGTTTACAAAGCCATAATTTTTATCAGGCGCAAGCTCAGCGTATTAATCATAAAGTAGTGGTGGCTTATTTGGAAGTTAGCCGAAAAATTGAAAAGAACCCATTTGGTGAATACGGTTTAACGCATTGGGGCAGTATTATACCTAAACGTATGAATGATAAAATTTTTCTAGTATTAAAAAAAGCTGAAAAACCCATGCATTTTGTGGATATCGCTAAGAATATTACGGAAATTTTTAAAAAAGAAGCCTATCCACCAACCGTGCATAACGAATTAATTTTAAATGATAATTATGTGTTAGTGGGGCGCGGTATTTATGCGTTAACCGAATGGGGTTATCAACGCGGTGTGGTGGCTGATGTGATTGCACAAATACTTAAAGAATACGGTAAACCGATGAAACGTGAAGATATTGTAGCTAGGTTAATGAAGCAACGATTAGTGAAACGGAATACTATTCATTTAGCTTTAACGGATAAAAAACGTTTTCAACGTTTACCAGATGGCCGCTATACTGTAAAATAAAGGCTATAAAAAAAACTTAGCCATGAATCCGATATTGTATGAAATAATTACTGCTGGTGGATCTAATCCGTTTAAAGCGGGTTGGTATATTTTTAAGTATGGTGGGGGCTTGGTTTTTATTCCATTAATGATGCGGCTGGCTTGGAAGGGTTGGATTTTTTGGATTCAAGAAAAATTTAAGCATCATATACCGCATACCCTGTATCGTGTTGAGGTGCCGCAAAATAATGAGCAAAGTATGAAAGCCGTAGAGCAAATTTTTGCGCAGATTTACGGCACTTATAATGTGCCCGATTGGTGGGAACGCTGGTGGCAAGGTTTTGTGCAAGAGGAATTTGCCCTAGAAATTGTTAGTGATGATGGCTACATTACTTATTACGTTCGAACCCCTACGTATTATAAAGAAATTATGCAAGCCGCTTTTTATTCACATTATCCAGACGCTATCCTAACGGAAGTAGAAGATTATGCTAAAGACATTACTGTAGAGATGATTAATAAGGAAGAGTTGAAGGTATGGGGATCTGAAATGAAATTAGAAAAAGATGATGTTCATCCTATTAAACCCTATCCTGCTTTTGAACACACCTTAACTCAAAAAGCCATTGATCCATTGGCTAACATGTTAGAGTTTATGAGTTGTATGCAACCAGGCGAACGGTTGTGGTATCAAATTTTAGTTCAGCCGGTAGATTTAGGCCATTTGAAACATCGAGCTGAAGAAGCTATTAACGCTATTGTAGAGCCCGGTAAACATACACATAGTGATCCGCTGTTTATTCATAGTTTATTTGAATGGTTAAATAAAATAGTGGATGTGTTTCATGAAGCAATCTGGCCTGGAGATTATGCTAGTGCTGCCCACGCTGAAGCAACTGGTCTGGAAGAGCGGCAACGTTTAACAACTCCGGAACGAGAATATGTAGAAGAAGTAGATAAAAAAGCTTCCCGCTGGCCATTTCACACTAAAATACGTTTTATGTATTTTGCCGCTCCAAAAATTTGGGATGGCAAGAAAGCCCGCCGTGGTATGTTGGGTGGTTTGCGTTTGTATCGTTTTATTAATGCTTTTGTGGAAGGAGCCTTAACCAGAACAGATTGGGGTTGTTTGCCGTTTCGGTATGTATTTCCAGAGAAACGCTTGATTGGACGAGCGCGGCGCATGTTTTGGGCCTATCGATCTCGTGATATGGAAAGAGGTGAACACGAGGGTTTTGTTTTGTCTACGGAAGAAATTACCGCGTTGTTTCACTTTCCAACGATTGATGTGCGTGCCCCATTTGTGGCTAAAGCGACAGCTCGTGGGGTGGAGCCACCTACGCAATTACGTCATACTCAAGAAACGATTGATTCTAAAACTAATATTTCTGTCACTTTAGAAAATGAAGTAATGCCAATTTCGGCCAATACGCCAGTAAAAAAAATAATCGAGCCGGAAAAAAACGTGCCGGTAATTCCAATTGAAACAGAAAAAGCAGAACCATTACCACCTAGTAATTTACCATTTGTTGATTAAACTACTATTTTTATGAGTGAACAAGTAAAAGAATCTATCATTGCCTTTGCAGAAACTCGGTTTCGTAATCAACACCGCCGCTTTGGTATTAAATTAGATGATCGGCGGCGGCACATGTATCTAGTTGGTAAAACCGGTATGGGTAAATCTACTTTACTAGAAAACATGATTATTGCTGATATGCGGGCTGGTCACGGTTTAGCGGTAGTGGATCCACACGGAGATTTGGCCGAAAAGATATTAAATTTTGTACCCAACGACCGAATTAACGATGTAATTTACTTTAATCCAGCGGATACTAAATATCCGGTGGCATTTAATATTTTGGAAAGCGTTGGCCCAGATTATAAGCATTTGATAGCTTATGGATTAGTAGGAGTATTTAAAAAAATCTGGGCGGATTCTTGGGGGCCACGGATGGAGTACATTATGACTAATACAATCTTAGCTTTGTTAGATTATCCAGGCAGTACATTGTTAGGCTTAATGCGCATGTTAGTAGATAAACAGTATCGTAAGAAAGTAATTGATAAAGTAACTGATCCAGTAGTCAAAACGTTTTGGACAGATGAGTTTTCTAACTATTCAGAAAAATTTCGTACGGAAGCAATTGCGCCTATTCAAAACAAAGTTGGTCAATTTTTATCTTCTTCAATTATTCGTAATATTGTTGGTCAATCCAAGAGTACTATAGAAATGAGACAAATCATGGATAATAAAAAAATCCTAATTATGAATCTAGCTAAAGGGCGAGTTGGTGAAGAAAATTCAGCGTTACTCGGTGCCATGATGATTACCAGATTGCAGATTGCCGCCATGAGCCGAGTGAATATCCCTGAAAACGAACGGAATGACTTTTTTCTTTATGTAGACGAGTTTCAAAACTTTGCCACCGATAGTTTTGCCAGTATTTTATCGGAAGCCAGAAAATATCGGCTGTGTTTAATTATGGCGCATCAGTACATTGAACAATTAGGCGATGTAGTTAAGCCGGCGGTGTTTGGCAATGTTGGCACAATGATTGTTTTTCGAGTTGGCGCGGCCGATGCGTTGGAATTGGAGCCGGAATTTACACCGCAATTTTTAGCCCAAGATATTGTAAATTTGCCCAAGTACGCTTTTTGTTTGCGTTTAATGATTGATGGTATTGCTACCGATCCATTTTCGGCCATGGGCTTGCCGCCAGCCACCGGGCGCACAGATAATGGTGAAAAAGTAATTAAAGTATCACGCGAACGTTATGCTCACCCACAGGATCAAGTAGAAGATAGAATTATCAAGTGGAGTGGTGTGGAAATTAATCGGCCAAAAATTAATCAAGCCAGCAACGCAGAGCTAGGTAAAATAGAGGAAAAAGACAACGAACCAATTGAAGATAGCGTTGTTGAACAAGCGCAAGAAAAGTCCGAAGAAGTAGTTCAGCTGGATGTATTACCAACGGTTAATCCATTACATTTTATTCTTGGTGTTAAACCAGAGGCAAAACCAGCAGTAAAAGCAAAAGAGATTATTTTAGAACCAGAGGAACCGGCTAGTGAAGAAAATGAAATACCGGCTAAACCAAAAATTAATTTTGTAAAACAACTCACGCAACCACCAGCGCCCGCACGTACAACAGAACTAGCCAGAGTTTCTGCGCCTACAATACCAGTAATACAGCCTAAGCCGGAAACAGTTATAGAACAGGTAAAACCGGCTGTAGTTAATCCAGTGCGCAACAGTGCTAAGTTAGTAGCAGATAAAAAAGAGGCGGTTATTTCTTTAAGTGCACTTAAGCAGGGTAATGTACCAAAAGTTAATTTTGGTAAAAATAAACAACCGTCACGACCAGTATTTTCACAGCAACAGCCAGCTAAAGATGCAAAACCAAGGCCAGTAACAGCACAAACTAAACCGGTTAATAATGCTAATAATAAATACAAAGTAAATATTAAGGATTTGTTGTAAAAAATAGTTTAGTATAAATTATATTTACATCCCTGTTTAAAAAATTACCTAAAGTTAGATTAAAATAATACATATTAAGATAAACATCAAAAACTATTTGACCACGTTTAGATATGAGTTTATGCTGAAAATACTACCTCACCCCCCTGCCTACCGGCAGGCAGGCAACCCCTCTCCTCTAAGGAGAGGGGAATGAGGTAAAAATAATTTATAAAAATATGTCCAAACCACAATGTGTACAGTGTAGTAAAACATTCGTTATCACGGATAACGACGAACAATTTTATCAACGCATTAGTGTTCCTAAGCCAACGCACTGTTCCGATTGCCGGGCACAACGCAGAATGGTTTGGCGCAACGAACGCACATTATATGCACGCGCTTGTGATTTGTGTAAAAAGAACATTATTTCTATTTACGATGCCACTAGCCCATGTACTGTATATTGCAATGAATGTTGGCATTCTGATAAATGGAACGCATTGGATTATGGGCGAAACATAGATTTTAGCAAACCGCTTTTTGAACAGCTAAAAGAGCTGTATATAAAAGTGCCAAGTATTTATGCCATGGTGGCCAGTAATGAAAATTCAGAATATACCAATGGTTCATTTTATAATAAAGGCAGTTATTTGATATTTGTCAGCGATCACAACGAAGACTCTATGTATTCTTATTGGATTTTATATTGTAAACAAAGTTTTGATTGTTTAAATACCATTAAAGCAGAGCTTTGTTATGAGTGTATTGGCTGTTCAAGTTGCTATAATGTGCAATATTCAGTGGATTGCGCTAACTGCAACGAAAGTAGTTTTTTACTGGATTGCAAAGGTTGCCAAAATTGTTTTATGTCTTATGGATTGCGTAATAAACAGCATGTTTGGCACAATAAACAATTAACGCCAGATGAATATAAACAAAAATTAACACAATTACAGCAAGGCAGTTATGAAAAAATTCAACAGCTTAAACAAGAATTTGAAGAATTAAAGAAAAAACACACTTTTAAATATTATCATGGCCTGAATAATGAAAATTTTAGCGGTGATTATTTAGAAAGATGCCGCGGTAGTTTTAACTGCTTTGAAAGTAATGAATTAGAGCAGTGTAATTACGTAATTTTTGGTAACAAAAGCCGGGATTGCCATGATTGCTACGTGGCGGTAGATCAATCAGAATTATGTTATGAAGATACTAGCGCGGTGGCTTTGTATAACGTGAAATATTCTTATTTAAATCAACATTTGCGTGATGCGGAATATTGCAATTACTGCAATCACTCCAATAATTTATTCGGTTGTAGCGGAGTAACGAAAAATCAATTTTGTATTTTAAATAAACAGTATTCTGAAGTAGAATATCATAAATTAAAAGCCAAATTAATAGAGCATATGAAACAAACCGGGGAATACGGCCAATATTTTCCTATCAATTTATCGCCATTTGCCTACAATGAAACCGTCGCGCAAGATCAATACCCATTAACTAAAGAACAAGTGCTAGCTAATGGCTGGATATGGAAAGAACCAAAAGACACAACTGGTAAATATACCGATTTTAGAATTTGCGACAGCATAGCCAGCGTAAAAGATAATATTTTACAAGAAGTTTTATGCTGTAAACAATGTTATCGTAATTATAAAATTTTACCACAAGAATTAACATTTTATCGCCAATATAATATTCCTATCCCACGCTTATGTTTTAATTGTCGCCATTTAGCGCGCTTACAGCAAAAAAATCCCCGAGCTTTATGGCAACGCCAGTGCATGTGCACGCAAACCAGCCATAGCCACAATGGCAGATGTGCAACTGAATTCGAAACTACTTATTCAGATAAGAACCCTACTATAGTATATTGTGAGCAATGCTATATGAAGGAGATAAATTAATAATTATTATAAGTATTATCAGAGCGTTGTTCTAGGGCTAAAATAAAAATGTCATGATTAGTAACTCGAAAAATGATGCGATATTTTCCTTTGCGAACACGGTAAATATTAACTTGTCCTTTTAAACGCTTGCAATCTAAATTAGCGTATTGGCCGGCATTTATTTGTAGGAGTAATTGTTTAAAAAGCACCTGCTCTTTAGGTGTTAAGCGTAATAATGCTTTAGTGATTTTATCCATAACTTATAGAGATGTTTTACGCTATAAGCGATTTAGTAATTCATTAATATTTACACCGCCTTTATGTAGTTTTGTAAAGTCAATTACTTCTTCCCATAGTTCATCGGTGATAGGGGAGATTTTAAAAACTGGTTCACTGCGACGATAAACAACAAATGATTGTCCGGTTTGAACTTGTTGTATATAGGTATCCATATTTTCTCGCAATTTTTTTAAATAAATAATTTGTTTAGTAGTCATACGGCCATTTATGTTTACTACTATTAAGATTAATTTAAGTTTATCTTTACGTTAACCATTTGTCAAATATTAATTTGTGCATAACTCTATTGCCTAGTATTACGATGTATAGTAGAGTGATTGCATGCAGATATTAACCAGAATAGTGCCGGTGGTATTAGATGACCAAGAAATTTATCCATCTGGTCATGTGATTATTGCCCAAGATCCATTAATTCATTATCAATGGAATACATTAGAATTGCCGGATAATTTAGCTAATAGAGGTTATTATTTTGAAATTTGGGATAACGGTAATAAACCAGTACCTGGTTTTCGGGCACAAAAATTAGAAAGCAGTAGCATTTCGTTAAACAGCATTGACCCTAGCTTAATTCCGGGCATTCGCGTGGTAATATTTAAGCCTAGTACCGTTACAGAAGCAATTAATGTAAATCAGCCGATTTATTTTACCTATCAACAAGCTACGAATTATAATTTATTTGGTTTAGCAATTCTTTTAACTTTAATTTATGCTGGTTTAATTTTAGCGGCCGTAAAATGGCATATTACTTTTAGAACAATTTGGCAAAACACTAAACAATTATTAAATAGGCAGATTGCTAGTGAAAATTTTGGCAAACGAATTGCTGTTTACGGTTGGTTGACTTTATTATGGTCGGGTTTATTTGGAATAATTGTAGGTAGCTATATTGGTGGTATTCAGATTATTTATTTAATTATAAAATTACCATTTTTATTAATTGGAGCGCTGATATTTTCGTTAATTAGTTTGGTAGTATTATCGTTATTATTAGGCGTGAAAGCTTCAGTAAAGGAAATTATCACGCAGGCGTTTCAATTAATTGCTATTACGGCTTTAGCGCTAGCTTCGTTTAGCCCGATTATGTGGTTTTATATTCATATTCCACAAGCGCATGATCAGTTATTGGTATCGATGGTAATGTTTTTTTGTATCAGTGGCATGTTAGCAGCGTTTTGCTTAGCTAAGTGGTTAAAACAGTTAAACTGGCTGACACGTTTGGCAATTACTGGTATTTGGGTGTTGTTATATGGCATGATGTTGCTGCAGTTAGGCTGGTTGTTGCGGCCGTGGGTGGGCATTACGGATGATTTACACGGTACGTTACCGTTTACTCGGTTATATTCCGGCAATGTGTATGTGGAATTATTTAATACAATTAATAGAACAACTAAATAAAATTATTTATAAAAAAATTTATGACAACATCACCCATTACGGCGTTACTAAAAAACAAAGAAGAATTATATAATGCCATTGAGCACAAACATACTTGGAACAAAACTACAGTCCAGTTTATCTTAGTAAGCATTATTGGTTTAGTATTATTTGGTTTTATGATGGGTACGTATTTACCGGGTTGGCAACATATGGTAGATACTATGTGGAAAATGATCGTATTGGTGTGGGGACCGGTAATATTATGCACACCGGCGTTATATGTTTTTAGTTCGATTCGCGGTTCTACGATTAAAATATCAGAGTTAGTCTATTTGTTAATCGGAGCACTAGCCACCAGCGGTATTGTGTTAATGGCTTTAACACCGCTAACTTGGTTTTTCATGTGGACAACAGATAGTAAAGAATTCATTCAAGCTATGAACGGATTTTTTATTGGCTTGAGTTTGATGTTTGGTTTATTTTATTTTGGGCAGGGAATGAGATATGTGTATAAAAAAGTAAAAGTAACCAATCCGCAAGCCAGCGCCGCGGTTGATGTATTGTTGCTGTGGTTTATATTATTAATAGTGGTAGTAGCACAAATGAGCGAAAAGTTGGGACCGTGGTATCAATAAGACATCATTATCCCCTGATCAATTCTCTCGCGTCTGCGTAGCCATGCACGTTACGGTAAGAGCCTATTGAAGAGAAGGAGAAATTGTAGTATAATTAGGTTAATATGCAAACAAATACATCACAAGCTAGTTCGGAATTAACTGAGAACGACATTAAGCAATATCAAAAGAATTTACAAGACTCTATTAAGTTGCTTAATAATTTTTTGGAGTTGGCTAAGATTCAAATAAAAAATCAATAAATATGATAGAACGTGAAAAAGGGGGGCTGCGACCTCCACAAACAAAAAGGGAAGAAGAAGTTATTGAGCCTGAGATCGTACAAGAGAAATTTCCTTCAGGTGAAAATACAACTGCTGTCGTAATAAGACAACTTAAACAAGAAATAGCTAAACTACAAGATGAGGCATTAATGTTTGAGTCATCTGAACCAACTGAAAAGAAGTTGGAAGTTTTACAGCAGCTAGTTGAAGAATTAACAAATTTAACCACACAAGTAACGACCGAGCTTTATAAGAAGGACCCTGATCAATTTCAGGAATTAATAGTTAAGATTGAACGGCTTCTGGCGAAAATTGAAAGTAACTTAATTACTTTTACTGCCGCAGTAGAAATTCAGTATCCGAAAGTAAGTTTATTTCAAAAACTAGCTTTAACCGTGATTGCCATAGTACGTGGTAGTGTTAGAGAGTCCACTCTACTGCGAATTTTGGGAGATAATCCAGCAAAACGTCGTGCGCTTCTTGGTGCAGCTGGACAATTTCGTACGGTAGTTCTCCAACATAAAGGACAATTAGAAGAAGTTAAACAACGAGTTCAGGAGGAAATTGATAGACCGATATTACTACGTCAAAAAAAACTTTTAAAAGATAATGAACGCTATCAGGAGTTAATAGTGAAAAAAAGAAAAGAGGAACAGTCCATTTCGTGGGATAAAAAACAGAAGCTTCAAGTAAATCAACTTAGTGTTACCGAATTGGAGTCAATTGAAAAGGAAATGCTTCAAATTGAACAAGAAACAAAGGAACAAGTAGAACGAGAATTATTAGCTGCACAAGATTCAAAGAAGTAAGATCTTTTTAATCGTCATTTTGAGTTACATAGAAGCTTTTTAGTGTTGAGGATTGTTATTATCAATTAATTGTAGTACAATATAGTTTGACATTGATAGTTTAAAATATTAGCTAATTTTAGATTTATATTTAGTTATACACAGATTAAAATATAAACCTATTTGACCACGTTAAACCTTAACCTTATGCTTACAACGAAGTTAAAACAAGATCTTTTAAAACTAGGGTTATCCGATAACGAGATAAAATTTTACGTAGCCGGCTTAGAATTAGGCTTAGCTACTATTCCCCAAATTGCCGAGCGAGCCAGTTTATCGCGCATGAGCGGCTATAATATTTTTAAAACGCTTAGCCAAAAAGGGATGGCCGATATGGATGTGCGTAGCTACGGCCAGAAATGCAAAGTGGCTAAACCGGCTAAGTTGCTAACGCTGTTTGAAGACACTAGAAAAAGCATGGATAAATTAGCGACAAATTTACCAAATTTAATCGGCGAATTAAATGTACTATATGCCAGCGTGCCGGAAGATTTAGAGATTCATTATTTTCGAGCCAAAGAAGCCGTTACCAAAATTTGGGATGAAGCGTTAACGAACACCAAAAAAGGCGATGACATTCTCACGTTATCAGCTGTGGATTTCGCGCCAACATTTGGTGAGCAATACGTGGAATTTTTGGAAGAACTGGCGTTGCGCTGTAACGAAAAGGGCATTCATCATAAGATGATATTGGAAAAAACCGGCACCTATACTTTAGAGCGGCGAGTCATCACGGAATTGTTTCCAGAATCAGTCCAGATGAAATTAGGCGCCACTTGCGAGCAAATGGTGTACGCGGATTATGTAGCTTATATTTTTCCCGGCCGTGAATTATTTGGTATTTCAATTCATAACCGCGAATTAGCCAATCATCATTCCAGGATTTTCTATACGCTGTGGAATAAGATGTATAACGTCGGGTAAAGTCCTACATCACCCCGCCCTTCGAGCACCCCTCTCCTCTAAGGAGAGGGGAATTATTAAAATTATGTTAACAAAACAATGTGTCCAATGTAATAAAACCTTTAAGATCGATGATCGGGATTTAGAATTTTACAAAAAAATTACAGTATCACAGCCAACGCATTGCCCGGATTGTCGGCAACAAAGACGTCTTGCTCAAATAAATCAATTATTTTTGTATTCTAGAAAGTGTAATGTTACAGGTAAAACGTTAATTTCCAATCATCATACGGATCAGCCCTATCCAGTGTATGATTCGGCCTACTGGCATAGCGATCAATGGGATCCAACCGAGTATGGTCGTGATTTTGATTTTGCTCGGCCATTTTTTGAGCAATGGCAAGAGTTGAGTAGAGTAGTGCCTCGGCCGGCATTAACTACCGCTTATGAATTTGATCAAAATTCACCCTATACAAATTATGCTGGTAAAAATAAAAACTGCTACATGATTTTTGATTCTGATGAAAACGAAGATTGTTATTATTCGTATAGTTTAAATTCTTGTAAACAGTGTTTGGATTGTTATCGTAGTCGTAAACTTGAATTATGTTATGAATGTGTTGATTGTACAGAGTGTTATGGAAGTTGGTTTCTGCAGGATTGTGTGCAATGCAATTTTAGCACGCTCTTAAAAGATTGTGTGGATGTGTCTAACTCTATTATGTGTGTTGGTTTACGGCATAAGGAATATTATATTCTTAATAAACCGGTTGCTAAAGAAGTATTTGAAAAAACGTTGCAAGACTTAAAAAGTCGCCATAACTTGAAAAAATATCGTCAACAATTTACAGACTTTGTATTGAAATTTCCAAATAAATTTATGCACGGCAGTCAGAATGAAAAAAGTTTTGGTGATTATTTATTACATTGTCAAAATGCTTCGAATTGTTACGATTCAAGTGATTTAGAGAAGTGTAGTTATATTTATCAAGCATTTGGTAATGCGAAAGATAGTATGGATTGTGATGAAATTGGTATGAATGCAGAGTTAATGTATGAATGTACTAATGTAGGCTATACGTCTTATGGTACACAATTTTCTATGGACGCATTATCAGATATTATTAATGTTACTTACAGTGATTACTGTTTTCATTCACAAAATTTATTTGGTTGTATTGGTATGAATAAACGTAAATTTTGTATTCTAAACAAGCAGTACAGTGAAAGTGATTATCAGCAGTTGCGCGATAAAATTATTGAACACATGCGAACAACAGGGGAATGGGGAGAATTTTTTCCAATCACTACTTCGTCATTTGCTTATAATGAAACACTAGCTCAAAGCTATTACCCACTAACCGAACTGCAAGCTAAAAATAAAGGATATCACTGGCGCATCCAGGTATTACCGGCCACTAGTGAATCGCAGGCGGTTTTACCAGCTACAGCCGCTGAGATTACACCAGAATTAGTTAAGCACATTTTTACGTGTATTCAGTGTAGTCGGAAATATAAATTTTTAAGCCAAGAATTAGTGATGTACCAAGCGGCCGGTATTCCCTTACCTACTCAATGTTTTTATTGTCGCAACACTGTTCGACAACAACAACGTAATCCACGTCAATTGTGGCAGCGCCAGTGCATGTGTACACAAATAGATCATAATCATCAAGGTAGGTGTACTAATAAATTTCCCACTACCTATAGTCCTGACAGAGTTGAGTTAGTATATTGTGAACAGTGTTATCAAAAAGAAATTTATTAATTTTTATTGGTAGAGACGCGCTGCAGCGCGTCTCTACCTCCCAGAGATTATGCTAACCAAACAATGTATCCAATGCAGTAAAACTTTCAAAATCACCGATACTGATTTGGTGTTTTATGAAAAAATAGATGTGCCAGAGCCAACTCAATGTCCAAAATGCCGTTTAATCCGTCGGCTGTTAGAACGCAATGCCAGAGTTTTATATAAAAGAAAATGTGATTTTAGTGGCAAAATTATCATTTCGCAGTTTCACGAAAAACAACCATTTCCGGTATACGATCAAAATATTTGGTGGAGCGATAAATGGGAAGCTTTAGATTATGGACGTGAAATTGATTGGACACGATTATTTTTTAAACAATTTCAGGAATTATCAAATGTTGTGCCGCACATGTCGGTGTTCATTATTGGCGGTACATTAGAAAATAGCGATTATACTAATTGCACGGGGTATTTAAAAGACTGTTATTTAGTATCCGAAGCTGATTATAATGAAAATTGTTATTATTCTAACCGTTTTTATCACAGCAAAGACTTGGTTGATTGTTCCGAAGGTTACCAGAATGAATTGTGCTATGAATGTATCGATTGTTCTAATTGCTATCAAACATTTTATTCGCAAGAAAGCAAATATTGTCTAAATAGTTATTTTTTATATAATTGCCAGGATTGTAAAGATTGTATTGGTTGTATCAATCAACGCCATAAACAATACCTGATATTTAATAAGCAATATTCTCAAATAGAATATGAGCGTTTAAAACAAGAGTTTAAATTAGATGTCAGAACGGGCATTGAACAATTACGGGTCAAATCTCAACAATTTTTTGTAACGCAAATTTATAAACACTTGCAAGTGGAAAAAAATGTTTCTAGTTTCGGTGATCATTTATATCAATCAAACAATGCGCAATTTTGTTTTGATGGTTCTAAATTAGAGAATTGTAAATATTGTACCAAAATACTCGAAGCTAAAGACTGTATGGATCACACTTCTTGGGGAATTCAAGCGGAATTAACCTATCAATGCGCGGCTTGCGGCGACCATATTAATAATATGAAATTTTGTAGTACGTGTACAACTAATTTAACCAATTGTGAATATTGTTATTCATGTGTTAAATCTTCAGATTTATTTGGTTGTGTTGGCTTAACAAATAAGCAGTATTGCATTTTAAATAAACAATATGCAAAAGAAGATTATTTTATTTTAAAAGAAAAGCTGATTCAGCATATGAAAAAAACAGGTGAGTATGGCGAATTTTTTCCGTTGGATTCGTGTCCTTTTGCGTATAACGAGACAATAGCCATGGATTATTTTCCTTTAACTAAATCAGAAGCTTTACAGCAAGGTTATCACTGGTATGAAGAAGAAAAAAATATTTTACCACAAACATATAAATTAGCTGATAGTATAGCGGCTGTTAATAATGACATTTTAGATAATGTTTTAGTTTGTACAACATGCGGCAAGAATTACAAAATTATCAAGCAAGAGTTTGATTTTTATAAAAAGTTGAACATCCCGGTGCCTAATAAATGTTATACTTGTCGGCATTTAGCCAGAATCAAATTACGCAATCCTATTGAATTATGGCGCCGGCAATGCATGTATACCCAACCAATGCACCAGCATCAAGGCAGATGCACCGTTGAATTTGAAACAAATTTTGCACCAGACAGGAAAGAAATAGTTTATTGTGAACAATGTTATAACAAAGAAATATATTAGGCCCCCTAACCCCCTGAAGGGGGAAAATACAAATATTTATGAATAAACAATGTAAAAATTGCAACAAAACGTTCAAGATCGATGATCAAGATTTGGAATTTTACAAAAAGATGCAAGTACCACAACCAACTCATTGTCCGGATTGCCGGCAACAGCGGCGATTGGCGTGGCGGAATGAAAGAAAATTATATGCGCGCACTTGCGATCTATGTAAAAAATCTATCATTTCAATTTATTCACCAGAATCTCTTTATCTAGTGTATTGCCAAGAGTGTTGGTGGAGTGATCGATGGGATGCTTTGCAATATGGTCGACAATTTGATTTTAACCGTCCTTTTTTTGAGCAGTTTCACGATTTGCAATTGCAGGTGCCACGTTTAGCCTTATTTAACTTACATAGTATCAACAGCGAGTATACCAATCATTCATTTGATAATAAAAATTGTTATATGGGGGTAGCGTTTGGTGGTTGTGAAGATTGCTATTATGGACAGTGGTTGCTAAATTCACGTAATTGTCTTGATTGTTTATATCTCACTGATTGTGAATTATGTTATGAATGTTCTTATTGTAATAATTGTTATCAAACTTATTGGTCGCAGCATTGTGATAACATGCAGAATAGTTTATTATGTTTTGAATGTCGAGACTGCGCCAATTGTTTAGGCTGTGTTCAGTTGCAACATCAACAGTATGCCATCTTAAATAAAACTGTGTCAGTTAATGAATTTAATCAGCAGAAGCAAGTAATATTAAATGATCCAAAGAAATTTCAAGAGCTACAAAAAGCTTATGAAGTTTTAAAATTAAAAACACCTCGGCGCTGGAGCTTACAGGTGAATTGTGAAAATTGTACCGGTAATGATTTGTATTATAGTACTAATGCTAACGCTTGCTTTCATTGTCGTAAAGTGCAGAATTGTAAATATGTTTATGATGCTGTAAATAACATTGATTGTTTTGATTCTTATGAACATGGTTGGGATATTGCCAGCCAGTTAATTTATGAAACACATGCTGGTATGGCTGGTTATAATTTAAAATTTTGCCATATTTGTGCCGAAAGTAGAGATCTGGAATATTGTGATTGCTGTTTTAGTAATTCAGTCAATTTATTTGGTTGTGTTGGTTTGAAAAATCAGAAATTTGTTATTTTAAATAAACAATATTCTGAAACAGATTATTTTAAAATGAAAAATGAAATTATTAAGCACATGTCTGGCGGAAAACAAACAAGAGAATACGGCGAATTTTTTCCCATCAAATATTCACCGTTTGCTTATAATGAAAGCGTAGCACAAGAATATTTTCGTTTAAATAAAACAGAAGTTTTACGTAAGCGATGGTACTGGCGTGATGAGGTGGTTCAGCAGAAACAAACAATAGGTAATTTTCTTACTTGCCAAAGTTGCCAGCAATTTTATCGTTTAATTCCTCAGGAAATAAAATTTTATCAACAAATTAGTGTTAAGGCACCAAAATATTGCCCAGATTGTAGACATTTACAGCGCATGCGTTTGCGTAATTCAAGACAGCTTTGGCACCGCCAATGTATGTGCACTCAACCGGATCATAATCATAACGGGCGTTGTGCTACCGAATTCGAAACCACTTATTCACCGGACAGGAAAGAACTAATTTACTGTGAACAGTGTTACAACAAAGAAATATATTAGGCCCCCTAACCCCCTGAAGGGGGAAAATACAAATATTTATGAATAAACAATGTAAAAATTGCAACAAAACCTTCAAGATCACCGATCAAGATTTGGCGTTTTATGAAAAGATCAATGTGTCAATACCGACTCATTGCCCGGATTGTCGGTTACAGCGCCGGTTGGCCTGGCGGAATGAGCGCACTCTTTATGCCAGAACATGTGATTTGTGTCATAAAAAAATTCTAGCGCTTTATCCAAAAAACAGTTCGTACAAAGTTTATTGCCATGATTGTTATTGGGGAGACAGTTGGTCTGGTTTAGAAGATGGTCGAGAGTTTGATTTTGATAAACCATTTTTTGAGCAGTACACTGAGTTGATAAAAAAATTACCTCATCCTGCCGCTTACAACGATCAAATTGAAAATAGTGAATACATTAATTACTGTTATGGTGCCAAAAATTGTTATTTATTATTTGGTTCAGATGAAAATGAAGATTGTTATTATTGTACTCATGTTAAAAATTGCGTAAACTGCATCGATTGCATAACATCAGATCATCTGGAATTATGCAGTAATTGTGTTGATTGTTCGTATAGCTATAATACTCACTACGCACAAGAAAGCCATCAACTGCGGGATTGCTATTTCAATTTTGATTGTAAGAACTGCTCTAATTGTTTTGGTTCGGCGGGATTAAGAAATAAGCAATTTATTTTATTCAACAAACAAGTGTCGGCCGAAGAATATCACAAACAAGTTGATGATATGTTAAAGAAGCACACTGTGGCAGAACTATATAAAATGGCGGAGCAGACCAGATTAAAAAATCCATGCCAACCGGCTATAATTATAGCTAGCCATAATAGCAGTGGAGACCATTTGCATAATTGTTCTAACGCTCAACAATGTTTCGATAGCAATGACATAATTGATGCAAAATATATTTATTATGTTAATGGTAAAGCGTTTGATTGCATGGATGTATACGGCGGTGGCTTTAACTATGAACAATGTTACGAGTTTATTGTTGGCATTGGCCACAATTTGCATTTTAGCATGTTGTGTTGGAAATCCGTATATAATATTGCTTATTCGATTCTTACAAACAACGCGCACGATTGTTTTGGTTGTTTTTCTTTAAAAACCGGACAATACGCTATTTTTAACAAACAATATTCAGCTTCTGATTACAGTCAGTTAAAAAATAAAATTATCCATCACATGAAGCAAACTGGCGAGTGGGGAGAGTTTTTTCCGGTAGAAAAATCAATTTTTGCTTATAATGAAACTAACGCGCAAATAGAATTTCCATTAAATAAAACAACCGTGCAACAACGTAATTGGCGGTGGACGGATACTATATATGTAACCACTGGTAAAGAAACGGCTGATATAAATAAAACGGCAACTTTTGCCCCATTGCTAAATAATAATATCACCAAAAATATTTATAAATGCAGTACTTGTGAGAGAAATTTTAAAATATTAGGTCAAGAATTTATTTTTTATCAGCGTCAGAAAATTTTCATTCCGGTAGATTGTTACGAATGCCGCTTTGTTAAATTGTACAAAAAACGTAATTCATATCAAATTTGGCATCGCCAATGCATGTGCACTCAGATTGATCATAATCATCAAGGCCGGTGTGCTACAGAATTCGAAACAACTTATGCACCAGACAGAAAAGAATTAATTTATTGTGAACAGTGTTATCAAAAGGAAATATATTAAGCCCCCTAACCCCTCTTCGAGCCAGAGCCTCAGAGCCGATGGCCTGAAGGGGGAATAAAATATTATGTCAACAAAACAGTGTGTTCAATGCAACAAAACCTTCCAGATCGATGATCATGATTTAGCGTTTTATAAAAAAATGCAGGTGCCACAGCCGACCCATTGCCCGGATTGCCGGTTGCAAAGAAGATTGGCGTTTCGTAACGAACGAAACCTTTATCAGCGCACTTGTGATTTAACTGGCAAACCAATTTTATCGGCGTTTAGTTTGGACAAGCCGTTTCCGGTATATAGCATAGAGGCTTGGTGGTTAGATAAATGGAACGCGTTGGATTATGGCAGGGAATATGATTTTAATAAAGCTTTTTTTGAACAGTATCGCGAATTGCAAGCTAAAGTGCCGCGCTTAGCTTTGCAGCAGCAACAGCCAATGGAAAATAGTGAGTACTGCAATTGCGCCAGCCGTAATAAAAATTGCTATTTAGTTTTTTCTACCAATCAATGCGAGGATTGTTACCATGGTTCATGGGTGAACTCTTCTAAGAATTGCGTGGACAGCTATGATATTCTTAATTGCGAACTGTGTTATGAAAATATTGATTGTCTGCATTGTTATAATTGTAGTTACGCGCAAGATAACCGTGATTGCACGGATTGTTATTTTATTAAAAATTGCGTTGGCAGTAATAATTTGGCTTTTTGCACGAATTTAGTCAATGCCAGTTATCAGATTTTTAATAAACCGGTGAGTCCGGAACAATTTGCTGTTTGGGTGAAAGCCTTGCGAGCGGCTACTAGTGAAACATGGCGGCAGTATCAGCAAGATTATTTAAACTTGATAAAAAAATCATTTGTTCGTTTCTACCAAGGCGCGCGCAATGAAGCATCAACCGGTAATTATATTTATAATTGCCATCAGTGCGCGGATTGTTTTCTAGTTACCTCGGCTGAACAACTGCGTTATTGCGCGCATTTGGAGTTTGTTAAAGACGCGATGGATTATACGTATTGGGGGCAACAAGCCGAATTAATGTATGAAGTGATTGGCTCCGGCTATCAGGTAAACAATTTAAAATTTTGCGTGTTATGCTGGTCGGGCTGTAAAAATTTAGAATATTGCGATCATTGTTTTTCCTGCCAAGATTGTTTCGGTTGCGTCGGTTTAAAAAAACAGCAATACTGCATATTAAATAAACAATTCACAAAAAGCGCGTATGAAATAATGGTTAATAAAATAAAAGCTCAAATGCGAAAAAATAAAGAGTATGGTGAATTTTTTCCAGTAAGTTGCTCGCCGTTTGCCTACAATGAGTCATTGGCTAATGATTTTTTTCCTTTATCTGAAGCGCAAGTAGCACGGCATGGTTGGCAGTGGAAAATGAAAAATAGCAGTGATTATCAGACACAGCAGTATAAAATTCCGCCACATATTTTAAACGTGCCGGATAATATAGTAAAAGAATTATTGGCTTGCGAGCTGTGCGGAAAAAATTATAAGATTGTTCTTCCGGAATTGCAATTTTATCGTACACAATTATTGCCAATACCAACTTTGTGTCCGGAGTGTCGCCATTTAGCGCGCGTGCACCGCCGGCCCGGTTATGCCATTTGGTCGCGCCGCTGCATGTGCACTCAACCGATGCACAAACATAGTGGCCGGTGCGACCTAGAAGTTTCTACCGCCTATTCGCCGGATAAACCAGAATTAATTTACTGTGAGGAGTGTTATCAAAAAGAAATTTATTAAAATCCTACCTCACCCCCAGCCCCTCTCCTGTTCAGGAGAGGGGAGAAATGCAAAAATATTTATGAATAAACAATGTGCCAAATGTAATAAAACCTTTCAGATCACCGATCAAGATTTGGCGTTTTA
>Ga0172379_10002872_pt1 | contig 29046 bp, 26 predicted proteins | sample GrowelOW334metaG_FD_119756 | JGI IMG/M metagenome (GOLD analysis project Ga0172379, IMG submission 119756) | Groundwater microbial communities from an aquifer near a municipal landfill in Southern Ontario, Canada - Groundwater well OW334 metaG | ecosystem: Environmental > Aquatic > Deep...
CGTGGTCATGCGGCAGGATTTTTGCTGGACGCCGAATTGCTGAAAGCAAAAATAGGCGACCTGTCGGAGGGACAAAAAGGTTTGGTGGCGTTTGCCGCAATTTCTTTGGAAAGACCGGGTTTGTTAATTTTAGACGAGCCAACCAACCATATTAATTTTAGGCACATTCCAGTAATTGCCAAAGCAATTAACGAATTTGACGGAGCAATGATATTAGTGAGCCACGTAGAGGACTTTGTGAAAAAAATACATGTGGACTATATTGTAAACTTAGGAGAACTAAAATAACAAAAACCGCCTCTTTCGCGGTTTTTTGTTGTATAATAATATAATAAAAATTTATAAAAAAATGTCAGAAAAATATAATGATTTTGAGGTAAAAGAATTGCACCAGCCTCCGCATTGGACAAAAGCCTTGGGGGTGGGTGTTGTTGTAATGGGTCTGGCAATTGGAACCGGTGAACTTATTTTGTGGCCACACCTAATTACAAAGTTTGGGCCGCAGCTTTTGTGGGCGGCTGTTATGGGGATAACTTTTCAATATTTTATAAATCAAGAAGTTGCAAGGCATGCGCTTGCAACCGGAGAAAGTTTTTTTACATCGTCTTCAAGAGTATTTAAATGGTTCGCGCCATTTTGGCTTTTGTCTTCTGTGCTGCTTTATATTTGGCCAGGATGGGCAAGTGCCATTGGAACAATTTTAATGACGCTTTTTGGTTTTGGAAATTATATTGGTTGGGCGCTTGCAAGTTTGGCGCTTGTTTTAATATTGATATTTAGCGGGCGCACGGCATATAGCCTTTTAGAAAAATCTTTAAAAATAATTATTCCTATATTTATTGTGTTGCTTTTAATAAATAGCTTTTTGACCCTTTCTTTTCTGAACATTAAAGAAATCATTTTTGGGATATTTAGTTTTGGATACGTTCCAAAAGGAATAAATTTGTCTGTGCTTGTTGGGGCGATTGTTTTTGCGGGAGCGGGTGGGCTTTTAAATGTTTGTGTTTCATTATGGTACCGCGACAAACAGGCTGGCATGGGAAAACATGTTGGCAGAATAATGAACCCTGTTACAGGAAAAATTGAGGCAGTGTCTTTTAAGGGGTATGTTTTTGAAATTACCGAAAAAAATATTTTGATCTGGAAAAAATGGATGCGGTTTATCAGGGTTGACCAGGGAATAATATTTTGGCTATTGGGTTTAATTACTTTGGTATTACTGAGCATAAACGCATATGCGGTGTTAAAACCGGCAGGTATTGTGCCTGAAGGCCTAAATGTTGCCGTGGCTCAAGCGCATATTTTTGGACAGCACTGGGGAATTTGGGGAGCCAATTCTTTTTTGATAATGTCGTTCTTGATGCTTTTTTCTGTAATGTGGGCAATTATAGACGCCTTTGCAAGAATTGTCAGCGATATACTTTATGTAAATTCGCATACGGGTCCCTTCAAAAAATATTTAAATTTTATTGAGAATATCTCCATTAGCCATTTATATTATGGGTTGGTGGTTGTTATTGTTTTTGCCAGCGCATTGCTTTTGCCTTTAGAGCAACCGTTAACCTTGCTGACAATAAGTGCAGTTTTGGGAGGGGTTGTTATGGCTATTTATACGCCGGTGATTATTTATTTAAATAATTTTAAATTGCCAAAACCCTTGCGCCCAAATTGGTTTACAAACATAATGATGACATTTGCCGCCATATTTTACATTTCTGCCAGCATTCTTATTATTATTTCCTATTTATAAATTTGTTTGGAAACAAAAAACACCCGTGAGGGTGTTTTTTTGCTTTACTATGAAAGGTGTTTTGAAACGAGTTTTGTCATTTCAAACATATCTACGACTGCTTTGCCTCCGAAAACTTTTTTCAACTTTTCATCAGCCATAATGTTTCTCTTTGCTTTTGGGTCTTGTAGGTTGTTTTTCTTAATGTAAGCCCAAAGTTTTTTAACAACTTCAGATCTTGGCATTGGACCCTTTCCTACAACTGCTTCTAAATCAGCAGTAAGATTTAACGGCTTCATGAAAGCCGAATTTGCTTTTCCTGGCATTTGATTTGATTCGGCTTGTTTCAGTTGCAAACCTTAACAAGGCCGAAAATTAATTATTTAATACTATTATACTCTAATGATGGCATATATCTAGGGGAAAAACAACTATTTTGCAGTTTTGGGAAAGATGCTCTTTATTATGTAAAGCTTTTTTGCTAAAATAGCTGAATAAACAAATAACAAATATTTATATGAAAATTTCATTTTTTGAAACAAAGGATTGGGAGAGAGATTATCTTACCTCAAAGTTAGAAGGAAACGAGTTGTCTTTTTTTTCAGAGCCCATGTCGGCAGATAACATAGAGTTTGTAAAAAATGCCGAAATAATTTCTCTCTTCATATATACCAATATAAATAAAGATATTTTAGAATCGCTTCCAGATTTAAAATTTATAACAACCAGGTCAACCGGTTTTGATCATATTGATGTTGCCTTTGCCAAAGCTAAAAATGTTTTGGTTTCTAATGTTCCTTTTTATGGAGAGAACACGGTTGCCGAGCATACTTTTGCTTTGATACTCACCCTATCAAGAAAGATTTTCCAATCTTTGGAAAAAGTAAAAAGGGGCGACTTTTCTCTAGAGGGATTAATGGGTTTTGACCTAAAGGGAAAAACAATTGGTATTGTTGGTTTGGGTCACATTGGCCAACATGTAGCCAGAATTGCTAATGGCTTTGAAATGAATATTTTGGCATATGATATGCGCCAAGATAAAAAACTTGCCAAGCAATTTGGGATAAAATATGTAAGTCTTGAAGACATTTTAAAAAATTCGGATATTATTACTTTGCATTGCCCGCTTAACCCAGCCACACAGCACTTAATCAATTTAGATAATATTAAGTTAATTAAAAAAGGAGCTTATCTCATAAATACCGCAAGAGGGGGATTGATAGACACAACAGCATTATTACAGGCGCTAAATGACAAAACGTTGGCAGGCGCAGGATTGGATGTTTTAGAAGAGGAGTGCTTTATAAAAGAAGAAGCCGAGCTGTTGAGCAATATTAATTCCAAAACCTGTGACATGCAAACAATGCTGGAAAACCACGTGCTTCTGTTAAAAGAAAATGTTGTTATAACTCCACATAGCGCGTTTGATTCAAAAGAGGCTTTGGAGAGAATTTTGGATACAACAATAGAAAATATTAACGCATTTGCAAAGAACAAACCAATTAATATTGTAAAATAGCAATGGCGCTTTGGCTGATAGTAACAATTTTTGCCTATTTCTTTTTTGCGTTGTCTTCTTTGGGAGATAAGCTGGTTTTGGCCGGCCCTCCAAAGGCAAGTACTTACACGTTTTATGTTGGGTTATTGAGCGTTTTGGTTGTTGTTTTAATCCCTTTTGCAAATTTAAATATTCCAAAATCGGAAACAATTTTTTGGATAGTTTTAACATCTGTGGTCCACCTGATAGGAATATATATGATGTTTTTGGCTGTTGAAAAATTCGAGGTTTCAAAAGTTATAACAACCATTGGAGCCACTCAGCCGGTTTTTATTTTTGGTTTAACGTGGATATTTTTTGGAGCACAAGAAATGAATGCCATTAATATGTTGGCATTCGCTTTATTGTTATTGGGATCAATAATAATTTCTCTTGAAAGCAGAAGGGAAAAATTAAATGGATACCTAAAAATTGTTTTGATATCTTCTGTTATGTTCTCTTTGGATTATGTTTTTCAAAAGAAGCTATTTTTGGATCAGACTTTTTTGCAGGGATTAATATGGATGCGCTTAACCCTGTTTGTGCTTGCCCTTGTTTTTCTTTTTAGTAAAAAAACCAGAGACGGAATATTTTTCAGGAGAAAAGAAAAAATAGACAAGACAACAAGTATAATTTTTCTTTCGGCTCAGGGCGCAGGGGGGTTGGCTAACGTTCTGCAGAGTTTGGCAATATTTTTGGTTCCTATTTATTTTTTACCGATAGTTAATTCATTAAGGGGCATACAATATGTATTTTTATTTTTGATGACGCTGTTTTTTACTTTGTTTTTACCAAAAATTTTAAAAGAAAAAATTTCAAAACAAATAATCGCCCAAAAAATAGTCTCTACTATTTTGATAGGAATTGGTTTTTGGCTGTTGGTTGCGAGCTAAAAAGCGTGTTTTTTTACCCTTGCAAGAGGGCGTATTTAGGAGTATAATTAGAGAATATAAGGCATCAAAACATGAAGCAAAATATTATAATAATAGAGCCCAATGAGGCTGTACTGGTTAAGGAGTTGCAATTAAGAGAAGATATAAAAGCAGAAAGGATTAAGAGGCTTTTGGCCTTACCAGACCTTTCTCGAACCGATGGTAGCCCGATAAAAGCGGTTGTAAATAGGGTTTTGCAGATTCCTGAATTTGCTGATTTTGATGTGATACAAATTCCTGAAATTATTTCAACAAAGATTTTGTTTGATCTGTTTGGTTTTGCCGACACTCATCCGGCGCGTAGTGAATCTGATACTTACTATGTGGATAAAGAGCACGTTTTGCGAACTCATGATACCGTGTTCTGGTATTATTATTTAAACCACCCCGAAATTAAAAAGAGGCTGGAAAATAATGAATCTTTCGGAACATTTTGTTTTGGTAAGGTATATAGGAAGGACGAGATAGACAGGCATCATATGAATGTCTTCCACCAATTTGGCGGACTTTATCTTGTGCCCGAAAATAAAAAAGATCTTAGTATAGAGGATTTAAAACAGGCATTGTCGTTAATTGTTAAAAGCGTTTTCGGTCCAAACGTAAATTTTAGATTTGTTGACGAAACATTTCCCTATACAGATCCTTCAACTGAAATTGAGGTGGAAATTAACGGCAAATGGATGGAAATTGTTGGGAGCGGAATGGCTAAGCAAACTATTTTGGCAAATTTTGGAGTTAAAGGCTACAAGGCCTGGGCCTTTGGGTTTGGATTGGAAAGGCTGGCAATAATTAAAATGGGAATACCGGATATAAGAATCTTTTGGTCAGATGACGAACGCATTACAGGCCAGTTAAAAGATTTGGATAATAAATATAAAGAGGTAAGCAAATATCCCGAGACATCTAGAGATATTTCGTTTATAATAGATAAAAATATAAACCTGAACAATTATTACGAAATTGTTAGAGATTTTGTCCCGATGACAACGTCATCGAGGATCCACGACGGCAAAGCCGTCGGGACAGAAAATTATGTTCCGATCATTGAAGAAGTAAAACTGGTAGATGAATTTGAAAACGATGAAAAATTTGGCAAAGACAAAAAGAGTTACACATTTAGAATTGTCTATAGGAGCCCGGAAAGGACTTTGACCAGCGAAGAGGTGAATGCCATCCAAGAACAAATCCGAGAAAAAACAAAAACAGATTTAAACGCAGTATTAAGATAAAAAATGAATGAAGTTGAGATAGTCGAATATTCGGATGAATATAAAGAGCAAGTAAAAGATTTAATTTTTGATGTGTACGAGAAAGAAAGGGGGCGACCCAGAAAAGACAGGCCAGATTTAAATGCAATCAAAAAAATATATCAAGACAATGACGGGAATTTTTGGGTGGCCGTTAAGGAAGGAAAATTGATTGGAACAATAGGACTTATAAATCAAGGTCAACAGAGAGCAAGTATGCACAGATTCGCTGTGGCAAAAGATTTTAGGGGAAAAGAAAAAGGAGTAAGCGCAAAATTATTTTCTACTTTTTTAAAATTTGCAGTGAGCCATGATTATAGAAAAATATTTTTGGGAACCACGCCAGATGCAACTGCCGCGATGAAATTTTATGAGAAAAATGGGTTTGTAAAAATTGAATCCTTGCCAGAAGATATTGCAAAACATCCACAACTTATACATGACAGTGTTTTTTACGAATTAGATATATAAAACTCAGGTTAACATATGTTAACCTGAAAAATAAAGAAAAAATAAGTAAAAAATAAAAATGAAATTAAATATAAAAGCCAACGACGAAGAAGAAGTCGAAAAGAAACCGGTAGCGAAACCAGCCTCCGCTAAAGCTACGGCAGGCAAGGAAGAAAATAAACCGGAGAAAAAACCTGTTGAAAAACCGGTTGTTAAAGCTGAGCGAAAAACTGAAGTGAAAAAAGAAGAAGTTAAAAAGGAGGAATATAAGCCGGAGGCTAAAAAAGTCAGAAAAGAAGGAGAGTATACCGCAAAAGATATTTATGTATTAAAGGGTTTGGAGCCTGTTAGGTTGAGACCGGGAATGTATATTGGTTCAACTGGAGTTGATGGCTTGCACCACTTAATTTGGGAAGTTGTAGACAACTGCTTGGACGAAGCAATGGCTGGATACGCCAAAAACATTGAGGTTGTTTTATTGCCAGATAGCAGGGTAAGAGTGTCGGACGACGGAAGAGGAATTCCAGTAGAAAAACATCCAGATACGGGAAAATCTACTTTGGAAACTGTTTTGACAACATTGCACGCAGGAGGAAAATTTGGAGGAGAGGCTTATAAGGTTTCGGGAGGTTTGCATGGAGTGGGTATTTCTGTTGTGTGCGCGCTTTCAACTTGGATGCAAGCAGAAATTCATAGAGATGGGGGAATTTACCAGCAAGAATATGTAAGAGGGGTTCCAAAAGCTCCGGTAAAAAAAGTGGGCGAGGTAAAAGATTCAGGAACCACTCAAACATTTGAATATGACAACACAATTTTTACAGGAAAAATGGAATATGACCCAAAAAGAATTTTGGGACATTTGCGTCAGCAGTCATATTTAACAAAGGGTGTAAAAATTACCTTTAAAGACGAAAGAGTGAAAGGGCAGGAAACCAGTTACACGTTTTATTTTGAGGGAGGCGTTGGAAGTTATGTAAAATATTTGGTGCAAGGAAACACTCCACGTCACGATAATATTTTTTCTGTGGCTGCAACAAAAGACAATATTTTTGTTGAGGCAGCTTTTCAGTACACGCAAGAAATGGAATGCACAGAAGAATCTTTTGCAAACAACATTTATACAGTTGAAGGTGGAACACATATTTCTGGTTTTAGAACTGCTTTAACGAGGTCCTTAAATGACTACGCAAGGCGCGAAGGATTTTTAAAAGAAAAAGATGAAAACTTTACAGGAGACGATGTAAGGGAAGGTTTAACCGCAGTTGTTTCTGTAAAAATTAGGACTCCGCAATTTGAAGGACAAACAAAAGCAAAACTTGGAAACCCAGAAGCCAAAAACGCAGTTGAGGCTGCAACATCGGAAGGGTTGAGCGATTATTTGGAAAGGAATCCAAATGATGCCAAGTCCATTATTGAAAACTGCATGCTGGCAACAAAAGCCAGGCTTGCTGCAAAAGCTGCCCGTCAAACAGTTTTGAGAAAGGGAGCCTTGGAGGGATTAGCTTTGCCCGGAAAATTGGCGGATTGCTTGTCCAGAAAGCCTGAAGAATCGGAAATATATATTGTTGAGGGAGATTCTGCCGGAGGTTCTTCAAAACAGGCAAGAGACAGAAGATTTCAGGCAATTTTGCCATTGAGAGGTAAAATTTTAAACGTGGAAAGAGCCAGACTAGATAAAATGCTTGCCTCAAAAGAAATTAAGGCTTTGATAATTGCCATGGGCACGGGAATTGGGGAAGATTTTGATATTGAAAAGTTAAGATATCATAGAATTGTTATTATGACCGATGCCGACGTTGACGGAGCGCACATCCGCACATTGTTGCTGACATTTTTCTACAGGCACTTTAAGCCGGTTGTTGATGCCGGGCACATTTATATTGCCCAGCCGCCTTTGTATAAAATTTCTTCTGGAAAATCTGCGCAATATGCATATTCTGACGAACAAAAAGATAAAATTATTAAAGGTATGGAAAAGGGAACGCCAAGCATCCAGCGATATAAGGGTTTAGGAGAAATGAATCCCGAGCAACTTTGGGAAACAACAATGAATCCAGAAAACAGAACATTGTTGCAGGTTGCAGTTGAAGAAGGACATTTGGCAGACAAAACTTTGGATATATTAATGGGAGAAGAGGTTGAACCAAGAAAGAAATTTATCCAAACTCACGCCAAGGCAGCTAAAAACATAGATATATAAAATTATGATATTTGATAACCTAAAAAAGATAGCTGAGTTAAAAAAACTTCAAGATAGTTTTAAAAAAGAAAGTGCCACGATAGAAAAAAATGGGGTGCTGGTTGTGATGAACGGAAACTTTGAAGTGGAAGAAATAAAGCTGAATTCGGAATTAAGTATAGAGGTCCAGCAAGACGCTTTGAAAAAATGTTTGAACGAGGCAAGAGAAGAGATACAGAAGAGAATGGCAAAAAATTTAATGAACTCGGGAATTAGTTTTTAATTGCATCGTCCCGCTTAGCGGGACGTAAGTGTCCACTACGCTCCCTCAACCACCTCCAAAAATAAACTCAAAATAAGGCCTATTAGGGGCCTTTTTGGCATATTCTGGAATATGCGTTTTTGGCGTTGTAGGGCCCTGGGGCAGGTTTTTTCAAAATAAGGGCGTTTGTGAAGTGTTGATTTTTTTTGAGGGATATGTTATGCTTTTGTTGTTAGTTTTGTTCGTTGAGTTTCTGGTACTAACCACTTTTGTATGAGGTACTAGCTATGTTTAAGTCAGACGTGTTCCAGGTTGAAGAAGTTGACATGGGCGCCGGAGACATCGAACACATCGTTCGTGGCGGTCGTGACAAGTTTCCCTTGTTGAGCAAGGCTCTTTGGGGAATAAAGCAAATCGGCGTCATCGGCTGGGGATCGCAAGGGCCTGCGCAGGCTCAGAATCTTCGTGATTCACTTGCCGGTCTTCCGATTACGGTGAAGGTTGGCCTGCAGCAAGGTAGCAAATCGGTTGAGAAGGCGGCGAAAGCTGGCTTTACGACCGACAACGGTACGCTCGGTGAAATGTTCCAGGTGACTTCCGAGTCGGATCTCGTCCTGAACCTCATCTCCGACGCCGCCCAGGTGGAGCATCATGAAAGGATGTTTGATGCGATGAAGTTTGGCGCAACGCTTGGTTTTTCTCACGGGTTCCTTCTCGGGCACTTGAACAGTATGGGACTGAGGATTCGCCCCGACATCAATGTTGTGGGCGTTTGTCCCAAGGGTATGGGTCCGTCTGTCCGCAGACTTTACGAGCAGGGCAAGGGAACCAACGGCGCCGGCATCAGCTGCAGTTTTGCCGTCGAGCAGGACATCGATGGGAAGGCAACCGATATTGCTCTCGCATGGGCGATTGCCATTGGTGCGCCGTTCATTTTCGAAACCACCCTGCGCCGTGAATACACCAGTGACCTGTTTGGAGAACGTGGGGTGCTTCTCGGCGCCGTGCACGGAATTGCTGAGGCGTTGTATCGGTACTTCATCATGGAGTGCGGAATGTGCCCAGAGTCGGCTTTCGATGCTTCGGTGGAAAACATCACTGGGCGGCTGAGCCCCATCATTTCCAAGCAGGGCATCATCGGCGTCTATAATGGCCTTGTCGGTCAAGAACGGAGACACCAATTTGAGAGGGCTTACAGCTCTGCCTATTGGCCGTTTTACGTCCTGATGCAGGAGATCTACGACGAGGTCAGGACTGGTAATGAGATCAGGAGCGTAGTCATGGCAGGTGAACGGTTGAAACGTTTCCCAATGGGCGACATCGACAAGACCAGCATGTGGAAAGTTGGCGAACGGGTGCGAGGAAACCGTCAATATTATACGGGTACTGCGCTGAATCCCGTTACCGCCGGTTTCTACTGCGCCGCGATGATGGCGCAGATTGATACGCTGTTGGAAAATGGGCACTACATGAGCGAGGTTTGCAACGAGTCGGTCATTGAGGCCACAGATTCGTTGAACCCGTTCATGCACCATCGAGGTGTCGCCTACATGGTTGACAATTGTTCCACGACTGCCCGTCTTGGAACGAGGAAGTGGGGTCCACGATTCGACCATGTCACAATGCAGTCGGCACTCGTCAATTTTGCTCACGCCGACATCGACCAGAAGTTGATCGACAACTTCAAGGAGCACCCGGTGCATCACGCCCTGCAAATTTGCGGGCAGATGCGACCGACGGTCGACATTTCCGTGGTTGGTTAGCCGAATCAAGTTATAGGGAGCGCAAGCTCCATTCATAAAAGCCCAGGACTCAGTAATGTGTCTGTGGGCTTATTTTTTTATAAAAAATATCTTGATTTTAAAATATATAAAAGTTAAACTAATTTAATATGTCTAAGTGGTATACGCCCAAAAAAACAACAGGACTTTATGATGGCTCTGCAAAAGAGCCGTTTAAGTTGTCGCGGTCAAAAATAGAATATTTTTTGGAGTGCCCAAGATGTTTTTATATAGATAGAAAATTGGGAATTTCAAGACCGCCGGGATTTCCTTTTAATCTAAATATTGCAGTTGACGCGCTTTTAAAAAATGAATTTGATACATTCAGGGAAAAGGCTCTGGCGCACCCTTTAATTAAAAATTACAAGGTTGACGCAATTCCCGCAAAGCATGAGAATATTGACGACTGGAGAAACACGTTAAAAGGCATAAGATATTTGCATGAGCCCACAAATTTTTTGGTCTATGGGGCAATTGACGACCTGTGGCAAAATTCAAAAGGGGAATATATTGTTGTAGATTATAAGGCAACAGCAAAGTTTGGCGACATAAAAGAACTGGACAAAGAATGGCACAACGGATACAAAAGGCAGATGGAAATTTATCAATGGCTTTTTAGAAAAAACGGATTTCCTGTGTCTGATACAGGATACTTTGTGTATTGCAACGGCAGGACCAAAAACAGAATTTTTAACGCAAAACTTGAGTTTGACGTGACCTTAATAGCCCACAAAGGGAAAGGTGACTGGATAGAAAAGACCATTTTTGACATACATAAATGCTTAAATTCAGACGAGCTTCCAAAATCCGGAAAAGAGTGCGACTATTGCAATTATTACGGCCACATAAAGAAGGTAAACGAGGCATAAAACAGCCCCTTGACTTGGGTGCTTATTTCGTGTATTATAAAGGTGAATAAAAAATATACCGCCTTGGGCGGTTTTTAAGAAAAAGCAAATTTATGACAATATCACAAAAACTAAACATATTTTTTAAGGAAGTCTGGGTAGAAATGAGAAGGGTCAGCTGGCTAACTCAAAAAGATGTAATAAGATATACATTGCTTGTTTTGGCTGTGACAATTATTGTGGCAGCATTTTTAGGAGGATTAGACTTTATATTTACCGAAATAATAAAGAAATTTATTATAAAATAAACCATTAAATCATGGCAAAGCAACAAATAGAACAAGAGCGAAATTGGTATGTTATTCATACTTATTCTGGATACGAAGATGCAGTTGCAAAAAATCTTAAACAAAGGATTGAGTCTTTGGGCATGGAAGATAAAATATTTAATGTAATTGTTCCAAAAGAAAAAAAGATAAAAATTAAAAACGGAAAGAGGAAAACAATAGAAGAAAAAATATACCCGGGGTATGTTTTGGTGGAAATGGTTGTTACAGACGCTTCTTGGTATGTTGTTAGAAACACCCCAAGGGTAACAGGATTTTTGGGAGCAGGAACAACTCCAATTCCCGTATCAAAACACGACATGGATGAATTAATGAAGAGAATGGAAGTTGGCGAACCTGAATTTACAATTGACTTTGAGATTGGAGCCACAGTTAAAATTAACGATGGTCCGTTTAAGGGATTTGAAGGAAAGGTAAGCGAAATAGACAAAGAAAGAGGAAAGATTAAGGTGCTTGTAAATATGTTTGGCAGGGATACACCGGTGGAATTGGACTCATTGCAAATTAAGAAAATTAGCGATTAAAATAAAAAATTAACAGGTTAAATATTGCTTTTAGTCATTAGCGCAAGCTATACTCTAACATAGTATTTAACTAAAAATAAATGGCAAAAGAAATTAAAGCCGTAGTAAAAGTGCAGATTGCAGCAGGTAAAGCAACTCCTGCGCCTCCAATTGGACCAGCATTGGCTCCTCATGGATTGAACATTGCAGAGTTCTGCCAAAAGTTTAACGCAGCAACTCAGGCAATGTCTGGATATACAATTCCAGCAGAAGTTACAATTTATAAGGACAGAACATTTACCTTTATCTTAAAAACTCCATTGGCCTCTGAATTAATAAAGAAAGCAATTGGAATTGAGAAAGGCAGTGGAACTCCAAATAAAGTAAAAGTTGGGAAAATAACTAAAGCCCAATTGGCAGAAATTGCAAAGAAAAAAATGCCAGACTTAAATACAACTGACATTGAGCAAGCAATAAAAATTATTGCAGGCACCGCTAAAAACATGGGAGTGGAGGTAAAAGACTAATCAAAAAATAAAAAAAACAGAGCTAAGCGGCTCTGTTTTTTTGTGATATAATTAAACAATTAATTAATTTTGATATGGATTATAAAAAATTATTGCTATTAATTTTGGGTGTTCTTTTCTTTGGAAGCGGTATTTTAGGTTTGGTATTATCCTCGGCAATTTTGATATATTCAGCGATTATTTTTGGGTTTGCCTTTCTTATTGTTTTTCGTATTTTATGGATTAAGTGGCAAGCAGAAAAGATTAAAGCAACCATTAAAAAAAGCAAAATTAACGGCTATATTTATCTCATTGTTTTGGTGGGGTTGGTTGTAGCTGATATCATTTATAAAATTTATCAAAATAGTTCTGAATAATATTAAAAAATTAAAACACCTGCCCGCCGGCAGGCAGGTAAAAAGCGGGGGGTCAAAAGCCTCTTGCTTTTTATTTTGGCGGAGTGGTAGAATAGGTATACTAATAATTAAACTAACTAAAAACATGGAACCAGTACCACCACTGCCAAATAACGAAAAATATGTCCGCCCAACTTGGGACGAGTATTTTTTAAATTTGATAGAGCCAATTGGGAGAAGGGGGAGTTGCGACAGGGGAAGGAGCGGGTCTATAATTGTGAGCCCGGGGCATACGATAATTGCCACAGGATACGTTGGCTCACCTCCGGGGCAGCCTCATTGCGATGAAGTGGGGCATATGATGAATACTGTTACGCACGAAGATGGAAGCCAGTCACAGCATTGTGTAAGAACCTTGCATGCCGAAGAAAACGCTATTTTGCAATGCGCCAAAGACGGAATAAAACTTGAGGGTTCTACGATATATTCTAAAATGGTGCCGTGTTACAATTGCGCAATGAGAATTGTAAGAGTTGGGATTAAAAGAGTTGTTTCTCAAAAAAGATATCATGCTGACGGGTTATCTAGAAAATTATTTAAAGATGCTGGCGTAGAATTAGTTGTTGTGGATGATTCTGTGCAAGAATATAAAAATCAATAAATAAATAAAATGGCAAATAAAGATGACGAGTTGGTGCTGGTAGTGCCAAGCGATATAATTTTTGCAGAAAGACCTGCCTGCCGGCAGGCAGGAAAATGGCAGGGTTTAAAAATAGATAACCTCGAATATTATGTTGATTTGATTGAAAATAATTGCCAGTTTAAAAGAAGGGGAGATGTTGAAGAAGACGAATCTTTCCAGCAAATAATTCCATATATGCTTTTTAGTTTTGAAGATAAATTTTTTGCTTATAAATATTTGGCAAATGCCGGTGAGCAAAGATTGGTGAACAATAACTATCAATTGGGAGTTGGTGGACACATAAACAAAGAAGATATAAAAAATGGCGGGAATGTTTTGCAGGAGGGCATGATGCGTGAGTGGTCTGAAGAGGTTGACTATAGGGGCAACTTTTTGCAAAAAAAACTGGTGGGAATACTTAAAGATAACTCGGGTCCTGTTGAGAAAGTCCATTTGGGTTTGGTTTATCATTTTGTTGGAGACAGCGATAATATCCAAATAAGGGAAACCGATAAAATGGAAGGCAAGCTTTTTGACTTAAAAGATGTTTCGGAAAACATCAGCCACAGCCCATGGATGAGAGTTGTATATGAGGAATATTTAAAAAATTTGGTTTTAGAATCGGTTAATAAATCCATAGAGTTTGATAAAGAAAAGAATATGGATGAAAATGTTTATCCCGGGAAATTTTTCGTTTTTGAGGGAATTGATGGATGTGGAAAGGCAACGCAAACTAAACTTTTGGCGGAATACTTTATTGCAAAAGGGTATGGCGTAGAAAAGATAGACTTTCCTCAGCACGGAGAAAGATCTTCGGCAATGGTAGATGACTATTTGACCGGTAAATACGGCCAAGCCGGGGACGTTAAGCCTGAAGTTGCCTCAATTTTTTATGCCAGCGACAGATATGATGCCAGTTTTAAAATTAGAAAATGGCTTGCAGAAGGTAAAATTGTTGTTGCCGATAGATATTTGGTTTCTAATATTGGGCATCAGGGAGGGAAAATATTAGAAAACAAATGGAAGTGGAAGGGGTATGTAAACTGGCTATATGACTTAGAGTATAATATTTTTGGAATACCAAAGCCGGACTGTACGTTTATTTTAAAAACTTCTGCAGACATTTCACTAAGATTGGTGGGGCACATAACAGACAAAGATAAATTGGAGACAAAAGAAAAATATTTATCCGGAGACAAAAAAGATATTCACGAGCAAAATGTAAGCCATTTAGAAAACGCACTTAATTCTTATTTAATGGCGGCCAGTGAATTCCCCAAAGATTTTAAAGTTATTGAGTGCTTGGAAAATGGGGAACTTTTGGCTCCAGAAGTTATAAACAAAAAAGTAGTTGAAGCGGTTGAAAACAATGAAGCAGCGCCAGAAGTTTCTGTTGCAAAAGAAACAGAAACAAAAAAAGATAAATTTGAGCCGATTTTTGAGGGGTTGCAAATGACAGACCAAGAAAAAGATTTAATCAGCCCGTTTTTTACGAACCTGGATAAGTCTGTTTTTGCAATTTCATTTTTACCTCCGGAAATTATTGGTGCATTGTGTTCAAGAGCCAGCAGGGCAAAAGACGACTTAAGGCAGGTATTTCTAAAAGAATTTACAAAACCATTTTTGGAGGGAAGCGACGAATATTCCAATTCTTTGAAGGCCCTAATAGACTTTTTGCATGTGCACCCTGCCGAGGTTATATTTTCTAACCCAAAAGCAAGGGAGTTTTATATCACTTGGCTGGCGCAGTTTGGTGACGACTCCATTGCTCAAATGGCAGGCTCCCACTTAATATTTTCCGGTATTTCTCAACTTGCTATAAAGCAAATTGAGGATATGAGGATGGGGATTGCCCCAATTGAAAAGTCTACAAGATATTTGGATTTTTCAACAAAAATAAGTGGAAGCTATAGATATTACACAGATCCAACATTGGCGGATTTTGGCTTGGAGAAAGAATATAAAGAGGCAATGGACGGATTGTTTGATACATATGTTGTTTTGATGCAAGAATATATGGAATTTTTGAAAAAGAAATATCCTGCCGAAGAAGAAAAAGTTTTAAAAACAAAAGCGTTTGATACCTTAAGATTAATTTTGCCGGTTTCAACATTGGGGCAGGTTGCGTTGTTTGCCAACGGTCAATCATTTGAATATATGGTAAACAGATGCTTAGACCACAATTTGGGAGAAATAAGGTGGACTGCAAAAAGCGCGCTTGAAGAATTAAGCAAAATTATTCCTGCATTTTTCAGGAGAGTGGAAAGTGAAGACGCGGGAAGATATAGAAAATATTTGTCTGGCAGGGGAAAAAGAATTACGGAAACTCTAAAGCAAAATAATTGGAACCAAGAACCCCAGCAAGCCAAAGAGCCTTCTGTAAAACTTTTGGAATGCGACTTGGATGCAGAGAACAAAATTATTGCTGGGTTAATTTTTAGGGAAGTGGGCGAGGCCTTTGAATCGGTTTTAGGAAAGGTAAGGCAATTGTCTGTTGAGGAAAAAGAGGCTATATTAAAGTCTGCCTTGCAGGGAAGAACTGCAAAATATTACAAAACTCCAAGAGCTTTTGAAAATTCATATTTAAGGTTTGAAATTTTAATGAATATTGGGGCGTGGAGGGATTTACACAGACACAGAATGCATACTCAAGACAGGCAAAGGTTTACCATTTATAATGGTTTTGATGTGCCAGAGGGCCTGAAAGAAGCGGGCTTGGAACAAAAATTTATTGAGGCTATTCAAAAATCAGAAGAGGTGTTTAAGAAAATAGAGTTGGTTGATAAAGATTTGGCTCAATATTGTGTGACAATGGCGCACCGAGTAAGGTTTACTCAATATCAAAACCTAAGGGCATTTTTCTGGGAAACAGAGCTAAGAACAATTCCTCAAGGGCACCCGGACTACAGAAAAACCGAGCAGGATAAAATCAAGCTGATTCAAAAAATTTATCCGCTGTTGTCTAAATATTTAATGGTGGACATGAACGACTATGACTTTGCTAGACGCGGAGAGTCTGCCGCCATCCAGCGCAAAGAAGAAGAATTAAAAAAGTATTTTGAAACCAAGTAGATAAATAGAAAACAGCTTGAAACCCAGGCTGTTTTTTAGTATATTTAGTGAAATATGGCTATAACTAAACAATATCTGGAAATTATAAGAGCTGCCAAAGCGGGCGGAAAAGTTGTCAAAAAATATTTTGGCAAGACTTTAGAAATTGAAGGCAAATCTATGCCGTGTGATTTTAGAACAAAGGCCGACTTGGAATCGGAAGAAGTTGTGTTAAAAATTTTACAGAAAAAATTCCCAACGTATAATATTATTTCAGAAGAGGCCGGAGAAATAAATAAAAATTCAGAATATACATTTGTTATTGATCCATTAGATGGAACAAATAATTTTGTTTTGGGGATACCTTATTTTTCGGTGGGAATCGGGCTCATAAAAGGGGGAGAGATACTTTTTGGCGCAGTTTATAATCCAATTCTAAATAATATGTATTTTGCAGAAAAAGGAAAGGGCGCATATTTAAATAACAAAAGGATTTATAAGAATGACGAATCTGATATAAAAAATTCAACTGTTTGTTCCGTTATGTCTTATGACGATACGAATGAATATGAAAATAAAATTATTTTTGGTTTGCAGAAATTAGACGTGAAAAGAATTTTAAAAAATTGGTCATGTTTGCTGGATTTTTGCCTTTTAGCCACAGGAAAACTAGAAGCCGTTATTTTTCATAATTGCCCGTTGCATGACTTTGTTTCCGGAAAAATTATTGCAATAGAAGCCGGAGCCATAAGTACGGATTTTCTGGGTAATGCAGAAGAAAAAGAAATAAATAATACTTTTTTAACAACAAACGGCACAAAAATTCATAAAGAAATTTTAGAAATTTTAAACAAATAAAATGACACTTGATACTATTTCACAAATAGCAATATCAATTTTGAGCGTAACGGCTATTGCACTGGTTGCCAGGAAAAACAAATGGGGCTTTGTCGTAGGGTTAGTTTCTCAGCCATTTTGGTTGTGGACGTCTTATGTAAATAAACAATGGGGAGTTTTTTTAGTAAGTATAATATATGTTTTTAGCTGGGCGTACGGAATATACGTATGGTTTTTCAAATCAGAAAATGATGTCAAATAAAAAAGGCTTAGCAATTGATATAGATGAAGTACTTTCCCTGACCGCGTTGTCGTGGATGGATATAATGCGAAAAAAGTTTGGCAATCCGGAAAATCTTTCTGCTGATGAGTTCTATAAAAAATATAAGTTGACCAAAAACGTTCCTTATTGGCAAGGAAGTGATGAGTTTGATTTTTTGGAAAATATGAGAGTTAATAATGAATTTTATGAAAACATCCCCGCAATAAAAGACTCTGCTTTAATATTGAATGAGATAAATAAAATAATCCCGGTATCGTGCTATTTAACAACGCGCCCGGAAGTCATACGTGGCGGAACAGAAAAGTGGTTGGCTGAAAATAATTTTCCGACAGCGGAAATTATTATGAGGCCGGAGAATATTTCCAGCAAAGATGGTAACAAATGGAAGGCCGGAGTTTTGCAATCATTGTACCCCGAAGTTATAGGAATAATTGATGACAATCCCGAGTTGATAGATTTTTTATCCAAAGATTACGAGGGAACCGTATTTCTTTACGGGTTTAGTAAATTTGAAGACCACAAGGTGGCAGTTGTCCCTTGCAAGGACTGGGAAAATTGTTTAATAAAATTGAAAAGTTTAAAGTAAATATATGAAATACAAACCTACAATTGGGTTGGAAATACACGCCGAGTTAAAAACAAATTCAAAAATGTTTTGCGGGTGTAAAAATGACCCCGATGAAAAAAAACCAAATTATAACGTTTGCCCAGTTTGCACGGCGCAACCTGGCGCCTTGCCTGTGGCAAATGAAGATGCAATTAAAAAAGTTATTAAAACGGGTTTGGCTTTAAATTGTAAAATTGCAACAGATTCTAAATTTGACAGGAAGAATTATTTTTACCCCGACTTGCCAAAAGGATACCAAATTTCTCAATATGACAAGCCTTTGTGCGAAGGCGGGTATTTGGACATTGGCGGTCATAAAATTAGGATTACCAGAATACATTTGGAAGAAGACACAGGAAGCCTAATGCACCCGGAAGGTGCCCAATACTCACTTGTTAACCTAAACAGGGCAGGGGTGCCCTTAATGGAGCTTGTAACAGAGCCCGACATCACTTCTGGCATAGAGGCCAGAAAATTTGCAGAAGAACTGCAAAGAATTTTTAAATATTTGGGCGTTTCCGATGCCGATATGGAAAAGGGTCAAATGAGGGTTGAGGTAAACATTAGTATCAGTAAGGGGGACAAGCTTGGCACAAAAGTTGAAATTAAAAACTTAAACTCATTTCGCGTTGTTGAGAGGGCGGTGGATTTTGAAATAAAAAGACAGGAAGAGGTTTTGGAAGCAGGCGAAAAAGGCTCGCCCGTAGGGCTACGCCCGAGGGTTGTGCAGGAGACAAGAGGCTGGCATGACAAAAAAGAAATTACATTTTCGCAAAGAGAGAAAGAAGAGGCGCACGACTACAGATATTTTCCCGAGCCCGATTTGCCTGCAATGCATTTTGATAGCGATTATGTGGAAGTGATAAAATTAAGTATGCCAGAATTACCCGAAGGGAAAAGAGAAAGATTTAAAAAAGAGTATGATCTGGACGACACGTCGGTCGAGTTTTTTGTTACAAATAAAAATTTGAGCGAATATTTTGAAAAGGTTGTTTCCGAGTTTGAAGAGTGGACCGATGAAGAGGAAGAAGGCGGAGCGCATAAAAAATCCGCGAAACTTGTTGCCAATTATTTAATTTCTGATATTCAGGGTTTGTTGCAGGGTAAGGAGTTTATGGAGAGTGACTTCAAGATAACTGCGGAGAATTTTGCAGAATTTATTAAAATGATTTACAAGGAGGAAATTTCTTCAAAGGTGGCAAAGATGGTTTTGCTGGATATGTTTAACAAAGGGTCAGATCCGTCGCAGGTTATTGAAGATAATAATTGGGGGCAAATGTCCGACGACACAGAACTGGAAAAAATAATAAAAGGAGTTATAGAAAAGAATCCAAAGTCCGTTGCAGACTATAAAGCAGGCAAACAAAATGCTCTGCAGTTTTTGGTGGGGCAGGTAATGGCAGCCACAAGAGGAACCGCTAAACCCGACAAGGTGCACCAAATGCTTAAAAAATTGATATAAAAAGCAAAAAAACGGCCCACAAGCGATTGCTTGTGGGCTTTTGTGTCAGGAAAGCATCTTGCTTATTTTGGGCGCGATTACCGCAGAGAGCAGGAAGGCCAGGCCATTCACAGCACCCGGATCGGGGTGCTTTTGCGGAAGTATATTCCACAGAATGCCTAAGGCAAATGTCACTGCTGCAGCCACAATAACCGAGTCCAAAAATTGTATTAGAGTCATCCCAGACTCCTTTCAGGAAAAAAGTTTCCCCCTTTGTGCTAATGTTTATATTAGCACTTTTTGATAAACTTGTCAATAAGGGTAAATGCTTCTTTGTGATTTATAATCCATCTGATTCTCTGGTCTTTTTTTCCGCCCGAGGCGGATCCGCCGTGGGCGGAGAACCAGGTCATTTGGCGTTTTGCATAGTGCTCGGATTCTTTCTGAATTTTATCTATCATCTCCTGGCGGGTTATTTTATTTTGTAGATATTGTGCGACAAATTTATATTCCAAACCGAACTCTTCCAGCCTCTTCCAAGATAAAGTTTTGCGGAGATTTTTAACTTCATCTATTATTGCATTTTTTGCCAATCTTTTTATTAATCTTTTATTTATAAGTTGCTCCAAATTTTTTTTGGATTTTTTTATACCAATTTTAATAACAGAAAATTGTGAATTATTATTTTGCAGTTTTTGGACCGGTTTGCCCGTGGACAAAACAATTTCTAACGCCCTCACCAGTCTGCGGGGATTATTTTTATCAATATTTTTTGCTCTCTCTGCATCCAGTTTTTCCAGTTTTTCAGACATTTGCGCAGTTGTCAGTTTTTCCAGTTTTTCTCTTAGTTCCCAGTTGGGCTTTACTTCGGGTATCAAAACGCCATCTGCAACAGATTGTATATAAAAACCCGTTCCGCCAACCAAAATTGGAAGTTTCCCTTTTTTTTGAATATTTCGTATGGCTTTTAGGGCAAGCTTTTGATATTGGGCAACAGAAAATTTTCTTTTTGGGTTTGCAATACTCAAGAGATGATGGGGGATGCCCTGCATTTCTTTTTTGGTGACTTTGCCTGAGCCGACATCCAAACCCTTGTAAATTTGCCTTGAATCAGCCGAAACCACCTCGCCATTATATTTTTTGGCAAGTTTTATTGATAGCTCGGTTTTTCCCGAGGCAGTCGGTCCAAGTATAACAACTAGCTTGTTCATACAATTTCTCCTTTTAATATAAAAGGCTGGGTCTCTGTTATTCTTACTTTAATAAGCCTTCCCAGTAAGTTTTTGTCTGACGCAACCTTAACAGTTTTATAATATTGGTCTTTGCCAAAATAATTATTTCCCCGGTTTTCGTTAAACAAAACAAGCGTTTCTTTGCCAACTAATTTTTTATTGTGCGCCAGGGCGGTTTGTTTTAAAATGTCTGTAAGAATTTTCTCGCGGTTTTTCTTTTCTTCTTTTGAAACATTATCTTTTAGTTTTGCCGCCATTGTTCCTGCTCTTGGAGAGTATTTATTTATATATGCCATGTCATATTTTACATCGCGGAATAGCTTGGCGGTATTCATAAACTCTTTCTTTGTTTCACCTGCAAAACCAACAATAATGTCTGTGGAAATGGCAATGTTGGGTATTTTTTTCCTCAGTTTTTTGAGTTTGTTTTTATACTCGGCAACCGTGTAGTGTCTGTTCATTGATTTTAAAACCTTGTTATCTCCCGATTGCACAGGTAAATTTAAATAAGGAGTGACTTTTTTATTGTTTGCCATTGCGTTTATTAATTCGTCGGAAAAGTCTTTTGGATGGCTGGAAGTAAACCTTATCCAAAACTCTCCTTGAATATCGTTTATCAGCCCCAAGAGTTTTGGGAAATTTGTCCCGGCGTCCTTATAGCTGTTAACATTTTGACCCAAAAGCCAAACTTCCTTGTATCCTTTTTTGACAAGGTTTTTTATTTCACTGACAATTTCTTTTGCCGTGCGCGAGATCTCTCTTTCTCTGGTGTAGGGAACAACGCAATAACTGCAAAAGTTGTTGCAACCGGTCATAATTGGCACGTTTGCCGAAAAATCAGAAGAATATTTTGGGGTAATATCTAAATAGGAATCGGGTGCGCTCAGCAAATTATTTTTCTTAGCAGACATCGCTTCGCTCTGAAAGCTGCGAAAAATTATTTGCTTCGCTCCCAATAATTCGGGGATTTTTTTTATATCACGGATATCTATCACATGGTCAAACCCTTCTATAAATATTTTTTTGTCTTTTTTTAAAACGCATCCGGTTAGAATTGTCTTTAGTTTGGGATTTTTTTTCTTGATTTCGTTAAACTTTTGCACAAGGCCATGAACTCGGTCAACAGCCGATTGCCTAATTGAACACATTGTGACCGCAACCAAATCGGCGTCTGCCATGTCGGCTGTTTTTTGGTATTTTAGAGACTCTAAAACCGATGCAATTCTTTCGGCATCGGAGATATTCATTTGACATCCAAATACTACTATATGGTATTTCATAACTGGTATTGTACAATATTTTTGACATGGTGTAAACTGATATATTATGTGCGGAATAATAGGTTATTTAGGTAAAAAATCGGCAACCCCAATATTGATTGATGGGTTAAAAAAACTGGAATATAGGGGATATGACTCTTCGGGTTTATGCCTTTTGGAAAACGGCGGGTTTTTTTATGCAAAGGTGAAGGGGCGGGTTTCTGAATTGGAAAAACGCATTTTGGAAACAGGAGAAAGCTTGGCAACGTTGGGAATTGCTCATACAAGGTGGGCAACGCATGGAGAGCCAAGCGAAATAAACGCACACCCGCATTTTGATTGCAAAAAAGAAATTGCAGTTGCGCATAACGGAATTATCGAAAACTATTCGGCATTAAAAGAGATATTGGAAAAAGAGGGTCATGTTTTTATTTCCAAAACCGATACGGAGGTAATTAGCCATTTGGTTGAAAAATTTTATGATGGAAATTTGGAAGATGCGGTAATAAAAACGCTTAAGCTGCTTGAGGGGACTTTTGGTATTGCGGTTTTATCTAAAAAAGAAAATGTAATAGTAGCGGCAAAACGAGGATCTCCGCTTGTTCTGGGGGTTGGAGGAAATGAAAACATTATTGCTTCAGACGCAGTTGCAATTTTGCCGTATACAAAAAATGTTATTTACTTAAACGATAACGAGATGGTTACTCTGAAAGAAAATAATTATTCTATAAAAAATTTGGAGGGTCAGCCTCTTGAGAAAAAAATTGACGAAATAAAATGGACCGCTGAAGAGATAGAAAAAAGGGGGTATAAGCATTTTATGCTAAAGGAAATTTTTGAACAACCAAAAGCAATTGAAAATACTTTACGGGGAAGAATTGATGCAGAAAATAATGTGAAACTTAGTATGGGCACGGATTTGCTTTCCATAAAAAGAATTGTAATTGCTGCCTGCGGAACAAGCTGGCATTCTGCTTTAATAGGAAAATACGTAATTGAGAAGATTGCCAAGTTTCCCGTTGAGGTTGATTATGCCTCCGAATTTAGATATAGAAACCCAATTATTGGTCCGACAGATTTACTTTTGGTAATTTCTCAATCTGGAGAAACGGCAGATGTTTTGGCCGCTTTAAGAGAGGCTAAAAAAAATGGCGCTAAAACCTTGGGCATAATAAATGTTGTAGGTTCAACCATTGCAAGAGAAGTGGATTCGGGAATATATTTGCACGCGGGTCCGGAAATTGGGGTGGCCACAACAAAAGCATTTTCCTGCCAGGTGACATCTTTAATATTGTTTGCCTTATATTTGGCCCAACAAAAAGGAATAAAAATAGAACGGGAGTTTTTTACGGATTTAAAATTATTGCCACAAAAAGTTGAAGAAGTTTTAAAAGATTCAGAGAAAATAATTTTGCTGGCTGAAAAATTTAAAGACAGCAAAAATTTTATTTATTTAGGAAGGGGGTTTAACTTTCCTGTTGCGTTGGAGGGAGCTTTAAAACTTAAAGAGATTTCTTATATTCATGCAGAAGGATATCCTGCAGCCGAAATGAAACATGGGCCAATTGCATTGGTTGATAGCAATATGCCGGTGGTTTTTATCGCAACAAAAGACGGAACCTATAGCAAAATTTTAAGTAATATGGAGGAGGTAAAAGCAAGAGGAGGAGAAATAATTGTTGTAGCAAACGAAGCCGATGAAAACATAAAGAAGCTATCTGACAATATAATTGTTGTGCCAGAATGCAGAGAAGAGTTTGCGCCAATAGTAAATAATATTCCATTACAAATTTTAGCTTATCATATAGCAGACCTAAAGGGTCTTGATGTGGACAAGCCAAAGAATTTGGCAAAATCGGTAACAGTAGAGTAGCGCTCGGCAATAAACTTTTCCTCGATGCTGGTAACCCCCTTTGCGTATTCTCGCAAGTGGACCAGGGTCTCCGAAAAGTTCATTGCCTCGCTTTCAAAAAATATGACAATACAAAAAGCAACAAAAAAAGATTTAGCCAGTATAGCAAAGATAGCTTCGGAAAGCTTTTCTGGTTTTAAAGATTTAAAAAAATCTAAAAAATGGGTTAGTTGCAATTTTTTGGCTTTTCCCCGTGGGCAATATTTTGTTGCCAAAAATAAGGATAATATTTTAGGTTATGCTCTTTGGGTTGAAAAGGGAGGTTTTAGAAAAGAATCTGTTTTTGAGCTGGAGCAATTGGCTGTAAAAAAAGATTTTCAAGGACAGGGGATTGGAACGGAAATAATAAAAAAATCTTTTTTGGAAATTAAAAAATACGTGGCAAAAAGGGGAGACTCACTAAAAATTGTGGAGGTGACAACCGGAACAGATAACAAGGCTCAAAATTTATACAAAAAAACCTTGGGGGCCGAACCCGAGTGCGTTATAAAAGATTTTTTTAGCAGAGATGAACTGATTATGATTGCAAGGCTTTAGCGGATTTCTTCTTTTCTTTCTTTAATAAAATACCTCCAGCCTTCCAAAAATTCAATAAAAGCCGAAAATGGCATATCTATTAGAGCGTTAAAAAGCGCGGCAATGGCATTGTATTGTTTCCAGGTGGTTGAAATCCATTTACCAAAACCTTGCACGGGTAAAAACAAAACATCAGATAGGAAACTCAAAAATCCCTCTTTTTCTTTTTCCATTGTCAGCTCTTGAGCTCGTTTTGCCAAAGCTGTTCCGGCAAACAGAATTAAGGCAATGAATATAATATCTATAACAATTGAAGTGATGGGGAAGCCCAGATAATTTAGAATATAGCAAATTCCTCCAAAGGTAATGAAAGAAGATAAAACATAAACCAGCGACAGTATAATTCTGGTTGCAATGCTCTTTTTTCTGTTTAGTTTTATTTCGTGCATGTCCAAGTCTTCTCTCTTGTAAACTATCTTCATTGTTTCCATTATAACCAAATTTAAGTTTTTCTTTGAAGGTTTTTTTATGGAAGAAACCATCAAAAACATTAAAATTGTTGGAATTGCAATGTCGGCAAAAAATATACTAAAATTTGTCTGACTTTTTGTAATTGTATCAATTATCCATTCTAAAATAACCAAAGACAAAATTTTTGTGGCAAAAATAGAAATTGTTGAATAGATTGCGGCTCGGGAAATTCGGGTTTTTAGAGTGGCCATTCTTTTTGAGTAGGCTTCTTTTATTTTGGTTTCAAGGATTTCCGGATTTGTGATTTCTTTTGCAACAAGGCTTGGGTCGCTCTGCAATAAAATATCTCCAAGAAGCAGGTATGGAGTGTCGTATTTTTCGCAGAGAGCGTAGAATTTATTTGATAAAGGATTTTCCAAATCCTTTTCTATTTCCCGCCAGATGTCATATATATTTTTTGAGACCTCAAGGATTAAATCTTTGTCGGCTTTTTTCCAATTTTGATATTTATATTTTATTAGGTTGTAGCTGATGATTGGTTTATCAAATTTGAACAATGCCTGGCAAACCGCAATGTAAATTTGAATGTCTTCGTCGCCTTTTCTTAGCAGGCCTTGCTGGAATATTTTGTCGGATACTTTGATTGTATCTTTCATTGACCAAAACATATATTTAACCAGAGCCATTTCCCTGATTGCGGGAACCAGAGCCTCTTCTATTTCGCAAGAAGCCACATCCAGGAGCCAATTATAAAAATTTAGGCCACCTTTTCCGTTTCTATTTTCTGAATTATTTTTTAATATAAAAACATATTTGCTGATAATGTTTTGTATATCCTTGATTTTTGATTCTTCAATTTTGTCGTTTGGAAAATGTCCGCCCCTTATTAATTCTAAAATTAGCGCTTCGGAAATTTCATCTGTGTCTGAATAGTTATTAAGCTCTAAATCAAAAAATCTTCTTTTTAGTTTTCTGATAATTGCCGCCCTCCGCATCAAATGTTCTTCCTTCCATTCAACAACTGTTCTTATTTTTTCATAAACTTCGGCAACTCTTAAAGCCACCTCATCTACATGAATTGTTGCAAGACCTTCTTTGGGCTCGTCTAATTTTTGGGCGAAGCCGTATTGGTTTATCAGTTTTTTTGTAGATTCGGATAGCTCTGGCATATTATTTTTTGGTTTTGATCTCTTCAGCAATATCGGATACAAACTTGTCTGTTTGCACTTGCCCTAAGTCTCCTTTTCCGCGAGCTCTTACGGAAACAGCGTTGGCGGATATTTCCTTGTCTCCTAAAATTAACAAGTATGGAATTTTTTGCATTTCTGCTTCTCTGATTTTTTTACCCAAAGTTTCGTTGGCATTTTTAATTTCTATCCTGACATTGCTTGCAACTAATTCGGCTTCAATTTTTTTGGCATAATCCAAGTGCTTTTCGGAAATTGGAATTATGGCAACCTGAACAGGGGAGAGCCACACAGGAAACGCCCCGGCAAAGTGTTCTATCATAACGCCCATGAATCTTTCCAGGGATCCAGAAATTGCTCTGTGAATTACAACAGGTCTTGCTTTTTCACCTTGCTCGTTTATAAAAGACAGGTCAAATCTTTCTGGCAAGTTAAAGTCGCATTGAATTGTTGCCAATTGCCATTCTCTGCCAATTGCATCCTTAAACATAAAGTCCAGCTTTGGGCCATAAAATGCCGCTTCTCCTTCAACTCTTTTATAATTTAGTTTGTTTTCTTTGGCCGAATCTTCAAGCGCAGTTTCTGCTTTTTTCCATACGTCATCTTTTCCAAGATATAAGCTTTTGTCTTTTCCGCGCACAGAAAGCCTGACCCAGTAGCCCTCCATCATATTCATTGTTGTGTAAAAAGATTTTATGATTTCAACAATGGTGCTGACTTCTTGGCCAATTTGAGAAACCCTGCAAAACAGATGGCCGTCATCTTGAGTTATTGCGCGCACTCTTGTTAGCCCGGAAAGCTGACCTGCTTTTTCATATCTATAAACTGTTGCAGGCTCAAAATACCTAACGGGCATATCTCTGTAAGAAAACTGGTTGTCGCAGAATATTTGCATGTGGTGAGGGCAATTCATGGGCTTCATAAAAAATTCTTCGTCGCCACCTTTTACTTTAAAAATTTCTTCGCCAAATTTTGCCGCGTGACCGGAAGTTTCATACAGACTTTTTTTGGTGATGTGGGGAGTCCACACTTTTTGATATCCTCTGTTTTTGTGCAAATCCCAAAGGTAATTTTCTATTTCAGTTCTGACTATCATTCCTTTTGGTTGCATCATTGGCAAACCCGCGCCAACCAATTCGGAAATTGTAAACAATTTTAATTTTGCTCCCAAAACACGGTGGTCGCGTTTTTCGGCCTCCTCCATCATTTTTAAATAATCCTGTAATTCTTTTTCGGTTTCAAAAGCCAAACCATAAATGCGGGTGAGCATTTTGTTTTTTTCGTTTCCTTTCCAGTAGGCTCCGGCAATTTTTGAAAGCTTAAAAGCCCTTGGATTGATTTCTGAAGTATTTTTTACATGTGGCCCTTTGCAGATATCCAAAAAATTCCCATTAGCGTAGGTTCCAATAGTTTTTTCTTTCAATTCGGAAATCAGTTCCAATTTATATGGTTGTCCTGCAAATAATTTTTTTGCCTTTATTTTGGAAATTTCTTCTTTTACAAACTTTTGGTTTTGCGCAATTATTTCGCGCATTTTATTTTCTATTTTTTCCAAATCTGCAGGCTCAATTGGTTTTGTGAGTTGGAAGTCATAATAAAATCCGTTATCTATTGCCGGACCAAAGCCCAATTTTGCCTTAGGATAAAACTCCAAAACCGCCTGCGCCATCACATGGGCGAGCGAATGCCTAATTTTGTCTATTTGTTGGTCCATATTATTAAAAATTAAAAATTTTAAATTAAAAATTATTGGTTCATATTACCACTTATACAAGCCAAAATCACTATTGACATTTTGTAAAAATAGTCTAGAACACTCGGCTCAATCTGCAGATTGAGCCGAGCTAAAATAGTTAGTTTTTTGCCGTACGGCAAAAAACTACCCAAAACAAAAAAGATATAAAAAACTATTCTTATGTTCTTGAGAACATTGGAATAAGTTAGGTTGCCGTACGGCAACCTGAAGTAATGTGGACGTTGACATATGGTGAAAAATATGGTAAGGAAAATGTAGAACAAAACAGGTTTTTCTTTCGCCGAGCACTTCGCAAAGCAAAGAGAAAAACCAAATTATATGTAAGGAAATCCGCCATGAGCGACGCAACAATCTTCAAGGTTGGGGACGCGGTACAGCTGGTACCCGAAAGATGCACGGCAGATACGCCCCTTGGTGCCAGTGCACAATCTAGCGGGGAGGCTCCTTTAGTCTTGGGACAAACGTACGTAGTGGGCGCGATTTATCAATGCAAATCGTCAGTAGCCCATCATCCGCAGATGCTCTTCTTTGACGAAATACCTGCCAGACAAAGATGGTCGGATATTCTTGATCCCGACAAAAAGGGCCGCGCTGGTTTTTCGGGATGGTGGTTTCGTCTCGTTGTTTGAGAAATATAGGGTTGAGCAGATCTACTGCTCCCGCGTTGAGAAATCAAGGCGGTTTTTTTATATAAAAAATGGTCTAAAAAACTCGGCTCAATCTGCAGATTGAGCCGAGTTGATTCTAACCCAACTATGCGTAGTAGGGTGGTAGGGCACGATTTGTACAGAGAACGGGTTTTTGCCTCCAGGCAAAAACCCGTTGTTTGTTCCGTAGAGTTAATTAGGTAGAGTTGATTAAAAAGATTTTATATCTCTCTTGGCACTAAGATTTCTTGGCAGTCGTCGGCGACAATTTTAATTTCGCCATTTCTGTCATCAACACGGCCGGCTATAAAGACAACTTTTCCGTCTTGCAAGGCTTGCGGGTTGCGTTCAAGCAAATTTGGAAAAATTACCACCTCCATTTTCCCGGTTAAATCTTCAAGTTTTATAAACAGCATTGGCTGGCCTTTTTTGGTGATGATTTTTTTAACGCTTGAAATTAATCCGCCAAAAACCAATTTTTTGTCCAC
>Ga0172379_10002873_pt1 | contig 29038 bp, 23 predicted proteins | sample GrowelOW334metaG_FD_119756 | JGI IMG/M metagenome (GOLD analysis project Ga0172379, IMG submission 119756) | Groundwater microbial communities from an aquifer near a municipal landfill in Southern Ontario, Canada - Groundwater well OW334 metaG | ecosystem: Environmental > Aquatic > Deep...
AAAATATTTCTGATGAAGATTTAATTCCTGAAAAAGAATCAGTACTTATTTTCACTGCTGGTGGTTATGTGAAAAGAACAGATCCATCTGAATTCAGAACCCAAAAGCGTGGTGGTGTTGGTGTTATTGATATGGAAACAAAAGAAGAAGATTTTGTTACGATGTTTTTGACAGCAAATACTCACAGCGATCTTCTTTTCTTCACAAACTTAGGAAAGGCATATCAAATAAAAATGTATGAAATTCCTGAGGGAAAAAGAGCAACAAAAGGAAAATCAATTATGAATTTCTTATCTTTAGCTGGTGATGAAAAAGTTACTTCTATTCTTGTTATGCCAAAGGAAGCTAAAGCAAAGACTTCTCAACTTATTCTTGTAACCAATAAAGGAACAGCTAAAAAAGTTTCTTCAGATAGTTTTAAAGATGTAAGAAGAAGTGGTCTTATTGCTATTCGTCTTGAAAAAGGAGATGAATTAAAATCAGTTATTTTAGTTGAAAAAGGTGATCAAATAATGCTTGCTACTTCAAAGGGACAATCAATTAGATTTAAAGAAGGAGATATTAGAGAGATGGGGAGGACTGCAGCTGGTGTTAGAGCTATTAAATTAAAAAAAGATGATTTTGTTATTGGCGTGGATTCAATCCTTAAAGATTCAAAAGAAGGAGCATTTCTTGTTATGAGTGAAAATGGTTTTGGAAAAATGACAAAAATTAAAGAATATAAAGTTCAAAAGAGAGGAGGATCAGGAATTAAAACTGCAAAGATTACCACAAAAACAGGAAGTCTTATTGTTTCGAAAGTTTTAAAAGAAGAAACAGAAATGATTGCTATTTCACAGAAAGGTCAAGTCATAAGAGTGGAGATTGTTTCAATCCCTTCACTTGGGAGACAAACTCAAGGAGTAACAATTATGAAATTAAGACCCGGGGATAATATCGCTTCGCTTACTTGTCTTTAAAATGTTAAAATATGAATACTTGTCCCGTTAGAAATAGCGAGGATGTAAAGTTGAAAATAAAAAATTAGGTTTATTAATTTTAAAATAATAAAGTAGTTTATGTAAAAATGAACTATTTCTAATGGGATGATTTCTTTCTCCAATCCGGAAAATAACATAGAGCAATTTGGAATAATGGAAGGAATGAATATTGCCGACATAGGTGCTGGTTCTGGTTTTTATGCTCTCGCACTAGCGAGAAAAGTAGGGGATTCTGGTAAAATTTATGCTATTGATGTTCAGCAAGATTTACTAATTAGACTTAAAAGTGAAGCTTCAAATAAGAAACTTTTTAATGTAGAAATTATTTGGGGTGATGCAGAAAAACTAGGAGGAACAAAACTAGGAGACCATTCTATGGATATGGCTCTTGTTTCTAATATTTTATTTCAAGTTGAAAACAAAGAAAGATTTGCAGATGAAGTGCAAAGAATTACCAAAATTGGTGGAAAAATAGTTTTAATTGATTGGTCAGATTCTTTTGGAGGAATGGGGCCTCAAGAAAAAGATGTTTTAGGTAAAGAAGCGGCAGTATTACTTTTTCGAAAAAGAAATTTTGTTTTGGAAAAAGAAGTAGATGTTGGGTCCCATCATTATGGTATAATTTTAAAGAAAGAATCATAAAAAATTAATGAATCCCGTAGTAGATTTTTAAATGATTGCGGGGCAATGAATTATAAATATAGACAAAAAGTCGCTTAGAATAATAGATGTAATAAAAAATTAAGATTTGTTTTTAAAAACAATTTAAAAATTCACTACGGGATGAAAAATTTTCAAATAATATTAATAGGAGTTTTTATTTTTTTTCTAGTTTTAGCCGTGCTGATATTTTCTGGGACAATTCCTATTGGAAGTAAGGGTACTGTCTCTGGTGTGTCTGGTAATGTTGTTATGTGGGGGACAACAGACAAAAATATTATTCGGGCTGTTACTGAAACTATTAATTCTAAATATGAAAAATCAAATATTTCTGTTAAATATGAGCAAAAAAATATTAACACATTTGATCAGGAATTAATCGAAGCATTAGCATCGGGGACTGGTCCTGATTTGGTACTATTGCCAAATGATTTAATTATCAAATATTTAGATAAAGTTTTTATAACTCCGTATGCAAATTACCCTAAAAGAACATTTATGGATACATTTATAAGTGAAGGGAATATTTGTTTAACTACAACAGGCATCAGTGCTTTTCCGTTAGTTGTTGATCCTCTGGTTATGTATTACAACAAAGATTTTTTTGAAGATGCTGGCATTGCTAAACCACCAGAAAATTGGGATGAATTTAAAGCGGTTTCATCTTTGTTAACTAAAAAAGAATCTGGTTATAAACTTTTAAAAAGTGGTGCTGCATTAGGAGAATTTGATAATATTAAAAATGCCAAAGACATAATTTCAATGTTATTACTTCAAACTGGTAATCCAATTGTTGCTATAGGAAAAGATAATTCTTTGGTTTCGACACTTGGTTCAACTTTTGGTCAGAACCTACAAAATAATGGTGATCAAGCAGTTGGATTTTATATGGAATTTTCTAACTCTAATTCCAAGTCATACTCTTGGAGTAAATCTATGAGTCTAGACAGAGATGCTTTTGTTGCTGGTGATTTAGCAATATATTTTGGATATGCAAGTGAATTATTTGATTTAAGAAATAGAAATTCTAATTTAAATTTTGATGTTGCCAAAGTTCCACAAATAAAAGATTATGATCAAAAAGCAACTTTTGGAAAGATGACATCAGTTTCTATTATGAAAAATTCTAAAAATATAAACACTGCTTATTATATAGCAAGTATTATCTCTAGTCCTGAATATATTGGTTATTTATCAAAAAGTTCTTCCATTTCTCCTGCTAGAAGAGATTTACTTACAATAAGTTCTGAAAGTAAAAGTGACCCATATATTTCTATCTTTTATAATTCAGCTTTAATTTCAAAAGGTTGGCTTGATCCACAGTCAAGTAAAACTGATGGGATTTTTATTAAAATGATAAACAATATAAGTTCAGGTAGATCGTATACTGCTGATGCTGTTTCAGATGCATCAGATGAACTTGATATTTTATTAAAGAGTATAAAAATATGATAAAAAATAAAAAAGTTTTTTCAATATTACTTATCGCAGTTTTTCTTTTTCCTATTGTTTCTTTTTCTGCTGGACTAATTCCATGTGGTGGGACGGGTGAACCAAAATGTGATTTTTCTCAATTAATGATTCTAGTAAAAAATTTCATTAACTTTCTACTTTTTGATTTAGCAATGCCACTTGCCGCTATTGCATTTGCTTATGCCGGATATCTATATATGTCTTCTGGTGGTGATACAAAAAACACAACCAAAGCTAAAAATATATTTAAAGATGTCTTATTTGGGTTTGTTCTAGCTTTATCTGCTTGGCTTATTGTGACTGCAATTCTTACAGGTTTTGGATTAAAAGATGGGTTTAGTTTTTTAAAGTAAATTATTAGTAATTTCCGCCCAAGGCGGATCAGCCTAGGGCTGAAATTTTATAACGATATGAAAAACATTATTCGAAAAATTTCCTGGATAAGTTTAGGTTTTATAATGCTTATACCAAGTCTTATAGTAAGAGCAAAAGAGGAAACTGGAGATATATCAGGTGGTACTGGGGCAACTGATGTGGCAGGGGGAACGGGAACAGATGCTTCTTCGGCCACAACTATTATACTTGAAAATCCTATTCAGCCAGATACAATTCAAGAATTTATTAAGTATGTATTAAATATAGTTTTAACAATTGGTGTTCCTGTTATCGCTTTATTTATTATCTATTCAGGATTTCTTTTTGTTAAAGCTCAAGGAGATCCCGGTAAATTGAAAACAGCCAAGGCTACTTTTTTATACACAGTTATTGGAGCTGCGATTCTTCTTGGTGCATGGGTTTTGGCTCAAGCAATAGGTGGAACAATTGAACAAATTAAAACTGGTGTCTAGGATTAAAATTATTTATTTAACAAGATAAAAAATAACATGAAAAAAATAATAAAAAAAATAGCCTTACTTCAAATATTGTATTTATTACCAATATTTAGCTTTGCACAGGTTGTGGTTCAACCAGCGGTGGCGAAAACTGATTGTTTTTCTAAACCCGACAATTTAGGTGATCTTATTTCCACAGCAACTTGTACAATAAGAGTATATTTAATTCCTCTTATGTTCTCTTTGGCTTTATTGATATTTATTTATGGAGTAGTTTGGTATATCTGGAAAGGAAAGGATAGTAAAGAACAAGAAGAAGGGAAAAAATTTATGCTTTGGGGAATAATTGCACTCTTTGTTATGGTTTCTGTTTGGGGAATAGTCTCAATTCTTACTAATACTTTTGGCTTAGGAACTGTCTTTATTCCACAGTTACAACAATAGGAAAATTGTTTTATGTTATATGGATTACCATATAACAACGGCACTCGAACAAAATAATAATAAATTCTTGTTTTGCTTCTCGTTTGTTGTTATATGTTTTTTCAGGAGAAAAACCATATAACAACGGCACTCGAACAAAATAATAATAAATTCTTGTTTTGCTTCTCGTTTGTTGTTATAATTAAGTAAGCCTAAAAATTAGGGAATTGGTCAATTATTATTAGCTAATTATTAATTAATTATTTTAAAATGAATAAAATAAAAAAAGTATTTTCATTTTTGATTCCGAGTCTTGTTTTCTTGCCAGTTGTAGCATTTGCTCAAATATTACCTTCACAGAGTACCGATGCCACTGACGTTTTGGTTATAGTTAAGAATATTATAAACACAATAATCCCTATCGCTATTGCTCTTGGAGTAGTTTACTTCATTTTTGGTGTTATCAAATATGTTACTGCAAAGGATGATAAATCAAAACAAGAAGCTAGAGATGTTATGATCTATGGTATCATCGGTCTCTTCGTTATAGTTTCAATTTGGGGATTGGTTGCTATTCTTAATAATACCTTTGGAGTTGGACAAGGAGGAACAATTCAAAATATTCCAGGTGTTATAGACTAATAGAATAAATACTCAAATGATGTTTTTATTTACAAATGTTGCTGGTGCTGCTACTTTAGCTAGTTTGATGAAGACTATAAACAAAGTTATTATCAATCCAGTTATTATTCTTGTTTTTGCCCTAGCTCTAATATTCTTTCTTTATGGGGTTTTTGAATATGTCTTAAACCAAACAAAAGACGATAAAAGATCTCAGGGGAGACAGCATATGTTGTGGGGACTCATAGGTATGTTTATAATGGTTTCAGTTTTTCTTATAATGGGTATTATAATGAATACCTTTGGAATAGAAGGAATTAATCCAAAAGCAGGAACTGTAGATTTGCCATCCTCAAAAACATTTGATGTGCTTGATATAAACACTGGAACTCAGTAAATAACTAAGAAAAAGAAAAAGAAAAACCCTCCGACTTAGGTCGGAGGGTTTTTTGTGAAGAACAATAAGAACTATTTTAGTTTTTTGGGCCAAGTTTTTACGCTGGCCGTAAAACCTTTTCCACAAAGTGATTGAAAATAAAAACTTCCAGGGTGTAAGAATTTTCCAATGTTGGTTGTCTTCCCTGGTATTTTTTCGAATTTGATAATAGTGTCACTCGGTGTTTTTATATTTGTACTTCTTCCACCAAGATTGAAACTAAAATCATACTGTTCGTAAATTGTAATAGGGTCTGACCAACCATCTACGGGAACATAAAAAGTAAACTCTTTTGTTCCATCGGAATAATCTTTCTCTTTGGTTGTGTTGCAACTAAATCCTCCTGTTCCAAAGATGAAAAGTATAATAAGTGCAATCAGTAACCAGAATACATTAATGTTGTATGAATAGATGTATACCAACATCAATGTGATTAGGCTCAATTCGAAAATCCAAAAATTTAGACTTCCAACATAATATCCGTCGCCAGTTATTTTTGCCCATCTTTCTGGCCAAACTTTAGCAACGAGAACATTGATAACAAGGAAACAAAGAATTGCAACAATTATTTTTCCTATGGGGATCTTTTTTGCATCTTTTTTCTTTTCATCCTTCGTTTTTTCTTCCTTTTTCTTTTCTGGTTTAGGTTCCTCGTTTTTAGGTTTTAACGAATCACTTTCTTTTTTAGGAGATTTATCCCGAGAGATAAACCAGAAAATAGCGAAGGCCAAAATTACAAAAAAGGGAATAATGTAAGGTTTAATTTCATCCATTTTTCATTTCCTCCATTTTAATGAATTAAAGTTCCTGGATCATCGTCAGCCAAAAAACTGCTTAGGGGAAGAGATGTTTTTAAATCAGATCCTCCTAATGAAATAACCCTTAAGCCAGTATTCTTTGCTAAAGCTTCAGCAAAAGCTACTGCGACCGTTCTTCCATCCTTAGTTTTTATGGCGTACTTTTCTTTAAGTACATCATTCTCAGCTTTTCCAATGTCTCCAATTTTTGTAGCTTCTGCACTTCCTGTTTTTTTGATTTTTTCAGCTTCTGCGTCAGCTCCTATTTTTTTGGTTTCAGCTTCAAGTTCAGCTCTTATGATTCCGGATTTTTTTTCATACTCTGCTTTTGGAACTTCATCCATCGCAGTTATGATTTTTTTATCAATTCCCGCGTCTGTCATTTTGACACTGACAATCTCTAACCCCCAATCATGAGGAACCGAAGTGGTATCACCAACTAATTTTTTCATAGCGGTAAAGAGTATTCCGTTAATTTCTTCCCAATCCTTTAATATATCTTTGGGACATTTTGAAATAAAGGCCGGATAAAGAGCTCCTTGAACACTGTCACTTAATTGTGGAAGTAATTTTTCTAATTCTCCAACAACTTTAATGAAAGTTGAATAAGATTTGATTCTAAATCTTACAACAACTCTTGGCTTTAAGATCATTGTATTTTCCAAAGGATCTTTAGGGTCTACTAATTTTCCAGTAGGAATTTTAAATGGGGGAACTTTTCCTTCAGGAATGTTGCCATCCTCATCATAAATTTTACCTGGTTCTGCTGGAAATTCTACACTTAGAGTTAATCCGCCATTTTTCAAAACTTTAAGCTTGCATATCCATAATGGAATCCAAGGTGAAGCTCCTGCTTCTGTATCTTTAATAGGTTTATTAAAGAATAAAACAGTAGCAACATCAGAGGGACCTACTCCTCTTTTTCCTTTTCTCCAACTTCCAAATATATAAAATATTTGAAAGATTAATAAGAGATGAGAAATTGATCCCCATTCTTTTGAAAGCCCAGGATAATGTTTATCCCAGAAAATGTAATCTGTGATAGCGAAGATTATCAATATGATAATCCAAGTAAACAATAAAATGTTCTTTTTCATATTTCTTATTTTAAGTGAGCTTATTTTTTATCTGGCTCAATTATACAGTAAAAATTATAAAAGTCAACCCAAACACACCTATTTAAAAACTGTAAAATAAGTGTGTGGGTAAAGCAAAAAACATCCTTATTAAAAGGTGTTTTTTATTGATTTGTGCCGGGAAGAGGACTCGGTCACAAATATTTTTCTGTTAAAAAATTTTGCGACCCCGCCTCGCGCCGTCGCGCTCCGGCTTTCTCGTTTTGGCACAAATTATTAACTTGTGCCGGGAAGAGGACTCGAACCTCCATGGGTCACCCCGCTTGCTCCTAAGGCAAGTGCGTCTACCAATTTCGCCATCCCGGCATTTATATTTTTTTATATTTTTTAATCTTTCCCTATACAAGCACAAAAGTCAAATACGCTTACTCATTTCGCCATCCCGGCATTTATATAGATAAATATAGCAAAATGTTAGCCTTAAAACAATGTTGTCATCATAAATAATTTTCTCGCCGTCGCTCGAAAATTTTCACGAATCTTACAGATTCAGTACACCTTTTGGATATTTTAATTCACAAAGTTTTTAAAATATCTCAAAAGGTCTTTCATTTGGGTTCCAACCCAAATTTCAACCTGCCTTGTCTATTTTTCCTGCTGAAAAAATATGACTCCGGCTCGGACGCTGTCGTCACAAATAATTCCTCGTCGTCACTCGGAATTTTCGCGACCCCGGCTCGCGATTTTTTCTGCTGACAAAATATCGCTCCGCCTCGGACAAGCTAAAAATCTCCCGAAGGGGAGATTTTTTACGCTTGTCCGCCCAGTAGGAGTCGAACCTACGACCATTTGCTTAAGAGGCAACTGCTCTACCAACTGAGCTATGGGCGGATAATTTTTATTTAATTTTGAAATACTTTTTAATTTTTTCTTTTAACTTTCGACCTACCAAGACAGCGTATGGGAGGATTTTTTTATTAAATTTTCTAAATTACTTATATTTTTTATCTAGACTTTCGACCTACCAAAACAGCATATGGGCGGATAATAAAAAAATTTTTAAAAATTATAAAAAAGATTTTTATATAAATCTTTTTGTGCCTGAGGAGGGGGTCGAACCCTCATCCCATTCGGGACACGATTTTAAGTCGTGCGCGTATACCAATTCCGCCACTCAGGCAAATATTTTTCGCAAATTATTGCGAGAGGCCTGGGTGGGAATTGAACCCACGTATAAGAGTTTTGCAGACTCTTGCCTTACCACTTGGCGACCAGGCCTTCAAATTCTATTTTAATGTTGATTTAATAACCAGTCAATTCTTTGTCTATTTTTTTCCCCTAAATCAATTTCAAAATCTAAAAAGGGGACCGTTCTTGTTGTCATATGTTTTTTTAAAAAATCTTTTGCATCACTTCTTTTTCTTTTAACAAAATCAAGGACAGCACTTTCTTTGTCTTCTGGAAACACCGTAATAAATACTGTAGCATTTTTTAAATCTCTTGAAACCTCACAATTGGTAACAGTGATTAAAGAGGTTTTGTTTGTTTCTGATTCTAGAAAAGTTGCAACAAGATGTTTTATTAAATTATTTATTTTTTCTTGCCTTAAGGTCATTTTTTTTATTTTTCTACCATTATAAAAGCTTCAATAATATCACCTGGAGCAATTTCTGCTTTTGAATCTATCATCATTCCAAATTCATTTCCTTCTAAAACATCTTTTGATTTTACTTTGTTTTGTTGGATTTCGGAAATCTTTCCTTTTCCAATCTCAAACTCTCTTCTTGATATTTTTACATTTTCATCTAATGAGATTTTTCCCTCTAAAACTTTTCCTCCAACAACTTGTCTGTCTTTTACTCTACTAAAAAATCTTATAATCTTCGCCTTACCCGTGATTTCCTCAATTTGTTTTCTTGGTCTTCTTTTTTCTAATTCTTCTTCTAACCAATCAGAAATTTTATAAATTATATCAAAACTTTTTATCATAATACCAAGACTCTCTCCTAGCTCTATTGCGCTTCTCTCTGTTTTTACATTAAAACCCAAAATAATAGACTCTTTATCTCCTCCTGCTGATTTTACATCGGATTCACTTATTGCCCCAACTCCTTTCCCAATTATTTTTACAAAAACATTTTCTTTTTTTATTTTTGAAATTTCTTTTTCAATTGCCTCTATTGTTCCTGCTACATCAGTTTTTATAACAACGGGTATTATTTTTGTTTCGTCGGTTATTTCTTCCATATCAGAAATTCTTTCTGTTTTTTGTTTGGTTTTCTTTTCTTCGTTTTCTGCAACCATCTTTTCAGCTTCTTTTTTATTTTCGAAAGTTTGGAATATTTCTCCAACTATTGGCATCTTATTAAAACCTATAATTTTGACAGGGGAGGAAAAACTAAGTTCATCAACATCTTTACCAAGAAAATCTTCCATTATTCTAGTTCCAGCTATAACTTCATCTACTACTACAAACATGCCCTTTTTTATTGTTCCATCTTTAATTACCATAGTTGCAGAAACACCCCTTTTTGTATCTAGGTTGGACTCTATTACGACTCCTGTAGCATTTTTACTTTTGTCTCCTGTAAAGCTTTCAAGTTCGGCAACAAGTAATATTATTTCAAGTAAATTATCAACACCGGTGCCAACTTTAGCAGATATTTCAGCATAGGGGACTTGTCCACCAAAACCTTCTAAGTAAATTTCTTTTTCCAATAAATCAATTTTAGTCTTTTCAACATTAGATCCCGGTTTATCAATTTTATTAATTGCAACAACAAAAGGAATTTTTGCTTCAAGAATTGTGTTATAAGCTTCCACTGTTTGAGCCTTAACACTATCTTCCGCGGAAACGACTAAAACTGCTATATCAGCGACTATCGCTCCACGCTCTCTCATATGAGAGAAGGCTTCATGTCCTGGTGTATCTAAAAAAGTTATTTTTTTATTTACTCCTTCCTTATCTTTATGTAAAACTTCATAAGCAGAAATATGCTGAGTTATTCCGCCAACTTCCTTATCAACCATATTTGTTTTTCTAATGTAATCAAGTAGGGTTGATTTGCCATGGTCAATATGACCCATTATTACAACAACAGGTGGACGGGATACAATATTAGATTTTTCATTTTCAGATAATTTCATTGTTGTATATTTTAATTTTTTACCTTTCGCAACATTTTGTTATTTTGCAAAATGACAAAATGTTGCGATTTCTTATTCTTAATTCATACTTCATAATTCTTACTTCCTATTTGATTTCTGCTTTTTCAATCGATCTTTTTTCTTCCTCTGTTAATTCGTATTCTGATTTTTTATTTTTTAATGGTTTCGCAAAAACACTAACTCTGTCTCTTGAATATAAAGAAGAAAGTACAACGCCGTCTCCTTCTTCATTTATAAAAGTAATTGCAAAACTTTGGTTTCCACCTGAATCTTTAAACGGATTGAATCTTATTGTCTCAACTCCTCTTATACTTTTTTTTAATTTATTGTCGATATCACCTAGTTTTATTTCTATTTCATTTTTTGAATTTTGTAATGCTTTTAATTGTTCAGAAATAAATAGAAGTGTTTCTTCTAAGTCTTTTGCTTTTTTACCCATGAAAAATTTTTTGATTCTTTTCTCTGTTTTGATAATCCAAACGATAATAAGAATAATAAAAAAGGCAATTACATATATAACAATTTGGTCAAAATTTGGCATAATAGCAAATTAACTAGTTTAGTTTTGAAAATTAGTGATAAAAGTGTATATTTCTATTGACTTAAGACAAATAGAAATATTTGTTACGACAAGTAAAAATTATATAATATAAAAGGTTTTTTTGCAAAATATGACGAAAAAAGAAAATAACTCACGCCATGGCGGAGTAAAAAAAATATATTTTGATAATGCATCAACTACACCGGTTGATTCTTCTGTTTTAAAAGAAATGAATAGATTTTGGTCACAAGATTTTTCAAATGCAGGGGCTATTCATAGTGGGGGCATTTTTGTGAAAAATGAAATAGAAAAATCTAGAAAAAAAATAGCTTCAATTTTAAATTGTCATCCTAATGAAATAATTTTTACAAGTGGGGGAACAGAAAGTGATAATTTAGCGTTGTTTGGTGTTGTAAATAATTTTTTAGAAGATAAAAAAAATATAACCCATTCGGCTTCGCTCAGGGCAGGTAAAAAACCAAATATTATTGTAAGCAACATTGAACATCCGGCGATTTTAGAATCTTGTAAAGCTTTGGAAAAGAGGGGAATTGAAATTATTTATATTCCTGTAGAAAAAAATGGAGTTATTGATCCTAATTTAATAAAAAAGAAATTAAACAAAAATACAATTTTAGTTTCTGTAATGTATGTAAATAATGAAATCGGTACAATTCAACCAATTCAAGAAATTGCAAAAACTATTCGTCATTTCAAAAAAGTCGGGAAAAGGTGCGGCCTTAAATCTAGGGAAAGGTCGTTCCTTGAGGAGACTTTTCATTATCCCATTTTTCATACCGATGCTTGTCAGGCAATAAATTATCTTCCTGTTAAGGTTGATAAATTGGGGATTGATATGATGACTTTTAATGGGTCAAAAATTTATGGACCAAAAGGAATTGGAGTTTTGTACAAAAAAAGAAATATTCCAATAAATCCAATTATCTATGGTGGCGGGCAAGAATTTGGATTGAGATCTGGAACAGAATTTGTTTCAGGAATTCTTGGATTATCTAAAGCACTTGAAATTACTGAAAAAATTAAAGAAAAAGAATCAAAAAGGCTTTCTGTTTTGCGCGATTATTTTATTAAAAAAATTAAAACTAATTTTCCTAACGTTATAATAAATGGTGATCTAGAGAAGAGGCTTCCAAATAATGTAAATATTTCAATATCAGAAATAGAAAGCGAACTTTTAATTTTAGAATTAGATGCGAAGGGGATAATGGTTTCTGAAAAAAGTGCTTGTCAAAGCAGTGATCCCGAGGAATCATATGTTATCCAAGCTATAAGAGGAAAAGACCAACACCAGGGCGGGGTAGGTAAAAAAACAGAAAATAGTGTCAGATTTAGTTTAGGTAGATCAACTACAAAAAAAGAAATTGATTATGTTTTAAAATCTTTGAAATCTATCTTAGAAAAGTTAAATAAATGGAAGTATTAAGAACTAGCTTCTAGCTTCTAGGTGGTAGCTTGCCCCGCCATGGCGGGGGTTCTAGTAAAAAATAGAATATAAAATACAGAGGTTAAACCTCTGTATTTTATATTAAAACCGCCTTTGTGGGGCGGTTTTGTTTTTTAGATAATTTCCCAGATTTCATCATCGGGATCTTCTACTCTTTTTGAAATGAATCTTAACCCATAACCAGTAATACCAAGAATCATAGAAATCCAGTCTCCAATAACGACAAAGTTTGCATGAATTTCTTTTCTGACTCTTCCGTCATTTTCAAATTTTCCCTTACTTCGTTCACAAATAAAATTTTCAAAATCCAAAGGTTTTCCATTTCTGGTTACCTTAATTGATTTTTTTTCAATGTTTATTATGAATAAATCTCCGACCATGATTGGCGTGCTTTTTTTACCTTGATCTCTCATGTTTATATAATTAAATAAAACTTCTATTTACAAGATAACACACTGTAAATTTTTTGTAAAGCGTTTTATAAAAAAAGTAAAACCGCCTTTATGGGGCGGTTTTTTAAAAAAGAAATTATTCTGGGAATTTTACCTTCTTCACCTTCAGAGCTTTTAGCAATTCTTCAATTTCTTCCATAGTCATAATTTTTGACCATGAGTTAGCGGTTTCAATATCTTTGGATTCTTCTATTAATTTCAATACATACTCCCATGGTGTATTAGTATTACCTCTTTCATGCCACATCGAATCTTCTATACTGATTGATGTTGAATCACTAGCATCCCACATCCTTTGTTTTCTTAAAATGATATGGTTGATTAAATAAAATTCTTTAGCAATCTTCTTAAGAAAATCAAAAGATTTTTGTCGATTCTGGTTCGAATGTGTACCCCAATCAGTTGCATTAATTCTGACAATAATATGATTTTTATTTTTGTATATTAATCTAAAAGAATAATCATTATTGCCAGATATTTTCCAGCTTTTTCCAGTCCAATTTCCAAGAGGTAACCAATATTCGAGAAATTTTATCTTTCCTGTGGTTGTTTCTTCTTCCCAGAAATCTCCGGGTTTTTTAAAATCTTTTTTATAAGATTGGAAAAAATCGCTATAATCTGATGTTTCTACTTTGTAACTACTCATGTTAAATTATTTTAATTTACTTTTCTGGCTATAGAATATCAGGAATACAATATTTGTCAAATAAATATTATAAAACCGCCTTTATGGGGCGGTTTTAATACAAGAAACTTTTTATTCCGGAACCGAAGGAATATCAGGGCTTTTTATGTATTTGAGATATTTTAATATTATCTCATCGGCTTCTTGCCATACAATATCCCTCCTGTCAGATTCTTTAGTCAATGGTTCAACCCCCAGGGCTCTGAAAGTTGTTTCTAAAGCGTCAGGAAGTTTATTGCTTTCTGATTGATTTACGCTCGTAATGAACATTAAACATTTGTTGTTTGACTGGAAACAAAAATGAAGGTTCACATAGTCCAGGCTACCATCATTAATTTTTGCAAAATCATTAATTACGGCAGTAAACTCATAACGCTCATATTCTTCATGTCCTCCCCATTGCCCAACTTTTAACCCTATTAAACTTGGTTCAAACTGAGTAAGTGTGCCATTTTCCAAAAGTTCCTCTATAAAGGGAGAAACTTCATCAATTGTTAATCCAAAATTTTTATACCGAGCAATCCACCCGGCCAAATTTTTTAATCCTGTCTGATCATTAAGATCAACATTCGCCACTGGTACTGAAGGAATATTTTCCTCATCTTTTCCCATATAAAAAACATTTAAACTATCTAATTCTATTATAATGATTTTTGGATTTTTGTCAAATTTTTAATTCAGCGATTTGCTTTAAATTCTCTGTTTTATTATTATATATACATATTAATCCCGTTAGAAATCAAACAGTTGATATTTCGGGATTAGCGTTAAAATAAGAAGATTATTAATAATTTTACTAGACATTAAATAAACTACGGAAATTTTAAATAATTTCTATTTAAAATTTCCTATTTCTAATGGGATGAAAATGGAAGAATTAACAAAAACTCAAATAGTGCTTCTGGTTATACTTGTTTCTTTTGTAACATCTATTGCAACGGGTATCACAACTGTAACCTTAATGAATCAAGCCCCTCCGGCTGTTTCCCAGACGATTAATCGTGTTATTCAGAAAACTATCGAAACCGTTACTCCAGGAAATAAAAACGATGTTAAAACTGTAATAGTTAAAGAAGAAGATTTAATTGTTGATGCAATAGATAAAAATAAGAAAAATCTTCTTTCTATAAAAAATACAGAAGATAAGTCAACTGCCGGTACTGGATTTTTGGTTTCAGAAAATGGTTTAATGATTGGGGCTAGTCAAAATTTTTCAGACAAAGGGGATTATTATGTTTCTATTGGGGAAGAAACAATGAAAGTTAAATTAGTAAAAAGTAGTGATATAGGATTTGCAATTTTACAAATAGTAATTCCAGAAACTTCAAAAACTAAAACATTCGAATTTTCAAACTTAATGGATTCAGAAACATTAAAAGTTGGGCAGAATGTTATTGCTATCAATTCTTCAAATGTCACAATAGGAACATTTACTGGTTTTGGTGAAATAGAAATAGGTAAAGAAAAAATTAAAACAATAAACGATAACCTAAATCTAGGAAAATCTTATGGTGGATCTCCTGTGGTGGATACTAATGGTAATATTTTGGGAGTTGTCTTGCCTCAGGAAGAGGGAACAATAACAATCCCTTCTAATTATATAAAAGAAGCCATTGACTCATTAAATAAAATTACTATATAATAATCTTCCGTTTGATTTCATGTAACGTGCCTACAATTTAGAGGTTTATTGAGAAATAGATAATTCTTATATTTATACTTTATAACTTTACAAACTTTAAACTTATTCAACATGCCACCATTTAATCACTTCACAACAAAAGCAAAAGAAGCAATAAAAAAGTCTCACGAACTTGCTATTGAAAGAGGACAAAATCATGTAAGTTCTCTTCATCTTTTGGCTGCATTAATGCTTCAAGAAGAAAGTATGATTATTTCAATTTTAGAAAAATTAGAAGTTGATACAATGCTTCTAACTGATTCAATTTTAGAGGCACTTGAAGGGACGGAAAATAGAAATGTTTTATCTCCATCATATCAAATATATCTAACACCAGATCTAGCTCAAGTAATAGAAAACTCTCCAAGAATTGCGGAGCGTTTTAAAGATGACTTCGTTTCTACTGAACACTTATTTTTAGCACTTCTTGATGTTCCAAGTCAGGCAAGAGAAATAATTTCTAAATTTAGAATCAATAAAGATCAGGTGATTAAAATTTTTGATGAATTTAAAAATCAAAATATTACAGACGCGACTCCTCCTAGAAAAAATAAAAATTTATATAAGTACACAAGAAATCTTACAGAACTTGCAAAGCAAGATAAATTAGATCCTGTTATTGGACGTGATACTGAAATAATGAGAATTATGCAAATTCTTTCAAGAAGAACAAAAAATAATCCTATTTTAATTGGAGAAGCGGGGACTGGTAAAACTGCAGTTGTTGAAGGGCTAGCTCAAAGAATTTCCAAAGGTGATATTCCTGAATCTTTAAAAGACAAAGAATTGCTTTCTCTTGATTTAGGACTTCTTTTGGCTGGAACAAAATATAGAGGAGAATTTGAAGAGAGATTAAAAAACATAATGAAAGAAATTGAAAAGGCTGAAGGAAAGGTAATTTTATTTATTGATGAAATACATACAATTGTAGGGGCGGGAGCATCTGAAGGTTCGGTGGATGCTTCAAATATGCTAAAACCTGCACTTGCCAGAGGTGAGCTTAAAGCAGTCGGGGCAACAACCTTAAAAGAATATCAAAAGTATATTGAAAAAGATCCAGCACTAGCTCGTCGTTTTCAACCAGTTTATATTGATGAGCCAACACCAGAAGACGCAATTGCTATTTTGCGTGGACTTAAAGAAAAATATGAACTTTATCATGGGATAAGAATCACAGATGATGCAATTTTATCTGCGGTTAATTTAAGTACAAGATATATAACAAATAGATTTCTACCAGACAAGGCTGTTGATTTAATTGACGAGGCGTCTTCGGCGCTTAGAATTTCTTTGGAAAATAAACCACCTGTTTTAGAAGATGCTCACAGAAAAATAATGCGTCTTGAAATTGAAAGAGAAGCTCTTAAAAAAGAAACTAAAAATAAAAAAGAAGATAAAAATGTAAAAATAAGAGTTAAAGAAATTGAAAAAGAAATTTCTAATTTAAAAGAAAAAACACGAGAGATAGAATTAAAGTGGCAAAATGAAAAAGTTACTGTTTCTGAAATAAGAAGTATCAAAAAAGAATTAGAATCTTTAAGGCTTGAAGCTGAAGGAGCGGAAATGAGAGCAGATCTTGGTAAAGCTGCTGAAATAAGATATGGAACAATTCCAAATCTTCAAAAAGAACTGGATATTAAATTAAATAAATTAAAGAAATTACAAAAGTCTCGTAGAATTTTAAAAGAAGAAATAACTAGCGAAGATATTGCAGAAGTTGTAGCAAGGTGGACAGGAATCCCTCTTGTAAAAATGCTTGAAGAAGAAAGGCAAAAACTCAATAAAATGGAAGAGGAATTAAAAAAACGTGTTGTTGGACAAAATGAAGCTATCTCAAAGATTTCTGATGTAGTGAGACGCTCTCGTGCAGGAATTTCTGATCCCAATAAACCAATGGGTTCATTTATCTTTCTTGGTCCAACAGGAGTTGGAAAAACTGAACTTACAAAAACTCTAGCTGAATTTCTATTCAACGATGAAAAAGCTTTAATAAGAGTTGATATGTCAGAATATATGGAAAGGCACTCAGTTTCAAAATTAATTGGTTCACCGCCTGGATATGTCGGTTATGATGAAGCTGGTCAATTAACAGAAGCTGTTCGCCACAGACCATATTCTGTAATTTTATTTGATGAAATAGAAAAAGCCCATCCAGAAGTATTTAATATTCTACTTCAAGTTTTAGATGAGGGAAGATTAACAGATGCAAAAGGCAGGGTAATAAATTTTAGAAATTCAATTATAATTTTGACTTCAAATATAGGTTCAAATTATATAGAAAAAATGGAATCTATGGGGTTCACCGTTAATACCGAGCAAGATGAATATACTCAGACGAAAGAAAAAGTTATGAGTACCTTAAAAGAACATTTTAGACCCGAATTTCTCAATCGTCTTGATGAAATAATTATTTTTGATATTTTATCGGGCGAGGCTATAAAAGATATAGTGAGAATAAGAATAGATGTTGTAAAAGAAAGACTTATATCAAAAGGTATTAATTTAGAAATTTCTGAAGAGGTTCTTTCATATTTAGCAAAAGAAGGTTATAATCCACACTACGGAGCAAGGCCACTCAACAGACTTATTCAGACTAAGATTTTAAATCCAATTGCAACTTACATAATTTCTCGAGATGTTAATAGTGGGGATACTGTGCAGGTTGTGATTAAAGATGGGGAATTGGTAAATGAAATAAGAAAAATAAAGAAAGGTAGTATAAAAAGTAGTAAAATTCCAAATAAGCAAAAAGTATTCGTTTCTTAAAATACAAATAAAAAATACACAGGGAAACCCATGTGTATTTTTTAAGGGGATAAAGAAAATAAATATGTGCAAAATTTTTAATTTTGTGGTATTTTATAAGGTATTCCATCTTATTGCGTCGGTGGCAGAGTGGTCAATTGCATTTGACTGTAAATCAAACGCCTTCGGGCTACGTAGGTTCGAATCCTACCCGGCGCACAAAATTACCCCCCCCAGCTCTTACTTGGGGTTTTCAACTTTTAATATTTGTTCTTTACTTTTCAAATATGCTATTATCTTTATATAATATAAAATAATATGTCATATCAGAAAATCATATATTTTATGAAACATAAAATAATACAACATGCATATAGGAAACACAGATTGAAACTTTTTGTGGGGATTATTCTATCCGTTCTTGTATTTTTTAGTTTTATTTTTGTCGATAAAACACAGGCAGTGGCGGGTACATGTACAGCGGCCGTAGGCTTAAGTGATTGGAACACTCCTGCCACTTGGTCTGGTTCTGGTTGTGACGGTCTTACTGAAATTCCGGAAGCAGATGATGCCGTAGTTATTCCTGCGGGGTCAGCAGTTAATATAACTGTAGCTGGTGCTGTGGCCGCGTCTATTTCCATGAGTGATCCAGCTAGTCTTAACAATAACGCTATAGTTTTATTTTCTCCAGCAACTCTGACTGTTGGTGGAGATATTACAATTGTTGGTTCTTCAGGAAGTAGAAGTTCTGCTTTTAATGTTTCTGATGGCGTAGTCTCTGTTGCGAATATTTCTATTACTGGTGGAGCTTCAACTGGTACTTCTGCTGTTGTTGTTGGTACTAACGGAACGATGAATGTTTCTGGTAATATTTCTTTTGCTGGTGCAGCTGGCAGAGCTAGAGTAGCTTTCTCAGGAAATGGCACTCTTAATATTGAAGGAAATTTTGGAAGTGAAGGGACTTTATTAACTGTTGGTGGTTTTGGCACAATTAATTTTAATGGAAGTAGTGCTCAAACGATGGGAACTTATACAACTTATAATAATGTTATTGTTACTAACACTTCTGGTGATGTAACTTTAGATGGGTCAATAAAAATTAATGGAACACTTGTCGTAAATGATGGAAGCCTGGATTCAGGGGTAAATGGATTTACTGTTATGGGAACTACAACAGTTAATAGTAGTGGAACTTTATTATTTTCTTCAGATCTTGGCACAAAAATTTTTACTGGAAATGTTTTAGTGGATGGTGGTATTTGGAATGAAACAGCTGCTGCAACTATTGCTTTTTGGGGTGATTTAACTAATAATGCAACTTCTTTTACTACAAGTACAGGTGTTCATTCTTTTAATGCAACAGGAACATTGAGTGGAACTAGTGAAACTAATATTCCAAATTTAGCTATATATGCACCAGCAATTATTACAAATAATAGTATTTTAAGCGTTAATACAGAATTATCTGGTGATGGTAATTTAACTAATGGAGCTACTGGAACTTTAAACATTGGTGATACCACAACTATTTCAACATTAACAGCAAATGCAGTAGGTAATATTGTTAATTATATTGGTGAAGATCAAACAGTTTATATGACTGATTATTATAATCTCTACTTTAACTATGGTGTTGTATTTATGGGAGGAGATGGTGTTAATACAAAAACTATTGCTGATCCAGGTATTACCATAGCTAATAATTTATTTATGTCTAACGGTGCACAAGCTAGTTTAGTGCTTGGTACTTCTACTGCTAATGCTCTTTACCTAGATGGGGTATTACAGCTTTCAGGAATTTGGGGTTCAACTGCTTCAGGAGCAACTCATATAAATGATACAAATTTCAGTGGGGTTGGTTTATTGAATGTTGCGACTGGCGATGATGTGCCTCCAACAGTTACGGTAACTACGAGTAATAATATTCTTTTTATAGGGGAAACTTTTACAATTACATACACCTTCTCTAAGGTTCCAGTAAATTTTACAACTGCTGATGTTACATCTCCAAATGGTACGATTGACGCAATTACAGCTACAGGTGATCCACTTGTTTTTACTTCTATTTTTACGCCATCTACTGATACCATTGATAATTCTAATGTCATCACTGTTGGTACAGCTTGGCAAGATGGTGTTGGTAACACGGGAGTAGGAGATGATTCTCCTAATTATACCGTTTATACAATAGCCCCTCCTCCCACTGGTAGTAACATATGTCCTACAGGATCAATAGGTATATACCCAAACTGTATTATTCCTGAAATTTGTCCTATTATCAATCCAAATCCAATTGATGTCTGTCCAAATGACCCAGGAATTCAAACAACATTACCTTGTTCAAACAATCCAAATCCTACTGATGTATGTCCTGGTGAACCCGGTATTCAAACAACACTCCCTTGCCCAAATAATTCTAATTCAGTAGATGTGTGCCCAAATATCTCAGATATTCAATTAACTATTCCAAATGGAATGTACTTAAATAATAGTAGTGAATGTGTACTTAATCAAAATTCTACAGATTTTTGTCCAAACATTTCAGGCGATCAAATAGCTATTCCAAATGGAATGCATTTAAATAATAGTGGTGATTGTGTACCAAATCAAACATCAATAGATCTTTGTCCCAACATTACAGGTAATCAATCAACCATTCCATCAGGAATGCACTTAAGTAATAATGGCAATTGTGTAACAGACCAAATATCTACAGACCTTTGTCCAAATATTTCTAATGATCAGCTAACTATTCCAACTGGAATGGAATTAAATAATAATGGTGAATGTGTTTTGATTGGACAAATAATTGATGTTTATTCAGATGAATCAACCGATAATCTTCCAACTGATGGTATTTTAGATAATTCATTAGATAATTCTCAAGACAACAATTTGACAAGTATTTTAAATGAAAACCTAATAAATTCTCCAATTCAAGAACTTATAGAAAATACTTTTTCTTCAGGGACTATTTCAAGAATGGATACTGGGTTAAGAACAAGTTCAGTTTTCTCTTTAATATTAGGAATGGTTGCATCTATTTTTTCTCTTTTAATTCTAGACCCAATAGCAGTCCAAGAATTATTAGTCATCCGTTTTCGTTTGTGGTCTTTATTCTTAACTGCCCTTGGTCTACGTAAAAAAGTAAAACCTTGGGGTGTAGTTTATGACAGTCAAACCAAACAACCACTAGATCCAGTCTATGTATCTCTTTTTCAAAATGGTGTAGAAATTACGTCTTGTATTACAGATATTGATGGACGTTATGGTTTTCTAGTTCCTCCAGGAACCTATAAAATTGTATCTAAAAAAACGAATTATATGTTTCCCTCAAAAGTATTAGCAGGACATTTTAGTGATGAATTGTATCATGATTTATATTTTGGAGAAGAAATCAAGGTTTCTGATGGGGAAGTGATTGCAAATAATATACCAATGGATCAAGAACATTTTGATTGGAATGAATTTGCTAAAAATAAAAAACAATTACTTCAATTTTATTCTAAGGGAGGAGTTCTTATAGGCAGGATTTCTGCATTTTTATTTGGAATCGGAATGATTTTGGCCATTATTACATTATTGGCTTTTCCAAAACCATACAATGTTGCTATCTTTAGTTTGTACGCGGTAATTTTACTACTACAAAGAACCTCTTTTAAAAAGAAAACCAAAGGGAGTCTAATGGAAAAAGACAAAGAAGAACCTCTTTCTTTTGCTATTGTTAGAATTTTTTCTACTGCTACTAATGTTGAAATTGCTCATAAAGTAGCTGATAATATGGGACGTTATTTCTGTTTAGTTCCAAATGGAAACTATTATATAGAAATTGAAAAGAAAAAATTTGATGGAACTTATGCAAAAGTATATAAATCTGGAAACATTGAGGTTACAAAGGGTATAGTGAATAGAGCATTTGTTGTTTAAGTATATAAAATTTTATCTATTACATAATCTAGTAAAAACACACAATATTTATATTGTGTGTTTTTACTTAGTACTTGTTATAATAGAAATGAATATAAAAAATTTTTAATATTTAATATAACTTTCATGAAAAAATATAAACTTGTTTTAATACTCTTGGTTTTGAATTTATTTATTATTCCATTTACAACAGAAGCAATAACTTACAATTTTGGTACCACAACTCTTAGAAATGGGAGCAAAGGTGAGGCAGTTAAAGAACTTCAAAGATTTTTAAATACAACCTTAAATCTAGGTTTAGTAGTCGATGGTAGATTAGGTCCAAAAACTATTACTGTTATAAAAACATGGCAAAAGAATCACGGATTAGTAGCTGATGGTCTTATTGGTAAAAAAACCAAAGATATGATGAATTCCACATCAACATCTAATATTATTTCAATTACTACTTCCACACCTACACCTACACCTACATATAGTTGTAATCAAAAAGATTTTACAATGGCGCTTGTTTTTGTTTCAAACGGTACCACCAGTAGTTCTGATCTAGATAAATACAAGGATGAATTAAATTATATAAAAGGGCGTTTGCCTTGGGCTTTCAATTTTGCAACGGGTAAATTAGGTACAATGTCTATACCTGAAAATCCAACTATCTTAGATTCTACGGGTCTTGTGTCTAATGGAACGTTAGATATATCTGCAACTCTTAAAAAATTCTACCAAACACACTCAGATAACTTTGACTTTGTTACAGTTTTTTTTAATGATAATAAACATTCATCTTTTCATAACATTGTCAAAAATAATATCAAGGGAATTGGATTGGGAGAAGGAGACAGTGATAATTCTTTTTTCTATGGGAGTAAGGGTAAATTAATTGGGATAAATTATATCAGTGATCTTTTAAATAATGAAAGAGCAATATTAGATGGACAAATACCAACTGGATATAATTTATCTATACAAGATTGCTATCAACAACAAAAAGATAATCTCAGCTCACTTACAGTAGATAATAATTGTGGAATGTGGCTTATATTACACGAAACTGCTCATCAATGGGGAGTTTATGCAGGAGATGTTGTTGATGATGATAATCCAAGCAAGGTTGGTCTTGGAATAAAAAATTCAGGGGCACATTATTATTATGGTTTAACTTCTCCTGAAGAAATTCAAGATCTCCTTGGAGGTATGTCTTGGAAAAAATCTCCCAATAGTTCTGTTTATGTAGGCAGTCATTATATGGTTAATCATGAATGGAATGATGCTCTATACTCATTAAAATATCATCCATTTACCTTATATTTCATGGGTTTACTCCCTCAAAGTGAATATGATACTAAGTTTAATCTTTTACAAAAGAATATTAATTATCAAATAACTCCTAATTTTGGGGCTAATGCAATGGAATCAGTATATAAACAAGTAAGTGTGAGGGATATTATTTCCAGAGAAGGGGAAAGAAAATGTGCTAATTAATCAAATTATATATCCGTAATTTTACTTGCTATAATATAAATATTAAGAATTATCAATATTAATTTAAAATTATATGAAAAAAATACTAGGATTTTTAATAGTTTTCTCATTGTTATTTGTTTCTATTCCTACAATAACAAAGGCATCAACAATTGATGATTTAATGGCTCAAGTTTTATCGTTGCAAGATAAAATATTAAACTTACAAAATCAAATGTCAGCTCTGGTTTTAAGAGCTACGACTAGTTCTATTATTATTAAACCAGTGAATACAGAACCTGGTGGTGATGTGTATTATATTAGTTTTGAAACAGTAAGTAGTAAGTGTAATATTTTTAATGATTCCACTGGTGGAAATTTTGTTGGCACAGGTGCCATTAATGGGTATGATTCAAATGGCAATCCCTCAATTTGTAATTTTAATGGTGTTAATTATCCTCCGGGTCCGGCTAAGCCAAGAACCAACACTATTAATCCAATTTCTGTAACAACAACGATTACTCCATCAACTTTGTCTGCCCCCACTACAACCTCCACTACAACTTCCACAACAACTAAAAATATTTTACCAGAGATAACTTCCTCAACTTCAAAAATTGTTCCCAATTCAACAATTTCTAGTAAATCATCTATCATCACCTTACCGTCAACTACGTTTAAAAGAACTTTAAATATAGGAATGAGTGGTTCTGATGTTAAAAATTTACAAAATATTTTAATTGAAAATGGTTACTTACCTATTGGGAAAAATACTGGATATTACGGTCTTTTAACAAAATCTGCAGTTATAAAATTTCAAGGGGAAAATAATATTTCCATAAACGGAAAATTTGATTCCATAACAAGTGCTAAGTTTTTACCTACATATACACAATCAAAAACAAAACAATACAAAAATAATACATACGGAATTCAATTCAGTTACAATGGAAATTTTACTCTTCAAGAACAAACAACAAATTTAGGATTACCTGACGATTTGGCTTGCCCAAACTTGTTTAGGATTATACTCACAGATCCAAATTCTCCAGACGTTGCGTTTGATGAAGGTTCACCATATGTAAAACCAACAATTGAAATTAATATTAGGAAGGCGAGTTGTTACCCTGATAATACGACAATATTACCTACGGGGTATAATTTAAACGCTGTTTTATTGGCCCTTCAACCCTTGCTAGATCTTAATCAAAATACATATACATCATTTTTGCAAAATGGATTTTCGCAAAAAATGTCAAAAACAATGGCTATTATAATTCCTTCCAGAGGGGATTATCCTAATGGAATAGAAAATCCTCCTGTTTGGGTAAATGAGTGTACTGTTGGAACAGTTGGGCAAACAAACAACAATTCTGTATATATAAAAAATACAGATTGTATAATGAATGGAGGAGTTATATTTATTCCAACTATGGGTGGGGCACAACAATATTTCCAAACCAAAGTATTTATTCCAAGTAAAAGTAGAAATTTTTTTGTTGACATAGAAGCCGGTAGAGATTTTTATGATATAACAGGTCACTACTATATTAGTCAAATTATAAGTTCTTTTAGGTTTAATTCTTTAACTTCTGACACATTAAAATTACCAACAAACTCTCTTAATTAAATTTTAAATATCTTTAAAAACAAAGTAAAAACTATTCGCATATTCGTGCGAATTAGCCGGTCTGTGTTTTAATAATTCAGAGCACCTTTTTTCTATGTGTCTTCCTCCTTTTCAGTGATTGATAATCTATAGCTATTTGATATACTTTTTAATCATGGTTGAAATTGTTCCAGAAATCAAAGATTTAATAGAAATAAGAGAAAATAGACAATATCTAAGCAAAAAACTTTTTATAGACATGGTTTGGTTCGTGGGGGTTTTTATTGTGATGATTTGTATCATTTCCTTTGATGTTTGGATATATAATATTGATCCTCTTTTGGTTGTTGCTGGGTTTATTTGTGGTTTTGGTGTTGGTTCAATTGTGCAAAAAACCCTAAAGATACAATGGCACAAAGAATATAGAAAGGTGGTTTACAGATTTGGAAGAGATGAAATTATTATTTTTGTTATTTATGTAATTTTTTTAATAAGCAGGCAATGGATATTTAGTCATGCTGTTCATGGATTAAATTTATCAATTTTTATTTTTAGTTTTATTGCAGGGACTATGATGGGTAGACTCACAATAATTATCGCCAAAATAAAACAGATTTTAAGAGAAAATCACAAAATAACTGGTATTAAAGATTAAAACCTTTGACTAATACTTAAAATTCTAGTATTATCTAATTACCTCGGAGTCGAGGTATTTTTTATGGAAATCAGAAATATAGCTATAATTGCACACGTCGATCACGGAAAAACCACACTAACAGATGCGCTTTTAAGACAAACCGGAGCAGCTGAAGAGGGAATTTCTATGGATTCAAATGCGCTTGAACTAGAGCGTGGTATTACCATTTATTCTAAAAATGCTGCAATTTTTTATAAAGGAACAAAAATAAACATTGTTGATACCCCAGGGCACTCTGATTTTGGATCAGAAGTGGAACGTGTTTTAAGATCAATTGATTCAGTTCTTTTGGTTGTTGATGCACAAGAAGGTCCAATGCCTCAAACTAGATTCGTTTTAAAAAAATCACTCGAGCTTGGTCTTAAACCAATTGTTGTTATAAATAAAATTGATAAATCGGCAGCAGATCCAGATAGGTGCGAAGAACAAGTTTTAGAATTATTTTTAGAATTGGGGGCTAATGATGAACAAGCAAATTTTCCAGTCGTTTACTCTATTGGAAGAATGGGGATTGCTAAGAAAAAACTAGAAGATGACTCTAATAATTTAACACCACTACTTGATACCATTATTTCTTACGTACCGTTCGTTAAAAAAGATTTAAAAAATAATACTTTAAAATTACAACCATTTAACCTGGGTTACGATAATTTTATGGGTCGTCTTGCTATTGGGCGAATTTATGAAGGAACAGTAGAACTAGGAAATGTTTTTATAAAAAAACCAGACAGCGAGACTCGTTTGGGAAAAATCACAAAAATTTTCACTTTTGATGGATTAAAAAGAGTTGAAGTAAAAAAGGCTGTAGCAGGGGACATTGTTCTTCTTGCTGGATTACCAGACATTTTTATTGGAGAAACTATAACAACAGACGATAAAATAGAACCATTACCAGCTATTTCTATTGATGAACCAACAATCAAACTTAATTTTTTGGTTAATAATTCTCCTTTTGCTGGGAAAGAAGGTAAATTTGTAACATCAAGACAAATCAGAGAAAGATTAGAAAGAGAACTAGAAATGAATGTTGGGCTTCGTATTGAATTTGGAGCAAGTGATACTTTTTCTGTTTCAGGGAGAGGGGAACTTCATATTGCTATACTTCTTGAAAATATGAGACGTGAAGGTTTTGAATTACAAGTGTCTCAGCCTCAAGTTATTATTCATGAAGAAAATGGAAAAAAGACAGAACCGTTTGAAGAAGTAGTAATAGATATACCAAGTGAATTTCAAGGAATTATTATTGAGCGTCTTTCTACTCGTGGTTTTGTGATTCAGAATATGAAAAATGTTGATGAAATAATCAGAATAATTTTAGAAGGGCCAACACGGGGACTTTTGGGATATAGAAATCAATTTATTGTTGATACAAAAGGATTGGGAATTTTATCATCAAGATTTATAGGTTTCAGACCTTATGCTGGTGAAATAAAAAGAAAACAAGTTGGTTCTATGATTTCTATGGCAGGAGGCAAGGCGCTTGGTTATGCACTTTGGAATTTACAAGAGAGAGGTGTTTTATATGTTTCTCCGAATACAGAAGTTTATGAAGGAATGGTTATTGGTAACACTTCAAAAGGAGAAGAAATGAGTGTAAATCCAACAAAAGGAAAAAACTTAACAAATGTGCGTTCATCTGGTAATGATGAGGCCATCAACCTTGTCCCAGCTTTTAAATTAACTATTGAAAGAGGACTTGAAGTAATGGCTGAAGATGAATATTTGGAGATTACTCCACACAGTGTTCGTTTGAGAAAACAACAACTTTCAGAACTAGAAAGAACAAGAGCCAGAAGACAATCCTAATAAAAAGAGCCTCCTAGGGCTCTTTTTTAAATATTTTGGTATAATATAAAATAATAAAAATGAGTGATTTAAGAAAAAAAATAGCAGATAAAATACTTCCTAATTTGAAGTTTTCAGCTGAAGACCTAGAAGAAAAGTACCCTAAAAGAAAACTAAAAGAAGGTGCTTGTGTTACAAGAATTGCACCTTCTCCAACTGGCTTTATGCATATTGGAAATGTTTTCAGTGCTATCATTAATGACAGAATTGCTCACCAAAGTGATGGTGTGATGTTTTCTAGAATCGAAGACACTGATCAAAAAAGAAAAGTTGAAGGGGCTGTTGATATTATTATAAATTTTCTTAATGAATTCAAAATAGATTTAGATGAGGGTGAAAAAAAAGATGGGGTAGAAACAGGAGAATATGGACCGTATCGACAAAGTGAAAGAATAGAAATTTATCAAACTTTTCTAAAATTTCTTTTAGAAAAAGGAGAAGCTTACCCTTGTTTTTGTTCTATTAAAGATTTAGAAGAAATGTCTAAAAAACAAGAAGAGGAAAAAATTCGTCCAGGATATCGTGGAGAGTGGGCTGTATGTAGAAATTTGGAGCATGAAAAAATTTGGGAGATGTTAAATAATGGGAAACCCTACGTTATTCGTTTTAAATCAGAAGGTAATTTTGAAAATAAAATTCCTGTTAAAGATTTGGTAAAAGGGGACAGAGAACTCTCTGAGAATGATTTAGATATTGTAATCCAAAAATCTGACGGTTTACCAACTTATCATTTTGCTCATGTCATTGACGACCATTTAATGAGAACTACACATGTTCTACGTGCAGATGAATGGTTTGCATCTTTACCTATTCATTTGCAATTATTTGGTGCCTTAGGATGGCAAGCACCTAATTATGGACATATTTCACCTATTCAAAAAATGGACGGTGACTCGAGAAGAAAAATAAGCAAAAGACATGATCCGGAAGCTAGTGTTACTTATTATGACGAAGAAGGTTACCCGGTAGATGCAGTTATAGAATATCTACTCAATCTTGCAAATTCTGATTTTGAAGACTGGAGAAAGGAAAATCCCAAATTACTAAATAGAGAATTTCAATTAAAAATAGAGAGATTGAGTGGAAGTGGGGCTCTTTTTGATTTTCAAAAATTAAAAGATGTGAGTAAAGAAATTATTGCCAAAATGACAGCTAAGGAAGTAGTGGAAGAAAGTTTAAAATGGGCAAGAAAATATGATTTAGGGCTAGCAGGTCAACTTGAAAATGATAAAAAATATTCTTTACAAATTTTTGATATTGAGCGTGGTGGAGATAAAAGTAGAAAAGATATTGCAAAATGGTCGGATGTTTTATATGAAATAGGTTATTTTTTTGATGAGATTTTTGATTCAGCTGAACTTTATTTTGATAAAATTTTATCAGGAATAGATAAAGATGATCAAAAATTGATTAAAGATAAATTTCTAGAAACATATGATGAAAAAGATTCAAAAGATGAATGG
>Ga0172379_10002874_pt1 | contig 29015 bp, 24 predicted proteins | sample GrowelOW334metaG_FD_119756 | JGI IMG/M metagenome (GOLD analysis project Ga0172379, IMG submission 119756) | Groundwater microbial communities from an aquifer near a municipal landfill in Southern Ontario, Canada - Groundwater well OW334 metaG | ecosystem: Environmental > Aquatic > Deep...
CCTTCCTTCAGATTCCATCTCGCGATAGACACCCTTGGTGTTCGGCTTCTGGTTCCCCTTACCGGGCCCAGACGGGACTTTCACCCGCTAGCAGGTGCGCCCTGCCGGGCGCACAAAAAAAAGGCGCCGTCTCTTGGACGGCGCCCATCTTAGTAAGAAGTACTATTATTTGGCAGCTTCCGCATCACCGGAGGGCTTGAACTCTCCCTCACTGGCCTTCTTCTGGCCTTCGAGGTAACGGAGTACCTGAATCTGTCCAAAGCGTTCCATCTCGGCGTTCTTGCGTGCAGTTTCACGGTCCTGGATGATATTCCAGAGATCCTCGTCCTCTATGTCGCGTTCGGTGTCGATAACCGCCTTGTCATAGATAACCTTGACGTCTTTGAAGTAGCCGATATAATCGCCACCTTCGCGTGCGGGGTCACGGTGGATTATGAATCCGCCGAAACGTACAAAGGGTGTGGCTTTCGGATACAGGGGATAAATCCTGAGTTCGCGGTTGCGTACTTCGGAAACGTAGTTGGGATTATCCCAACGCAACTCGCCCCAACCGTCGAAATTGAGGTAACCCATAAATACGACCTGCTCTTTGCCGGTCGCATCCATAAGTACCGCAGAAAGGCCATGGGGGAAATTAAGGCCGTATGCGTTGACCGCTACCGCTTTGACGACTCCGACGTTCTTGACGACGCCGTAGCCTTCTTCGAAACGGGTAACCTTGCTGTCTTCTTGTTTCTCGAAAGCGGGAATCTCAAACGGGGGTTGCACGCGGGCCCAAGAGTTGAAGTTCTCAAGCGGGAAATGAACGCGGACGCCCATGACCTTGCCAAATTGCTTTGAAGGCGCATCCAGCACGTAACTCCTAGTCTGGTTGGTCACGTTCCGTGAAGAGGAAGCCAACACCACGTCCCAGTTGGGAAGAGCCAAGGATGTCTTCATGACAGCCTTCTGCTCCGTGGTAAAACTACCGCCGGCCACGTTGGAGAAATCCATCATGGTTCTTTCGTTCTGAGTGGGCACATTGTCCTGATTCGGTTCAGTGTCCGCCGTGAGTTTCGAGAAGTCGATGAGTACGGCCTCTTCTGCAAAGACCGCGCCCGCCGTAAACAACGCGATGGCGACAAGAATGAACATCCGTTTCATTCAAAGCTCCTTTAATTCACGCGATAAGCCTTAGTCGTATAGAATTATACGAGAAGGGTTCTATTTGTCAACGCTTTTTCCGTATTTTGCATCGCTCTTGGAGCCGGGCAAAACGGAATCGGCGAAGGCATACGGTTCATGCCCCCCGATGAAGACGGAAACCCGCTTCAGCGAAGGAAAATTTCGCCCGATACCGGCAATAAGCCCAGCGAGCGAGTCGCGGAGAAAGGTGGCCGAAGCTCCGGATTGGGCGCTCAAGGCCGCATCCTCCGAAAGATCGATGTAAGCCACCCCGTCCCTTGCCAATACCGAGAGCACCCTGGTCCCTTTTAGGAACAGCGACGACGAATCAACGGAAACCGGACCAAGGAGGGCTTCCGCGACGTACTGTTCTATCTGGTTCTCCAAACCCCTCATTCTAGGAAGGAAACGGTATTCCACCGAACTGGCTTTCCCGTTCATATCCGGAAAGACAAAGGATCTGGCAACCCTGGCTAAAATAATATAATCCGCAAGGGCGAAAATACAAAGCCCACCGAGAAGTACCGCGTATATTACGCAAGCGTTGGAAGAAGCGCTCCGTATAAAACTGTTGGCATCCTTCATCGTGAAGCGGTGAATCCTCCGGATTTCTCGAATTCAGTTATGAAATCCTTAATGCCACTATATATCGCATCGGCCAAGTTCCGCAAGTACGATTTATCCGATAATAGGACCGCATCATCCTGATTTGTGACGAAACCCAGCTCGATCAGCACCGAAGGCATCCTGGCCTTGCGCACGACGAACCATTCTTCCGCCTTGATCCCCCTGGAGGGGCTCCTGCCAGCTATGAGCCGATCGAACCCGCCCATGATGTGCTTGGCGATCATGATGCTTTCCATCGTGAATTCCTCTTCGAGCATCGCGTTGAGTATGGGGAGTACGTCCGAGGAATCAGCATAGCGTTCGGCATCTATGACGGTCCTTCGGTATTCGGGCGAGAGGTACCAGACCTCGTAACCCCGGGCATTCTTGTTGAACGAGGCGTTGGCATGAATGGATACGAAGACGATGGCTTCGTTTTCGGCCAGTTTGACCGAATTGGCTATGGCGACCCGGTCCTCCAGGGATGGAAACGTATCACCGTCACGGGTAAGAAGGACGCGCTTATCCGGGTAGATGGCCGCTAGTTTGCGGAACAGGTCGAGGGCTACGTCGAGGACCAGGTCCTTTTCGACGAGCTCGATTCGCTTTCCGCCTACAACATGGGAGCCTGTCGCCCCGGGATCCTTGCCTCCGTGGCCCGGATCGATCAGGACGGCCGCAACCCGATACCGTGAACGTTCGGTTTCGCGGGCCTGCGAGAAAGCGTCCGCAACCGAATCGACGAAGGCCGGCGGGAACGTGAGGATGCCATCTTGCAGCCGGGGTGGCTGGAGCATCAGCAGGACGGTACCATCAAGAAGGACAGGACCGAGGGCACTAAGCCTGTCAGCAGAATTCCTGGAAGCGATGAAAACCAGACGATGTCCGGGAACCTCCAGCGCTCCCATGGCCGACAAGGGATCCCAGCGCAGGGTGGCGTCCAGCCTGGTCAGCACGTCGTCCAACGAGAGTCCTGCCAGGGTGGAGACAAGGGCTACCGGAGCCGTGCCTGGGGAAATAGTGGCTTTTTCCTGGGCTACGACGCTTTGTACCATCAGGCAGAGCACGAGGCTGGTGTAGAATGGGATGAGCCTTGCCGGGCCCTGTCCGAACCTCAATCAACTCCGCCTTGGTCTGCTTTTTTTTGATTCTCCGCTTTTTGATTCTCCGCTTTTTGATTCTCCACAACCACGCCCTCTATATAGTACGCGGCACCCTGATAGGAACCCCGGATCATGGCTTTCCAGAAGGCGGCTGCGAGTGTTTCCGGGGAAGCCTTCGACACGGGATTCATCCTGATACCAAGCAGCAGGCCTAGGGCCTCCAGACTCTGCACGAAATTCCTTCCGGCATAGTCGCGAAGGGACGCATTGGCAAAGAGGGGAAAGGAAAGGTAGTCCAGGCTTGGTTTCACTTCTTTTTGGGAAAGATGCGGGGAAACGGAATCCGCCTTGCCGGAGTGCGTGGACGGGACGTTGGGGAGGCGGAAGTCTCCGGGAATGCCTCCTGCCGGCATGTCTGCGAGGGCGGCCAGAATCGTCGCGTCGCAAGGAAAGGCATCGGGAGGGAAAGAGAACGGGCCGTTCGGGCCCTGGGCCAGAAAGGAGGCTGTCTCGTTGTTTCCGGGTACAAGGTGTATGAGAATACCCCGGGCGGCGGTTTCGGCGGCATCGACGGCCTGTTCCCTCGTGGGGGCGGCGGCCAGGATATTGCCGCACTTGGTTACGTTGTTTTCGGGAAAACTCACCTTTGAGCCTTTGGCGATCCGCAGGAATACATCCTTCACAAAGGGAACAGCCCGTGCGGAATCAAGCCCGATGAAGTACGCAACTTGGCCGGGTATGGAGATAAAGGCCCGTTCGGCGCAGGTCCAGGTGCGCAGGGGAGCCATATTCGGGGGCTTTTCACCAACCGCGATGGAGAGCGCACCGGCGGTGGGTTCAACGCCGGATGCGTAGGGATAGGTCCAGCCAGACATATATCCGCCTGAAAGCCGGGCGGCGATCTCGCCGATCATGGGTCCCTTGGCCGTAAGTTTGACGTCTCCCTTGGCGGCACCGTTCCGAATTCCGAGGGCTTTTACGCCGCTTTCGAATACCTCCAGCAAAGCCTGCGTCTGGACAGGATCGAGCTTGCTGGGAATGGTATGCCCCATCTCGATGAAATAGGGAGGATAGAATATGTGACGGTCGGCAAGCCCGCATATTGTCAATTCTCCATTATGTACCAATGCATCGACACTGAATTCGGGACCTTCCATGTACTCTTCGACTATGGCGTTACCTGAACGGGAAAAACGCAGGGCGTCTTCCACCGCCGGTGCCAGTCCTTGCGCCACATCCACGCGGCGGCAACCCCGGGATCCCATATTGTCTACAGGCTTTACCACCACGGGAAAGGCGAAGGGAAGCTTTCCGGAAGCGATGAAATCGGGATTAGGGGACTCGGTGAGGACGATGAAATCAGGGGACGGGACTCCTTCTGAGCGGAACCGAGCGCGCATGCGGGCCTTGTTGGAGGCGTCCAGTGCGGCTTCGTAGGGGATACCGGGGAGCCCGAGTTTTTCGGCTACCCAGGCCACGGTGGCGGAAAAATCCGTACCGGCAGTCATGACGCCGTCGAGGCCTCCATCGGCGGCCAATTCGCGCGCGAAGGCTTCCATGGTTTCCTTGTCTTTCAGATCTATCTTGCGGAAAAGATCTGCCTCCCGGGCGCAGGGTGCATTTTCATCTCCGTCTACGGCGATGCTGGTCCAGGACCGGGCTTTTGCTATCCTAATGGCAGGCCCCTGCATGACACCCGCTCCCAATATCAGTATTCGCTTGGACATTTACTCCCCTCTTGTTCACTTTGACAGTTCACAATGACAGTTCACATTGATACTTTTTTGGTGGCATACGCTTCGAAAGTATCCCCAAGGCCAAAAAGCCGGCTCCCGGCGGCAACCATACGTAAAGCCGGAGTATCGGGATCCTGCCTGGATAATCCGGGGAACCGTTCGGGATGATGCCCCGTGACGTTGATTTTTTCAAGGGTGAAACCGAAGCGCTCAAGCATGCCTGCTGCTCGGGAGGGTTCCCAGACAGAAAAGTGATCGGCAGGGCTGTGCCCGAAGAACGATGTTTTGCGGAATCGGGCAGATACACCTTCGCCGGAGGGTGTGGAGAACGCGAGAACCCCTCCTGTACGGAGTAGACGGTTCGCCGCCTGGAGCACCGGAGCCAGTTGGGTAAAATGTTCGATGACGTACCAGAGCGTTACCACGTCGAAGTTTTCTACGCCAAAGGCGTCCCGTGGATCGGTAGCAGGGAAAAACCCTTCGATGGCGGGTATTTCCAATTCATCCCGGACGTAGCGCACCGCGTCCCCTGCGGGATCCATACCGTGGGGAATGAAACCGCGAGAGCGGGCAGCAGAGAGGAAGGGGCCGTAGGCGCAACCTATATCCAGGATCTTCCCGCCCGTGTTGGTACCGGGCAGGCTCGCGATACGGTCAATCCTTGCGAGGCCGGCCTTTTCCAGATTGAAAAAATCTTCCAGATAGGTTTTCCCGTATTGTTTCTTGTAATCCCTGAAAAAATAGTCCCGTGCGTATTGGATGGGTGGCGCATCCTTACGGGTCATGAAGACCATGCCGCAGGAAGCACAGCGTCTGTAGGTACGATCGTAGAAACGCCCCAGCATCCGCGAATCCACGTTGGGGCGGGTACCACAAAGGGGGCAAGATACGCCGTCTGGAAAGGTAAAGCTCGAAATGAGCCGGGCGAGCGGACGAGTTGGCGGAATTCCTGATAATATGCGGGTTTCATCTGATTCTGGTTCTGGTTCGGAATTCGGGCTGGAGTTGTGGCTGGGGCTGGAGTAGGTTCCGCTACTGGTGTTGTCACCGGGACTGAGTCGGATGTTGATTCCGGTGCTGGTGATGGCACCGGAGTCGGGTTTCGGGGTTTGGTTGAGTGCTTCCGCCGGGCTACCGAGGGATGCTCGGGCGCGGGCGGCGGCTTCTTCGAGACGGGGAAGGTACGCTGCAACCCGGGAGGCGGCTCGTCGGCCTGTACCGGCGCTCAGGAAATGGACAGAACGGGCAAGGCGTTCATGGTATCTTGTGGGCGAAACGAGCAGGACGGCAAGACCGGCGGCGGCGGCCTCGAAGGCGGTCAGGCCGTATTGGGTCACCAGCAGGTCGTAATCGGCCAACTGCTCCTTCAAATTCGGGATCGGGCCAAGGACCCGGGCACCTGCTGCGGCCATCCTTTCGTTGGGTTCGGAAGAGGAAAGCGCGCCGGAGATTACGTCCACCGTTACTTTTCCGCTACTTTGTCCGCTTGTAAGAAGCGATAACACGGCGGGTTCGCTCAGGCCGGCGGAGTCCTCGCCCCCGAAGGACACAAGAACCCGGAGCGGATGCTGGCTGGAGATGTTGTCAATCCTGCTTCGTTTCCGACTTGGCAGGTCGAGCAGTCGGGGGTCACTTACATTGGCGATTGTGGAGCCTGGCAGGGCCGGAAGGGTATCAAGGAGAAAGTCGAAAGCGCCACGGCTTGTGCCGCCCTCATCCAGACCCACTACAGGAGCGATGGAGCGCCAGTAGTCAAATTCGTCAATTCCTGTCCGGAACTTGTCCAGTAGGACGAACGTCCATTTCCGGCTTGCGGGATCTCCCTCAAAAATGGAAAGTTGGTCAAGCTCGCCGGGAAAGGCGTCCAGAATTTCCTGTTTCGTCCAGCTTTCGGCCTTACTGGAGTCCGTAAAAAACAGCCACGCATCCCTAGTCGTAGCACGCAACGCGCGGACCAGGGCCATTGAACGTTTAAGGTGCCCCGTCCCGGTTCCTTTCAGTATGGCTGGAACGACTAGTACCGACCATCCGGGGACGTTTTCTCCGGCGGCTGTCATACAGGGGGTTCCAGCTGCAGATACGCTTTGATGACGCTTTCGCCGTCGTGAGCCGATCCACCAAGCAATGAGTAGAGAGTCCGGGCGCGTTCAAGGTCCCGCGCGGTGTCTATGGTTATGCGGATGGAGGGGAAACGCCATTTGGGCGGTGCCGGAGGTTGGTGGAGCATAAAAAGCGAAGGATTTCCGTAGAGCCAGGGGCAGACATGTTCGCGGTCGTGTTTGGACACTGCGTCACGTTCGGCCATGAGCAGGGCTTCTGCCTGGATGGATTCGACCCCCGCTCCGTAGGGCAAATCCCCGAAAGCGGCGTAGTCAGCACCCAGTTCCCGCCTCTGCCTGTCTATTTCGGCGGCGGCGTCCGGAAAGACAAAGGGATTGTCACCCGTAGCCCGTATCACACTGTCGGCACCGGTTTCGCGGATGGCCTTGCAGTACCTGCCCAGGACATCCTCCTTGGAACCGGTAACCAGCCGGAAACCAGCGCGTGCGGCCAGGGGCTCGAAGGCATCCCTCGAATCTTCCGGGCACGCAAGCACCCGGACCTCGGCCGGTACAAGGGAAAGCACCTGCATCACCCGGAAAACCATGGGTTCACCACCAAGATCCAGCAGGGCCTTCCCCGGAAGGCGGGTGGAATCCAACCGGGCCTGAAGGATGATGGCCGTCATGATTCAGGGGCTTCCCAGAGTTCGGTGACGCTTCTGGCATCGCGGACAAAACGGTACCGGTTTACCTCGACCCAGTGTCTGGCTTCCGCGAACTCGGACCAGGCATCAAAGGGACCGACCCCGGAACGCATCAGGTACGAAGGGAAGCGACGGATGGGCAGATGGGCCGAATCGCCCCGGAACGCTGGAGCCAGATTCTTAAGGTAAAAGGCTTTATACCCCTCATCGATGGTCGCGTCCTCTGCCGGAATATCGCCATCGTAGCGGACCCGTAGTACCTGGGTTGAGCGGATAGATTCGCCCCAGAGGTGGGCGCGGAAGCCGAAATCCATCAATTGCCAATGAAGATTGCGTATTCCCGGGTCGAAACCACCCAGTTTGATGAAGCGGTCCTTCTCGTACACCCCGACGGCGTCGAAGGGGTACAGCGTGGGGGCTCCCTCATGCACGGGGGAAAGGGGTACGGTTTTTATGCTTCCACGGAAATAGGCGGGAGCGATAAGGGTGGGCAGGATTTCCATGCGTGGGTTGAGCAGGGAAGGAACCACGCAGAAAGACCGGGCGTCCAGCATCCTGTCGGCAATCCGTTCGGCACCCTTAATCTGGGAAAGCCTCTGGTCATTCCAGAGCACAAGGAAGCGGGTACACGGGGTCTCATCCACGGCCATGTTGATCTGTTCCCCCACGCTTGCGTTTTCTCTGAGTATGAGGAATTTGACGAAGGGGAAGCGTATGGAAAGATCTTCCAGGTCGTAATTTTCCCTTGGACCCTCGACGGAGACCACCAGGTCGAAACCCGCCTTTTCCAACTCCTGGAAAACCGTTCGCTTGAGGTACCGCCCGCCGCGGTTGAGCAGTATGGCGGAAATGCCGGAAGACCGCTCCCTGCCCGCCCCGCCCACTACCGTATAGCTGGCGCGTTGCTGGTTAAAAATTGTAGGTATAGTATTCATCGCACTCCGCGCAAAGTCCGGGATAGTTGCCTGCAGCATGATTCGCGTACAAGGGCGCGAGCCTCTCCCAGATAATAGGCAGGTCATCCTTGAAAACGTTTCCGATAGACGGATTCCGGCCCAGGTCTTCCTTGCAGAAGGGTACGGTGCCATCGATAAGTACCGATAGGTCCCGCATCAGATGCCTGCAGGGGAAACGCCTGACCGGCGAGAGGTCGGTCGCCTTGAGCGGTTTGAGGAAGGAGCAGAAATCGTCGTGTTTCTGCACGATCACGTTGGGGGTTTTCAGCTTCCAAGCCCGGTAGAAACGTTCCAGGTCCTCCTCGCCGTCGATGATTCGCAGGGCCTGTACATGAGTGTCCTTGGGAAAAAGGGCCAAAAGGTTTTCGGCGAAAGCCCGGGCTTCGGCATAGCCGGTACCGCGCAATTTTTCGTACAGGACGGGTTCCTCGGCGTCGAGGGCCACGATCCAGGTGAGCGGGGACATGCCGTTGAGTCGTGGGGGCGCGTCCCGGACAAGGCCGGCTATGGTCTGAATGTCGTCCTTTTTCCAGCCAAGGCCACAGGTTTCCACCACGAGGGAGATTTCCGGCCTGACGAGGGCTGCTGAAACGAGTTCCGTGATCCGGGAATGCAGGGAGCACTCGCCCCAGAGGGAAATGTCCACCACCGCGTCGCCGGAAAAGGAGCGGATCGAGTCGAGGAGGGCAGAAAACCGCTCAATCGGCATCTCGTCGCGCCTGGCCAGAACTGTCTGGCTGGCTGGCGCCGTAACAGCAACGGCGGCGGTGCCGGTTGGGGACTGGGCTGCATAGACCGGATAGGGACATAGCGTGCAGGATTGGGGGCATCCACCTTCCACCTGGATCGCGTAGAAAGCTGGCAGGGTCCTGAGTAGTTCCGGCCGTTCCTTCAGCACCCGTTCGGCATCGATCGCTCCGGCCAGTCCCGCGTCCATCAAGCGTTGGATAAGAAGCACATTCCGTCTCGAATCGGCGGCTAGGGTGAGACGGTGCATGCGCAGGTCCACGGGGGATATCTCGGTTTCAAGGTCGAAGGAATTGATATCCTTCTGGATGACCGTAAAAAGCAGATCCCGTTCAACCCGGGAATTATCGTCCCCCGCCAGATACGCCAGGGTTGCCGCTGTGGTAGGGGAGAGGATTTCAGGCGCCAGGCCATACGGCCAGCCGTCTGCGAAGGTGTATTCCGCGGCGAAACGCAAATGTCGGGCCTGCATGGCAGCGGCCAGCACCGGGTCGAGCAGCGGACAGTCGGCCCAGGCAAAATAGAGCAGGTCGAAGCTTTTGGAGATTTCGGCCAGGCAATCCAGAACGCTTCGCATTCCCCAGTGGTCGGAACGCTCTACACGAACCTTCCCCAAAGCGGGGGGAGCCTCGAAATCGGGGAGAGCCAGAAGGATGACCTCGGAGACATCGGGAAAGGAACGGGCGCGTTCGACCGCGAGTGTGAGCGAATCGCGGCCGCCGGAGAGAGGTTCGTACACTGCGGGCGACAGGCGACCCGCGAAAAGGACTACAGCATTCATATCCCTACCAGTATCGGCGCTTTGGGGGCCGTTGTGAAGATATCCCGCCCCGTCGTATACTCCCTTTATGGCTGAAGATCGTTGGCTCAAGGTCGCGGAACTCACGGAACTTATCCGTCGTTGCCTGGAAGAAGGATTTCCTGAGCTGGCAGTGGAGGGCGAAATCTCCAATTGCAGACCCTCAAGTACAGGACACCTCTATTTTACACTGAAAGACACATCCTCGTCGATTTCCGCCGTCATGTTCAAGAATCGCCTGCGCTATCTGGGTTTCGAGCCCAAGGACGGCACCCTCGTCCGCGTACGGGGCAACCTGTCCGTATACCCCCTTAGGGGCAGTTACCAGATCATCTGCGAATCCATGGAAAAGGCGGGCATGGGCGACATCCTGGCCCTGCTGGAGGAACGGAAGCGGAAGTTCGCGGCCGAGGGTCTCTTCGACGAAAGCCGCAAAAAACTCATTCCCCGCTTTCCCCAGCGGGTGGGAGTCATCAGTTCCCCTACGGGAGCCGCCCTCAGGGACATACTCAACATCCTGCACCGCAGGGCCCCGGGCATGGACATAACCGTCCTTCCCTGCCCCGTCCAGGGCAACGAGGCTGCCGCATCCATCGCAGGCCGCATCGGGCAGGCCAATGCCTGGAGGCTCGCCGACGTACTCATCGTGGGCAGGGGTGGAGGCTCCATCGAGGACCTGCTGCCCTTCTCCGACGAGCTGGTCGTGCGCGCCGTGGCCGCCTCGCGGATTCCGGTGATAAGCGCGGTGGGTCACGAAATAGATTGGGCCCTCTCGGACTACGCCGCGGACCTGCGCGCCCCTACCCCTTCCGCCGCCGCCGAACTAGTAAGCGCCGACCGAGCCGAAGCCGCCGAAAGGGTGCGGGAACTGGCCGCGACACTGCTGAGTACCCTGGAGGGCAGGATCGAACGGGCACGCCTCCTAACCAAGCCCTTTGCCCCGGAGGACCTGGAATACCGTTTCAGGAGCATTCTGCAGCCCCGGCTTGTCCGCTTCGACGACGCCAAGGAAGAACTGTGCGACGCCCTTTCGTGCCGTGTCAGGGACGAGCGGGACCGGGTCAGATCGGTTACCACCGTGCTGGAAACCGCAAACCCCCGCGCCGTGCTGGAGCGTGGCTATTCCATCGTAAGTGACGAAGCGAGCGGTCGCACCATCACCGACGCTGCGGAAGTGGCTACCGGAACACGGCTCGTCATTCAGCCCGCGAAGGGACGCATCACCGTCCGTGCCGAGGAGATCGGGGCCGGGAAAATCGAAACGGAGGTACATGGATGAAAAATTTCGAGGAACGCATTTCCCGCCTGGAAGAACTGGGTGGCTTGATCAGGAAACCCGAAGTGCCCCTGGACGACGCGCTCAAGGCTTTCGAGGAAGGCATCAAGCTGGCGCGGGGGCTGGAGAAGGATCTGGACAAGATCGAGGGTCGGATAAGTGTGCTGATGAACGGCACCGACGCCAAAACCGATGATGAAAAGCCGGAACTCGAGCTTTTCGGCGATACAGAATAGGGCGCGAAGCAGTGGACACGATGTTCGGTGACCGAGTCCAGGTTCTACCGCCGGAAGTGGCCCGCAAGATAGCCGCGGGCGAGGTGATAGACCGGCCGGCGGCGCTGGTGCGCGAACTGGTGGACAACGCCATCGATGCCGGGGCGAAAAACGTGGAAGTTTCGCTGCAGGGAGGCGGGGCTGTCCGGACTGAGGTGAGCGACGACGGGCGCGGCATGGACAGGGAAGACCTTGAACTGTGCTGGCTTCCCCACGCGACCAGCAAGATCCGGACCGAGGACGACCTGCTGCGCATTGAAACCCTGGGTTTCCGTGGCGAGGCGCTCTCGTCGGTCGCGGCGGTGGCGCGCCTGGAAATCCTTTCCAGCCGTTCCGGGGGCAAGGCCTGGCGGCTCGCCGTGGGTCCCGGCGGCGACTTGGGCTCCAAGGTAGAGGCGGAACTGTCCCACCGTGCCCTGGGTACCAGCGTGAGGGTCTTGGGACTTTACGACAGCTTTCCCGCCCGCAAGAAGTTCCTGAAGAGGGATTCGGCGGAAGCAGCCCTGTGCAGGCAGGCCATGCTGGAGAAGGCCCTGGCCTTTCCGGAGGTATGTTTCCGTTTCGTCTCCGATGGGGAGTTGAAACTCTTCCTTCCCGCGGTGGAGACCCGCCGCGAACGCTTCGCCGCAGCCGTGCTGGGGCGCGAGAATATGGGCTTTATCCACGAACTGTTCGCCTCGGGCACCAGTTTTTCCCTTTCCATCGTGTTGGGAGGACCGGAAATAACCCGCGCCGACAGGAAAGCCCAGTACGTGATAGTGAACGGCAGGCGCATTCAGGATTTCGCACTTCTGCAGGCGCTGGAATACGGAACCCAGGGCTGGTTTCCCAACGGGAGCAGACCCGCAGGAGCCATCTACGTGGATATGGACCCTGCCGAGGTGGACTTCAACATCCACCCTGCCAAGCGGGAAGCCCGCTTCAGGGACCCCTCCGCGGTGCACCGTTGCGCAGTCGTCGCCCTGAAGGATTTCATGCACAGGCTCGGCATCGCACAGAGCGGGCACGCAGAACCAAGCGCCTTGGGAACAGGTGAATTCGTTAACGGCACGCCGGATTTTTATTCCGCCCCCGCATATACATTTGAACCATTGGGTGGGCCAATGAGGGGACACCTGGAATATGGTAGGCAGGGGGATGCTCCATATCCGGGATTTCCTGTAGCAGACAGCCGGTCAAGTTACTCCGCGAGTCCCAGCTTTGGATCGGCCTCGGGCTACTCTCAAAACGGTTCCGGTGAAAAGGCATCCCGTCTGGCCATGGAAGCCCTGCTCGACTCGCGTCCCGCGTTCCCGCCCCTTTCGGGCTTGGGAGCGGCACAGCGGAGCGGAATGGAAGTTGAAGCCGGGAGTGAATGCCGTTACCTGGGAACAGCCTTCGGTCTGTTCCTTGTTGTCCAGCGGGGGGAAAGGCTATACCTGATCGATCAGCACGCAGCCCACGAGCGTATCCTTTACGACCGTCTGCGGGTGAAGGCTCCCCAACGGCAGGAGCTGCTGGTGCCCTACCCCTTCGAGACCGATTCCGACGAGGACGACGCCTTCCTGGAAGCCCGAAAATCCGAATTGGACGCGCTGGGCATAGTGGTTGAACGGGATGGTCTTGGAACCTGGCAATTGACCGCCCTGCCGGAAAGCTGGAAATCCGGCGACGCGGAGACGGTGCGTGAATTGCTTGACCTCCGTTCCGCCGGAGCCGACCTGGCCGAACGCTGGTACGCCACCATGGCCTGCCACGCCGCGGTGAAGGACGGAGACACCCTCGATGTGGGCAGCGCGGCCGATCTCGCACGGGAAGCACTGGAACTGCCTGTTCCCCGCTGCCCCCACGGACGGCCGGTATGGGTGGAAATCGGTCTGAAGGACCTGCTGCGGGGCGTAAGAAGATTGGAGTGAGGCATGGCGACTAACTCTGGCAGGAATTCGCGCTGCGGCCTATAATTCAATGATTCACAGCTTCATGGGCTGTCTTTAAAGAATGCGAGGAGCACCCTTTGATCAAGAACGATATTGCGCCAGGTGTCTCCTTGGTTGAAGTGCCGGAAGCCGGCCTGACGATACTATGCGGATGTCCGGAAAATTCGGTCAAAATGCTGATAGCTGGCGGCTTCATCCAAAAGAAAGAGGAGAAAGGCGTCGTCTACGAGACGGGGCCGAATGTGGTGCTTCTTTCGGATATGCCCGTACAGGGCGGCCGTTTTTCGAACCTCGCCGAATTTCCCGTGCTCCAGATGTTGTACATGCAGGGAATGGGGATTCCTGGGCATCCGGGGAACACCGGCAACAGACCGCTGCTCGTTGGTCTGCGGGAGCAGGTGGCGGCACAGGCGGAATATATCTATATAGGCAATTATGGCCTGCCGACGGAGCGGGACCTGCTGGAAGCCGGGCTCCCGTCGAAAGTCGCCTCCGAACGCATGCGCATGAAGCTCGCCTTCGCCTTTGGATCGATCAAGGATACCGAGGAGCTACTGGACCTCAAGATCCTGGATAAGGACGCCATCGAGCTGAGGAACGAGGTTTTCCTGCGGCGTGTCGGCCTGAACCGCTACGAATTCCTATACCGCAAGGAAACCGTAATCGTGGATATGAACCTCCCTGCGGGCACGCAATACCCGGCACCGTACAAACTCCCGCGCAGGCCGCTGCGAAGGGCAGATTTTGCGGTGACCCATCTGGGCGAAGGGGATGGGTGGGATCCGGAGCGTCCCTGCATGGGGAGCCTGATCGAAGCGAACGGCTCCCTGTATCTGGTTGATGCGGGGCCGAATATCGCCGATAGCCTCGATGCCTTGGGTATTGGTGTCTCCGACCTGCGCGGTGTATTCCAGACCCATGCACACGACGACCATTTCGTGGGGCTAACCGCCCTGCTCGCTTCCGAAAAGCGTCCGATACTATTTGCGACGCCACCGGTACGGGCATCCATCATGCGAAAATTCCGGGCCCTCGCGGGAATGGACGAGATAGCCTTCGACCAGTTTTTCGACTTTCTTCCACTGCGGGAAGGTGAGTGGAACCAGCTGGACGGACTGGAGGTCATGCCCGTATTCTCGCCCCATCCGCTTGAAACGGATATACTCTTCTTCCGCGTGCGGATTCCAGGGGGGTACAAATCTTTCGCCCACCTGGCCGACCTGACCTCCTTTTCCGTGCTGGACAAGATGACCACCGCGGATCCGGAGAAGCCCGGCATCTCCGCCGCACTCGCCGCCGAGGCCAAGAGAGCCTACCTCGTGCCTGCGGATGTGAAAAAGATCGACATCGGTGGCGGCATGATTCATGGAGAAGCACTCGATTTCCTGAATGATGACTCCGGAGAAATCCTGTTAAGCCATACGTCCCGATCGCTGGGCCCTTCCGAACTCGCGATCGGCCGGCGCCCCGGATTTGGTGAACAGAGTGTCCTCATTCCAGCCCCCTCCGCACATAGGGCCCCGGTTCGTAAGCCAGTTCCGCAGGAAATCCCCCAAGTAGTGCAGGAACGGGTTGCGCTGCTTGCCACGTCGCCGATTTTCGCGCCCCCGCTTTCCCTTGCGGCACTCCAGGCGATCGCCCTGTCGGCAACCATCCGCCATGCCACCGCAGGCGTGCGTTTCAAGACATCGGACGGGCTTTTGGTGGTCTCAAGCGGTGTGGTGCACATACGGTCGGGGAATCTGCTGCTGGAAAAGCTGGGCCAAGGGGGAAGTTTTGGTGAGGAATCGCTGCTTTACCGCACGGCGCCCCTTCTGAGCGGACTGGCTGCAACCAACTGTGAATTGCTTTTCGTCCCCGAAGATCTCATCCTGGACAAACCCTTGCTACTCTGGCGACTCCGTGAAAGATTCGACCACAAACTTGTTGCGCTGCGATCCAATTTTCCCCTGGAATGGATTCCCGCCTATTCTGTGAGGATCAAAAAGCTTGACGAGCAGCACAAGGAAGAATTCGCCCTGATCGACGCAACCGTCCGTTTTTACAGGAACAGGCCCGACGTGCCCGAACCCCTGCCAATCGTGGACGAACTTATAGTGTTCGCCAGCGAACATTTCCAGACCGAGAACGAGCTGATGGAAAAACACGGCTTCCCGCATTTCCGTGATCACCGTGATGAGCATCAACGGCTGGAGGAGACCCTTGAGAATCTGAGGAAACGGATGGATGAAGTCGAAGCCGCCGAAATCGTCAATTTCCTGAAAGATTGGATCCTGCGCCATACCCTGCTCATGGACCGTCAGTACATCGATTATCTGACGTCGAAGGGTGTCCGCTAGCCTCAAGACCCAGGAATTCCAGCCGATTCCACGTCTGTAGGATGCTTCCCGCAACCTCTTGAACCCGGCGGGTAATGGGTGCAAGATCGTTCCATGGATACAGCCATCGAATTTTCCACCAGGAATCTGCTAACGGCCAATGTGATGCTCATCCTCGGGTTCACCCTTTTCGGAGGTGCCTATGCCGGCCGCCTGTTCCAGCGCCTTAAAATTCCCCAGGTGGTGGGGTATATCACCATTGGAATCGCGCTGGGGTTATCGGGACTCCGCTTCCTTGGACCGGATGTCGCAGGAAATCTGCAACCCTTCAATTCCTTCGCCCTCGCGATTATCGGTTTCATGGTTGGCGGGGAGCTCAAAATAGGAACCGTCAGGAAATACGGCAAGCAGTTCAGCTACATTCTCCTCGTCGAGGCAACCATGGTGTTGGGCATAGTCGCCATGGACGACGCTTTTGCCCTGCTACTTTGTGCCGGCGCAACCAGTGTTTCCGGTGCCTGCTCGGCAAGGAGACAGGCGGGTTCTTCGCCACGTTGCTCGCACTTGGCTATGATATAGTTGCCACCATGGCGATTGGCCTACTATCGGGACTTGCACTCAGACACGTCACCCGGCGCTATGTGGACGAGGCGCGGGGATTGGCCTTTTCCATGGAAGCCCTGCTTCTCGTCGTGGGACTTTCACAGGCCCTCAGTGCGGACATGATACTCGCGGCCATGACTATGGGTTTCTTCACCTCGAATTTCTCACCCCGCAAGAGCGCCGAGACCTTCACGGTGGTCGACAACTTCGCTCCACCCATCCACGTGCTTTTTTTGTCCTTGTCGGGGCCAAGCTTGACATCATCCATATCACGCTCATAACGGGAGTGGTCGCCCTTACCTACTTTCTGGGACGTACCGCAGGCAAGTTCATAGGCGCCTGGACGGGATCGGTCCTCTACGCGGCACCCCAGCGCACGGTCCTGCACGGGATGAGAAGTGAGGAGTAGGCCTATACCGATATTGACGTATCATGAGATATATCACATATTATTCTTGACATCCATGGGAAATATGTCATACTTGAATCAGGTGGAAACATGAATGAAGCACCCTAAGATGCTACATGACGCTTTCCTTCCAAACAAAGGGAATAACGGAAATAAATTAAAAAACTGGCTACCCTGGTATTTCTTGCTGGCGGGTCTTTCGGCAACATTACTTGGGCTCATCCATTTTAGACAAAGTACCCTGCGGGACTGGAACCACGATTTCACCCTATCCTGCGATGAGATTGAGACAAAAATACGCCTCCGGATGGATGCCCACCAACAGATACTGTTGAGCGGTGCCGCTTTTCTTGAAAGCGTACCTACAGTAAGCCGCGAAGACTGGAGACATTTCGTCCTACACCAGAAAATAGGGGAAAGATTCCCGGGCATTCAGGGTATCGGATTTGCCCTGGCCATTCCCGCAAAAAACATAACGCAACACATCGACGATATTCGCGCGGAAGGATTCCCGGCGTACACGGTGTGGCCCATGGGCGAGCGTGGATATTATACATCCATAATTTTCCTGGAACCTTTCTCGGACCGCAATCTGCGGGCCTTCGGTTACGACATGTTTTTTGAACCTGTCCGGCGGGAGGCCATGGAGAGGGCCCGGGACACTGACGAACCCGCACTCTCGGGCAAGGTAATCCTCGTGCAGGAGACGGAGAAAGATGTACAGGCCGGAACCCTCATGTATGTCCCCGTTTTCCATTCCGGCATGCCCATCGAAACAACAAGCCAGCGGCGTGACGCCCTGCGGGGCTGGGCTTATAGCCCCTACCGTATGGACGATCTCATGAAGGGCATTCTTGGCAACCTGAACGAGTCCTGGGACAGGAAAATACGCCTGGAAATATTCGACGGAGACCGGACCTCACCCGATAGTCTCCTTTTCGATAGTCTCACCCCTTCGGACGAAGTACCGGAACACAGGCCGGTCATGACCGTGGATATTCCTTTCATGAACTATGGGCAACTGTGGATTTTGCGCTTCAGTCATTACGGATTGCATTTCATCGCGGGCAGGTACGGGTCTGTCCTGTCCATTCTTGTCGTCGGAATGGCGTTTTCCTTCCTGCTCTTCCGCTTGTCCATGAGCATGCTGCATACCCGAAGCGACGCGCTCAATCTCGCGGCTCTATTGACCCGGGACTTACAGGAATCCAACGAACGGATGTCCCTCGCGACCCGTGCCGGGAAACTGGGTATCTGGGACTATGACTTTGCTAGCGACAGGCTCAATTGGGACGATGGCATGCGCAAACTGTACGGGATGGACGCCGGAACGGAGGGCCTTGCACACAAGGACTGGTTGAGATTCGTCCACCCGGATGACGCGGAAAGATGTGCGGTGGAAATGCAATCGACCTTGTCAGGTGACAGCGAATTTGATTCGGAATTCCGCATAATCCGCCCGGACGGAGTCATCCGCACCATGCATGCCTTTGGAATGCTCCAGAAAGATCCCGATGGCCGGCCGTTGCGCCTGATCGGAACCAATAGCGATACGACCGAAAGGACCTTGGTGGCGGAAGCGCTCCAGAAGGCCAAAAAGCGTTACGAGGATCTGGCGAGAAACATTCCAGCCGGCATCTATCTTCTACGAAGCGATTCCAAGGAGACCTTCACCTTCGAGTACGTCAGTCCAAGGATGGCGGAAATCCTGGACCTTGATGCCGGGAGCATACTGGCGGATCCATGGGCTGCTTTCAAGCCCATCCATCCTGAGGATATTGAAGAATTTATAAGGCTCAACAAGGAAGCGGTGCATCTTCGACAAATTTTTACCTGGGAGGGGAGGATATTTATTGGTGGATCTGTGCGTTGGATCCGGATTTCCTCCTTTCCCGAACCACAGGGTAACGGGGAGTGCTTCTGGAATGGTATCATGCTTGACATCACCGAAGAGAAAATGGTTCAGGAGGCGCTGCGGGAAAGCGAGGAAAAATTCCGCGATATCGCCGAAAAGATTGAGACGGTCATCTTCATCACCGACAGGGAAGGCACTCTCGACTACATCTCCCCTGCCGCTGAGCATGTGTTCGGTTGGCCGCCCGGAGAGATGATCGGGAGAAAATTCATGGATTTCCTCCAGGAAAGTGAAATTCCCCGGGCTTTGCAGGCTTTCAGGGACTACATCATTACAGGGAATCGCCAGCAGGATCTTAGCCTGCTGATGAAACGAAGGGATGGCGGAGTATTCGAAGGAGAATTGAACTCATCCTTGCTGGAAAAAGGCGATAATACGAAAGGTACCCTGGGGCTGATCCGCGACATCACCGAGAGGAAACGCATGGAACGCCAACTACGGGAAAAGGACGAGGGTCTGGCGACTGCGCAACGATTGGCCAAGATAGGGAGCTGGAAATGGATTTCCTCCACGGGCTCAATGCAGTGGTCAGAACAACTATATGAGATTTTGGGATACGATCCGGAAAGCCCTGTCCCCGCTTTCACCCGGATGGAACCATTCTTTACCCCGGACAGCTGGCGCCGCCTGAACGAGAAAATCGGCAGTTTCTTCACACTGGACCTGGAACTGATCCATCCGGACGGAAAGGCCCGCTATGTGATCGCCAGGTGCGAACCCGATACGGACGCCGACGGCAACATGACGGGGATGCACGGGACAATGCAGGACATAAGCGAGCGCAAGCTGGCGGAAATCAGGATCAGGGGGTTGCTGGAAGAAAAGGAACTCATCCTGAAGGAAGTGCACCACCGTATAAAGAACAACATGAATACGATCAAATCACTACTTTCCCTCCAGGCAGCTTCCATGAAAAACCCTGTGGCGTCTTCTGCCCTCGAGGAAGCCGCTGGCCGAATCCGAAGTATGGCGGCATTGTACGACAAGTTGTACCAGTCAAATGATTATGGTACCATTTCCGCCAAATATTATTTGGGGGAATTGATCGATGAAATACTTTCAAATTTCCCCATCACGATTCCAATCACCGTTGACAAGCGTATCGACGATATAGTGCTGGACGTGAAGAGGGTCCAGACGCTCAGCATCATCATGAACGAATTATTGACGAATATAATGAAGTATGCCTTTACGAACCGCGAGCGGGGCACCATCTTCGTTTCAGTATCGGCAAAGGGGAAATTGCTGACCATGATCATCCAGGACGATGGCGAAGGCATGCCTTCTACGGTTGACTTTAAGAATTCGCCCGGGTTTGGCATCATGCTGGTGGGAGCGTTGACGGACCAATTGGAGGGCAACATACGGATAGACCGGGTTGAAGGCACCAGGATCACCCTGGATTTCCCGGCATAATCTTGGTTGAGTCTCCTGCCGGGAACGGGATTTGAACCCGTACCCCATTACTGGGAGGGGATTTTAAGTCCCCGGTGTCTACCATTCCACCATCCCGGCAAGCCTGCAAAATCGCAGAACGCTTGTATAGTAGCGGCGGGACCGGTTATCGTCAATTCCCATGACGCCTTATGTGGATTCCCACGCACACTTGTCTCTCATGGCCAAGCGGGGCATCGATGTTCATGCCATGATCGAAAGGCTCGTTGCGGAAGGTTTTAAGGGGATCCTGGATATCGGGACAGAAGCTGGGGATCTGAAGGCCCGGCTTGCAGCTTTTGGAGGCTGCCCCGGCGTGTCCTTTTCGGCGGGTATCTGGCCGTCGCGGGAAGCGATACAGGACAGGTTCCGACAGATGGAAATCCTGCGGGAGGGCATCGCATCTGCCGGGGAGGAAAGATTGGTGGCCATCGGGGAATGCGGGCTGGACAGGCACTGGAACACTGAAGAAGCGATATGGAAGGGCGAGGCGGAACTGTTCGCGGCACAGGCCTGGCTGGCGGTGGAATTGGACCTGCCGATCATTGTGCATTCACGGGACGCGGCGGAGGAAACAGCCGCTGTCCTACAGGGTATTCCCGGAGTACGCGGGGTGATTCACTGCTTTTCATACGGAGCCGAAGAAGCGAGGCAATTCTTGGATGCGGGCTTTTACCTATCCTTCGCCGGCACCCTCACCTACAAGAATGCGGATGGCCTGCGTGCGGCACTGGCCTTTACTCCCCCCGACCGCATACTCCTTGAGACGGACAGCCCCTACCTGGCGCCCGTTCCGTTTCGTGGCAAGCCTGCAGAACCGGGCATGGTGGTGTACACCTACGCTGCCGCAGCCTTAATCAAGGGTCTTTCTGTGGAGGAACTGGCGGAAAAAGTGGAAGACAATTACCGGAGGCTCTTCGGAATCGGCTAGAGGATCAGGTCTTGAGGTAGCGTTTCAGGTTTTTCACGTGGTCCATGGCGAGCACCTGCAAATCCATGGGAGCCTGCTCGGTGGCGACCCGCTCCAGCAACGAAATGGCCTGTTCGATCTCCCCTTGGCGGAGGCGGACCGAGGCGAGGGCATATATGGCCTGGTAGTCCCAATTGTTGAGTTCGCAGGCGCGCTCTATCAGTTTGGTGCCGCCGGACCAATCACCGCGGTTGTTAAGCACGACCCCCAGATTGCGCAGGATTCCGCCATCGTCGGGTGATAGTTCCCGTGCCCGTTGCAGGTGGAGCTCGGCGGAGGCAAAGTCCTTAAGCCTGAAATACGCGCAGCCCACGGCCTCGTGGGCGGCGGCATCGTCTTCCTTCAACTGGAGAGACCTGAGCAGGGCTTTTATCGCCTTTTCGTTCCGGGAACTTTCTGTGAAGGCGATACCCAAGGCGGTCAGCGCGTCGGTTTCGGTGGGGTCGTCGGCGACCATGCGTTCCAGCAGGGCGACGGCGTGTTCGTAATCGCCCCTGGCTATGAGTTCCCTGGCTTCCAGCAGGTCCGCAGTCGTAATGCCATCGGTGTCCATATTCATCACCTATAATATAACCAATCCCCGCGGAATGGTCGATTATTCCGGATCGTAACGCCGGTTACAGTCAGGCAATCCCAAAACGATCTATGTTCTTTCTGGATAATAGGAGAAGGAGCGACAATGAAACGCAAGATTATCGCCATCGACGAAGACTTATGTGACGGATGCGGAGCGTGTTCGAACGGCTGCCCCGAGGGCGCGCTGAAAATAGTTGACGGAAAGGCCCGGCTGGTGGGCGACCTGCTCTGCGACGGATTGGGAGCCTGCATAGGCACCTGTCCCCGTGGCGCGATCCTGGTAGAGGAACGCGAAGCGGTGCCCTACGACGAGCGCCGTGTCATGGAGGACAATATCGTTCCCAAGGGATCGGCAACCATCCAGGCCCATCTTGACCACCTGCACCACCACGGAGAAGACGGTTACCTGCGTACCGCACTGTTGGTACTTTCCGAGCTGGGTATCGAGCCCCCCGCTCCCTATGGAGCGAAAGCAGCGGAAGAAGCGAAACCTGCGGTTCCCGCCGGCTGCCCCGGACTCAAGGCTTTCAACTTCAAGGCTACGGCACCTGCCGTGTCGGGCACAGCACCCACGACAGGCGCTGCACCGGCCACCACCCCCGCCGGAAACACTGCAGGGGCCACCGCCGCCGCGACCACCGTCCAGGCATCGGAACTCCGCCAATGGCCCATCCAGCTCCACCTGATAAATCCACGCGCATCCCAGTTCCACGGCTCCAACCTGCTTCTGGCAGCGAGCTGCGCGGCTTTTTCCGCAGGTGATTTCCACTCCCGCTTCCTCAAAAATAAGACCCTCGCCATCGCCTGTCCGAAACTGGACGAAGGAACGGACCGCTATATAGAAAAATTAGCTATACTTATAGATGAGGCCGAAATAGACACGCTGACGGTCCTGCGCATGCAGGTTCCCTGTTGCGGCGGCCTCGTAGCCCTGGCGCAGGAAGCGCGGGTAAAGGCCCTGAATATGGGCAAGCGACGGAATGTGCCCATCAAGGCCATCACCATCGATCCGGAAGGCAAATTGCTGCAGGAGGTTTGGTTATGAGCGACCAGAACAAGCCGAAAAAAACCGAAACGGAAAAACGCGAGGAGCTCAGGCGCATCATCGAACGCCTCCATGCGGGGGAAAGCGCGTCCAGGGTCAAGAAAGACTTTGATCTGCTGATAAAGGACGTGAGCGCGGAAGAGATCGCTTCCATGGAGCAGGCCCTGATGAAGGCAGGCATGCCTGCGGAGGAAATCCAGCGCCTGTGCGAGGTGCATGTTTCGGTTTTCGAGAGCACCCTGGAAAAACAGGGCAGGCCAGACAAGGTTTCGGGCCATCCGGTTCATACCTTCATGGCAGAAAACGAGGCGGCGCGGGTGTCCCTGTCACGTCTGCGCAGCGCGAACAGGACCCTGCTCTTTCCCTGGTCCCGGGGTGGGGAAGCCGATGCGGCGATGGAGGCGGCCCTAATTGATTTCCGGAAAATACTCATCCACTACACCCGCAAGGAAAACCAGCTGTTTCCCTACCTCGAGGCCAAGGGCTTCGACGCACCGTCCAAGGTGATGTGGGGCAAGCACGACGAGGTCCGAGCCCTCTTCCGCGAGGCCGACGAGGCCAAGGCCGCCGGAGACCGCGCCAGACTGCGCCGTGCCGTGAGCGCCCTGGCCGGCAAGGCGTCGCGCATGTTCTTCATGGAAGAACGCATACTTTTTCCGGCTGCCCTGAACAAGCTGGACGAGAAGGACTGGATAGCCATACGCCGGGGCGAAAGCGCCATCGGCTACGCATGGGTGGGACCTGGAGGCGCCTGGGACCCGGATATCGCCGAAGCGAGGTTGCCTCCCCCTCCGCAAAAATCGGATATATTCCCTGAGGGACGGACCCGGAAACCTTCGGGTTCCCCTATTGTCGCCGCGAAAGCTGAACCACCACTGGGGGGTCAGACCCCACAAGCGGCAACGCATCCGGAAGCCGGAAATGAACAGCCCTTAAGCGAGGGTCAGACATTGCAAAGTCCGCCCCCTCCAGCTCCCGATGAGGCGCCGGGGGCGATGCGCCTGGGTGAGGGCTGGCTGAACGCCGCCCAGATCGACCTGATGCTCAAATGCCTGCCTGTGGACCTGAGCTTCGTGGACGAGAACGACCGGGTGCTGTACTACACCGACGGCAAGGAACGTGTTTTCCCCAGGAGTCCTGCCGTCATAGGCCGGGATGTGCACAATTGCCATCCCCCCAAGAGCGTCCATATCGTCAAGAAAATCCTGGACACCTTCCGGGCCAAGGAAAAGAGCGAGGCGGAATTCTGGATCGAGATGGGCGGAAAATTCCTGCACATACGCTATTTCCCGATGTACGACGCGGGTGGCGCGTACAGGGGCTGTCTGGAGATGACCCAGGACGTCACGGGTATCCGGGCCTTGCAGGGACAACGACGGCTTCTCGACTGGACCTGAAAGCCGCCTTCCATGCTTCCAGTTTGTCCCCCGCATTCCTGAACGCACGGCTGGGCACGGGGCTGGACGAGGGTACGCGCACCAGACTGACTATCCGGCTGGGGACCGCCTCCTTGCAGCTTCCGATGTCCCACGTCATCGGTCCAACAGGTGCCAGGGGAACGGGTCCGCGCACACCGAAATGACGTGCGAAAGTATCCGCCGCCTTGGTGCCGTTGAATACGACCCGGACTATGCCGGGGTGATCCGCGAGGAAAGCCGGAATGGGGTTTGGTTTGGCATTCCGAATGGCCTGATCCAGGCTTCCTGCCCGCTCGCATTTGGCTATCACATCCCAGACGGCTACGCCGTGCTTATTGAGCAGGGCCGTTTTTTGCGCCCAGATTGCGGGCAAGGGTTCGTCCAATATCGCGGAGACCAAAAACCAGAAATGATTTCGTTCGTAGGCGTAGTACTCTTGGTCTGCGAGGGAAGCAACGCTGGGGAAGGATCCCAGCACCAGAATACGCGCATCGGAGCCAACCAGCGGAGGAAGGCCCCACAACTGCGTTTTCAGATCCGGCCCTTCCAGATCCTGATTTTTCAGATCCCGCCCTTGAACGGCGCAAGCGCCTCACGGATTCCATCGGCAAAGGCGATGCGAGGTTTGAAGCCCAGAGCTTCAAGGCGCGAGGGGTCCAGACGGCAGTCCTTGGGCCGGGGCGCGCCGGCGGGCGGGTTGGGATCACTCTGGACAAGGTTCGCGTCCAGACCGAGTTCCTTCGCGATGACGAGGGCCATCCCGTACTTGGTGAGCTGCTCGGCCCCGGCGAAATGAAATATGCCTCCAGCGTTGGAGGGTTCCCCTACGAGCAGGGCGATTGCCCGGGCAACATCGTCGGCGTGTGCGGGGTAGCGCATTGCCCAGTTTTCCGCCTTGAAAGGCTTGCCTTCCAGCAGCTTTGCGGCAAGTTCGGTCACCGGGGATTCGGATAGCGTTTCCACGCGGCCATAGAGGATAGGGATGCGGACGATGGTGAATGGAACCGCACCCTTCTGCTGTTCTGCTGCCATGTAGGCGTCGCGCACGGCGGATTCCCCGGCGAGCTTCATCCTGCCGTACGCGTTGAGCGGACAGGGTGCGGCCTGGGTCCGGTAAGGCGGCTTCGTGCCGTCAAAAACATAATCGGTAGATATGTAGATAAAGCGGGAGCCCCGCCTTGCGGCAAGACCGGCCAGAAAAGCAGTAGCCCCCACGTTCAATCTTTCTGCGGCTGAAGGATCGCCATCGACCACATCCGGCCGGCGTTCCGCGGCGGAATGCACCACTACATCGGGGGACCATTCAGAAAAGGCCTTTCGTACGGCGGCCTCGTCGGTCAGATCGAGGGCATGCAAGGGAGGCTTGATGCGGGAGCGGGCGGTACCTATCAGCAGGCCGTCCTTACCGGCCAAAGGAGCCAAGTGGTCCATCAGGGAACGTCCAAGGAGCCCGGAAGCCCCGGTCAATAGTATCTTCATACTTCAATCCTTGTCATATAGGAGTTGGGCCAAAGCCTTGCCGTCAGTAGCTTGCCGTGCGGCCTGACGGAAGGATCCGTCGTGCAGGAGTTTGGCGAGTTTGGAGAGCAGTTTCAGATGGTCCATGGTTCCGCCCCTCGGTCCGGCCATGATGAACAGAAGGTCCACTGGCTGGCCATCCAGGGCGTCGAATGGTACCGGCTTTGCCAGATGAACCACCGCAAGCAGAGTTTCGGTCAAGGAATCGCACAGTGCATGGGGAACGGCGACACCCTCTCCTATCCCAGTGGAAGCCAGCCGCTCCCGTGCGTGAATATCCCCCATCAGCTTTAACCGATCCGGAACCTTGCCGCCTTTGGCCAGCAGATCCACAGCGGCGATCAGGGCAGCTTCCTTGTCCCGGGCCTCTACCCGGGTCGCCACACAGGAGGAATCAAGTATTTTCGCAAAACTGATCATGATCTTGCTCCTCGTTCGGGTGTGGGAAATACGGGACCATTCTATCAAACAAGCTGAGGGCTGGAAAGTAACTCAGGACGAAGGCGGTCTGCCATTCGGGGCTGGCGGTTGCTTCATGCCCAGCCGGTAGTGGATGCCCGTGGCCTTGCGCTTCCAGACCACGGAGACGCTCTGGTTCATGGGATGGAGAAGGGCTATCGCCCCCGGTTTCCTGCATTCCAGTACGCAGCAGCCGCAGTACCAGCACTCGTCGGGGTACAGCACGATGGGCGGCTTGCCCTGCTCGGGGTTGGGCATGAGGACGTCCGAGCGGCAGATACCCACGCAGAGATTGCAGCCGTTGCACAGATCGGGGTTGAAATCGACCGCCCGGTTCGGCACGGGCGGGTTGGGAAGCATCAGGGTCTCGCTCATCTTGTTACCCCTTCAAGGGAAGGCCGCAATGGGCCTCGTAGTTTTCTTTCAGGCTTGGCATGAAAGGCGGTCGGAGATGGTAATCGAAGGGCAGGTCCCTTATTTCAGGACCCGATGCCCCCAACCTGATGGGCCGCAGGTTTTGCCATTCGGGAGGATCCACCTCCGGGTAATCGATGCGCTGGAAATCGAGATAGTCGCTGCTCGCCTTTCGGGCCAGGGAAGCGTGCAAGACGGCCTCGCCGACATCGAGCATGGCCAGGCACTCGACCGCGTGCATGAGTTCGTGGGGATTTGCCGCGCCCACCGATCCGGCTTCTGCCTCCCGTACTTCGGCAAGGATCCTCAAGCCTTCCAGGAGTCCGCCTTCGCTCTTATATTGGCCGCAACAACTTTGCATCACCCGCCCTATTCCGGCATTGAACTCTTTCCAACCCAACGTCCGGCCTTGCGGCGAGAGGGGTGCGTAGATTCTGGCCTTCTCCCGCGCGGCCTGGGTCGCATCCACCTTTGAAAGGGAGCTGCCGGATGCGTGCTCCGCGGCCTTACGCCCTGCATACCGGCCGCTCGCGGCCGCGCTCGAATGGGCTCCGGCACCGAAGATGGCACCCCCTGCCGCGTACAGACATTCAAGGTTGGTCCGCAGGTCCCAATCCACCACGACACCGCCACCGCCCCACATCCGCCACTGCGGCGCCCCGACACCGGACCAGAAATTCGAATGTCCGTACGACGATGGGTCCATGATGGGAACCTGAAGCATGTCGATATCCGGGTCGAAGCCGGCCTTGGTCAGGGTCTCGTAGACGGGAACTCGGGTACGCCCCTCGTTTCCCACCATCAAACCGAAAATCGCCCGCCGTTCGCGTTCAGGCATGCGCGTCAGATCGGCGAAAAGCGGCAGCACGAACTCGCCCTTCCGAATGCGCTCGGGCAGGTCGGGAGACAGTTTCTTGGTCTGGTTCTCGTAGCTTTGAGGTACACGCAAGCCGTCGCCGAGCATGAAGCGCTGCCCTTCCGCCGGCGTGAAGCGTTCCCCGATGGAGCCGAGCTCATTACCATCACGGTCGACCCAGGGAACTTCTTTCCCGTTGGCATCGACAATGGGGCAACCGTGCCAAGTATTGTGGGCGTTCCCCACGCCATACGAGATATAGGCCATGGTCCCCGAATCCTGATGGGACTCTTCCAGGCGGGCAAACTCGACACCTGCCTTCCAGGCGGCGGCCACACCTTCCCCCGTACAGTTGGGATCGCGGAAGGTAGACCGGTACTCGGTTGAGAAATTCCACATTCGTCCAGGCAAGCCGGTAGCGAGAATTACGGCCTTCGCCCGGATAATGTAAAACCCGCCTGTCCTGGTGTCCAGGCCCGTGGCGCCCGTGACCCGGCGTGAATTCCCCTCCCCCTCGGTGAGGAATGAAGTGATCATGACCCGATCGAGAAGGTCCACACCTAATTTCCTCATCCCGCCGTGAAGCGCGGGTTTCATGTTGTGACCCCAGACACGGAGTTCGCAACGATTTTGGTAATCATAGGCGAACAGCAGCCCCGTCTCGCTCTCGCGGAAATCCGCGCCTTCGAATTCGCTCTTTTCGTCGCGGATGCGGACGCCCAGGGCTTCGCAATCCAGGAGAGCGTCCCAGCTTTCCCGGGCCACCACGTAGCGCAAGGGGCCGCAGTCGTACCCGCCGCAATCGGTGAGAACCCGCTCCGTGTATTCCTCGGGTCCCACTCTGGAGCAGGGATTGGTACAGGCAGATAGCCAATGGTCCACGCCGGCTCCGCCGTTCCCGCTCCACTTCGACGCCGTTTTTTCCACGACCAGGACCTTGGCACCGGCTTTGCGCGCGCTGATCGCCGCATGAGAACCGGCTATCCCGCCACCACAGATGAGGACATCCGTAGTCAGTTCCTGTTCCTCGCCGTAGCGTACGGGATACGGCCAGGGGGGAACGGGCTTGCCGCCCATCAAATATTCATGCCAAGTGCTCATACAGGAGCCTCCCTTGTTTTCATGGACAGTCAACCGGTGTGACCGGATGCCCTGATCTTTGCCGTTGTACGCATCTTTGTCAAACCATAGTTGATCTCCTGCGAATTTTCAGGCGCTTGCCCGGTATCAGACCCGATGCTATAGTGTGCCGAACGTGGAGGCAGGACATGGAAAGCATACGGCTTGGCCGGACAGGACTCATGGTGAGCCGCAGCGGATTCGGCGCCATTCCCATACAGCGCATTCCGGATGGGGAATCCACCGTCCTCCTCCGCAAAGCCTACGACAACGGGATCAACTTCTTTGATACAGCCCATGGCTATACCGATAGCGAAGAGAAAATAGGCAAGGCACTCTCCGACGTGCGTCCCAACATTGTGCTTGCGACAAAAAGCCCGGCGAAAGATGGAAAGACCCTCCAGGAACAGCTGGAACTCTCCCTTAAAAGACTTGGAACCGATTATATCGACGTATACCAGGTACACAATCCAGCCAGCCTGCCGCAACCCGGCGGTGAGGATGGTATCTACGAGGCCCTTCTGGCAGCCAGACGAAAGGGGCTCATCCGCTTCATCGGCCTGACGAACCACCGCATCGCGATAGCCCGCGAAGCCGTAGAGTCGGGCCTGTACGACACCATCCAATTCCCCCTCAG
>Ga0172379_10002875_pt1 | contig 28994 bp, 36 predicted proteins | sample GrowelOW334metaG_FD_119756 | JGI IMG/M metagenome (GOLD analysis project Ga0172379, IMG submission 119756) | Groundwater microbial communities from an aquifer near a municipal landfill in Southern Ontario, Canada - Groundwater well OW334 metaG | ecosystem: Environmental > Aquatic > Deep...
AAACTCAACTATTTCACCCTGTATCCAATCAGCATCTGTTTTAAAGTAAGTTATTCCTATTTCATCTTCTTCTTCTATTACAGTAATTCCAACTGAGTTAAGCTTATCTACTATAAGTTTATTTATACTAGGCATTTCCTAATCTCCTCTCCACTTTTCTTGCGGATTATGACAACAGGTTGAAAAGGCTGTTTCACGGCAACCATATTATATACTGGCTTGCCACCAACGAAATGAACTGCAGTTGTTTTAACTTTAATCCTCTTGTTATCACTCATTTGTTGAACCTCCTAGTTTTATCTGCATCGTTAGCAGTCTTTAACTGAGCTACCATATATTGTCTGGATATCTCAGCTACCACGGGAATCATCTGGCTAATACGGTTAGATAACAACGCTTGTACTTGTTCGTCCGTCAGTGTGAATCTAATCTTTTTCATCTTATCTCTCCTTTGCGTATCTATCGAATTTAACAGATATCATACCAGCTTTCAGTTCTTCCCACTCTACATCTGAACAGGGTTGTTCATCTTCGAGTAGTAAATGACCACCTCCACAGTGGAACATAATACCATATTTTCTGTAGTATGTAACGCTTGATTTTGTTTCGTCTGGAGTTGCACAGGAACCATAACATTCTAAGAATTTAGAATAATCTTCTTTGTTTTGGAGTGTTGCTTTAAAGATGATATACTCAGTGCCTTTGGGTAGCTCATTGTGCCAAGATTTCTCTTGTGTAGATGTCTTTACTAATGCTTCATAGGTATAGATTGGTTTGAGTTTCTTTCCCGCCTCAGCTCTAGCTTCATCAACTTCTCTTTTCAGTTTTCTAATCTCATCTTCCAACACTTTGATGTTAGCTTGTATCTTATCTATCTCAACTAGATTTACATGCTTCATTATTAATCCCTCCTTGTCTTAGCTGGTCTTATGAACTTTGATTTAACAACTAACTCGATAGGAATCCTCTCACCCATATCTACATCATACGCAGTTTTAGCATCTTTCCTGTCTACGAAAGCAGCGTTGCCATATTCTGTTTCGTAGAAGCCTCTCTTGAAGTTAGCCCATACTTTCGTATCTGTCATTTGATTTCTCCTTTCTATTATTACTGTATATACTGAGTATATCATACTTTTTAACATCTGTCAATCATTATTTTACAATTGTTTTGCTCGTAACTGTCCAGCAACACAGTGCATTTAATTGTAGCATGTTATACCATGATAACAAATAACAAATAACGCCTAACAATGCAACATAATAAACAACTAACTAGTGCTAGAAGCCCCTTTTAAAAATTGACATTGATTAGTTATTTAAGCCATGTATATTTTTGACATTGATTATTTACTCATAGTTGTATTGTTTTCAGTTATTTGTATTTGCTTATTCATAGAATGCTTGGTTATTCTCAGTATCCTTCTCTAAGTGTTCTATTGTACTTAGTAAAAATATATTCTTAAAAAGGAGAAGATTGCCAAGAGGCAGCTGAGATTGGAGTAAGAGCCCAGAAATAGTAAGTCAATATAACAGAGATTATAAAGACCAATCAATGTCAATAATAAAAAGGGGATACTAACACTAGTTATATGTTTATTATGTTATATTGTATCATTGTTTATTGTTATCGTATTTAATTGTTGCAACTTAAATAACTAATCAATGTAAAATTATTATGTTGATTGCCTATCGGCAGTGGCCGTTTTAAATGCCCAGCATGGTCAATCAATTTTATTGCCCATAACATTGTATTGCCCGACAATTAAAATTGAATGTGGGGCATCCTCGCATGAAATTCCGCCACATTCACAATGGGTTATAATGATGTTCGCCAACACAAGCTGACAAGCAACTAATCAATGTTATTAATTGTAATTGATTAGAACAATAGGCAATAAAAAAGGGGAGGTTGTTAGCCTCCCCTGTTTGTTATTCTACTTCTTCGTAAGTCTTACCAAACGCTGTTTCGAGGGCTTTGATAGTGGAAGTGATTGTTTTCTCGTCTGCTCCACTTTCCAGAACCTTGCGGCATGCTGTCGTGAAGGCGTCTGCCCTTGTACGGTCTACCTTCGGCATCCCTTCCATCAACCATACCCACTTGTCGGCAAAAAGGTCTGCCCACTTTTTGCTGTCCTTCTCATTGGCCGTGAGTCTGGAGATGAGGACAAACAATCCGTAATTGGCGAGGTATTTAGTGGAAGCTTCGGGAAGGTCATCAATTCCTTCACCGTTTACCGTGGTAATGTCTTCCACTTTCAGCAAACCTGCGACACCGTACTTCTTATTGATTTCAGATATTTTTTCTGACATGATAGTACTCCTTTAGTATTATGGTATTTACGCCACATCATTAGATATTCTAAGCCGATATGTCGGCTGGCGGTAACTAATGATGGCGGTGTATTTAATTGTCAAAGAGCATATTTACTTTATGATTGGATTATACATTAATGGATAGTAAAGTCAATCATTATATTTATGGCACTAATGCTTCAAGAAATACCTCACCCCCACCGAGCACCAGAGGGGTACTTGAGTGGATTGAAGACCAGTCCCTCAGAACACACACCAAGTTTTTAAAAAGGTAACTTAACCACTATGTGAGCACTCTGTGGTATCTGTGTATTAAGAACAGTTAAAAAATATATTTCACGCAAGCGTGTGGGAGAATTGACAACTCCGTCAAAAAGTGGTATGCTACTCGCAAAAGATGTTATTAGGATTTGTATACAGATGACCCCAGAAGATACCAAAATGATGATTGACCTTTTAGCTGATGGTATGAAGCAAAGAGATGTTGCTAGTATCATAGGAGTATCTGGAGTTACTATTTCCAACAAGTTGAGAGAACTTAAGCAAGAAGAATCCAACTTGTTAGCTTATGATAAGAATAGGTATCTTGACCTAATTCAAGTACAACAAAGAATAATCGCAAATGTTACTGATGAGAAGTTAGCTGCTGCTCCGGTACAGCATCTTGCCTCTGCCTACGCTCAATTTGGTAAGATGGAACAATTGATTCAAGGGAAGCCTACTGAGATACATGGATTGATGGGTTACCTTTTACACTTGGAGAAAGAAGATATTGAGAAAGCAAATGATGTTGTGGATAACAGTGATGCTGTTGACGCTTCTTTTGTTTCCCCCTCCTCTCCTGAGCAACTTACATTGGACTTATAATATGAGAGATTTCTACGGAAAGAAGCCTTTATTGAAAGTGATTGATACGATTGGTGACATAAGTCAGTATATTAGTCCCAATCCACCTGTTCCTGTGATTACTCCTAATCAACCCTCTGACGCAGAGAGGAAAGAGATTAACAGATTGATGAAGAAGCATGGAGTTAAGACTGCGATAAATGATCCGAACTATCCAACTCCTTACTTCTTTAGAGATGGACAGAAGGTTAAGTTTCAATAGGATTGATTGATGCCCTTACTAACTGATGCACTTAGAGGAATTGCTGGAGCAGTTAAATCAGATGCTTTGAAAGAAGCGGAGAGATTGCTTGCTCCTAAAAGTGGGTTCTTCTCTAAGCTAGAAGATGTCGCAGGCGGATTGAACTTTACTAAGATGCCATCTACACAACTGAAAAGTGCGGTAGAAGGAAGGGGAGTATCTCCTACTGAGTATCAGAATGTGTTAGGTTCCGTTGAGGGTACTGTTAATAAAGAAGAAGTTATGGGAATGATTGGGAAGAATAAGACTGAGTTGAAGGATGTGGTGCTTGGTGATAAAGTAGATAAGTTATCTGTGGATGAACTTAATGACTTCCATCGTCTTAATACTTTGCAAAGAGAATTTACTCCTGATGAAATGGCTAAGTATGATTTCTATGAAAGTGAACTTAAAAGAGCAGATAATTTAAAACCTCACTACGAACAATACTCAGAACCTGGTTATATTCCTGGTTCTTATAGAGAAAGATTTATTACGGCTCCAGAAGCAGGAAAATTAGATTCTTCTGTAAATGATGCAAACAGAAGAAATGGTTGGGATATTAAAGTTCCTTTTGAAGAAAGTAAAGTAAAGTGGCAAGACGGTCACTCTGCTTACTCAAACATTCAGAATCCAGTAGTCAGACTAAGGACTAATGATAGGGAAGTAGGTGGAAAGAAAATACTCTTTGTTGAGGAGATGCAAGAACCACTTAAAAGTACTGGTGACCTTCAAAAGATGCCTAAATATTTGCAAGAAAGAACTTATGATTTAGGAGTTAAAAAGGCATTGATGCTTGCTAAGGAAGGTAACTATGATGGTATTGCATGGACTACTGGAGAGATGCAAGTTGCTAGGTATCCTCAGATAAGGGAGTTTGTAGATAACATTAGTTGGACTAAAACAGGAGAAGCAAAGGTAATAAATATTAAACTTAAAAGCGGTCATAACGATTATGAGACTGCTGTTATAAATAAAGATGGTATAGTAGAAGAAGGTAGAAAAGAGTGGATGAATAAACATATTGCTCAAATCTTACCTAAGAAAACTTCTGAAGAAATACTAACTGCTAGTGGTGGACATATTAAAGGTGAAGATATTACTATCGGAGATAAAGGTTTAAAAGATATCTATGATAGAAAACTTCCTTCTTTGTTTAAGAAGTACGGGAAGGAAGAGGTTAAGGAGATTCCTTTAGTAGAAGAAAAGGTATCTAAGTTTAATAATTATGCAATATCTCGAAATAGCCAAGGAAGATATTTAGTTTATAATCCAGAAGATCCAATGACCGAGGTAACAAGTTTAGGTACTAAAGAAGAGGCAGAAAGGTTTTTAAGTGGTTTAAAAAAGATGGATACTAAGAAAGGTGTTAAAGTCCCTTACATCCCCATCACCCAGAAGACTCCATCTCGTCATCCAGTCTACTCATTCATACCTCCAACATTAGCTGGGATAGTATCTATGTATGATAAGGAGCAAAGACAATGACTCTAAATCCTAACATACTAAACAAAATAACTCAATGGAAAACAGATGCTGTCGCATTCGTTGAGGAAGTGCTTCTAGTAAACAAACCACATATAAAAATATCTACTCAACAAAGAGAGTTCTTAGCAGCACTTCCTCATCAGAAACGTATATCCATTAGATCTGGACATGGTACTGGTAAAGATGCATCTGCTTCATGGGCAGTGTTGTGGTTTCTTTCCACAAGAGTATACTCTAAGGTGGTATGTACCGCTCCGACTGCCCGCCAGTTAAACGATATTCTCTGGTCAGAGATAAGCAAATGGGCTAGAGATTCAGCAATTCAAGAAGAGTTTATAATTCAGCGAGATAAAATCTTCCATAAAGGTGCACCAAAAGAATGGTGGGCTCGCGCGGTTTCACCTTCAGTTAAGGCTGATCCCGCAGACCAAGCTGAGACTCTCGCAGGTTTCCATGGAGACCATCTCCTAATAGTTGTTGATGAAGCTTCAGGTGTTGAAGACCCAGTATTCATACCTATTGAAGGTGCTCTGACACAGGAAGATAACAGAGTTATGTTGATTGGTAACCCAACTAAGAATAAAGGATACTTCCATGATACTCAATTCCACCCAGAAATATGTAAGCAGTGGCATAGACTCCACTGGGATAGCAGAGACTCTGAAAACGTCAAGCCTGACTATCCTTCTTATATGGCTAATAAGTACGGCGTTGATTCTAATGTGTTTAGAATACGTGTTGCTGGTGAACCGCCGCTTGAAGATGAGAGAACGCTTATACCACTACACTGGGCAGAGCAGTGCATCGGCAAAGAAATGGAAATTAGTGATGAGGAGCCTATTTACTTAGGTTGTGACATTGCTCGATATGGTGAAGATAAGAGTATTATACTCCCACGGCACGGGTTGCGAATTCTTCCTTGGTTAACTTTTCAGGGTATGAATACGATTACACTAGCTGGGCACATAATGCAGACCTATGGTGAGGTAAATGCTGAAGGCTGTGGGATTGATGTTATAGGTGTGGGTGCTGGAGTTGCGGATTATCTCAGAAAACAAAGAATGCCTGGGTTGTTTGATGTGAATGTTAGTTGGGCATCATCAGATCCATTGAAATATGCTCTATTACGAGATGAACTCTGGTGGAGAATTCGTGAAAACTGTATGTATGGGTACTATTCTTTTCCAGATGTGAAGTTACCTGGTGAGACTCTCAGTATTGGTCAAGAATTAGCCAATGAGTTGTCATCTCCCTATTACGAGTTTAATAAAAATGGTGCTGTTAAGGTGGAATCTAAGAAGGATATGAAGAAAAGAGGGATTGCATCTCCGAATATTGCAGATTCCCTTGGTATTACTGAGTTTTTCTACTCATATTCTACTAAGATTTTTAGAAAGAAAGTAGTTGTTGATAAAAGTAAGTATAACTATCCTAGACCTTCTATTAACTCAGCAAGGAAAAGGATACATGGTGCTAATAACTGGATGACGGTATAGGAGGATTAAGTATGGAAGTAACAGTTATAGGTGATAAGCAAGAGATTATAGGGTTGTCTACTAATACTAGACCTTCCTTAACAGTAGCAAAAGCAGGTTCAACTTTTACTGAATTAGATACTGGTATGAAGTATGTTTGGAGCGGAACGGAGTGGGTTGAAGACCTGACAATGTATAACGCTGTTAAGATGGCTCTTGAAGCTGCGACTTAAGGAGATATTCGTGGACACTTTCGTAGTTGGGAATATGGTGTGGAATGCTGGATTGGTAGGAATTGCAGGATTTTTTGTTAAGAAATGGATGGCTGCAAGGGAAGTACGAGAGACGGAAATAAGAACTGAGGCACTAGAAGCAACCGCTAAAATAGCAACAGATTTGGCAGTACGTCACGAGAGGTCTTGTGAAGATATTAAATCTGAGATTGGTAACAACAGAAATTTTTACGAGAAAACTTATAAAGACCTTAAACAAGATATTAAAGAAATTGCTGGCTTACAAAGAGTTGCTAATGGTAGAGTTGGTAAGGTTGAAATTGGACTTGCTGTGTTATCTCAGAAACACGAGGATAGGATGAATATAAAACAAAGGGTTACTGACCACTGTGTTGATGGAGGTTGTTAGTGAGTGAACTTGGTGATAAAAGAAAGCAGTTTACTAAATTTGTTGCTAGGTTAATTACCTTTATGGTTGCACAAGGTTATCAACCTATGCTCGGTAAAGATGGCTTAAAGCATATGAAAAATTCATTACACTATGAAGGATTGGCTGTTGATATTGATCTTTGTGATTCTAAAGGAAACTATATTAGTACTGCACATCCTAAGATGTTTGGAGACTTCTGGAAGTCTTTAAGTCCAGATTGTACTTGGGGCGGAGACTTTAATGATAGTAATCATTACAGTGTAACATTCGGAGGGAGAAAATAATGGGAGTAGATATTACAGGATTTGGCTCAGTCTTTGATTTCGCTGGTAAGGTAATTGATAAGATATTTCCTAACAAAGATGACGCAGAGAAAGCTAAGTTAGAACTATTCAAGATGCAACAAGCAGGAGAGTTAGCCGAACTAAATGCTTCATTACAAACTGCTCTGGCACAGGTAAATACTAATACAGAAGAAGCAAAGAATGCTTCGATATTTGTTGCTGGTTGGAGACCTTTTGTTGGTTGGATTTGTGGATTTTCACTGTTTTATAATTACATCTTTATGCCGTTTTACGCTTATAATGCTAACTGGATTTCAGTATCAGCACCAATAATGCCAGCACTTGATAGTGGTGAGTTAACTACTATATTACTTGGTATGCTTGGTCTTGGTGCAATGAGATCTTACGATAAGAAGAATGTTTGTAAATAGGTTCTGCAGAGCCAGACTGCAGTAAGAGGTTTGGTCTCCCTGGCTTTTTACTGCAGTCACCATAAAAGGAGAGTATAATGGGTGCAAGTTGCTTAAAATCTGTACTGAAAAGTATGGCAAAGAGTGATAAGAAGGTTAAGATTAAAGAAGTAAGTCGTGGTAAAAAGATTGCTATGCCACGCAAGTAGTGTCAATAATTAACATTGATTAGGACTATATTACTATGAATTATACAGAACCAACTACACTTGGATCTCTTGAAGTAAGTCAAGAAGATACAGACTTGTTGAATAAGTTAACTAATTGGCTTAAACAAACTGAAGGTTCGGATAGTGAAAGTCTTTGGTTAACTGAAGCAGAAGAAGATTATGCTTTCTATGCTGGTGACCAAGATGATACAGTTACACTACAGAAATTAGCTGATGCTAATAGACCTGCACTTGTGTATAATCAAGTTAAACCAAAGGTAGATGTTGTAGTTGGTTTGGCTGGCCAGAATAGACAGTTACCTTCTGCCTTCCCTGTAGAACATAATGATGAGGCACTTGTTGAGTTAGCTAATGGAGTTATTAAATTCTTCAGAAGAGAATCTATGTTGGCTGACAATGAGATGACTTGTTTTGAACACACTGTAAAGAGTGGCAGAGCCCTTATGCACTTCTATGTAGATGATGAGAATCCATTTGAACCGCAGATTAAGACTCGCTTCGTTCATGGGCGCAATTTTAAGATTGACCCACGGAGTATTAACTATGACTTATCTGATGCAAGATTTATTTTTATAGACTTTTGGTATGATAAAGATGAGATTAAAACTAAGTATCCTAACTTTGACTTTGAGAAGGTAACACAGTTACAGAGTACGCAATCTGGTGCACCGCTATTCTACAATGCTATTGAAGATACTTATAGAGTAACTGAATGTTGGTATAAAGAAGCTGCAGAAGTTTACTGGATTACTAACCCTGTTACACAGCAAGTTGAGAAACTAAACGAAGCATCTTTTAAGAAAATGAGAGATGCAGTTAGAATAGGATTCACCTTACCTAATGGGCAGGTTATTAAAGATGAGAAGTTTGATGGAATTAAGAAGTGGAGTACAGTTTGTAAGTATGCAATCTTCTCTAATTGCTATGTCTTTGCTAAAGGTATCTCATCACATAGATGGGAAGGTTACCCAGATGTTCTGTTTGGTGCTTATAAACATGATACAGAGAACAGATGGTTTGGTCTTATCTCTATGATGAAGGATCCGCAGAAGGGAGTTAATACTATGCGGAGACAAATGCAGCATCTGTTACAGACCTCTCCTAAAGGTATCCTAATGCACGAAGTTGGTTCTATACTTGACATAGAAGCTTATGAATCTAAGTCTGCTGAACCTAATTACCATATGGAGTTGGCACAAGGTGCTTTACAAAAAGTTAAGTTTACTGACCAACCATCTATTAGTCCTGTGTACTCACAACTGATGGTTGCTGACGAGCAGTTTATTAAAGATGTTTCAGGTATTCAGAATGATACTCTTGGTATTCAGACATATTCGAGAGAGCCTGGAATAACTACACAGTTACGTCAAGGTCAGAATATTGCAATACTATTTATATTACTTGATAATTTTAAGCGTAGTCGTTTGTTAGCTACAAAAATACTATTCTCATTTATTCAACAATATGTTACAACTGAAAGAGTTATTAGAATTGAAGGACAGAATGGGCAGCAATTATTACAACTTAATACACAAAACAACCCTGGAAGTCCGGGCTTTAATGATATCAGTATTGGTAAGTATGACTTCTTTGTTGAAGAAGGAATTGAAACAGTCAACTCTAGAAATTCTCTTGCTCAGTTGCTTACTGATATCAGTCATAATAACCCAGGTTCTGTTCCTCCTGAGTTAATTATAGAATATTCTGGTGCACCATTTACTGTAGTTCAACAGTTGAAACAGTACAGTCAACAGATGCAACAGTCTAATATGCAAGCACAAAAAGAGAAAGAACAAAGGGAGTATGAACTGGAAATGGCAAAGATGGAGAATCAGAGATACATAGCAGTCATTAATAACATGGCTAAGTTAATGACCTCTGATAAGCAAATTGATGCTAGTATTTTAAACACTCTTCTGGCTGGAGTTCAGAAAGAGAAACAATTAACTAATAAGGGAGAGAACAATGAGTGATGCAGCAACTGTAGTAGAAACTGTAGTTGGTGGAGGGTTAACTGTTGAAATGGTTAATCAGATGCAAGAGGAGATGAATCCTATTGGAGAAGATACAGTAACAGATACTAAAGTGGTTGAGGATACTGCTAAGGTTGTAGAACCTAAAGTAGTAGAGGATACTAAAGTAGTAGATGATGCTGTGAAGGATAAGGTAGTTGACGATGGTAAAGCAAAAGAACCTGCTGAAGAAATCGATCCAGTTAGAGAACTAAGAGAAGCTAATCGATTACTCACAGAGAATCTTCAAAAGGTTACTAGCGACTATCAAGCACTTACCAAAAAGATGATTGATAAGGGCGTTATATCAGAGGAAGAATTGAAAGCAGATAAGGATCTAGCAGATGCTAACTTAAAAGCTTTTCAAGAACGCCAGACAAAACTGACTGAAATAGTTGCAGTTATGGAAGTTAATCCTATTTATCAAGACGTTCGGACAGTTTGTACGCAAGCTAACTTGGACGATATAGTTGATGCTTTTGCAAGATACTATATCAAGGAAAACGGTGGAAATCTGCAAGATGTAGCAGTTAAAATGGAGCAGGAAATTTGGCAAGAACCGAATCCTTACAAGAAGATTTATGAACTTGTAAAGACTTATCATCCGAAGTATAAAGTTGTGGAAAAGAAAGTGGATGAAAAGACTGAAGCTGAAAAAGCTAAGGAAGCGGAAGAGGCTGCCAAGAAGATTGCTACTGATGCAGATAAAGGTAAAGAGAAAAAGGTTGTTGAAGTTACTCCGTCAGCAGCGACTATTGGTGCAGGTGGGAGTGGTGCAGGAAGTAGTGGATGGACTGCTGCGAAGATTGACGCACTTCCTGAAGATGAGTTACATACTGTTCCTAAAGATATTTATGAAAAGTATCTATTAGGGCAGATTAATTAATTGGAGGATTAAACGATGTCAGATACCCCGAAGACTCAGTTTTTAACAAACGATAATCTCACCAGAAAGAAATGGGCACGAGATTTATTTAGTATTATTCTGCCTTCTGTTGAGATTAATACGTTGGTAGGAAAAGATAGCAACTCGATTGTACAGATTAAAACAGAATTAGCTAAAGGAGAAGGTGACCAAATTACTTTCGGTATTCGCCTGCCCTTGGTTGGAGAAGGTGTTGTTGGCAACGACACTGTGGAAGGAAACGAAGAGAAACTTCGCTTCAAAGATTTCAAGATGACCATTGAAGAACTCAACCATGCTGTTGATACTGGTGGCAGAATGGAAGAGCAGAGAGTTCCTTATAATTTGATGCAAGAAGGTAAGAATGGTCTGCAGGATTGGTGGGTAGCGAAGTTAAATACCTATCTGATGGCAGTTCTCTGTGGTGATACCAGTTATGCGATAGTTGCTGGTAAGACCTTTGGTACGACAATTACAGCTCCTGATACAGGTCACTTGATTACAGCTAATGACGTTGCAGAGGCTTCAATAACTTCAGCAGATGTAATGGATCTTACCATGTTGGATAAGATGAAGCAAAGAGCAGAGATTCCTGCTACTGGTTGTTACAAACTTCGTCCTCTCAACCTTGGTGGAAAGAACTACTGGAGAGTTATTCTTCATAACTATGTATTTGATGCTCTTCGCCAGAACACTAACATTGGTCAGTGGGGCGATTTGCAGCGAGCAGCCAATAAACTGGCTATTCCCAATACCGAGATTGAATACAACGGTATGCTTATCTCCAAGAGTGAAAATATCCGCAAAGCTCCAGGTAATGCGAATGTCTATCGTAATCTGTTCCTTGGTTGCCAAGCCGCTGTATGGGCGTGGGGTGGAGCAGGTGAGTCCAAGTCCACAACGATGGCTTTCGTTCCTTACACTAAAGACGCAGAACGCTTTGTTATGATTCGTGGAGGTGGTATTTTCGGAGCAGCGAAACCTATCTTTGATTCTAAAGACTATGGTGTTATCGTTGGAAGTTCATGGGGCGAAGCAATTTCTTAAGGAGGTTTTATAATGGCTAATACAGATGCTTACACGAGTAAAGCTTCAGATAACTTTAGAATAGAGGCAAGTCGTTTGTTGCTTGCTCCTGCTGATGATACTTATAATATTATCAGAATTCCAAAGTTTGCTCTTGTAACAGATTGTTGGATTCAGATTGTGACAGAATTTACTGTCAACGCAAGTGTTAATGTTGGCTGGATGGGTAATGGGGAAACTGCCATAACCAACGGCTTTATTACAAACGATATAGCAGAACCCACTGTGGCTGGATTGAAGAGAGGACTTAATACAAATCTCACTACATTTTCTGGTAAGTATTTCTCTGATGCTTCTGGTGCAGTTACAGTAACGGTACTTGATAATGATGGTACTGTTGGAGATTTCAGGGTTTTTGTTCAATTTACAGTTATTCACACCTAGGAGGTAAAGTGTTATGGCAACTGTTACAATTATTAATGACGTAAGACGTACTGACTTACGTACGAGTGTTTTAGGAAATCCCTATTGGATTTCATCTGGTGTAGTGGATGCTTCTGCCACAGCAGCGATTGATGATAAGTATGTTATGCTTTTCTCTTTCCCTACTGCTGGTGAGTTCATCTTTATTGAGCAAGTTATTGTTCAGGTAGTTACGGCATTTACTGCTGGTACTACTTTCAGTATTGGTTTATCTACCTTGTTAACTGATGCGGTTACAACTGCTGGTGTAGCAACTACGGTAGGTGATGAGTATTTTATGGAAGCTGCTGATATTACAGCAACTACTATAGGATACTATCACGCTGCTGCCGCGGCAGGTAATACATGGTTGACTGCTAAGATTGCAGCTGTTCCTACTTCACCGTATATGTTGACTGGTGTTGCTGCTGCGGTTCCTAGTGTTCATTTGATTGCAGCTAATGCAGGAACGGTTGCTGCTGGTAAAGCGATTGTTCATATGTGCATCAATAAATTTAAGTACTAGGAGAAATTAGATGAGTACCATACAGGATTATAGAAGAACAGATCTTCGTGTTGACTCTAGTCGTGGAGCATTTTGGCTTACTTCCAAGGCTATAGATGGACACGAAGTGTCTGGTTTGAAGGATAAAGCTTGTGTGTTATTCTCATTTCCTATAGCTGACCAACAGATTATCATTCGTGAGATTGCTGTTAGAGTGTTGACTCCATTTACTACTGGAACCACTTTAGAATTAGGGAGTTACACTCTAGCTACTGAAGATGTATCTACTGACGGTACAGCAACTGCTGTTGATGATGATGCTTATGTTACTGCTGTGGATATTTTACCTGAAACGGCAGGTTGGTATTATCCAACTCGTGGTGGATTTGTTGACGCACAGGAGTCTGGTATTGTTGTAGTTGGGGAGAATTTGATTGTAGGAGCAGCAACTACTGTTCCAGCGATTGCAATTACTCCGAAGGAAGCAACTATTATTATTGGTAAAGTTCAAGTGTACTTGCTTGTTTGCATAGTACCTGGAATATAGGAGGATATACAAATGAAAGTTGAAGGAAGAGTTGGTGTAATTGATGCGGACAGCGGTTCTACTAATCCGCTTGTTACTCACACAGACGGTTCGTTAGTTGTACGAAATAGTGCTGCTAAGTATGCAGATGCAGTTTTAAAGGGTAATGTTTATGTTGCTTGTAACCAAGCAGCTGTTGCTCTTACTGCTGCAATGGCTACCACTTACACAGGATTAGTACTGTTTAATCCTGCTACTTCTACTAAGAACTATGTAATTCTTGGTGCAGGTTATGCTACCACAATAGCAGTTCCTACAGCCACAGTGATTGGTTTGATGACTGGTACAGTTGTTACGGCAGCTACGATGGATGCAGCAGCAGCTATTACTCCTCGTAATAGATTGGTTGGTACTGCGAACTCCTCATCTGCAATCATTGATAACGCTTGTACACTGAATGGAACTCCTGTGCTAGAGCAAGTGTTTGGTAGTGCATGGTGCGAAGCAACAACTGCAGGTACGACTGGTCCGAATACTTGGGCAAACATCGATGGTTCTTTGATTATTAAGCCCAATTCCTATGTTGCATTTTACAGTTTTGCAGCAAATACTGCGGCATTTATTTGCTCAATTCTGTGGGAAGAAGTTGATGTTTAAGCATCGTAAATAATTGACATTGATTAGAAGGGGTATCAGTAGATGAATTACAGTGAGATACAGAGAGAAGTTAAAGCTTTGTTAATGGATCAAAGTCCAACATTACTTGTAACTATCCCTGACTTGGTTAACGAAGCTATAGGACAAATTGCCGAAGAAGTACGGTTTCCTGAGTTGCGGCAGGTTAGTTCTGTTACGACAAGTACTACCACCTACTATGTGAATATGCCAACTACTTTTTCTAGCCGACTTAAGTATGCTGGTAATTCCGATGGTGAGTATGAGATACTAGATGAATTAACAGAGCTTATTAAAAAATATCCTGCGTTAGATGAGGTAGGTGATATTGAATTTGTTGTTTGCGAAGGAGGGATTTTATACTATCAGCCTATCCCTAGTACTGCAGAGACAATCACTTGTATAGGATACCATACTCCAAGTTTATTAGTTAATGATACTGATACTCCTTCTTTCATACCTTTCTTTCTACACAGAGAGGCAATTGTTAATCGTGTTGTTTCAAATGCTTACAATATCATTGAGGATGGAATGGAAGCAGACAAGGTGAATACTAAGTTATTTATGAACCTTGCTGAAGTTGGACTTAACCGAGTAAGAGAATATATAAGCAGACGAAGACCAGTAGTAAGTAAATCAAATTGGGATTATTAATATGAAGAGTATTACTTTTCTTAAAGGTACAGCAGGACTAAATAATGCAGTTGATGCAATTAGGATCGGGCATAACGAAGAGACTGGTATTGTAGATTTAGGCGAAGCCTATAATGTAGACATTGATGATTCTGGTAGATTATCCAGACGTAAAGGTTTCTCCACAACTACCAGAACTGAAAGTGTTCATTCTATGTTTGCTGAGAAAGAATACTGTCTTTATATGTCAGGTGATTCTCTTTATAGACTTAATCCAGATTATAGTAGAACTGGTCTGCGTAGCAGTATGACTAGAGGTGCTGTTGTTGATTATGCTTATACTAATAGAGAAGTATATTATGTCAATGGTTTTGAGATTGGAATTGTTAGAGATAATACTTCTTGGACTTGGGCAAAGCCAACTACTTATTACGGTGTAACTACTTTCAGACAGTTTTCAGATCCTCCATTAGGTCATCTTGTATGTTACTATAATGGAAGGATGTTTATTGCTCAAGATAATATGGTTTGGTTCTCTGAGCCATATAACTATGGAGCATTTGATTTAGCGAGAAATTACTGGTTGTTTCCAAGTAGAGTAAAGATGCTAAGAGCAGTATCAGATGGTTTGTTTGTTTCTGATTCTTTTCACATCTACTCTCTACTGTTCAATAAACCAGATGAGTGTAAGCAAACTGTTGTGTATGACTACCCAGCAATAGAAGGTTCTGCTGCGATTGGAGATGCAACTAACTTACAATTACCAGAATCTGTTGTTTCAGTTTGGACAAAGGTTGCTGGGCCAGTTCTGTTGTGTACCACTAACAATGGAATCTGTGTAGGATTAACAGATGGTTTGTTTAAGAATCTTACTCAAGATAAGATTGTTTGTCCTACAGCAAATAAGGCTACAGCAGTTATTAAAGATAATACTTACATTTGTTTACTACAAGAATAGGAGGAGTTTAAAATGACTTTACGTTTATCAACTAAGTTAAGAAACATGATGCTTGGTGGTGTGCCAGCGATTGGTGGTGCTACTATAGCAGGTACGGGAATTGCAGCCGTTACAGGTACACCTGATAACTTTACAGTTGCTAGTGGAATTACTGCAGCAGGTTTTGCTGTTGGAGATACAATCTGTGTAAGTGGTTTCCTTGCAGCAGCTAATAATGGTATCTTTACAATTAGTTCAGTTGCTGATGGTAAGATTGAAATTACTGAAACTACAGTAACTGGTGAATCTGCTGGACCGAATGTTAAGATTCAGGTTATTAAAGGTGGTTCGTTAAAGGATGTTTTCAAAGATGGTGTGTTGAAGATTTACTCTGGTTCTCAACCTGCCACTGCTGATGCAGCCATTACAGGTTCTTTACTGTGTACTATTTCAGTAAGTTCTGGTGCTTGGGCTGCAGGTTCTCCTGCTTACGGACTTGAGTTTGGTACTGCGGCATCTGGAGCAATTAGTAAAGCATCTGGTGAAGTATGGAGTGGAACTAATGCAGCAACAGGTACAGCAGGTTATTTTAGGTTGTATGCAAATGCAACTGATGCTGGAGCATTAGATACTAATGTCTACGCAAGAATTGATGGTGCGATTGCAACTTCTGGTTCACAGTTAAACTTATCATCTACTTCACTAGTGGCTGCGGCAACTTTAACTATTGATACATTTACTATTACTTTCCCGGCTGCGTAAGGATAAGAGATGCCTAACTACTCTTTAGAGATTGCTTCTGGTGCATTAACAATAGATGGAACAGCAATATCTCTTACATACAAGACATGGGCTGAGCAGAATCACGCAGTAATGTTTATACCTTATCTTACTTGTGATGCTGCTAACTCTGGACTTGAATGTGCTATACCAGTATTGACAATTGAATCTGAAGGATATGCTGGCTTAACTGCTTACCTTATAGAGTCTTTTTCTGTGTTAAGTAGTACTGGTGAAAGTAGTGTGTGGAGTTTTGCAGATGATATTGAAGTTCCTGTTATTACTTTAGAAAGTTATAGTGGAGCGATAAGTGCATTTGATTTACTTGTTCTAACTGCAGACAGTACAGGTACATTACATGAGATAGGTGAGTTGAATGTTACAACTTCTAACTTAACTATAAGTGCAGAAGGTTGGAGTAGTGAAGTTGCTTCGTTAGGAAGTTCGTTACCTATACTTACTATAACTACAACTGGTATGGAAAGTTTAGTTGGAACTTTAACAGTATCTGTACCGGCATTAGAGATGGAATTAAGCAGTGGTTACATTGTACCTGTTGGGATTGGAAGTATGTCCTTACCAATCATTGAAGTTAACAAGAGTGGAATTGTTGCTGGTAGATTTGAATATCCAGTATTAGGTAATTGAGATGACAACTCCGTATGATGATAGTTTTACTGGTGCTGATAGTTCGGCAATAAATGCTGAAAGGTGGATTGTTGATGGTTCTCCAGATATTCAGGGAAATACTGCTGAACTTACATATGGAGAAAGAATTACAAATGTATATTATCTTACTGGTGATTTTGATATTCAAGTTGATTTTGCCATGCAAAGTGAACCGGCTACAGATGCATGGAATTACATGCTTCACTGTTACATAGATGCTACTCATCGCATTGGAGTTGGACCTGAGTACGAGAGTTCTAGAAAGTTTACCTGTCGTTATGCTGCTGGTGGAAGTTATACATCAGCAAATGTTGCAAGAACAAATACCTATGGAAAACTAAGATTAGTTAGATCTGGTAGCAATATAACTGCCTATTACGCTGATGGTACGGGAGAATTTACAGCACTTGGAACTACTCATGTTGTTGGAAGTAATTCAGTACAACCATTTATATTCTCTACAAGATGGACAGGAACTCCTACTCCTACTTGTAGATTTGATAACTTCTTAATTAACAGTGGTTACACAGCACCTTCACTAACAGTTACATCTGGAGTACTTGCTGTTGCTGGAACTAACATAACATTAAAGTTATCTAATACTCATTTCTTTGTAGAAAGTGGAGCACTTACAATAAATGGAACTGCAGTTAATCTTCAGTATAAGACTTGGGCAGAACAAAATCATGCTCAAATGTTTATTCCTTATTTAACTGGAGATGCAGCAAATTCAGGATTAGTAGTTGACTTACCAGTTCTAACTTTTGAGTCTGAAGGTTATACAGGAATTACTGCTTATCTTACAGAAACTTTACCTGTATTAGAAAGTACAGGAGAGAGTAGTGTTTGGAGTTCAAGTGAAGTAGATTTACCTTTATTATCTAGTACTGGTGAATCTGGAGCAATGGCGAATTTTGACATTGATTGTTTAACGTTAAGTAGTACTGGTTATCTTAATGAAATAGGTGAGTTAAGTGAAACAATTACTATTGTAAGTTTATCTTCTACTGGTTACTTAAATGAGACTTGTAGTTTAGATAGTTCTTTACAAGTAATTACACTTGAAGCAGAAGGTACAACCAGTTTATTAGGTTCTTCTTCTCTTACCTTACCTATGCTGGAAGTCTCCACTATAAGTGGTTATATGATTCCAGTTGGAACAGGAAGTATAACATTACCAGTATTAGCAACAACAAAGTGCGGTGGGGTTTCTGGAAGATTTAAGTATCCAGTTTACAATGACTTATAAAATTTAGGAGGATAATATTATGGCAGCTTTTTTAAAGTTCAACAAATTTTCACAGTCTCTTTGCAAAGGGTTATTTGGGGATCTAGAATCAGATACACTTAAGTTTGCACTGACTAATACAGCACCAACGGCAGCAACTGACACAGTATTTGATGTAGTTACAAAACATCCTGCACCTGCAGCAGCAAATGGTTATACGTCTGGTGGGCACGCAGCAACTATATCAGGTTCAGCAGAAACAGGTGGTGTGTATACACTTGCCACTACTACTGATGTTGTTGTTACTGCAACTGCTGGCGGAATTGGACCTTTCAGATATGTTATTCTGTATGACACAGCAGGTACGTTACCACTGATTGGTTACTGGGATTACGGCAGCAGTATAACACTGGCAGATGGTGAGACGTTTACTATTGATGTTACTACTTCACTATTTACGATTACAACAACTTAATTATACGTTCAATATACGGAGTAGATATGAAAGAATATTTTAAGAAAAATGGTTTCTGCACAGTACCAGAAGATCGTGAGGATATGTGTTGTTATTCTAAAGTACATCACGACAGCCCTTTCCAAGCGTGTGAATTTCAGCATGACGGAATGAAGTGTAGTTGTCCAAAAGATAAAAGTCCCGTCCCTCAAGAAAAAATGCCTGAGATTAGAACCTGTTCAGTAGTTTTATCCGAGGAAGCTAAAAAATTCATAGAGGATAATTACGATGCTGACACTTGAATCAAAATTTAGCGATTACATAAAAGTTCTTACGGGTGCGGGTGCTTGTGAATCTGTAATGGAATTTCACAATGCAATGATTAAGAAAAATCCTTTTCTTACTGTTGGTGACGCTTATAAAATATTTTTTGATGATTCCAGTTTCAAAGAAACATGGGTTGAGTGGGCGTTAAAACTTGTAGGCAAAGAACTCGATACGGAAATCAGAAAGATAGCTATAAACAAGATTCAAAGTCCCGTTACCGCAAAAAAACTTCTCTCTAATTGTGATTTCTTTACTACCGAAGAAAAATCACTTCTATCCACATTAGCAGAGAGTCAAACCGAAATACAGAAATTAGTTGATTCAATTACCGAGCCTATGGAAGCCGCACGACTGTTAATTGATTTCCCCCATTTAACCGACACACAGGAACTTACTTTAAAGGCTAAATTTGAAGGTCGACTCCCAACTGTAGAGAAAGAACTTTTAACAGGAACTGTTGTAACAGCTAAATCTCAGGTGGTGAAGTAATGGCCGTTACTGATTATAAATATGCTGGAACTGCCGCCAATGTTGATAGGGATGGTAAGGCCGATTGGAATAATCCCGACAACGCCAAGGCAGACGATGCGAATAAATCTTCCACAAACAATATAAAAAACACTTATAGCGATTGGCTAAGACTTACTAATTTTGGATTTTCTTCTGCTGATATTCCAGATGGCTCAACTATAAATGGAATAGAGTTTGTTATAAAAAGGTCTGTCTCTAATGACCCGACCTATACTCGTACTGACCACGCATTATATTTATATGATGATGGTGCTGTCGGTAATAACATGGCTTCTGGCACAAACTGGCCTGTCTCCCCAGAGGCAGAGGCTACTTATGGCGGTGCGACTGATATGTGCGGCACTTCTTTAACACAAGCGGATATAGTCACTTCAACATTCGGCATACAATTATCAGTATATAGTAATAATAGTAGCGGGTCTGTATTTACGGTTAATTCCATCAAAATCAGAGTTTATTACACAGAGGGCGGCGGAGCAACAAGTTTACCAACAAGACTTTTTAAAAGAAATTACAATCATATCTTAGTAAGGTAGGAGGAACAAATGGGAAGAATTTATACAGCACAATTCAGTGCAGTTGCAGTTTCAGCAGCTCAAGATTTATTTGAAGTTGTTGCACCAGCAGATGGTATTGTAGTAGTGCATGACATCTTCATTGGGCAGACATCTGACGTAGGTGATGCAGCTGAGGAAATACTTTTAATTAAGTGGAACTCAGGAGCGTCAACAAGTGGTTCTGGAGGTGGTTCATATACACCAGTACCAATACTGTTTGGTGATGCAGCTTTTGGTGGAACCTGTGAAATAAATAACACTACACAAGCTGCTGATGGTACAATAGTAACTCATCATGCATGGGCTTGGAATATAAGAGCACCACTGCAGATTATATTTACACCTGAAACTAGACCAGTATTATCGCCAAGTAGAAGAGGAGTACTTACTATTCCTGCTCCTACTGATGCACTAACTATGATGGGAACTATCACACTTGAAGAAATAGGTGGATAATGGCAGGAGTCTTTCGACATAGGCCTAGGATTATAGGATGGAGATTATCTCCTTCTTTGCTTTCTACACATATAGCGGGTGCTTATACTCTTTCGGTAGAATCTGGTTCTATGGTAGTTACAGGTACTGCTACTACATTAAAAGCAACCAGAAAGTTACCATTAGTAGCAGGAACTATAGTTATAACTGGTACAGTAATATCTACTGAGTATGGAAGAAAGTTTACTGTAGAGTCTGGAATTCTAACTATAGATGGGCAATCTGTTGAAGTAAAGAATGCGCGAAAACTTCCTATTATGTCAGGAGAATTAACAATACTTGGTACAGTTACAGACTTACTAGGTACAAGGAAACTTTCTATTTCTTCTGGTATTATTACTATAGGTGGAACAAGTATAGGTATAAAGTCAACCAGAAACCTTACTGTTGCTTCAGGAGAACTAGTAATAGATGGTACAACTACTACTTTAATAAGTGATAGACTTATACCTATTTTAAGTGGACTTATTACTATAGATGGACAAGCAACTGGTTTAAGGAATGCACGTAAACTTAGTATAGTATCAGGCGGACTAACTATAGATGGCACTGCAATTGATGTTAGGTATGGAAAGATACTATCTATTGCCTCTGGTGAGTTAACTACAGCTGGACAGGTTATTACACTGCAGAATACACGAAAGTTGTCTATTGTTTCTGGTGACTTAAGTGTCCTTGGTACAGTGGTAAATTTACTAGGTGGTAAAAAACTAACTGCTAGTGCTGGTACTATTACCATTAATGGAGCAGTAGTTACTTTAAAGCCTACACGTAAATTAACTGTTAGTTCTGGAGTAGTAACAATAACTGGTATAGCAGTTAATACACGCACAGCAAGAAAATTAAATACTGCAACGGGTGCACTTACTATTGATGGTACTGCAATAACACTTAACTACACGCCATCAATAGGTGAAAGATTAGAAATCAATAGTGGTGTTATTGCTATAACTGGTTCTGATTTGTACTTTGAAATTACAACTTCTGATTTAGATACTGAACCTTATCTCTTAAAGTATAGAAGACCTCGGCCAGTTAAAAGCCATATAACTGCATTAAGCACAGAAGCAGCAAATCCATTTACTCTGGAGTATAGAAGACCATGATAGCTTTTGGACTAAGATTAAATACAAAACTTAAAGCAACTACTCAATATGTAGGATACAACTTCAACAGTTTGTGTTGTTTTAATAATATAATACTTGGTGGAAATACTTCTGGTATCTTTGTTACTGGTGGAGATACAGATAACACAGTAGCAATCCTCTCATTCTTTAAAACTTTCTGTACTGACCTCAACACTTCAAAGAATAAGAACATAAGGTCAGTAGAGATTAGTGGAGTGTTTCCTAAATTATCTGTTATTACAGTAATGGATAGTGCAGAGAAAACAACTTATAATACTTTACAAGATTCTACTCTTGAACAAAAGACTATTGATATAGCTACTAACCACGCAGATAGTGGTAAGTACATTGGTATTAAAGTATCTAATATTGAAGGTTCAGATTTCAGTATAGATAACATTAATCTTGTAGTGGGAGCAACACAGAAACTTAATTATAGCGATGCGATAGTAGGAAGAACAAGAGTTGAACTTCCTACTTTGACTTAAGGAGGATGTTATGACTTTACCTACTCATGGTTTACAGGGATACGGTAATACAGCAGTTAATTTAGCTAGTACTAAGTTTACAGCTGCTGCTGCAGAAGCTACCGCAGCATTAGTTAGTGCAAATGAGTATTTAAGTAATTTGGGTATTGAAGCAACTAGATTAGATGCTCTTGCCGCTAAAATTAACTATGTTAATTTAATTGGCGATCTTGATATAACAGCAGCAGAAATGGGAGATGTTGGTGAAGCACCTAATGATGCAGACTTAGATGCTATTCCTGATATTCCTACTAATCCAGGAATTACATATACTACTTATACATTCGATAAGGAACTTACTTTAAGTATTGCATTTCCAGATAAACCTACGTATCCTGCTCTTGATGAAATACCTGTTGTTGTTGCAGATACAATTGTATTACTTGAAAGTAAGATTAATACTAGACTTACTGACGGAGCAACAGGATTAGATGCAGATATTGAAGCAGCAATATGGGCAAGAGCAAGATCTAGGCAGGAACTTGAAAACATCAATAAGTATCAAGAGGTTGAAAACTACTACTCTTCTCGGGGCTTTTCTATACCCCCTGGAACCTTATCAGGAAAACTTAATGAATTACTTATTGAGTTTGCAAGGAATGATAGTTATCTTAATAATGATATTCTTGTTAAACAAGCAGAACTTGCAATGCAGAATGAGAATGTAATGCTTGAATCTGGAATAAAGTATATTATTGAGAGACTTACACAAAATGCATCTGTTATTATTGAAGGTAATAAATTAAAGATACAAGGTTATCTTGGAGAACTTGAAGGTTATAAAGCAGAAATACAAGCAGAGATTGCTAGGATAGAAGCTTTAACAAAAGTCTACATGGCTGAGTTAGAAGCATATAAAGGTAAGATTGAAGCAGAAGCTGTTCGTGTCGAATCAATGTCAAAAATTTATATTGCTGATACGCAGGTCTATACTGCTACGGCAGATGCTATTGTTAAAACTTATCTTGGTAGAATTGAAGCTTATAAAGGAAGGATTCAAGCAGAGTCTGCTAAGGTAGATGCTGTTATTAAGTCTCTTGACTTAGCACTTAGACAGGTTATTGCTATTGCAGAAACAGATATGAAAGAAGCAGCAATTGATTCTGAGAATTTAAAGAATGCTACTGCTTTAGCAATAGAACTTACTAAAGGTGGTGCACAGATTGCTGCTCAGTTAGCAGCTAGCGCAATGTCCAGTGTTAATGCTAGTGCTACTATTGGTGGTTCTGGTAACGAAGGAACTAATATTAATGAAAGTTACAATACATCTGAAGATACTACTAAAACAGATGCTACAACTTCACATAACTATAATTACAATGCGAGTGTATAATGCCAGTTCATTACAGATATAGTGGCGATAAAGAAGCTGGAATTGCAATCAAGAGGACTGTTGACAGAGAACTAGATAAGCATTTAGATAATACTCGTTTAGGTAACCTTGAACAGAACAGAAGTGTTACTACTTTTGTTAATGGTACTACTATAGAATGTAAGAGTATTTTTAATAATCATTTAGTAAATGTCTTTGTTCCTGTTGGTGGTGGTAAGAAGGAAGATAAGAAAAAATTAAAAGTGATTGAAATTAAACAACTTATTTTTTATCTTTGGGTTAACGATGACGCAGATGGAAATAAACGAATTAGATTATGGGATTCAAACTTAAAAGTAATAGGAAGAGTTTTAAGTAACACTCTAGAAAATTTTTATCCTGATGTAGATGAAAAATATATAAATGCTGAAGGATGTGAGGAATATAATGATTATTATGGATTTGGAGATGGTTTAGGAAAGGGATTTTTTTCTCAACTGGAATATTCCAGTGGTGAGTCTAGTTTAAAAGAGTTAGTTGCCATTGAGGATCTTGATTATGATAATGAAGATGGTTGGGTTGGAAGATCTCAAGTGGTTTATTATAGCGAATCAAGTGATGAATATCCACATACTGACATTACATACTGGAATCCAGATAAATACTTTTGGTTATACGTTGGATCTGACTATACCAATGTATACGATAATGTCGCAGATGCTACACTAGGTATTGGTTGGTGTTTTGACGGAGATGAAAATTTAGTATTTCCTGAAGACGGATTATATAATGCTTATAAAATAACAGAGTATATTAATACTTATTGGTTGGTCATAGAGAAGTATAATGCGATGAGTGAAAATCCTGACGGGGACTACCGAGAAATTAAGAAAACACTTATCGATATTTGGCTATATAATTATTATTTTAAGTATATTTTTATAGCAAGGAGAAATACGGTAGCCACTGGATGGTACTGGATGGGAATGAAAGATGCTTATCCCGAACTAGCCGAGTACAGGTTTGATAGAAATATCACAGGTCAACAAGTCGATACTGCTGGTAGCGCAGTATGTCAAACTATTGGAGATTACGAAGATTCCTCCTGTTATATTTATATGCTTCGAACTTATAATATTGATGAACCTCAGTATGCTAATAAACTTTACTACTCAGAAAATGCTACAGATAGTTCCGGAGATTATGCTGATTATTTTGATGATCCAATTCCGAACTTATTGTATCCAGAACAAGTATACACTATCAAAGTAAACGATCCTTTTGATGGAGAAAGAGAGTATGAAGTTGAAACTATACCACAAGTAGACGATTACGACTCAAGTCGCTCAATATCAATGTATTCAAAGATATATAATTATGGAGGAAAACCATTATACACTTATACTATATTTAATCTTTTCAGAAATAAGATTTGGTATGGATATATTTACAAAGATAAGCATGTAAAAAACGAAGAATTTGAAATAACAGGAAACATACTTGCGTACCCTGAAATGGAATGGCTTCACGAGTTTGGAGAATCAGTAAAAGGTGAAACAATAATGGCTTACTTACCTTATTGGCAGTACTTACACGCAGCAATACTGACGACAAAAAAGGAGGTTGAAGATGATTAATACTCAGGCTAAAGGAAACATTGAGATTGAGTTAAGTAGTAACGGAGGTTATATTATTAAGTCTACAACACAAGAAGTTATTGCAGTAAAAGAAATACAAATTAAATCTGTTATAAATACTACTAGAAATAAACAACAACTGTTTATTGCAGGTGGTTTAGAAGAAGCACTACAAATCGCAAGAGAACAACTACAATCGTTTATATAAGGAGGTTTGAGATGGCTGGTGAAGGATTAGATTGGCAGGGATTGCTTAGAAAGAAGTATGAAATTGCTCAGCAAGATGTTGATGCTACTACTACGAAGGCTGATGCTACTATGGTACAAGCAAATGCCTACCAAGAGAACGTGGGTAATGAGTATGATATTGCTAAGCAAAGATTTTATCCTCAAGGATTAGAGGAGAGAAAGTATATTGCTGATAATGCAAATACTTTACGAAGAACAGGTATGGAAACTGCAGGGATTGCTACTTTGCGAGATAGAACTGGACAGATGTATTTGAAGCAGGGTTATGAAGCGCAGAAACATGGAGATGTTTATGGTGAAGATGTTGATAAGTTGCAGCAAGAGTATAGTATTAACTCTATTATTAACAATAAAATCACAGGTGGATTAAATGACGGTTCACTTGATGTTGGAAGTAATGGAAGTTTGATTGCTGCACCTAGATCAGTACCTGCTTCTGAATTACCAGCAGATTACGATAAGAAGAAAAACAAATATAGATAAGGAGAATACTGATGGGTTACGCTGATATCATACGCAACAATTTTGTTCGCAACATGGTTGAAAATGAAGATAAGAAGAACGAATTGCTTGCTAATCCAATGCACACTGATTTAGCATTAGCTCAATTAAGCAGATCGGCTATGCCTGAAAGTAAAGCTGCGAAGATGGCAGCCAATGCTAACTTTGATAAGGCTATGCTTGCTATACCTGAAGGTGACCCAAGGCGTCTTGTGTTTGAAGGACTGCGTGAGGATATGCCTAAGATATTAAGAGGTGGGTATGGAGTAGCACCAGAAACAGCAATCCTAAAAGAAACTCAACGAAGGCTTGGTAATGCTAAGGAAGATACTTATAAGTATGTTCAAAGTCAAGAAGGTATATGGGGAAAGAAAACTGCAAAGCCTGAAGGTTATGATGAGTGGAGTGTAGCTAATCCTACATTTGCTGGTGTACCTATTGCTGCTAGTAGAGGTGCAGCATTTGGTGTTGGCAGTGAACTGGCAAGTATGCCTATACTAGAGCAAGCATCTAGGTTAGCCTTACGAGGTTCAAAGTTAGCTAAACCACTTGGTATGGTTGGAAGATTCTTAGCAATGAATCCTATTGCTTCAAAGAGTCCTATGATTAAACTTGCAGGTGCAGCACTTATGGGAGCAACAGCATTCGCTGGTGAAGAAGCTATTGCTACTGGTGCAGCTAAAGCAGGACATCCTCTTAGCACACTTGAAAGACTTGCTGTTGGATTACCAGTGTGGATGGGTGTTGGTAAACTAGCAAGAATGGGAGAAGGTGCAGTAGAAAGGGAAGGTGCTAAGTTAGCTAGTCAACTTGGAAGTACAGCAGACTATAATGGAGTTAAAGCAACTAATGAGTTTATAAGAGGTAAGAGTGGTAACCTTGCTCCTAAACCTCCAGTCACAAGAGAGGATCTCAAAGCAGCACAAGATGCTATGGATTTGAGTAGCGGACAGAAAGCTGCTCAAGCTGCTAAGATGGAATCATATAAGAAGCTATCTACCAGAGATTTAGAAGAGATTACTTTACATCCTGAGAATGCAGAAGCGATTAAGAAGGCAGCTTTTGAAAGAAATGCTGCTGAGGATATAGCTAAGACTGCTGCTAAAGATGAAGCAATGAAGCAGGACATTGTAGATAGAGCTGCAGGGATAAGGACAACAAATCCTGGAATGACAGCAGAGGAATTTCTTGAACTTGCAAGAAGGAAAGTTAATCCAAATACTATTGAAGCCTTAGATGATTTAAATTATCTTAGAGATACAGTAGGATACACTCCAGATACTCTTGCAGCTATGACTCCTTCTGAGAGAGCAATCAAACGAGCACTGTGGGAGCAGCACTCTAATTATGCTGGAACTAAAGCATTAACAATTAGAGATGAAATACTTCCACCCGCAATTCAAAGTTCTAAAAAGACTATACTGACTAATCCTACTATCAATAGAAGTGAGAATGGTTCAGTTATATATGGCGGTTCTGAGAACTGGAAAGTTGGTAAAGGATTACCTGCAACAGGCAGTACTCCACTTACCAAGACGATACAGCAATTATCATCTGCAAACAATCAAGATGCTATAACAAGAATTAAACAAAGAATTACTGACAGAGCAAAGGCAATTATTCCTGACATAACAATGAGTCAGAAAGAACAAGCTGGTGTCATTACCCACAATCTTAAAACACAAGCACTTGCTAAAGACCAGGCTACTCTCGTTGCAGAAACTGAGGAAGTTGGTAAGAGTGTACTTGAAGGTGCCAAGACTATTGATGAAAAGATTAGTAACTTAAACAGACTTGCTACTCAGTCATATGATAGAGCAGTAGAGATATTAAATAAGCATGGTATGGCTGGCAACACAGATGCTTCTAACATACTTAGAAATACACTTACTAAAGTTCAAGACTCTTTGAAGTCTATGATACCAGTTAAAGAATTAGAAACTCGTAATGCTAAAGTTGTTGAAGATGAACTTAGCCAAATGATAAGTGGCATGGGAAGTACTGGTTCACCTACTGGTAGAAAGTTATCCAGTTTCACTGCTGAGTCTACAGCAAAACAAAAGAAAGAAGAATGGTATAAAATCTTTGGACATAAGGAAAAGATATCTCCTGAAGAATTTAAAGCAAAGGAAGATAAAGTTACTGCGTGGATGGAGAAGTGGGGCAAGCCTGCTGGTATTGCAGGAGCAGGACTCGTATCCTTTGGTTCTTTGTTTCCTTCCGATGCTGATGCAGCTCCTTTTGGAAATCCTGCAACAGTAGTTCCTGGTGGTTTGAAAGATCTCATTGTTAACTCTGGTAAGGCAGTTGATGAAGTTGTACAGAAACTAGTTGAAGGTGGATTCGGTCCACCTAAGATAAGTGCAGATGGACATGCAATGGACTGGTTAATGAGATCAATGTCTTTTGCTCCAAAGAATGCTAACATCTTTCCAAGAACTAAAGTAAATTTCTTCGATAAGATTTCTTCTCCACATATGAGAGATGATATACATATGGATGCTAGGTATGCTGATGGTACACGAGCACCATTTAGCATGGCTAAAGAAGTTGGTTATAGAAGTCAAGTTATATTAGCTAATACAGATGCATCATTGAAGGTTGTCAATAATATACTTAAAGATGCGGGCATTGAATCTCAGTTAGATGATGTATCAGCATTATTCAAACCACTCGTGGATAAGTATCATAAGCAAGTTAACTTAGAGAATCCTTTCTGGCATGGTGAAGTTGAAGCTATGGATAAGGTTCTTACTGGTAAGTTTAACAGTGAATCAGATACAAGCCTTAAGAAACTAAGTAAGTTCATAAAGATATCCAAAGGTGATCTCAGTGGATTAGATGCGGAAGATAAAGCAATGTATGAGGAAGTACTAAAGCGTAAGCAAATTGCTTTAGATAAACTTGAAGAACTTAAACCTACTCTTGA
>Ga0172379_10002876_pt1 | contig 28982 bp, 21 predicted proteins | sample GrowelOW334metaG_FD_119756 | JGI IMG/M metagenome (GOLD analysis project Ga0172379, IMG submission 119756) | Groundwater microbial communities from an aquifer near a municipal landfill in Southern Ontario, Canada - Groundwater well OW334 metaG | ecosystem: Environmental > Aquatic > Deep...
CGACCAGCCGACCCTGTGGTTTTCCCTGGGCCAGGAGTCCGGCTGGGACGCCCGCATCACCGCCGCGCTGAACGCTGTGCGTGCCCAGGAACGCGCCGGCAAGCATGCCCCGACGGAGATACGCGATGTGCGGGCCACCCTCGACAGCATGCGCCTGGTCAAGGACGGAGCCGAGATCGCCATCATGCGCCGCGCCGCGACCATCTCCGCGGCTGCGCATCGACGGGCGATGCGCGCCATCCGGCCGGGACGCCACGAATATGAGATCGAAGCGGAACTGTTGCATGAATTTCGCATCCGCGGCTGCCAGGCATCCGCCTATTCGAGCATAGTCGCCGGAGGCGCCAATGCCTGCACCTTGCACTATGTGGTGAATGACCAACCGCTACGGGATGGCGAGCTGGTGCTGATCGACGCCGGCGGGGAACTCGACAGCTATGCCGCCGACATCACTCGGACCTTGCCGGTGAACGGCCGCTTCAGCGGGCCACAAGCGGACGTCTACAGCCTGGTGCTCGACGCACAAACCGCCGCCATTGCAGCCATCAAGCCGGCAGCGACTTTTCTCGATCCGCATACGGCGGCGGTCAGGGTGCTGGCCCAGGGCATGCTCGATTTGAAGCTGCTGCATGGATCGCTCGACGGCGTGATCGAATCCGAAGCCTACAAACGCTTCTACATGCACCGCACCGGCCACTGGCTCGGCCTCGACGTGCATGACGCCGGGCCTTACAAGAACGGGGAAACATGGCAGCCGTTGAAGCCCGGCATGATGCTGACCGTCGAGCCCGGCTGCTACATCCGCGCCGCCGCTGATGTGCCGGCGGCTTTCCATGATATCGCCGTGCGCATCGAGGACGATGCACTGGTCACCCGGTCCGGCTGCGACATCATCACCCATGAGGCGCCCAAGACGATCGCCGATATCGAGGCGTTGATGGCGGACGGGAATCGTGGTTAGCGCCGACGATGGCAACCCACCGATTGCCATCGTCGGAGGTGGTCCGGCGGGCATGGCACTTGCACTGGCGCTGGCCAGGCACGGCACCGCCGCGCAAGTCTTCGACGCCAGACCGCGCGGTGCCGCAGGGAATGACAAGCGCATCCTCGCTCTATCGCACGGCTCGCGCCAGATCCTTGAATGGCTCGGCGTCTGGCCACAAATCGCCGCCACCCGGATCGACACCATACATATCTCACAGCGTGGCGGACTCGGCCGCACCCGGCTGACGGCCCACGAAGAAGGTGTTCCGGCGCTCGGCTATGTCGCGGCGGCAGCCAGCATCGGCGCGGCGCTCGATGACGCGCTGGCGGCAACGCGAATTCCCTTCCGCGCCGAAACCCGCGTCGAAAGAGTCGACAGTTTCGCGGACGAAGTCCGCCTGCACACCGACGACGGAAAGGCGTCCGTCCCCGCCCGCCTCGTCGTCTATGCCGAAGGCGCCATTCAACCAAGCGGCGATGCAGCCACGGTGACCCGCGACTACGGCCAACAAGCCGTGATCTGCACCGCCACGCCGACGGCCCCGCATCGCAATCTCGCCTACGAGCGCTTCACCGCGCAAGGGCCGTTGGCGCTGTTGCCCTTCGGCCTCGAACTGGCGGTGGTCTACACCTGCCCGTCCGCGGAAGCGGCGGTGCTCGCGGCCCTGCCCGACGCCGAATTCCTGGCGCGCCTTCAGGAACACTTCGGCAACCGCCTGGCATTCGCGGCCGTTTCGCCACGCCACGTCTTCCCGCTCGTCCTGCGCTACCGCAATTCTCCCATCGGCCCGCGCTCGGTCTGGCTCGGCAACGCGGCGCAAACCCTGCACCCGGTGGCCGGCCAGGGTTTCAATCTGGCGCTGCGCGATGTCTGGGAGCTGGCGCGCACTCTGGCCGACGCTGGCGACCCCGGCGACCTGGCCGTGCTGGACCGCTACGCGCACGCACGCCGCCTCGACCGGGGCGGCGTCATCGGTTTCACCGACTCCCTGATCCGCGTCTTCGGCAGCAACGATCCGCTGCTGCGCCACGCCCGCGGCCTCGGCCTGCTCGCCCTTGACCTGCTGCCGCCAGTGCGCTCCTTCGTCGCGCGGCGCATGCTGTTCGGGGCGCGTGCCTGGTAGTTGTAGGAGGCAGTCACGGCGGACCCCATCTTCTTCCGGAACCGTCACGTATGCTTCCCGAATGACCACCAAACGCGCACATCGAAAGGAACATAAACATGGCCGATACCGTCTTCTCGAAAATCATCGCGGGTGAAATTCCTTGCGCCAAGGTCTACGAGGACGAGCACGTCTTCGCCTTCATGGACGCCGGCCAAGTGAACCCCGGCCATGTGATCGTCGCGTCCAGGCGGCCGTACGAGACCCTGCTCGACGCGGACGACGCAACGCTGTCCGCCCTGATGGGCGCGGCGGCGCGGATCGCCAAGGCCGTCGACGAGGCCTTCCATCCGGACGGCTTTACGATCCTCCAGGCGAACAAGGCGGCGGGCTGGCAGACGGTGCCGCACCTGCATCTCCATGTCCTGCCCCGCCACACGGACGACGGCGTAACCCTCACTTGGCCGAGAAAAGAGCCCGGCCTGGACGCCCTGCGGGAGCTTGCGGCACGTATCGCGCTTTGACTGAGTACTACCGCGGACCTCTAACCGATCGGGCGTTCGTTGCGTCGCCAAACACTTCGCACCGGGAAACAGGAAGGCGGCCACGCTCACCTGCACAATTTTTAGGCGGACTGGAGTAGAATCCGCGCCTTCCCGTTTCGCTTTTGGCCATGGACTTTCTCGGCTTTCAGCTTCGCAACAATCTGTTCGTCGCGCCCATGGCCGGGGTAACCGATCGGCCGTTCCGCCAGTTGTGCAAACAGCTGGGCGCGGGGCTGGCGGTGTCGGAGATGGTCACTTCCAACTCCTTGCTCTACGGCAGTGCCAAGACGCTGCGCCGCGCCAACCATGTGGGTGAAGTGGATCCGATTTCGGTGCAGATCGCCGGCGCCGATCCGCGCATGATGGCCGACGCGGCTCGACACAACGTCGACCATGGCGCGCAGTTGATCGATATCAACATGGGTTGCCCGGCCAAGAAAGTCTGCAACGTCCTGGCCGGATCGGCGCTGATGCAGGACGAGCCGCTGGTGGCGAGAATTCTCGAAGCCGTCGTCAATGCCGTGCCCAACACGCCGGTGACGCTCAAGTTCCGCACCGGCTGGAACCGCGACCACAAGAACGCACCGAGCATCGCGCACATCGCCGAGAACAGCGGCATCCGCGCCATCGCCATCCACGGACGCACGCGCGCCGACCAGTATCAAGGCTGCGCGGAATACGACACCATCGCCCTGGTCAAGTCGCAGGTGAATATTCCGGTGATCGCCAACGGCGACATCACCACGCCGCAGAAGGCCAAGTTCGTTCTGGATTACACGGGGGCCGACGGCATCATGATCGGCCGCGCAGCCCAGGGCCGGCCGTGGATATTCCGCGAGATCGAGCATTACCTGGCCTGCGGTCAGTTGCTGCCGGCACCGAGCGCGGTCGAGATTCATCAAATCCTGCGCGGCCACCTGGCCGACCTGTATGCTTTCTATGGGGAACAGACCGGCGTCAAGATCGCGCGAAAACACATCTCCTGGTACACCAAGGGTCTGACGGGTGCGGCGCACTTCAGGCACGCCATGAACCAGCTCGAAGGCGTCGAGGCGCAACTTGCCGCCGCCGCGGAATTCTTTCTGGGTTACGACCACCGGAATGTCGCCGCCAATGACCATTCAACCTACGAGGAGTCGCTTGCCGCATGAGCACCAATGAAATCGCCGACTGCGTCCGGCGCACCCTCAATCGCTACTTCCGCGACCTCGATGGCGAGACGCCGTGCGCGATCTACGAAATGGTGTTGAAAAACGTCGAACAATCCATGCTCGAAACCGTCATGCGCCATGCCGACGGCAACCAGACTGTCGCCGCGGAAATGCTCGGCATCAACCGCAACACGCTGCGACGAAAATTGAACGAGTACGAGCTGCTTTGACAGGCAGCCATCGCAGGGGATCGCCGGCTCGAACATCCGCTGCAACAGATTCCTCCCCCGACTCTTCCACAGAGAAAAAATGAAACTTGAACAAGCCCTGATCAGCGTCTCCGACAAACGCGGCACCGTCGACTTTGCTCGTGCCCTGCACGCCCTTGGCATCAAGCTGCTATCCACCGGCGGCACCGCCAAGCTGCTACGCGACGCCGGCCTGGCCGTCACCGAAGTCTCCGACTACACCGGCTTTCCCGAGATGCTCGACGGCCGGGTCAAGACCCTGCACCCCAAGGTGCACGGCGGCATACTCGGGCGCCGCGACCTGCCCGAACACCTGGCGACAATGGCGGCCCACAATATTCCCCGCATCGACCTGGTGGTGGTGAATCTCTACCCCTTCCAGCAAGCCATCGCCAAGCATGACTGCACGCTTGCCGACGCCATCGAGAACATCGACATCGGCGGCCCGACAATGGTGCGCGCGGCCGCCAAGAACCACGGCAACGAACAGGGCGGCGTGGCCGTCGTCACCGACCCGGACGATTACGCGGGGATTATCGCCGAGCTCCAGGCCAGCGGCGAATCGTGCGAATTGTCCTACCCGACCCGCTTCGCCCTGGCGAAGAAGGCCTTCACCCATACCGCACGCTACGACTCCGCCATCGCCAATTACCTCACCAGCCTCGACGCCGAAAATCAGCGCGGTATTTTCCCCGAGCGCCTGCAACTGGCCTTCGACAAGGTCGACACCTTGCGCTACGGCGAGAACCCGCATCAGCAGGCGGCCTTCTATCGCGAGCAGGCTCTGGCGAACGAATCCGTATCCGGTTGCATCGCCAACTACACCCAGTTGCAGGGCAAGGAACTCTCCTACAACAATATCGCCGACGCCGACGCCGCCTGGGAATGCGTCAAGGCGTTCGACGGCGGCGCCGCCACTTGCGTCATCGTCAAGCATGCCAACCCATGCGGTGTGGCAGTCGCGGCGAGCGCCGAGGAAGCCTATCGCAAGGCCTTCAAGACCGACCCGACCTCGGCCTTCGGCGGCATCATCGCCCTCAACGTCGCCATCGACAAGGCTGCTGCCGAGGCGATTTCCAGCCAGTTTGCCGAAGTCATCATCGCGCCGGAAATTGCCGACGAGGCGCGTGCCGTCTTCGCCGCCAAGCAGAATCTGCGCGTGTTGCTGGTGCCCCTGCCGCACCAGGCAGGCAAGCTTGCGTCCCAGTTCGACTTCAAACGCGTCGGTGGCGGCCTGCTGGTGCAGACCGCCGACATCGCGCGCATCGGCCAGTCCGACCTGAAGACGGTAACCAAGCGCGCCCCGACCGAGCAGGAAGTGCACGACCTGCTATTCGCCTGGCGCGTCGCCAAGTACGTCAAATCCAACGCCATTGTGTATTGCAAGGACGGCATGACGGTGGGCGTCGGTGCCGGCCAGATGAGCCGCGTCGATTCGGCGCGCATCGCCGCCATCAAGGCGGAAAACAACGGTCTGACGGTCGTCGGATCGGTGGCCGCGTCGGACGCCTTCTTCCCCTTTCGCGATGGCCTCGATGTGCTCGCCAAGGCCGGTGCCACCGCGGTAATCCAGCCGGGTGGCTCGGTGCGCGATGCGGAAGTCATCGCCGCTGCGGACGAGCACGGCATTGCCATGGTGTACACCGGCTTCAGGCATTTCCGGCACTGATCCAACCGGCGGAGGCACAATGAAATTACTCGTCATCGGTTCCGGCGGACGCGAACATGCGCTGGCCTGGCGTCTGGCCCAGTCGCCGCGGGTGCAGAAGGTCATGGTGGCGCCAGGCAACGCGGGCACGGCGCTGGAGGATGGCGTTGAGAATCTGCCGTTGACGGCCATTCCGGACCTGGTCGCCTACGCCCGGGCGGAAAAGATCTACGCCACCGTCGTCGGACCCGAAGCGCCGCTGGCGGCAGGCGTGGTGGACGCATTTCGCGCCGCCGGCCTGCGGATATTCGGCCCGACGCGCGCGGCGGCACAACTGGAAAGCTCCAAGGATTTCGCCAAGCGCTTCATGGCCCGGCACGGCATCCCGACGGCGAAATTCTCCACCTTTTCTGACGCCGCCCAGGCTCACGCCTATGTGAATGACCAGGGTGCACCTATCGTCATCAAGGCCGACGGCCTGGCCGCCGGCAAGGGGGTGGTGGTGGCTATGTCGCTGGCCGAAGCGCACGGCGCCATCGACGACATGCTGCTCGACAACAAGCTGGGCGATGCCGGAGCACGCGTCGTCATCGAAGAGTTCCTCGATGGCGAGGAAGCCAGCTTCATCGTCATGGCCGACGGACTGCACGCCCTGCCGCTGGCGACCAGCCAGGACCACAAGCGCCTCCAGGACGGCGACCGCGGCCCCAACACCGGCGGCATGGGCGCCTATTCCCCGGCACCGGTGGTGACGCCGCGGGTGCACGCCAGCGTCATGCGCGAAGTGATTATGCCCACCCTCAACGGTATGGCCAGGGACGGCATCACCTATACCGGCTTCCTGTATGCCGGCCTGATGATCCTCGCCGACGGCTCGGTCAAGGTGGTGGAATTCAACTGCCGTCTGGGTGACCCGGAGACTCAGCCGATCCTCATGCGTCTCAAGAGCGACCTGGTGGAACTGGTCGACGCCGGCATCGATGGCCGTCTCGACAGCGTCGAAGCCGAGTGGGACCGGCGCGTGGCGCTGGGCGTGGTGATGGCTGCCGCGGGATACCCTGAAACACCGCGCAGGGGCGACATCCTGCAAGGTCTGCCGAATGCCACCGAAGACAGCCATGTCTTTCATGCCGGAACCGCGCAGCAAGGCGACGATGTCGTGGTCAGCGGCGGTCGCGTGCTCTGCGTCACCGCCCTGGGCGACAATGTCCGCGCCGCGCAGAAGCGTGCCTATGAAGTCGCCGAGCCTATCCGCTTCGACGGCATGCAGTTGCGCCGCGACATCGGCTATCGCGCCGTCGTCCAGCGCTGAGCAGTAGCCCTCCGGCGCGACTGCCATGCCACAGTACTCATTTCGCATCCTCAACGTCTTCGCCGAAACGCCACTCGGCGGCAACCCGCTGGCGGTGTTCGAAGATGCTGTCGGCATGGACGACGCGACCATGCAGGCGCTGGCCTTGCAGTTCAACCTCTCCGAAACCACATTCATCCTGCCGTCTGCGACTGCCACGGCGCGCGTGCGCATCTTCACGCCGACCTTCGAGATGCCCTTTGCCGGCCACCCCACGCTGGGAACCGCCCAGGTGGTGCAGAGCCTCAAAAACTGTGGCGAGCAGCTCACCCTGGAGATGCAAGCCGGCCTCATCCCGGTCAACTTGGCGGATGGCGTCTGGACCCTGACCGCGGCGGCGCCGACAACCAACGTCCCGCACTCCTCCCGCGCCGAACTGGCACAGGCATTGGGCTTGAACGAACACGACATCGGCGCAACGTCGCTGTGGGTGAACACCGGCAGCGATCAACTGGTCATCCCGCTCACTTCCGCTGGGGCGGTGCGACGCTGTCAGCCGGATGCCGCGCTGATGCAGCGCTACTGCAACAACGGCAAGCGCGTCCTCGCCTATGTCTGGGCCAGCAGCGGCGCGCAAGAAGCGCAGGTGCGCTTCTTTTTCGACAAGCACGGCAGCGTCCTCGAAGATCCCGGCACCGGTTCGGCCTGCGCCAATCTCGGCGGCTATCTGCTGGCCACAGGCCGCAAAGGTCCGCTGGCATGGACGTTGCACCAGGGTGACCAGATCGGACGCCCCTGCGTCCTAAAACTGACGCTCGGCGCCGACGACGCGATCCAGGTCGGCGGCCGGGTCGTCGACCTCGGCCGCGGCCAGATCACGCTGCCTTAGTGACCTCGACGTCCGCCATGGACACCGGCCCCGTCAAGGAATACCTGACCGGACTACAGAATCGCATCGTCGCGGCGCTGGAAGACGTCGACGGCCAGGCTTTCCGCCGCGATGCCTGGGACAGGCCGCAAGGCGGCGGCGGAATTTCCCGCCTGATCGAGGAAGGCAAGCTCTTCGAACGCGGTGGCGTCAATTTTTCCCATGTCATCGGCGACGCCTTGCCGGCCTCCGCCACCGCGCACCGTCCGGAACTCGCCGGCCGCGCCTGGGAGGCGCTGGGCGTGTCGCTGGTGCTGCATCCGCGCAATCCCTATTGCCCGACCAGCCACATGAACGTGCGTTGCTTCGTCGCCACAAAATCCGGCGAGAATCCAGTATGGTGGTTCGGTGGTGGCATGGACCTGACGCCATATTATGGATTCGAGGAAGATGCGCGCCACTTCCACTCCACCTGCAAACAAGCGCTGGCGCCATTCGGACCCGACCTGCATGGCCGCTACAAGCAATGGTGCGACCGCTATTTTTTCCTGAAGCACCGCAACGAACCGCGCGGCATCGGCGGGATTTTCTACGACGACTTGAATGACGATGGCGAAGGCGGCTTCGAGCGCTGCTTCGCCCTGACTCGGAGCGTCGGCGATAGTTTCCTGGCCGCCTACCTGCCACTGCTGGAACGCCGCAAGGACTTGGCCTACGGCGAGCGCGAACGGGATTTCCAGGCCTACCGGCGCGGCCGCTATGTCGAATTCAATCTTGTTTGGGACCGCGGCACGCTGTTCGGCCTGCAATCGGGCGGCCGCACCGAATCCATCCTGATGTCCCTGCCGCCGCTGGTGAAGTGGCGTTACGACTGGCACCCCGAGCCGGGCAGCGAGGAAGAAAAGCTCTACACCGAATTTCTTGCGCCGCGCGACTGGGTCTGAACCGCGCCATTGTGGCCGCAGTAACTCCCACCGCCCGTAGCAGAGCCGGCATCGCGCTGGCGGGGTCGCTGGCACTACACGGAATCCTGCTGGCCTGCCTGGATTTTCGCCCCATGCCGCATGAGGCTTTCGATGCGGGGAAACCCGCGTCATCCCTCGCCGTGGCTTTCCTTCGACCCATGCCGTCCAGCGCTCAACCTGCGACGGCGCGCCGTAGTGCAACTGGCGCAGCGCCGGTCGCGCCCTTGTCCGCCGAAGCACAACCGCCTGACCCGCTGGAAACAAATCAAACCGCCCCGCCGCCGACAACCGGAGCGCCGCAATTCGATCTCGATGCCCTGCGGCAACAGGCCCGCGACCTGGAACGACGCGGACGCAAGGCTCCGCCCGTTGCCCCGCAGAATCTCGGCCAGACACTGCCTACTCCCATCCTGGAAAGCGACACGCCTCTCACCCGGCCGATCGCCAAGGCGCTGCGCCCCGACTGCAAAACGGCTTACGCGCCTGCGGGACTATTCGCGATTCCGGCGTTGCTCTACGACACGGTGCGGGATAAGGGTTGCCAATGGTGAGTCTGGTGCGTTGCTACATTCCCGCCGCCGCGCGGTAATGCCGATTGGCTTGTTCTGTTCGGTCGAGACGGTCGAACAGTTCTCCCAGTTCCAGATGAGCCAGGCGGTTCGGCTCGATCGATAGCGAGGCTTCCAGGTAGCTCTGCGCCTTGCCCCACAGTTGCTGCTGCCGGCACAGGCGGCCCAGCGCCAGCAACAACTGCGCATCGCGCGGCTGCTGCTTGAGCCAGTCCTCGGCCTGGGCGATGCGGCCAAGCACGTCGCCCTTGCGGCACTCGGCATACACCGCCAGCAGCGACGAATCCCATTCCTCTTCGAGGGCATCTTCGATGATGCGTTGCGCGTTCTGGCAATCCTCCGCCGCGATCAACAGGCGTGCCGCCTCGGCCACGAGGCGTGGCGCATGGCGTTCCGCGGCGGGAATCTCGCGCCAGTAATTGATCAGCGCCCCGGCGTCGAGACTGAGCGCACGCAGCACCTCCTGATAGGCGCGCATCCTCAGCGGCGCAGCCTGCCCGGCGCTCAGGGCGCGATATTTTTCTAGCTGGCGCACCAGGCGCAGCACTTCGCGCCAGTCGCCCAGCGCCTGTTGGGCGCGCAATGCCAAGCGCAGCGCCGCGATATGGCGCTGCCCGCCCGCCGCCAGCACGTCCAGCGCACCCAGCGCCTCGGCGGGGCGATGCGCATCGAGATTGAGTTCGGCGTCGGTCATCAGGCGCGCGTTGCGGGTCGAGCCGTCGGCCAATTCATGCTGGGCGGCACGGCGCAGCCATTCGCCTTCGCGCTCCGGATCGCGCAGCGCGTGCGCGGCGCGAGCCGCAACCAGCGCCGCCAGGGCCGGCGCGTAGCCCGCCGCATGGGCGCTGGCGGCGCTCTTCAAGGCGTGGCCGTAGCGGCCTTCGAAACTGAAGCGCACGGCGTCGCCCAGGGCCCGCTCGGCCTGTCCGCGCCGCCGCCGGGCTCGGTACTCACGCACCGCTTGCGGCAAACCCAGGGTATGTGAAACCACCCTGAGAAGCAGATAGAGCACCGTGAACGCCACCAACTGCAGCAGGATCAACAGGTTCAGCGAAAGCTCGATACGCCACGGCGGCAATACCAGCAGCACGTAGCCGTCGTTGTAGCGCGCCGCCAGCGCCAGGCCCACGGCCAGCGCGGCCAGGGTCAACAACCACAGCAAGGTGCGCATCAGCGCGGAGCTCCGGCCGTGGCCGGTGAGATCGACACGCCACTCGCCCTGGGACGAGCGCCGGATGATGGGGGCTCCCGGTCCAGTCCCACCTTGAAGTTGCGGATGCTGCCCAGCGTCTCGTTGAGGCTCGGCAGTTCCAGGCTCAGTTCGGCCGCGGAAAGACTCTTCAGCGTGGCGATGGCACTGCCGACAGCCTTCTCATGGGTGTCGAAATAACGTTCGAGCAAGTCGCGGGCGTGGCGCAAGTCGTCGCGATACATGCGGCCATCGCGCTGTAGCAACGCCAGGCGGGCATCGATCAGGCGCAGTTTGAGGTTCTCACGCAGAAAGAAAACCTGGGTAGGGGCCAGCAAGGCCGGTTCGGGGTGGTCGATGCGCTCGACACGGATCAGCTGCTTCGCCTCGGCCCACAGGTCGCGGCCGAATTTTTCCAGGACGCCCATCTCGTTCGGCGTTGACTTGGCATTGCCGCCGGCCTTGGGCCCGGCCGCCGGCTCCGGGCGGGTACGCTGCTCGTAGGCCAGCGGCAGGTTGTCCACTGCACCGATTACGCCTTCCAGTTTCAGCGCAATGCCCGGCACGTCCGCCAGCGGCAGGGCTTTGAGCCGGTCGATGTCGCGGTTGATCAGTTTGCGCAGCGGTAACAGGCGCGCCTGGCCGGTGCGCGCCAGACGCGCGTCGATACCCTGTAGGGCGATCAGCACCGCCTCGACGTTGCCGGTCAATTGCAGTTGTTGCCCGGCAATCGCCACCGCCTGGTCGATTTCCGCCAGCACGCGTTCGTCGCGGCTGCGCGACAGCTCCTGGTACATGCTTTCGAGCGCCAGTTGTTGGCTCTGCGTCTCGGCCTGCTTGGCTTCCAGCACGCCGGTCTTGGCGGTGAGTGCTTGCAGCAGTTCCTGGTTCTGCCTCGCCAGGCTGCGGCTTTCCTTCGCTACCGCATCGCCCTCGGCCAGTCTTTTGGCCAACTCCTGCTGCAAGTCGGCCAACCGTGCACGCGTCTCCAGCCACTGCCAGCCGAGCAGCAGCAAAGCGAGCGTGGCCAGCAGCACCGCCGGGCGCCTGAATGCAGCCAGCGAGCGTTTCCAGGCGGGTGGCGGCGGTTCGGGGACCGGCAGGGATGGATCTTCAGCTTCCATGGTCGGGGTATGCGTGGGGGTCTGCGTGGGAATGTGCGCCTTGAGCAGCTTCTGCGGGATGCCTGCCGTCGTCAGGCGAAGAGAAGTATTTTATCAGTCCTGCCATCAGCCCCTCGTCTCCCGCAGCAGTCGGCACCACCCGGCGCAAACCCAGTTGGCGTGCGGCCGCGGCGATGCGCGCATGCGGCGCGAACAGCGGCGTGCCCTTCAGCATTTCCCGGCCGGCCTCGCCGAGCATCTCGGCGAGATTACGCAGCCCTTCGCTGCTGGTGACGAGGACGGCATCGAGCTGCCGGCCGGCCCACAGCCGCAGCAAGGGGCCGGTATCAAGATCGGGCTTGCCGCGCCGGTAGCAGGTAACATATTCGACCGTGGCGCCGCGCTCGCTCAGCGTATCGCCCAGCAGGTCGCGGCCGCTGTCGCCGCGAAACACCACGACCCGCTTGCCGGCCATTTCCTGTAGCTCGGGCAACTCCAGCAAGGCTTCCGAGTCGAACCGCAGACGCGGCGCGATGATTTCAGTGACACCAAAACGCGCCAGTTCCCGCTCGCTGGTCAGGCCCATGGCCGCCGCCCGCAGATGAGCGGGCCAGCGGCGCTGGCCGCCGATGATGCCGAGAGTCTTGCTCACGGCGTTGGGGCTGACGAATACCGCCAGGTCGAATGCCTCCAGGCGGGCGGCGATGTCCAGCAGCGGCTGGCGATCGTCGATGTCGTAAATCGCCAGCACCGGAAACAGCACCGGGGTCGCGCCCGCCGACCTGATTGCCTCTGCCAGGTGGCCGGCCTGTTCCGCCGGACGGGTGACCACGATATGGCGGCCGGCCAAGGGCAACTTCCCATCCATGGCATGGGGCTGTGACTGCTGCTGCGCCGCACCGTCGGGGACGCCCATGCGTATCACCCCAACGCGGCGAGAATTTCCATGGCCCCCTGGGCGCGCAAATCGGCAGCCAGCTGGAGGCCGAGTGCTTCGGGAGCGGCGGCCGCGCCGATCAACTCGGCGCGGGCAAAACGCCGGCCGTCAGGCGTGGCGACAAAACCGCGCAGGCGCAGCTGCCCGTCGTCCTGCACCACCGCATAAGCGCCCAGAGGCACTTCACAACTGCCGGCCAGCGCCCGTGACACGGCGCGCTCGGCGCGCACGCAAGCGGCCGTGGCCGGATCGTTCAGGGGTGCCAGCCAGGCGGCGACATCGGCGCGCGAGGCCAGCGCCTCGATGCCCAACGCGCCCTGCCCGGCCGCCGGCAGCGACAACTCCGCCGGCAGCACCGCGCGGATCCGCTCGCCCAGGCCGAGGCGGGTCAGCCCCGCCGCCGCCAAAATGATCGCGTCATACTCCCCGCCGTCGAGCTTGCGCAGCCGGGTATCCAGGTTGCCGCGCAGACTGGTGACGGCCAGGTAAGGGAAGTTGGCATGCAGTTGCGCTTCGCGGCGCAGGCTGGAAGTGCCGACCACCGCGCCCGGCGGCAGGTCGGCCAGGCTCGCATACTTGGAGGAGACAAAGGCATCGAGGGGCACTTCGCGCGGCCCGATGGCGACCAGGGCGAATTCCGCCTCCAATTGCATCGGCACATCCTTCATCGAATGCACGGCGATGTCGGCGCTGCCGTCGAGCAAGGCGGTTTCGAGTTCCTTGACGAACAGCCCCTTGCCGCCGACCTTGGCGAGCGGGCGGTCGAGTATCTGGTCGCCGCGCGTGGTCATGCCGCGCAACTCCACCCGGCTCGCTGGGTATAATCCTTGCAGAAGGCTGCGTACATGCTCGGCTTGCCACAGGGCCAGACGCGATTCGCGCGTGGCGATGACGATACGTTCCGGGATATTTTTGCTCACAGGCTCTCAGACCGAAAGGGAAGATTCTTGACGCCACAAATGCGTAGCGCATACAGTGCGCTTACGACGCAACAGCCACTGCATCAACCACGCCAACGGCTGTGGATTCTAGCATGCCTGCCTGTCCGGGCGCTGGCTCGGCGAGCCCTGGCGGGGCCGCGGGCCTGGACTGGTCCGACGCTGAATACGTTCCGCGGCATCCTGACCATCCATCCGCAACCATTGCCCGAAAGCCAGCCATGAATTCCCGCGCCAGCGACGCCGACAGCCACGACAAGGACCAACCCCTGCGCGACGACATTCGCCTGCTCGGACGCATCCTCGGCGATACCCTGCGCGAGCAGGAAGGCGACGCCGTCTTCGATACCATCGAGCGGGTGCGCCAATTGGCGATCCGCCTGCATCGCGACGACGATCGCGCGGCGCGGCGAGAGTTGGCGGACCTGCTCGACGCGCTGAGCCGCGACGAGGTGAACCAGGTGGTGCGCGCCTTCAGCTATTTCTCCCACCTCGCCAACATCGCCGAAGACCAGCATCACATCCGCCGCGCCCGGGCGCATGCCCGCGACGGCTCGCCGCCGCGCGAGGGCAGCCTGGCCCATGCCCTTGCCCGCGCCCTGGCCAACGGCATCGATGCGCCACGCCTGGCGGAATTTTTCGCCGACGCGCGCATCAGCCCGGTGCTGACCGCCCATCCCACCGAAGTCCAGCGCAAGAGCATCCTCGACGCGCAATGGAAGGTCGCCCGCCTCCTCGAAGAACGCGACCGCACACTGCTGACACCGGAAGAGCGCGCGGTCCACGACGAAGCCCTACGCCGCACCGTGCTGACGCTGTGGCAGACGCGCATGCTGCGGCGAGCCAAACTGTCGGTGATGGACGAGGTGAACAATGCGCTGAGCTATTACGACACCACCTTCCTGCGCGAATTGCCGCGGCTCTACAACGCGCTGGAGGACCACCTGGCGGCGACGGTGCCGGGGTGGACGAAGGCCGAGCTGCGGCCCTTCCTGCGTCCGGGCTCCTGGATCGGCGGCGACCGCGACGGCAATCCCTTTGTCACCGCGACGGTGCTGACCGCGGCGATGCGCACTCAGAGCCGGCGCGCGCTGACCTACTTCCTCGAACAGTTGCACGTGCTCGGCGCCGACCTGTCGGCGACCACACTGCTGGTCGAGGTGTCCGACGAATTGAAGGCGCTCGCCGAACGCTCGCCGGACCATAACCCGCACCGCGACGACGAACCCTACCGCCGCGCCATCGCCGGCCTATACGCCCGCCTCTCCGCCACCGCGCAAAGGCTGGATGACCTGGAGGCGCCACGCCATGCTGTCGGTGTCGCCGAAGCCTATGTCAGCGCCGGCGAATTCGCGGCCGAGCTGGATGTACTGCATCGCTCGCTGCTGGCCCACCGGTCGACCTTGCTGGCGCGCGGCCGGCTGCGCCGCCTGCGCCGCGCCGTGTCGATCTTCGGCTTCCACCTGGCGCCGCTCGACCTGCGCCAGAATTCCGACGTGCATGCCCGCAGCGTGGCCGAGCTGCTGTCGGCGTCGCGCCCCGGCACGGATTACCTGGCCATGAACGAGGCGCAGCGCATCGCCCTGCTCCTCGAAGAGCTGGCGACGCCGCGCCTGCTGGCCTCGCCCTTCGTCCGCTATTCGGAAGAGACCGCCAGCGAACTGGAAATCTTCCGCGCGGCGCGCGCCATCCATGAGCGCTACGGCCGGGCGGCGATCGAGAACGTCGTCATCTCCAAGACCGACGCGGTCTCGGACCTGCTCGAAGTCGCCCTGCTGCTCAAGGAAGCCGGCCTGCTGCGCCCGGCCGAAGGCGCGCTCGACGTGAATATCGTGCCGCTGTTCGAGACCATCGGCGACCTGGAACGCTGCGGCGGCATCATCGACGCCCTGCTCGGCCTGCCGCTCTACCGGCGCCTGCTCGACGGCCGCGAAAGCGCCCAGGAAGTGATGCTCGGCTATTCGGACAGCAACAAGGACGGCGGCTTCCTCACTTCCGGCTGGGCGCTGTACCGCGCCGAAACGGCGCTGGTCGCGGTCACGCGCCGGCACGGCGTCGGCTTGCGGCTGTTCCACGGGCGCGGCGGCTCGGTCGGCCGCGGCGGCGGTCCCAGCTACCAGGCGGTGCTGGCCCAGCCGCAGGGTGCGGTCCAGGGCGGCATCCGCATCACCGAGCAGGGCGAAGTGATCGCCTCGAAATACGCCAATCCGGAACTCGGCCGGCGCAACCTGGAGATATTCGCCGCCGCCACTCTCGAAGCCACCCTGCTGCCGCACCAACACGACGATCCGCGCCGGGAATTCCTGGCGGCGATGGAGGAGCTTTCCGCCCACGCCTTCAAGGCCTACCGTCACCTGGTTTATGAGACGGAAGGATTCGAACGCTATTTCTGGGAATCGACGGTGCTCAGCGAAATCACCGCGCTGAACATCGGCAGCCGCCCGGCGTCGCGCAAGAAGACCACGGCCATCGAGGATCTGCGCGCCATTCCCTGGGTGTTTTCCTGGGCCCAATGCCGCCTGATGCTGCCCGGCTGGTACGGCTTCGGCGCGGCGGTGTCGGCCTACCGCGCCGCCCACGGCAAGGCGGGCCTGGCGCTGCTGGCCGAGATGAACCGCGAATGGGGGTTCTTTCGCACCCTGCTGTCGAACATGGACATGGTGCTGGCCAAGAGCGACATCGCCATCGCCGAGCGTTATTCGCATCTGGTCAAGGACGAGGGCCTGCGCAATGCCATCTTCCCGCGCCTCAAGGCCGAATGGCAGGCTTCCATCGACGCGTTGCTGGCCATCACCGGCCAGCAGGTGCTGCTCGAAGGCAACCCGCTACTGAAGCGCTCGATCCGCAACCGTTTCCCCTACCTCGACCCGCTCAACCATTTGCAGATCGAATTGCTGCAACGCCACCGCGCCGGCACCACCGACGGGCGCGTCCAGCGCAGCATCTACCTGACCATCAACGGTATCGCGGCAGGTTTGAGGAACAGCGGGTAGGTGACAACGCCTGCCGACCCTCAACGATACGCGCGGAATCGGCGGGCTTCCGCATGAAGGTGCCCACCCAGTGCGTGCGCTGCTTCAAGCAACTGGTTCAGGGGTACATCGCGGCGTCCCCTGTAACGCCCGATTGGGCCTTAAGGCGGGGAACCGTGAATTGCTCGCGAATGGACCGGAGCAGCGGAGAGCGTCACGCCGAGAGCCCGGAGTAGCTTAAGCATTGTCTCGTAGCGCGGCTTGGCGCCAGGCATGAGAGCCTTGTCGCGACTCGCGCGACCAAGACCAGCGTCTTTTCCCAATTGCGCCATCCCCGGACACGCGCCGCGTCAGGCATTGCGGCTAGAAATACGTCGGGATCGGCGTGGTGAAAGGTCCGGGCCGGGCAGCCAGCCCAACTATTTCGGAGTGGTTCCATCAAGAAACCGCCGAGTGGAGCTATTCAGCAGCACAAAAATGTCTGAAAGTACCAACCGCGACATCGAGTCGCTTTGGTACAGGCACTGATGGCGGCTCGCGTTGATACATGGCATGGACTCGGTTGCAGGTCGTAGACTTAGGCACGATGCGTTCGAAATCGAAACACCACCTTGGGGGAGGCATCAAATTGAAATCACACACGCTGTTCAAGCAAAAAACCATGGCGTCTGCAATCGCCGTCGCTCTGATGGGGTACGGGTATGCCAGCCCGGCCCTTAGCCAAGGCGTCGCAAAGAAGGACGAGAGCACCAAGGAGAGCGCCGCGAACTCAGAAAAGGTGACCATTACGGTGACCGCGCAAGGGCGCAAGGAAAACATCCTGAAGGTGCCCTACAATATTTCCGCGATCCGCGGTGAGGATCTGGAGGACAAGATCATTACCGATCAGGTGGAAATGCTGCGCGGAGTGGCGGGCGCGTCGGTTGTCGATCGTGGCACGCGGAATTCCGGCGTGATCAGCGCGGTCACCATTCGCGGGCTGAACACCAATGGCTCGGCACTCGGCGATTTTCAGACGTCCGCCGTGCCAACGGTCTCGACCTATGTGAACGGCACGCCGATTTTCGCCAATTTCCTGATCAAGGATATCGAACGGGTCGAAATCCTGCGCGGACCGCAAGGCACGCTATACGGATCGGGTTCGTTGGGGGGGACTGTTCGTTACATTACCCGTCAGCCTGAGCTCAAGTCTTTGTCCGGAAAGGTCGAGGGCAGTATCAGCAAGACCGATGGATCTTCCGGCTGGAACAAGACGGCCGATGGGGTCGTCAACGTCCCCTTCGGTGATACGGTGGCATTGCGTGTGGCGGCAGGCCGGGTGGACAGTGCCGGCGTGATCGACTATCGGAACGTGTATCTGCTGGATGCCAAGGGTGCGCCGGTCGCGCCGAACGGCGTTCTAAGCCCGGCGGCCGCGTATCGCGCGGTGGAGGATGCGGACTGGGCCAAGATCGACTACGCCCGCATCTCGGTTCTGGCCAAGCCATCCACCGTATTTCAGGCTCTGCTGACCTACCAGACCCAGTCCGACGATGTCGGCGGCCGGCGCCAACCGACTCGAGGCAACGACGGCCATGGCGTGCCCTACGGAAAGTACGAAAACGGCTCCATCCAGCTCGAACCATCGGATCGCAAGGTTAACCTGACTGCGCTGGAAATGGATCTGGACGTCGGCTTCGCGACGCTTTCCAGCGGCACCTCGCATTACGACCAATCCGGCAGGAGCCTGTCGGAGAACACCGGCTTCTATGCGCAAGTCGGTTGGCTGCGCGACTATTACTATAACGCGCCGCGCCCGATGGCCCAGGCCGATCGCAGGTATGGAGACAAGGCGTTGGTGCAGGAATTTCGTCTGGTCTCGAAGAAGGGCGGAGCCGTCGACTACATCGTCGGGGCGTACTACCAGAATCAGGATCTCGACGCGACGCAACTCAGCTACTTGCGCGGCCTGAAAGCCTGGGCTGACGCAGGCGGAACCTCCGCAGCGACGGCTGCCCGCATCGTCAATGACAATGATTTTGTATTCCAGCGCTCACAAAACTTCAAGGAGCGCGCCTACTTTGGAGAGCTTACCTGGAACATCATGCCGACCCTGCGGGTTACCGGCGGCATGCGCAACTTCCACACCGACTTCAACAACGATTCCACCCTCGGCTCGGGCGTGATCGCCCCCGCCAATCTGCCGACGCACACCGTATTCAGCCAGAGCGATTCCGGCAACCTTTACAAGGGTAACGTTTCGTGGGACCTTTCCCCGAGTCAAATGCTCTACGCAACCGCTTCGCAAGGCTACCGCCGCGGCGGCGCAAATGCTGTTCCACTGACCGGCACCTTCGCCGAGAACAAGGCCTGGCAGACCTTCAAGTCGGACACCAACACCAATACCGAGCTGGGCGTCAAGGGTAAGCAAGGAGATCTGCGTTACAACTTGTCGGTGTTCAATATCGACTGGCAGGACATTCAACTCGATACCACCACGCCAAACTGGGGTTTTTATGTCGCGCAAAATGGCGGCAAGGCCAGCAGCCGCGGCCTGGAGTTCGAGTTGAGCGACAAGATCGGCCAAGCCTGGCGCTACAGCGTCAGCTACTCTTTCGTCAATGCCAAGCTGGATGAGGACGTCAGGCGCGCCGACAGGCCGACCACCATCACCGCAAAGGCTGGAACCGTGATGCCGGGGACGCCGAGGAATACGCTCAGCGCCTCGCTGGACCATACGTCGTTGCTGGCAAATGGCCTGTACTGGACCAATCGCATCAACGCCTATTACCAGAGCGAGACGGAGAACTCGATCCTGACTTCAGCGCGCTACAAGAAGACCTGGGCTAGTTTCTCGCAGTGGGGGCTGTCTTCGACCCTGATCGGCGAGAAATGGAGCGCCACCTTGTATGTCAAGAATCTGACCAACAACGAGGGAATTACCGGCGGCTTCCTCGAGGCGCATATGGGCACCGATCCGACGCAAAACTACTATGGCAACGGCTCCAAGGTGATGATCTCCCAGCCACGTACCGTAGGCCTGTCGGCGAACTTCAATTTCTGATCGGTGCTTCTCCCGGCCCGGATTGATCTTGGGTCGGGAGCACCGATCCTGTATTGTAGGACGCTGTCCATAGCTTGCTTGCATTCCCAATGACCGATCAGGAAGTGTTGCAAAACCAGCAGGAGCTTGATTCGCTATTGCGCGCCGGCCGGCATGCCGAAGCCACGGCCATTTGCACGCGGCTGACGGTGCAGCATCCGGCATCCGCCGCCGTGCATGGCATGATCAGTCGGGTCTATCAACACCTCGGCAACTTCGGCGGTATGCTGGAGGCGGCGCGTCGTACCGCCGCGCTACAGCCGCGCGAGATCGGCGCAAGCTTGCGCGTCGTCGAAAGCCTGATCTACTCCGGCCAAATAGCTGCCGCGCTGGAGCGTCTTGCCGTACTCGAGGGCATGGTCGCCAACGATGCGCCGCTGTTGCAGGACGTTGCGCAAATGTACCTGCATTGCGCCGGGCATGCAGCAGCCGGGCGCTGTTATGAGCGTGCTGTGCACTTGCGGCCGGGGCATGCGCCGTTTCTTTACAACCTCGCGTCATCGTGCGTCACTCTCGGTGACATCGAGCGAGCCGAAGTCCTGTTCAACCAGGTGATCGCACTCGATCCGGCGGACGTTGGCGCCTATCTGAACCGGTCCATGCTGAAGACCTGGAAGTTGGGCAATCATCATATCGATGAACTCACGCGAGCCTTGTCGCGCCTGCCTGCCGGACATGCCGGCGAAGTGGCGTTGTGCTATGCCCTGGCCAAGGAATACGAGGATATTGGCGAGGCGGCCGAATCGTTTGCCCTGCTTCAGCGTGGCGCCGCCCGGCGCCGCAGCATGCTGGCCTACCAGGTCGAAAATGACGTTGCGGCGATGGCGCTCATTGGCCGGACGTTCGATGCGGCCTTGCTGGCACAAGCACCCGTCGTGCAGGCCGAGGAGTCTGCAATGTTCGTGCTCGGCCTCCCGCGCAGCGGCACCACCCTCGTGGATCGGATTCTGAGCTCCCACAGTCAGGTTGCCAGCCTGGGAGAAGTCACCAATTTTGCCTTTGCGCTGATGCACCTGGCGGCCGGCCCCGGGGGCAAATCCGAGTTGATCCAGCGTTCGGCGCAGATCGACTTTGCTCGTCTGGGCAATATCTACCGGGATGGGATTGCCGGCTACGGCTTATCCCAACCACGCCTGATCAACAAGACGCCCGACAATTTTCTCTACCTTGCGTTGATTCGACTGGCGCTGCCGGCGGCGAAGATCATTCACCTGCGCCGCCATCCGCTCGACAGTTGCTATGCCATGTACAAGACGCTGTTCCGTATGGGCTACCCGTTCTCCTACAGCCTGGAGGATCTCGGCCATTACTATCTGGCCTACCATCGCCTGATGCAACACTGGCGCGAAGCCATGCCCGGCGGCTTCATCGACATCGATTATGAGACCCTGGTCGACCAGCAGGAACCCACCAGCCGCGCCATGCTTGCATACTGCGGCCTGCCTTGGGAACAGGCTTGCCTGAATTTTCACGATAATATTGCGCCGGCTGCGTCCGCCAGCGCCGCCCAAGTGCGTCGCCCGGTCTATCGCAGCTCGGTACAACGCTGGCGGCAGTATGCGGCACAGCTTGCGCCACTGGCCGAATTCCTGACCGATCGCGGCATTGATTGCAGTTGATTGCCATTGTCCTTGCCGCAGAACGAGAAAGAACTAAGATGACAAATCAGATTTTCAGCGTCGCCAAGGCCGGAACGATAGCGCGCTCCCTTTGGTTGGCTCTGGCCGGCCTTGTGCTCGCATTGAGCGGTGGCGCCGCAGCCATGGCGCAAGGCGACAAACCCATGGTCTACGCCATGTACACCGACATCAAGGACTGGGACCCGTCGATTGCCTCGTCCACCGAGGTCATCCTGTTGTCGAACGTTTATGAGCCCTTGCTCTGGTACAACCCCAATGGCGGCAAGCAACTGTTTACCCCGGCCCTGGCAACCTCCTGGGGTGTGAGCAAGGACGGCCGGACCTGGACCTTCAACTTGCGCAAGCACGTGAAATTCCATGACGGTTCGAGGTTCGATGCGGCAGCCGCCAAGGCATCGCTGGAGCGGACCATAAAGCTGGGCAAAGGATCGGCGTTCATTTGGGGAGCCGTCGAGGCCGTTTCGGCGCCGAACTCGCATACTCTCACCATCAAGACCAGGATCCCCGTGCCGATCGATCTGATCGCCTCGTCGCAATACGCCGCTTACATGATCTCGCCGGCGGCAATGGAAAAGGGCACCGACTGGTTCAATCAGGGCCATGGTGCCGGCACCGGTCCCTATCGAGTGAGGCAGTGGAATCGTGGTCAGGAAGTGGTGCTGGACCGGTTCGATGAGTATTGGGGCGGCTGGAAGCCCGGTCAGGTGTCGCGAGTCACTCTCAAGATCGTGCAGGAAGCGGCGACCCAGGTTCAAATGATACGTTCGGGCGAGGCGGACTTCATTACGTTGCCGGCAGCCGACCTGGTGAAGACCCTGGAAAAGAATCCTGCCATCAGCGTCGATCGCGGCCCCTCCTGGAGAAATACCCAGTTGCTGTTAAACACCAGAAAGGCGCCCACCGACAACCTCAAGTTCCGCCAGGCGCTCACCCATGCGTGGGATTACGGCACCGTGGTCAAGGGTATCTATGAAGGGGGAGCCAAGCTTTCCATAGGCATTGTACCCGCCACCATGTGGGGGCATAACCCGCAGCTCAAGACGCCTGCGTTCGATCTTGCCAGGGCCCGGCAGTTGGTCGAAAGCTCAGGCGTCGCGGCAGCCGAGCGACGCATTTCCATTGCCTATATCGGCACCAGCGAGGAATACAAGAATTCGCTGCTGCTGTTCAAGAGCAACCTGGAGAAAATCGGCGTGCAGGTAGACCTCAGGCCGGGCCCCTGGGGCAAGATTTGGGACGATGCCAAGGGGCGGCAAAACGCCGCGAACCTGATCACCATGACCTGGTGGCCGAGTTACGCGTCGCCGTCCGATTGGCTGATAGGCCTGTTTCGTACCGAAAAGACCATAGACTTCAATCTGTCGAATTACGCCAATCCGGCTTACGACAAGTTGGTCAACGAGGGCGTCGCGCTGGAGGGCCATGACAAGTCCGCAGCGGCGGCCAAGTACTCCGCCGCCCAGCAACTGTTGCTTGACGACGCCGTGGCGATCTTTGTCGCCGATCTCACGGGACGCGCCATCTACCGCAAAGGCATCCAGGGAGTGGCGCTGAATCCTGCCTATGACGCCGTGCGCTTCTACTCGCTGACGCGCTGACTCGGATCGCCGATCGATGTTGCGCTACTTTTTCCGCCGCCTGGCGATGATGGGTCTGATCATCCTGGGCGTTGCGACCTTCACTTTTGTTTTGAGTCGTGCGCTCCCCAGTTCGCCGGTGGAAATGATGCTCGGGTCGAAGCCCAGCGCCGAGCAGATCGAGCGCGCCAAGGTAGAGTTGGGGCTGGACCGCCCGGTGGCGGAGCAGTTGGGCCGCTATTTCTTCCAGCTGGCACAAGGGCAGTTCGGCACCAGCCTGCGCACTGGTCAACCGGTGATCGAGGAGATCGGCCGGCGGCTGTCCGCCACCGCCGAACTGGTCAGCCTGTCGCTGCTGTTGGCGGTGACCCTGGGCCTGCCATTGGGAATTCTCTCGGCGGCCCGACGCAATCGTTGGGCCGACCATCTGACGCGGGTGTTGGCGGTATCCGGCGTCGCCGTGCCGGTGTTCTTTCTCGGCATCCTGCTACAGATGACCTTTTACGGCTGGCTCGGCTGGCTTCCGCTACAAGGCCGCATCGACTCAAACGTCATGCTCGACCATCCGGTCCACGCCGCGACCGGCCTGATGCTGGTCGACAGCCTGCTGGGCGGCAATGCCGCCGCGTTCAGGAGCGCGCTGGCCCATCTGGCGCTTCCCACCATGACGCTGATGCTGGCCTCGCTGGCGACCATCCTGCGCTCCACCCGCAAGCTGATGATCGATGTTCTTGGCACCGACTACATGCGCACCGCGCGCGCCTATGGCGCCGACAGGCGAACCATCTATTTCGTGCTGGCGTTGAAACCGACCCTGGTGCCTCTCCTGACGGTGATCGGCCTGACCTACGGCTTCATGCTGGGAGGCAGCGTCATCACCGAGGTATTGTTCGACTGGCCGGGCATCGGCGCCTACGTCGTGGAATCGGTGGTCACCAACGACTATCCGGCGGTGCTGGGCGTCACGCTGGTGATATCGACGCTCTACCTGTCGATCAACCTGGCCGTCGACATGCTCTACTTCGTCCTCGATCCGCGCATTTCGGCCTGAGCCCGCCATGCCTGCACAGATGCTTTCCTGGCTGATCGCCTACCTTGCCTGGAGCCGCCGCAATGTCTTCGTTGCCGCCTGCGCGACGGGATTCGGCCTGATCGTCTTGCTCGCCCTGTTGGCACCATGGCTGGGGCTGGCGGACCCGGCGCAAATCGATTTCTCGGCGAAGCTGTTGCCGCCCGGCGCCGCGCACTGGTTCGGCACCGACGGATTGGGACGGGATATTTTTTCCGGCGTGGTGTTCGGGGCGCGGGTGTCATTGCTGGTCGCCCTGGGGGTCGTCGCCATCGCGACGGCCATAGGCATCCCGATGGGACTGATTGCCGGCTATGCGGGCGGCTGGATAGATGGCCTGTTCATGCGGCTCTCCGATGTGTTTCTGGCCTTTCCGCCACTGCTGCTGCCGATCACCTTGTCGGCGCTGCTCGGCCCCGGCCTGCTCAACGCCATGTTCGCGGTGGCGATTTCGTGGTTCCCCTGGTACGCCCGCATCGTGCGTTCGACGGTGCTGACGGTCAAATCCGAACTTTATGTCCAGTCGGCCCGCGCCATCGGCACCGATCCCGCCAGCATCGCGCTGCGCCATGTGCTCCCCAACAGCCTGAGTCCGGTGGTAGTGCAGGCCAGCCTGGATTTTGGCTTCGCGATCCTGACTACGGCCTCGTTGAGTTTCATCGGCATGGGGGCGGTGCCACCGACGGTGGAATGGGGTTTGATGGTGGCTTCATCGCGCTCGGTGTTTCTGGAATACTGGTGGACCGCGATGTTTCCGGGACTGGCTATTTTTCTGACGGTATTTTTCGCCAGCGTGATGGTCGATGGCATCCGTGATTCGCTCGATCCCAAATTGGCCAGGCAGGGATGAGCGCCGGACTGTCCATTTCCGGCCTGACCCTCGAATTCGCCCGCAACGGCGGATGGGCGGCGGCGGTCGATCACTGCGACCTGACAGTTCGGCCGAAGGAAATTGTCGGTCTGGTCGGCGAGTCGGGAAGCGGCAAGTCGCTCACCGCACTGGCCTGCCTGGGCTTGATTCCGTCGGCCTGCCGCGCGAGCGGCAGCATCCGGGTTTCGGCGGAGCAGATCGTCGGCGCGTCGGAGGCGACACTGGCGACCCTGCGCGGCCGCAAGGTCGCCATGATCTTTCAGAACCCCATGACCGCGCTCAATCCCTATTTCACCGTGGGCACCCAGATAGTGGGCGTGATCCGCCGGCACTTTGTGCTGACGCGATCGGCGGCCTACCGGGAAGCGCTGGCGGCCCTACAGCGGGCCGGCCTGCCCGATGCCGCCCTCGGTCGTTACCCGCACCAGCTTTCGGGCGGTCAACTGCAACGCGCCATGATCGCCATGGCGATCGCCTGCAAGCCGGAGATCCTGATCGCCGATGAACCGACCACGGCGCTGGATGTCACGGTGCAAGCGCGCATCCTGAGTCTGCTACGGAACCTTGCCGACCAGGGGATGGGGATTCTGCTCATCACCCACGATCTGGGCGTGGTCGCACAAGTCTCCGATCGGGTGGCCGTAATGTATTCCGGCAGCATTGTCGAGTCCGGCGATCCGGCGGGAATATTCTCGAGCGCGGCACATCCCTATACCCAGGGCCTGCTTCAATCCTCCCCCGTGATCGGGCTGGGCAGCCGCAGGCTGCATGCGATCCCGGGCACGGTTCCGGACTTTCGTCAGCGACCCTCCGGTTGCGCGTTTCGCGATCGCTGCACTCAGGCCGGTGAAATCTGCGCACAGGGCAGCGCGCCGCGAATGGCGATTTCTCAGGAGCGCGAGGTCCGCTGTCATTTTCCCATCAGGCCGGGCGCGTCGGCGGAATTGTCATGAACGAACCGGTGCCAACGCTGAGCGTCGAGAATCTTGCAAAGCGCTATCGGGCGCAGCACGGCACCGTCTACGCTTTGCGGGACCTGAGTTTCGACATTCCGGCGGGCCACTCGGTGTCTATCGTCGGCGAGTCCGGGTGCGGTAAGACCACGGCGGCGTTTTGCATCGCCGGCCTGCAGTCGATCGACGCGGGCGCCGTATATCTTGCCGGCGAGAAGTTTTCCGGCGCGTCGCGCGGCGTGCAAAAAAGGCTGCGCAAGGATTTCGGCATGGTCTTCCAGAATCCGCTATCAGCCCTGAATCCGCGCATGCGAATCTGGCAAAGCGTGGCCGAGCCGCTGCGTGTTCACGATCCGGCCGTGACTCCATTGACCAGGCAGCGACAGGCCGAGGCCATGCTCGAACAAGTCGGCTTGGGCAAGCAGCATTTCCAGGCGTTTCCGGGCGAGATGTCGGGTGGACAGCTCCAGCGCGTCGTGTTGGCGAGGGCGCTGATCCTGGATCCAAGATTGGTGATACTCGACGAGCCAACCTCGGCGCTCGACGTTTCCATACAGGCCCAGGTGCTCAATCTGCTACAGGAACTCAAGAGCACCCGGCCGTTGAGTTATCTTTTCATTACCCACAACCTGGCATTGGTGGAAGTCCTGACGGACCGCGTCATGGTGATGTATGCGGGACGGGTAGTGGAGGCGGGACCAGCCGCCGAAGTATTTGCTCATCCCGGGCATCCCTATACGCGAGAGCTGATCCAGGCGATCCCGGATGCCAACCCGGGGAAGCGCCAGACGTTTCCCTCCATTGAAATAAGCCCGGTGCAGCAGGCCGCAAACAGCGGCTGCGCCTATCGACTGCGCTGCCCGCATGCGCAGACCGACTGCGCCGAAACGGTGCCGCAACTTGGCCCGCAAGCCCGTGCGGCGGCTTGCCTGCATCCGCTCCAATAGATAGATCTTCCAGCGTTATTCCGATTCCAAATCAAGTGTGACGCGAAGGCGAGCCGAAGACAGTGTGATTAACACGGCAAGGCGATGTCGACAAAGTCACGGTTGATTTGGAATCGGAATTACGCGTTGCGCGCGGACAGGGTGTCGGCCAGGCCTGCCGCCAGCTTTTCGACAGATTCGGCAATCGCTTCATCCGCCACGCCGCCATAGCCCAGGACCAAGCCACTGGGCGCGGAAGCTGGCTTGTCGTAGTAGGCCGACAGTGGGCGTGCCACGATGCCGCGTTTCAGGCTGGCTTCCGATACGGCGACGTCCCGCGCGTTGCGCAGCGTCAGAGTCAAGTGCAAGCCTGCCTCGGTGCCCATGACGCTGGCTTCCTGCCCCAGTTGACGTTTCAATTCACCTGTCAACAGCGCCTGCCGTTCTCCGTAGACCTTGCGCATGCGCCGGACATGGGCGGCATAGTTGCCGTCGAAGATGAATTCCGCGAGCGCCGCCTGTAAGGTCAGCGATCCCCCGCGGTACAGCTCGGAATGCAGGGTCGCAAACACCCCGACCAGTGACGGCGGCACCACCAGGAACCCCAGGCGGATTCCCGGATACATCACCTTGGAGAAACTCCCGACATAGATGGTGCGCTGATGCTCGTCCAATCCTTGCAGCGATGGCAAGGGCAGGCCGTGATAGCGAAACTCGCTGTCATAATCGTCCTCGATGATCCAAGCGCCATTGCGCCTGGCAATTTCCAGCAGCAGGCGGCGGCGCGTCAGGCTCATCACGGCACCGCTCGGGTATTGATGGGACGGGGTCACGAAAATCAGCTTGGGGGCGGTCAAGCCGTCGGTGGGCGGACAGATGCCATCCTCATCGACCGGAATGGCGCGCAAGCCCAGACCAGCACCCAGGAAGACGCTGCGCGCGCCCCAGTAGCAGGGGTCTTCGATCCATGCCTGATCGCCGACATCCGCCAGCAGGCGTGCGCACAAGTCGAGCGCCTGGTGCGAACCATGCGTGATCAGGATCTGGCTGTCATCGCACCGCACCCCCCGAGCCAGCCGCAGATATTCGGCCAGCGCGCGTTTCAGGGGCAGATAGCCGCGGCTGCTGCCATATCCCAGACGCTCCGAGGTTTCGCTCTTCCACTGCTTGGCCAGCAGGCGATTCCATACCTTGTAGGGGAAGTGCGAGACATCCGGAATGCCGGGCACGAAAGCACCGACCTGAATCTCCGAGGCACCGGGACGCGACATCAACAACTCGGCGCGGCGGGAAATGCTGCTCCGCTGCGATGTCTTGCCCTGGTCTCCCGAGTGTTGCGTCAAGTCGGGCACTTTACTCAGGACCGACGGATCGGGAACAGTGTCGCTGATGAACGTGCCCCTGCCTACTTCCGTGGTCGCATAGCCCTCGTCGACCAGGCGGTTGAACACATACAAGACGGTGTTGCGACTGATGCCGAGTTGCTGCATGAGTTCGCGACTCGACGGCAGCTTCAGCCCGGCGCGAAGATTGCCGGCAAGAATGGCGCTCCGCAGCAGCTCGAACAGGGTTTGATTGATAGGCCGCTTCGCCAGCCTCGCGCTGGAACTCGGACGCGCTTTCGTTGAAAAAAGCTCATGTGTCAGGAGCCATTCCAATACCGTCGAATCTTTCATAGTGGCTCTATCAAGAAACCTGTAAGTGGAGCTATACGATAACACCACTTATGGATAAATTTGCGGGCATAGCATCCACCGCGGCGATGGCGACGTGATCTGGATCGAATATCTTCGAATGGGAGCCCTATGCCTAGCAACCGAGACTTGCAGACCCGCAAAGACGCTGCCACGCCCCGTGGCGTCGGCGTGATGGCAGATTTCTATGCCGAGCGCGCCGAGAATTCCGAACTGTGGGATGTCGAAGGGCGCCGCTACATCGATTTTGCGGGGGGCATAGCGGTACTCAACACCGGGCACCGCCATCCGAAGCTGATCGCCGCGATGCAGGCCCAGATGCAGCGCTTTACCCACACGGCCTATCAGGTCGTGCCTTACGAATCCTATGTCTCCCTGGCCGAGAAGCTCAACGCCATCACGCCGGGCGCCCATGCCAAGAAGACCGCATTCTTCACCACGGGGGCGGAAGCCGTGGAAAACACCATCAAGATAGCCCGTGCGTTTACCGGCCGTCCGGGTGTCATCGCGCTGTCCGGCGCGTTCCACGGACGCACCTTCATGGGCATGGCGCTGACCGGCAAGGTGATTCCCTACAAGACCGGCTTCGGACCCTTCAACGGCTCGATCTATCATGTGCCGGCGCCGATTGCCTTGCACGGCGGCAGTGTCGATGCCTC